>TARA_R110000868_G_scaffold383578_12_pt1 | contig 39442 bp, 37 predicted proteins | sample TARA_R110000868 | Tara Oceans TARA_R110000868 (sample SAMEA4397489) | marine metagenome | biome: Polar Biome; feature: [SRF] surface water layer (ENVO:00010504); material: water (ENVO:00002006), including particulate matter (ENVO:01000060) such as... | depth 5 m | reverse complement strand
ACGACCATTATCGAATGTAATATTGGTTCTAGTAACATCTTGAGCAAAAGCACTAACACATATGAGTGAGAAAAGTGAAAGTAAGAATGCAGAAAAGCTTAGAAAAAGATTCTTATTTATGTTCATATGCCTGTTAATTTCGTAAAACAATCGGGTTCGTTAAACCGATTGACCCCTAAAGTAATTCGCGCCTATATCTACGTATGTAGTTCAAGATTTAAATCTGTACTAATGTATAAAACTATTTAACGAATTTATTGAAAAAAAATCGAATTAAAAGAAAAAGGTGCAAGCTTTTACACCTGCACCTTTGGTTTCTTGGGTAAGTTTAATTCAGTTTTCAATAAAAGGGTTTGAAAACTTCTCATCTTCAATAAGTTTATAGTCCGTAAGTGTTTTCATAAATGCGACTAAAGCAGCTTTCTCTTCATTATTCAGGTTCATTCGAACAGGATTTCCATTTCTTGTTGTTAACCTGGTATCAAGATTTGGACTATTCTGAATCCCTGAATTATAATGCTCTACAACTTCTTCAAGAGTTTCAAAACGACCATCATGCATATATGGGGCAGTAATTTCAATATTTCGTAATGAACCAGTTTTGAATTTTCCATCGTCTTGATTTCTACCGGTTACATCACCCAAACCAAAGTCGTTAAGTGTGGCATCTAAGCCATTATTTATTGCTTCATCACCAACAAAAAGATCGGAAGTATGGCAATTTGAGCAATTAGTTTGATTTGAAAAGAACACTCTTTTTCCTAGATTTTCTAGATTGCTGAAATTCGGAAAGTTATCATCAGGTCTGTTTACCTGTGCACGACCTTCGTCATATTTAGATTGATAGGAAACAATCGAGCGAACAAATTGAGAAAGTGCTAAAGCAATCCTATTAGGGGTTACATTTTCATCGCCGTATACTTTAGTAAAAAGTGTAGGATAGTATGGTTGGCTAGCTACTTTGGTTTCTAACTCTTCTAGCGATAGTCCCATTTCAACCGCATCTTGTATTGGCATTAATACTTGGTCTTCTAACGAACTTGCTCTTTCATCCCAAAAGAAATGACCATTCTCATAATACCTTGAATTTGATAATCCCATTGAATTACGACCCGTTTGACCGCCATCAAATCCTAGACTTAATAAATTATTATCTGAGAATCCTAATTCTTGTACATGACAAGACGCACAAGAAATAGTGTTATTTGCGGAAAGATTTACGTCATAGAAGAGTACACGTCCTAAAGTTGCTCCCCAATCTGTTATAGGATTATTGCTTGGTGTGTTATCCTGTTCCGTATTATTTTGAAAATTAAAGAAATCAGGCAGATCTAAATCAGAGTATTGACTTGCTTGCTCGGATAATTTTAAGTATTGATTTAGAACTACCGTTTCTTCAGTCTTTTGTTGCTCAACTTGATCAGTTAAAGGGCTTTCTTCACAAGCATTCAGTAAGATTAAGAGTGGAAGGATTGAAAATAGAATTCGTTTCATAGGAGCCACATAATTACTCTTGTTATGTAAGTAATACACACGGAATAAGATGTACCCCTAATTCGAACCGAATTTTTTTTATGATTCGTTTAATTGTAAACGTGTGTTAGCGTATTCAATGCAGAGTGATTTGTTTCCTATATTGGAAAAACGAATTAAAAATTTTAGCACTTTATCTAACTTAATGAAACGAGTTATCTCTCTTTTTTTCTTAGCAGCATCTTTTATTAGGATAGATACTGTATACGCTCAAACTGTTCTTATTAATCCAAATTCAGGGTTTTATTCTGACTCCACAGTCGTTGAATTAGATTTTAATGTAGATAGTCTTTCTATCTTTTATACAACCGATGGCTCTATTCCTGATACTACAGATAGTTCCTATTTAAATTCAATAACCATTAAAAATACCCAAACTATTCGCTGGGTAGCCTACACTGCTGGATATTTGGATACTACTTATTTTAATAAAATCTATTTTATAGATGAGAATACTGAACTTCCAGTACTTTCACTTACTACTGATCCTGATAATCTTTTCTCAAATAAAAGAGGGATCTACGTAGAGGGCACAAATGGAATACCAGGTTATTGTAGAGACAGTCCAAAAAACTGGAATCAGGATTGGGAGCGTCCAGCTAGATTAGATTTTTTCGAAAAAAATAGAGGTGAAGGATTTACAATAGATGCAGGAATAAAAATTGGGGGTGGCTGTACAAGACTATATGATCAAAAATCATTGGATATATATTTTCGAGGTGATTATGGAGCCTCAAAACTAGAGTATCAAGTGTTCAAAGATAAACCAATTACCTCATTTGATCGACTTGCACTCAGAAGTGGAGGGCAGGACTGGTACAGAGCATTAATTAGAAATGCAGCAACTCAATCAATGGTTCGTGACAGAATGGATCTTGGTTATCAAGCATTTAAGCCCGTAGCCGTATTTATAAATGGGGAATATTGGGGTATTCATATGCTTCGTGAAAAACAGAATGAAGATTTTATAGAATCTAATTATGGATACAATGAAAATGAACTTGATATACTTGCCACAAACGCTAATGTTAAAGAAGGGAGTGCAGATCATTATAATGCAATGATTGACTTCATTAAACAGAATGATATTACTCTTTCTGCTAATTATACTTGGGTTTCTGATCAAATGGATATCGATCAATATATTGATTATCAAATCGCACAAATATATTGGGCAAATGGAGACTGGCCAGCAAATAATATAATTTTTTGGAGACCTCAAGAAGTTGGTGGAAAGTGGAAATGGCTTTTATATGATGTAGATATGTCGATGGGAAGTCATTCAAGAGGGGTTTACAATACCAATATTCTTAAAAAACTTACTACAACTTCTAATACTCCTTATGAAAGTCCAACATGGGCTACTTTTCTATTTAGAAGCCTAATCGAAAACGATAAGTTTAGGAATAAATTTATTCAAAGATACAGTATGCATATTCATACTACTTTTGAGCCATCAAGAATGATGAGTTTTATAGACAGTACAGCTGCATTGGTAGAGTCAGAAATACCAAGACATATGGGAAGATGGAGTAAATCTTTACGACTTGGCTCAAACATGAATTGGGAAAAACATTTGACGGTTATTGAAGATTTTATTTCACTAAGAAAGCAATATGCTAAATCCCATTTAAGTGAACAATTTGATCTAACACGGTTAAATAGCTTAGAAACAATTATTCAACCTGCCGAAGCTGGAAAAGTGTATATCGAGAATGTAAGATCAGATGAATTAGAATATGGACTTATATATAATTCTGTACCCACCAATATTAAAGCAGTATCAAATCCTGGATATACATTTATAGGATGGGGAGGAGCGTTGAGTGGTTCGGAAATTGAAACAGATATTACAATAAATGAGAATACTTCCTTAACTGCCTATTTTAAAAGGAATGAGATTAATAGTACAGGAGTAGTAATCAATGAAATCAATTATAGATCTGAAGATAATTTTAATCCTGAGGATTGGATTGAGTTTTATAATAATTCAGACCAAACAGTAGATATGTCTGGTTGGCTATTTTCTGACTCTGGGGATGGAAATGAATTTATTTTTAAAGATAACACTCAACTTTTCTCTGGTGATTACTTAGTTCTTGCTCGTGACAGTATAAAATTCGAGCAATCTTTTCCTGAAGTAAATAATAAAACTGGATATATGAATTTTGGGTTTTCCGGTGATGGAGAATCACTTCAGCTTTCTGATAACTTAGGAAATATTGTTGATGAGCTTACTTATAATGATAAATATCCTTGGCCTACCGAAGCAGATGGATTAGGGGCAACTCTCTCCCTGACAAATCCAGGTTTTGATAACTCCAAAGGAGAAAATTGGGCAGCTTCATCAGGACATGGTACTCCTGGAAAGATAAACGAATCTGTTTTTGTAAATAACGAAGAGGATAAAGACTCAGAACTTCCTTCAGAAACACGACTCGATCAGAATTACCCCAATCCCTTTAACCCGGTAACAGTAATAAAATACAGTCTTAAGCAATCCGGTCTTGTTAAGTTGAAGGTTTTTGACCTTCAAGGTAGACTCATTTCCGAAATTGAGAATGGTATGAAATCTCCTGGAATCTATGAAGTACGATGGAATGCTTCGGGTTATGCTTCAGGAGTATATTTTTACCGCTTAGAGGTAAATGGAATTGTTTTAACCCGAAAATTAACTCTGATTAAATAACTCAAGATTAAGAATCCAAGTTTTTCAAACTATCAGGATAGATAATAGGGCGAAGTTCTTTGAACCAATCTGTAAGTGCTACTCGTTGAGAATCAGTAAGTCGAGCATCGCCATGAGCCCAAGTGTAAGAGGGAAGCGGCATTTCTTCTTCTTCAACATATTCTATTCCTTCTTCCAATTTATGGTCAGCCCTCCGAGGTGCATAATTCCCAAATTTCGAAAAATTTAGTTCATCCCTACCATGGTCGATATGATCTCCAACCCACCAGCCAAGCGGCTGAGTATAAGTATACCAAGGGTATTCGGTTTGATTGGAGTGACAATCATAACAAGCAGTTTTTAGGATAGTTGCGACTTCCTCAGAAGGTGGATACATATTCATAAAATCCATTGACGGATCGGAAGTTGGGTTTTCCTTATCAATTTGGAAGAATTGAAGGATTAGTATAATAGCTGCAATTATAAATAAGATTTTTTTGACCATAATAATCCAAATCTATGTAGTTAAGTGAGTTGCAGTAATATATTTGATTATTAAACCAAAATGAAAATCAAGGGTTACCTAGTGGGGTAAAAGATTGTATACCCGTAATTTCACGACCTAAAATCAATCCATGAATATCATAAGTGCCTTCATAGGTATTAACTGATTCAAGGTTCATTACATGATGAATCACTCGGTAATCACCAACAATTCCATTTCCACCGTGCATATCTCTCGAAATACGTGCGATGTCTAGAGCTTTACCACAATTGTTTCTTTTCGCGAGGGATGTCATTGAAGGATGATCTCTACCAGCATCTTTTAGCTGCCCAAGGCGAAGAGCCAACATCTGCATAGATGTAATATCGGTTAACATATTCGCGAGTTTAGTTTGAATGAGCTGATTCGCAGCCAGTGGCTTTCCAAACTGCTTACGGTCTAAGGTATACTGACGCGCTTGATGATAACAAAACTCAGCAGCTCCTATGGTTCCCCAAGCTATTCCATATCGAGCAGAATTCAAGCACATAAAGGGACCTTTAAGCCCTTTTATATCTGGGAAAACATTTTCATCAGGAATAAAGACATCATCAAAAACGAGTTCGCCAGTTTCGGAAGCTCTTAGGCTCATTTTATATTTGGTATGAGGAGCAGAAAAGCCTTTCATCCCTTTTTCTACCAAAAATCCACGGATAACTCCCTCATCATCTTTATTCTCTTTGGCTTTTGCCCAAACAACAGCAACATCAGCAATAGGAGAGTTTGTAATCCACATTTTTGCGCCATTCATTTTCCATCCGCCGTCTACTTTTACAGCAGTTGTGACCATAGATCCTGGATCTGAACCATGATCGGGCTCAGTCAATCCAAAACACCCAATCATTTCACCAGAAGCTAATTTGGGTATAAAACGATGCTTTTGTTCTTCAGTTCCGAAAACAGAGATAGGGTACATCACCAAAGAAGACTGTACACTCATAAATGAGCGGTAGCCAGAATCAACTCGTTCAACCTCACGAGCAACTAAACCATACGCCGTATAGCTTGCTCCAGCTCCACCATATTCTTCAGGAATATTGATTCCAAGCAAACCCATTTCGCCCATTTCTTTGGCAATATCTTGATCGAAAAATTCTTCGGTATTTCCTTTGAGTGCGCGAGGTTCAAGATTCCCTTGAGCATAGTCTCTGGCGGTTTCCATAATCAAACGATCTTCTTCATTTAATTCAGATTCAAAGAGTAGGGCGTCGTTTATATTGAATAGGTTGTTAGACATTTTTTTGAGCTTGATAGAAATTTGTATTCAGAATTTAAACAGATATATCTTCTAAAAGTAAGAGAATTATTAATGCTAATTTTTAAAATATGAATGAAAAATGTCACTATTAAAAAATTCATAATTTCCTTTAAGTAAGGCTTTTCTTTAGCTCTCTAGCAATAACTAAGCGCTGTACTTCAGAAGTACCTTCGCCTATTGTCATTAGTTTAGAGTCACGAAGAAATCGTTCTACATGATATTCTTTGGTATATCCATATCCACCATGGATTTGAACAGCTTCTAAAGCTGCTCTGACTGATAATTCCGAAGCGAATAATTTTGCCATTGAAGCTTCTGAAGTGTAAGGTTTACCATGATCTTTTAATGAAGCTGCACGCCATACTAGTAACCTGGCAGCTTCAATTTCAGTAGCCATATCTACTAACTTACCCTCCATATATTGAAAGTTTCCTATGGCTGTTCCAAACTGTTTGCGCTCCATGGAATATTTCAAGGATTCTTCAAAAGCACCGCGTGCAATTCCTACAGAAAGTGCTGCAATCCCAACTCGGCCTCCGTCTAAAACTTTCATGGTATCTATAAAACCCTTGCCCTCTTCACCTAGAAGGTTTTCTGCAGGGACTTTTACGTTTTCGAATACAACTTCTGTAGTATCAGATGAATTCATTCCCAGTTTATGCATACCTGACCCAGGTTGAACCCCTTTCCATTCTCTTTCAACAATAAAAGCACTAATTCCTTTAGTTCCTTTTTCGGGATCGGTTTTAGCTAACACTACATAGATATCACCGACAGAACCTTGAGTAATAAAAATCTTTGAACCATTTAGAATATAGTGGTCGCCTTTTTTAACGGCAACGGTTTTCATCCCAGAAGCATCACTTCCTGAGCCAGGTTCCGTTAAGCACCAAGCACCAAGTTTTTTACCAGAACAAAGTTCTGGCATATATTTCACTTTTTGATCATGATTTCCAGCAATAGCTATATGTCCAGTTCCTAATGAAGTATGAGAAGCAACCGTTAAAGCAAGGGAAGCATCCCAGCGTGCGATTTCCTCAAGTGCTAGACAGAAACTCAAAGTATCAAATCCGGCGCCACCATATTGTTCGGGGTGATAGATACCAAGCATTCCCATTTCTCCAAGTTGCCTTACAATTCCCAATGGGAATTCCTTACTATTATCACGTTCCATAACTGTTGGAGCCACATGGCGTTCCACATAATCCTTAATACTTTCGCGGATCATTTTCTGATCCTCATTCAGTTCAAATGAAAGCCCTGTTTCTAAAATAGTATCCATTAATTTGATGTCCTTAATAATTATTTTTACTTACTGGAATCGCTTCCAAAGATACACCAAGTTCATGATATTTTTAAAAAGAAAAATGTAATAACTCATATTGAGATTACTTATTAGCAAGCCTAGTTATAAAGTTGGGAACTAAACTTCCACGAGTAAGTCAAAGCAGTAACAAGATTAACTCAAATTAAATGCTATGTTAAAAGAAAGAACACTGTTTCCAATATTGTTAGTGATTATTTTCGGATTTTTTTCTATAGCGATGGTAAATATTTCAACTGATATTAGCCCATTAGAAGAATCTTTATCGTTAAAAGCTACTTTAGAAGGTAAGGTAATGGACTACGAAACTGGAGAAATCCTTATTGGTGTAGAAGTAGAAGTGTTAGAACACAAAAAGATTTCTAAAAGTAATGAGAAAGGTGAATTCCAATTTGAAGACCTTGAAAAAGATCACGTTTATTATCTTAAATTTAAACATGATAAATATCTTGATTTCGAAATCCCTGTTATTACAGATGCTTCTGAAGAAGAGTGGTCTATTAGTGTTAGATTAAAACAAGGACAAGACTAGTAATTACCCAAAATTCCAGGTTACTCCGCGACCAATTTCAGGATCTGGATAATTCCAATCCACGGCACCTTGATCGCAAGCATACATGCAAGTTCCGCACTCAATACAGTCCTCAACTTGGAAATGAACGTTATCATTTTCATCCATAGTGTAGCAGTTTGCAGGGCAAACCCAAGTTGTACATTTGTGTGGACATCCTGAGTTGCAGATGTCAGTATCAACAATGATGTGAGGTTTGATTTCTGATTTAGATTGATTTCTATAACTAACTAAGCCAAGTCGTTCGGATAGTTTTAAGAGTTTCATAAAGATTTCCTCGCTTTAAATCCCAGTTTCAGAAGTTCCCAAATTGATGAATACTTTTTGATAGCTCCTAGCAACATTTTTTCAGATTTAGGTGTGGGTTCATTTTTAATAGTGAAGAATTGTCTTCCAAAATCACATACTAAATTAGGGACTTTATTTTGCATTGTATCAGTATGAAGTAAATGAACGGCATCCTGAAAGTTTTTGATATCTTTCATAATATAACTTTCGTCCATAGCTGTTCTATACTCTTTCAAAGTAGAAGAGGTAAAATCATTCTTAGCTTTCGCTTTTACAATCGTTTCAGCTGCTAGAATTCCCGAACGCATAGCATAATCCATTCCTTGAATAGCTTTTCCTGCATTCATTAATAAATTGGCTGCCTCACCAACGATAAGAATTCCATCTTTATACAACTCTTTTGGCATTGCTCTTGAGTCTCCCGATGAAACTACATGAGCAGAGTATTCAACAATTTCACCACCTCTTATTGCGTCGGCTACCGTTGGATGGGTTTTGAAGTGATTCAACAAATCATGTGGACTTTTCTTTTTATCTCTGAGATCTTTTATTCCAAGTACCAAACCGAGAGAGATCGTATCTCTGTTTGTATAAAGGAACCCTCCACCTTCAACACCATCAGTAGCCCAACCAACAAACTCGTTGCTCATTCCACTCAATCCATTTAATTGGAATCGATCTTCAAGCACATTTTGATCAAAGCGAATAATTTCTTTGATACCAGTTAGCATGTGATCGGCAGGAACATATTTATCCTGAAGTCCAACCTGTCGAGTAAGCAAGTTGTTTACACCTTCAGCAATGATTACAGAATCAGCATGAAATTCATCTTCACCCGTTTTGATTCCAACAGCTTTATCATTTTCCATCAGTACTTCATCTACTTTGATGTTGGTCGCAATAAAGGAATCCATAGCATAATCACTAGCATCAATTGCTTCTTGAAGTTTGCTGGAAAGCCAATTATCGAATTTTGAACGAAGAACTACTACTCCTGAATAAGGTGTTTCATTAAAATGCTTGGATTTGAAATCCAGAGAAAAAGTGGATTTCTCATCCATAAAAGTAAGTCGACGTTGATTGATGAAACGTTCCCATCCACCATCTTCATCTTCCCAATAATTAGGAACTAATTTTGCGAGATCACTTCCCCAAAGTACACCTCCTGAAACATTCTTAGCTCCAGCGAATTCACCTCGTTCAATGAGGAGGAATTTCATGTTCTTTCGAGCAAGGGTCATAGCTGCTGAAAGACCTGCAACACCACCGCCAATAACTATACAATCAAATTTATCTTCCATAGAAAAAGTTTTTAATGTTTAGTGCTAAGTGTTTAGTGATCGTTTTTAACTAAGCACTAAATACTCGCAACTAAAAACTAGGATTTGATTTTCTTCAATTCCTCAATAAATGGTGGGAGTACTTTGTACAAATCACCAACAATTCCATAATCAGCAACTTCAAAAATTGGCGCATCAGGGTCTTTATTTATGGCGACAATTACTTTACTATTTGCCATTCCTGCAACGTGTTGAATTGCCCCTGAAATACCAATAGCAATATAAAGCTGAGGAGAAACTACTTTACCAGTTTGTCCAATTTGTAAACTTGGATCGTAAATACCTGCTTCTGTTAATGCCCTTGAAGCACCAATACCAGCATTTAAAACTCTAGCTAATTCTGAAATTAATGATCTTGCTTCATCATCTTTAACTCCCCGACCAGCAGCTACAATTACTTCAGCTTCATTGAGGTCGATAGTATCTCCAGTTGCGGAAATAATTTCTCTGAGTTTGGCTTTTAAATCTCCTTCATTAGAAGAAAAATCAACGGAAACAACTTCAGCATTTATTGGAGATTCGATCAAATCGTATGAACCTGAACGCACCGAAATCAAAATTACATCTCCTGTTACTTCTACATTACCGACAACTTTAGCAGCCATAACAGGGCGTTTAGCTTTAACACCATTTGATGTCAAATCAAAAGAAGAAACATCAGCTACAACACCTGCATTTTGGTTTGCGGATAAAGCTCCTAAAATATCTTTTGTTCCTTCTGTAGATGCGAAAGCAACAACCCTCGGCTTTGAAGTTCCAATTACTTTAGAAAGTGCTGACAACAGCGGAGCATTTCTATGTTGATCAAAGATAGAATCAGTAATTGTGTAGATTTTTGAAGCGCCATATTTTTGAACTCCGTCAATAAATGAAGTGGCTTTTGGGGCAATGATAACGGCTTCACAAGTTAAGCCATTAGCATCGGCTAGTGCTTTACTTCTAGATAATACCTCAAGAGAGGATCGTTTTATTTTGCCATCCGAAATGGCGATATAAGTAAGTATTGAACTCATTGGAAATATTAAATTCTTAATTTTAAATGCTGAATGTGAATTCTATTGGATCTATCATTTAGCATTTCTCATTTAAAATTACAGTACGTTTGCTTCGGTATCCAAAAGTTGTGCCACCTTATGGGCGACTTCTTCTGCATCACCTTCAAATTTTTGGCCAGCTTTTCTTGCAGGTTTATGTTCAAAAGAAATAACCTTTGAGTTTGATGATAATTCATCATCACTTAAACCCAATGAAGATAGTTCAACGACATCAATAGGTTTTCGTTTTGAAGCCATAATTCCTTTTAGATTAGGAATTCGAGGCTCATTCATATCATTAGAACATGTTACAGCGCATGGAGTTGGAAGTTCGATCATTTCTTGGCCAGTATCACCCTGCCGTTTAACAATCAAAGTAGCTCCTTCAACCTCTAATCCTACAGCGTTTGTTGCATAAGGAAGATTGAGAAGTGCCGCGACCATACTTCCGGTTAATCCAGAATCTGTATCTTGAGATTGTTTACCAAGAGACAGTACATCATATTCTTTCTTTTTAAAGAAAGCACTAAGAATCCTTGCATAACTACCAGAATCGAAAGCTTCATCACCTGAAATAGAAATATGGGTTCCTTTATCAGCTCCCATCGCTAAGGCTTTTCGAATAGTTTCAGAAGCTTTGGCGGGGCCAATGCATACTACTTCAACTTCACCTCCGTGCTTTTCTGTTAGCACGAGTGCTTCTTCTACAGCTGAAGCATCATACGCATTTAGAACCATGCGATCGGCATCCATTATTAATACACCGTCTTTAATTTGGAATGGTGCGTATACATCTGGCACCATTTTAATACATACGTAAAATTTCATTCGCTCGGTATTTTCGTCTTGATTTTTATTCTTGTGGAACCGCTTTTTTGAAGTGTTCAATATACAAAAACGATCTCAAAAATAATTGAGAGATTGATGAGAATTTCACTCTAATTCTGTAATTGATCGTATTCACTTAAGTGTCCTTGATCAGTTTCTCGAAGAATATTATAAGCTTCAAGTTTAATTCTACTGTCAGCATCAATAAAGATATTCGTTATTTCCCTCGACTTAGTATCAAAGAAAATATCATAAAGGAAATTACTTGTAGATCTCCGTTTTGCTCCTTGTATTTCTTTAAGTGCAGTTAGTACCTGTTGACGTGCAGACTCTGGACTCTGAGTAAAGGTATCTAAACCCAAACGGTGATAAGTATAAATGGCATTACGAAGAGGTAAGTAATTATTACTCAGTAAATCGGTAATCAGTACAAAACGATTCCGCTGATTGTTGCTATTTCTAGTCCATCCTACTGTTTGCTCGTTCTGAGCCAGATCAACAACATTTTGGGACTTTTCAAAATATGAAGTACCTCCTAATGGAGAAAAGCTGTCAAAATCATACCCTAAAAGTAGATATATGTAGTAGTCAATAAAACCAGTTAATCCTTCAAATTGAAGGTCATCATGAATTAAGCTTTTACCTTGAGGATAAGAAAACTGCCAGGCTTGATCGCCGACAATAAGTGTATTTGTTTCTGTAGTTGTATTATAGATTGGTCTGCGTGCAGAAATAATTGTTTCAGCAGAAAAGTTAAAATCTTGATCTCCGCTAGTTAATACAATATTTATTTGGCAGGTAATTCGTTCTTGTTCAGTAAACTCAATTTCCGTCCAACGAAACTCATTAATATAATTCTCAATATCTGCTTCTAAGGTAGATTTAACGTATTCGAAAGAAGTCCCTTCAAGATTTTTTACATCCACAATTACATCGCATTCAAACTCTTGAGCATACAAAGCTAAGGGTAATAGAAACAATGTTACCAAAATATAAAATTTTAGTGAAAGTACTTTTTTTATTGATCTCAGATATATCATATTGTTGTAAGCAAACTTTAGTCAATGATACGAATACGTTCCATACGATATAAAATTTCTTTTGCCTTCTTTTTTTTGGGGATTTCAACCTTCTCCTACGGCCAAAGTTCGATGGGAGCAAGAGGTCTTGGCCTTGGACATGCTACAAGTGCGATGCAAAATTATACCTGGTCATTATTTTCAAACCCAGCTCTCTTGGGATCGGAGACTCCAGCAATAGGTTTTTATGGGCTGCAAAATTACGGATTTGCTGAAATTACTGATATGGCAGCACTTGGAAGTATGCCCACAATACTTGGTGTAACGGCATTAGGATTTCATCGATATGGAGATTCTATATTTAACGAAACTAGAATTCGCTTAGGTTATAAAAATGAATGGGAAAAACTCCATTTTGGAGTGGCGGTTAACTATAATCATATTTCATTTGGTGGAGTTTATGGCTCTGGTGGAGCTTTAGGACTTGATGTTGGAATTGCATCAATGGTAGTAGAACAACTGTGGATTGGAGCAAAAGCAACCAACATAAACAAACCAGCGTATGAATTTTCGGGTCCAAATGAAGATTTAACTCGTGATCTTAGCATTGGTTTTAGTTACTCATTAGAGAGCCATGCTTTATTTGTAATGGAGGTAGTAAAAGATGTACGATTCCCTGTTTCTTATAGAGGAGGAGTTGAGGTCAACATTATTCAGCAGCTAAAAGGAAGAGTAGGAATTACAACAGAGCCCATTACATATTCTTTTGGATTGGGATATGGTAAAGACTTTTGGGAAATAAATTTTGCGATACAACAGCATCAACTTTTGGGATTAAGTCCAGGGTTAGATTTGATATTTAAACTGTAGCATGAAATGGGTACAATTCATAATATTCTTTGTTTTCTGTGAATTAATATCACCTTTTATTCTTGCGCAAGATTCATCTCAAGTAGAAGTTGAAAAGCAGCTAGAGGAGGCCTTTGAAGAACTTGATACAGAAGAATCGGGGTTGACAGGAGAGCAACTGTCACAATTTCTGGAAGATCTAGCTGCAAATCCAATCAATATAAATTCTGCAGGAATAAGTGAACTCCTTCAAGTTCCTGGATTTAATTTGTTGATAGCAAGAGCTGTTATTGACTACCGTAAATCAAAGCCATTTGAATCTGTTCAAGAACTTAAAGAAGTAAGAGGAGTTGGATCGGTAACTTTTAAAAGGATAAGCCCTTATGTCACCATGGGTGGATCAACAGATCGCTTTCGAAACTTATATACCAGTCCAGCATATTGGCTATCTGGAAACAAGATTGAAGTATTATCTCGGTATCAACAAAATATTGAAGACCAAGAAGGGTACATTAGGCCAGATTCCTTAGGAGGCTATGTTGGAAGCCCTGTTAAATATTACCAAAGGTTTCGAGTTCAAAGTAATCACCTTTCTCTAAATTTAACCCAAGAGAAAGATGCAGGAGAAACACTTAATGGAATTACTGGTTTTGATTATAATTCATGGCATTTAGCGCTCACAAATAATGGGAACCTCAAAAGCTTAGTTATTGGAGATTATAGTTTAAGTTTTGGGCAAGGCTTAGTTATTTGGACTGGCGGTGCTTTTGGGAAAGGGAGAGAAGTAACTGGAACCATAAGCAAAAATGAGCGAGGGCTACGACCGTACGGTTCTGCTCAGGAAACAGATTTTTTTAAAGGTGCGGCAGCAACTTATGGAGAACAAATCCAGCTCACTGCTTTTTATTCAAATAGACCAAGAACAGCATCCGAAATTCAAGGAGATACAACTCGATTTCCATCATCCAGTGGATTTCATCGAACCCAATCAGAAATAGATCGAAGAAATAATATAGATCAACAAACTTTTGGGGGAAGGATTAAAGCGGATACGCCTATTGGCTTGATAGGATTGACTGGTTATAGAACGGAGTTTAGCACGTATATTGGGAAGGGAAATTCTTTAAGTGATCTCTATGCTTTTGAGGGTAATTCAAATTCTGTATTAGGAATAGATTATCGCGGGTTAATTGGGAGTTCACTAGTTTTTGGCGAAGTCGCCCGAAGTGAAAATGGAGGAATCGGTGGAGTAGCTGGCATTGAAGCTCCTATTGGATTTCGAACTGACTTAGCATTGCTATATCGAAATTATCAAAAAGATTTTCAATCATTTCTTGGTACAGGATTCGGCGAAATATCTGGAGACCCTAATAATGAATCGGGATTATATATAGGTCTGAAACACCAATTTGAGAATGGATATTCCATAGGTGGTTATGTTGACCAATATTCTTTTAAAGCTCCAAGATCAGGAACCACACAATCTACAAAAGGGTATGATGTATTAGGTTTAGTAGAAGGAAGTATCACTAGAAATCTCGATGCATATATTCTAATTAGAAACGAGATCAAGGATGATGAATATACGATCCAAAATGAATTAGGAAGAGAAGAACAAGTTCTAGGAAAAGAGAAGAGAGCTAGTGTTAGGCTTCAAACTGAATATCAGGTTAGCAGAAAAGTTAGATTACGTTCAAGGGGTGAATTTGTGAGATATCAAAGCCCAGGAGAAGAATGGGAATCAGGGTTTTTAGTATATCAAGATTTGAGACTCCAACTTTCGAGTAAATTTCAAATAGATACAAGGGTCTCACTTTTTGGTACCGATAGCTTTAGTACAAGAGTGTATCAATTCGAAAATGACCTTCTATATGTGCTTTCAAATGTAGCGCTAAGTGATCGAGGTCAGAGGATGTATGCAGTTGCTAAATATAAAGTTAATGAAGTCCTTCAGATATGGATCAAGTACGCACAAACAGTAATTGAGGACGCTCAAACTCTGAGCAGTGGATTAGGTGAAGTAGTAGGGAATACAAAGAGTTTCATTGGAATTCAAGCCAGAATTTATATTCGATAAATTTTTATTTTTCATAATGATTAAAAAAGTTATAAAAATAGCTAAGGAAGCTGGATGTAAGATTCTAGAATATTATAGTCAGGATATTGAAGTGGATTTTAAAGAGGATAACTCGCCACTAACAAAAGCAGATTTAGCATCACATCATATTATTGTTAATGGAATACAAGAGTTAACTCCAGACATCCCTATCATTTCAGAAGAATCAGGAGTCCCCGAATATTCCATTAGGAAAAATTGGCCTGAATTTTGGATGGTTGATCCACTAGATGGTACTAAAGAGTTTATCAAACGAAATGGTGAGTTTACTGTAAATATTGCTCTTATTAGGAGAGGGGAGCCTATTTTAGGTGTAGTTTATATTCCTGTATTGGATGTTTTGTACTATGCTGAAAAAGGAAAAAATGCTTTTAAAGAGAATGGAAATGAAAACCCAGTTCAGATTTTTTCTGAAAGAGCAGATAAAACAAAACCACTCAGTATGATTGAGAGTAGAACCCATAGTTCACAAGAACTGGAGGATTTTTTACGGAAAGAAAAGCTTAATATAATTGGAAGAGTAAAATCTGGAAGTTCGTTAAAGATATGTTTAGTAGCTGAAGGGGCTGCTGACTTTTATCCTCGATTTACTCCTACAATGGAATGGGATGTTGCAGCTGGCGATTGCATTTACAGGAATTCAGCTAAAGAAGGAACACATCCATCAGAAATTAATTACAACAAAGAAAATTTACTTAATAAACCTTTTATTTTTGGTTTTTAAAGAACTGAAATGTTATTTAAAAACATGTGTTTTAGATTTTCATATAAAAAAATATTTAAACAACAGATTTATCCTCTTCATAATAATAACTATAAGTCCTCTTGTAGTACGCATAATTTGTATAGTAATCAGTACTCTTTTTAGGATCAAATGCATTTAATACAATCCCAAGAACATCTGCATTTAAATGTTTTAGCCCTTCAATTGTGAAATTTAATTCTCTTTTTGTTGTAACATTAAAACGGGAAACAACAACAATCCCGTCAACCAATCTTAGCAGGGAAGCGGAGTCTGAAATAATTCCATAAGGGGCCGTATCTAAAATAACGTGGTCATACCGTTCACCAAGTTTATCAATAAGTTGTTTCAATCGCTTACTATCAAGAACGGTAGCTGGTTCTGGAGTTTTCTTACCAACAGTGATAAGATCAACATTAGGAGCGATAGTTGTGTTGGTGATATCACTAATCTTAATAGTTTCGAATAAAGAATCGGTTAGTCCAGGTTCTCGATTCTCACCAAAAATTTTGTGTTGAGTAGGTCGACGTAAATCTAAATCAATAATAAGGACACTTTTTTCAGCTTCCGAAAAAGTTACAGCAAGATTGGCAGCTACAGTACTTTTCCCCTCCCCTTTAGTAGCACTGGTCACCATAATTACCTTATAATTTTTATCAGGATTTGCATAAACTACATTTATTCTAAGTCTTCGATATGCCTCTGAAATGGGAGAAATATGATCTAAAAAGGTAATAAGCTGATTAGATACAGATTTATCATCAATATACTGTCTGCCGTTAGAATCCAATCCTTCTAAAATTGAAAAATCTGGAATAGTCCCAAGAATTGGAAGCTTGTATTCTTTAAGCGAATCTGCAGAAAGAATTTTGTCATTAATAAAATCTTTAATAATCACATAACCAACACTTAGCATACCTCCAAAAATAAGACCAATAAGTGTGATAATCTTTTTCTTAGGTTTTACAGGTTTTTTAGGAACCATTGCGTAGTCTAAAGGGCGGCCTAGTCCAAATTGTGTCTTTTCCCATAAACTCATTTCTGCAAACTGACGAGAAACTAATAAATATAATTCTTCATTAATCTTCACATCTCTTTTTAACTTAGCAAGTTCAATAATTTCATTAGGAAGTCTCTCAAATTGAGAGTCTAAATCTGTAAAATAGGATTCAAAAATTTCTTTTTGGGTTTCCAGTTGTGCTTTTTCAACACTCAATTCGATCAATTTTTCAGATATTTCAGATAAACGTCTTGTAATGGTTCCATCGCCTCTACTTGCAAAACTTAAATATAAAGTTGATTCTGATTCTAGTAGTTTGGATGTAAGATTTTTTATTTGAGATTTAATTTGATTTATTTGAGATTGAAGATTTTTAATTTGCGGATGTGAGTCAGTTAAATCTGGGTTTTGAGTAATAATCAATAATTTTTCAGTTTCAAGTTCCGATAATTGATATTGAAATCGTTCAATTACGGGGCCAAGAGAATTTGAATATTGATCAGCTAATCCAGGTTTAATTTCATTTAGTTGTGATTCGTATTGAATAATCGCAGAATTAGCTGCAACTAAGCTAACTTCAATTGTTTTCTTTTGAGTTTCAATTTGTGATATTTTTTTAATCAGCTCATCAGATTGTGGATCAATTGCAATCAGATTAGTACGGTTCATAAAAGTTCTTAAAGAATCTTCTGTGATGTCTAATGCATTTTCAATTTTGGTTCTTTCCCCTCTTAAAAAATTTAAAGCAGACATCGCCATAGTCCTATTTTGATCTGAAGACAAAGCCGAGTAAGTATCCATTGTCATGTTTACTATTGTGGCTGTTTCTGTAGGAAGGGGGCTTTCAAAAGATATGCGTACTAAGTCTGCTTCAGGATCTATTTGTGTAAAAGTAATTGACTCTCGATACCTCATTGCTACTGTATCCATAGCTACCGTTGAAGAGTCCTCTGGATATGCTCGCCAGAGAATAGGGAACTTTTTCCCATTCTCATCAAACTCTATTCTATTTATTCTTTGAGCAAGTTCAAAGCTCAATTTAACAGAACGAAGAATTTGTAATTCATTGGCTATGGTACTTCCAACACCAATACCATAAGTGGAAGTAAGTAAGCTAGACAAATCGGATCCTGCGTAGGAATACCTATTCTGACTTTCACTGATAATAATAGTTCCATCGCTTCTATAAATTGGGGTTAATAAGAGCGATATAGCTGCAGTTAAAATCCCTAAAAATAAAGTAATTGAAATCACTAACCATTTATTTAGGAGTAGTAAGTTTATAAGTTTTAAATAATCGAATTCTTTATCACTTTCAACGTCACCAAAAGGTTGGAAGTTATTGTTACTATTTTGTGTTGACCCATTTGAACCATTAAGGTGCATGTGTAATTACTTTTATTGAATTATTATTAATGAAAGATAACAAAGAAATGATTAAATTTAGCAAAATAGTAGAATACGAACTTTAAGATTTCTTCACAGAACTATACATGCCTAAAATTGCGCTCATTTCTGATGTACATGGCAATCTTCAAGCTCTTCATTCAGTCATGGAAAAACTTGAGAAAGAAAAACCTGATTTCTGGTTATGTTTAGGAGATATTGTTGGGTATGGTCCATACGCTAAAGATTGTATATCACTTATTAGAGAGAAGAAAATGGTTTGTGTTCAAGGTAATCATGATGGAGGGGTAACTGGGACTGTTAGTCTTAACCATTTCAGAAATCCAAATAGAAAACTGATAGAAATAACAAAGGAACTACTTTCAAAAGATGAGATTGATTGGTTAAAATCAATCCCATTTATTGAGGAAGGAAATGGGTGGGTAGCGGCTCATGCCTCACCAATAAATCCTGAAAAATGGAGATATATTGATAGCGCCTATGTAGTTAGGGATATTTTGCAAAAGATCGAACAACCACTTTGTTTTATAGGTCATACACACAAACCCGTTATTGTTTCAGATAGCTTCATCGTTAAAGAATTTAAAAAAGGGCATAAATATTTGATAAACCCGGGGAGTGTAGGTCAATCCCGTGATGGTGATTATAGAGCGTCAGCCTCAATTGTTGATACAGATAATTGGGTTTACAAGAATTATAGAGTTGAGTATGAAACAGAGCCAATGCTAACGGGGCTTATGAAACTTGGCTTTTCAAGAAGTGAAGCGAACCATTTGCTTAAATTATAATAATAAAACTTTTACATAACTATTTAATTAATATCTTTGTCTTTTAGTAAAAAATAGATTTGTGATGTTTTCAAAATTTTGTTTTATCTGTGTTTTTGTATTCGGGTTTTATGTGCAGTCAAGTGCTCAAAATCAGCAATTATTTACTTCTCAACAGTTTCGTTTAGGTGAACGTATTATTAGAATTGCACAGCCTGGACAATTGGCAGATTCAGTAAATGTATGGGGTGATGTAGGTAGTTCAGGAAGATATTTGATTCCAAAAGGAACAAGATTGCCCGAATTAATTACTTATGCCCTCGGACCTAATACATTACGCGATTCTCAGACAAATGTAGATTGGTCGAAAATGAGGGTTGAAATTAATATACATGATTACGACCTAGCAGAGAATAAACCGGTCTTCACAAAGTTGGAGTATAAATTTGAGGAGCCTTTTCCAGATGGTATGAAAGATTTTTTAATAAAAAACGGGCAAACAATTTCAGTTCGAATGAAAAGGAAGCCCAGTTTTAGAGATTATGTAGGAGTAATTGCTCCTGTAATCTCAGCAATAGCTACAACAATTACTACGGCTATACTATTATCAGACTCGAGAAACTAATTTCAAGTTCTAATACAGAATAAATCTTAAAAGAAAATTACAGATTATGATATTTAAAGAAAATGATACAATCATTGGGACTTGGCTAAGTAGTTGTAGTCCCGTAATTGCAGAGCTAATGGCAATGTGTGGGTATGATTTTGTCACGATTGATGTAGAACATGCTCCAGTTGATATAGAAACTACATTTAATTTACTTCAAGCAATTACATCTGGAAATAACGAATGCAAATCAATAGTTAGAGTTTCGGGGAACAGTTATTCTGAAATAAAAAGATATGTTGATGCTGGAGCTGATGGAATTATATGTCCTCTTATTACTACTAAAGAAGAGGCTGAACAGCTTGTTGAAGCCGTTAAGTATTATCCACTAGGAAAAAGAGGAGTTGGGTATTGTAGGGCAAATAATTATGGCATGAATCTTCAAGAGTCAATCCGAACAGCAAACGACGAAACATTTGTTTGTGTGCAAATTGAGCATGTAGACGCTATTACTAATTTAGAAGAAATTCTTTCAGTTAAAGGAATAGATGCTGCTATAATTGGACCATATGATCTTAGCGCTTCAATGGGATTGCAAGGGCAATTAGACCACCCAAAAATGGAAGAAGCTATCCGTTATAACTTAGAAACATGTTTAAAAGCAGGAGTTATACCTGGGATACATGAAGTGGATACGGATCCTGATAAAGTTAGGATGAGAATAGATCAAGGATATAAATTTATTGCCTATTCTGTAGATATTAAAATGATATCAGATTTGTCAATAAGAGCATTGAATAAAATCAAAAGTTAAATAAATGAAAAAAGTATTAACATCACCTTCTTCGATGGGGCAAGTAGGGGAAGAGCCTTTCAATATTTTAAAAGAAAATGGTTTTGAAGTACTTAATAATCCATACGGTAGAAAACTTACTGAGGAAGAGGTTATTGAATTAGCACAAGGATGTGTAGGTATAGTTGCTGGAGTAGAGCCATTAACTCCAAGAGTTATGGACCAACTTCCTGATTTGAAATGTATTAGTAGAGTTGGTGTCGGCATGGATAGTGTAGATATCGAATATGCAAAAAAGAAAGGGATTGTCGTTGTTAATACTCCTAATGGACCAACAAGAGGAGTAGCCGAATTAACGCTGGCGTTGACTTTGTCACTTTTAAGAAAAGTACCACAAGCCCACTCAGCTTTGAAGAATCGAAGATGGGAAAAGCAAATAGGTAACTTAATTCTAAATAAAACGATTGGTATTATCGGTTTAGGAAGAATCGGAAAAATGACAGCTGAATTATTTAGAGGAATTGGCAATCCTGTTATTGGTTTTGATTTATATCCTGATGAAGATTGGGCAAAAAAAGTGGGCGTTAAAGTGCTTTCTTTTGAAGAAACTCTTGCTGAAGCTGATATTATAACACTTCATGTTCCAGGTAATAGCGATAAATCTTCGATGATAGGAGAAGCTGAGATAAATAAAATGAAGGATGGGGCTTTTCTTGTAAATGTATCTAGAGGCGGGGTTGTTAATGAAGAAGATTTATATCAAGCATTAACAAATGGTAAATTAACAGCAGCTGCAATAGATGTTTTTTCAGAAGAACCTTATGCAGGAAAGCTATGTGATTTGGATAATGTAGTTTTAACGCCACACTTAGGGTCATATGCAAAAGAAGGTAAATTGCAGATGGAAATTGATGCTGTACTGAACTTAATCAATGCTTTAAATGAGTAATTTTTAAAAAACTATTTAAATAGCTTTATGGAAAGTGATAAAATAATAGCATTACTCCCTATGAAGGGGCACTCTGAAAGGGTACCTAACAAAAACTTACGGAGTTTCAATGGAAAACCTTTATACCATGCTATTGTAAATAAGCTTCTTAAATCTAAATATATTAGTAATATAGTAATTAATACTGATAGTGAGGCAATTAGAGACGATATACAAAAGTACTTTGGCGATATAATTATTCATGATAGGCCAACTGAGATAATAGGTGATTTTGTTCCAATGAACGAAATTATTAACTATGACATAAATAAAATAGATTCATATTTTTTTATTCAAACTCATAGCACAAATCCTCTTCTCAAAACTGAGACTATAGATAATGCGATAGAATTTTTTCTCAAAAATCGCGAAAAATATGATTCCCTTTTCTCTGTTACTAAATTGCAAACCAGACTATACTGGGAAGATGGAAAGCCCTTAAATCATGACCCCAAAAAATTACTAAGAACACAAGACTTACCTAGTCTTTTAGAGGAGAATTCTAATTTTTATATTTTTTCAAAAGATTCTTTTAAAAATTCAAATGGAACTCGGATAGGAGTGACTCCATGTCTTTATCAAACTAATCAAAAAGAATCTTTAGATATTGATACAATAGAAGATTTTGAAATTGCAGAAGCCATATTTAAAATAAACCAATCAAAAGTATGAAAGTTGCAGTTTTTGGTGGAGGTGGGTTTTTAGGTAAATATTTGGTTAAAGAACTATTAGCAAGGAACTATGAAGTTACTATTCTTGATAAGGCACAAAATTGGGATTTCTTAAGTGCTAATATTGAGTTTCTGAAAACAGATATCATGGATAGAGATTTAGTTAAATCTCAAATCAAGAAAGGTCAATTTGACTTTATTTATAATTTAGCTGGTTTTGCAAACCTTGAGCAAGCAACTGAATCTCCTTATTTAACAATGCAGCTTAATATAATCGGAAATATAAATATCCTTGATGCATGTATTACCGAGAATATTAAAAGATTTATTTATGCGAGCAGTGCTTATGCAATGAGTAATAAAGGTTCTTTTTACGGGATCAGTAAGCTTTCATCTGAAAAAATTACTGAAGAATATCAAAACAAATATAATCTTTCATTCACAATTCTAAGGTATGGAAGTGTTTATTCTGAAGATGATTTTGATAATAATTATATTTATAAGACTGTTGAAAAGGCAATTAAAAGTGGTTTAATTGAGCATGGAGGAGATGGAAATGAAATGCGAGAGTATATTCATGCTTCGGATGCTGCAAAACTTTCGGTTGATGTGATTGAAGATGAAAAGTTTGTTAATGACCATGTTATTTTAACAGGTGCTGAAAAAATGAAACGTATGGATTTGTTCCAAATGATCAATGAAATACATGGTAATGATATTGTAATCAAAATGAATGTTGGTGAGTACAAAAATCATTACAATTATACCCCATATTCCCATACACCAACTTTAAGTAAAAAACTCATTTCAAATCCTCATATAGATATGGGACAAGGTATTTTGGAATGTATCAAAGCAGTTTATAGAAATCATAAGGAACTTGAAGAATCTAGGTAGTTTAGTAGGTGCAGAAAATAACAGTGAGTGGATAGATCTTGCTGTTAATTTTCTTATTACAAGAATTGAAACTGGAACATCCAAAAAGGATAAATTTAATATCGCTCTTTCTGGCGGGAATAGTCCTAAGGCTATTTTTCAGAAAATAAATAGTGACTACTCAAAAAGTATAAATTGGGAGAAAGTAAATTTTTTCTGGATTGATGAAAGATGGGTACCAAAGGAAAGTGAAGAAAGTAATTCTGGTAATGCTATTAGAATTTTAAAGGATATTAGCGCGAATTTTTATCAAATGCAGACTGAATCTGATAATCCCAAGATTTCTGCAAAAAACTATGAATTACTTATTAAAGAAAAGATTGAATCTAAGAATGGTGTTCCAGTTTTTGATTTAGTTTTGTTAGGTATGGGAGAAGATGGGCATATCGCATCTTTATTTCCAGAGACCGATGCAATTCAAGAGACGCAACATCTAGTTGTTTCCAATTATGTTCCTAAGCTTAGCGAAGATAGGCTAACTGTAACCTTTCCTGTACTAAAATCTGCACTAGAAACATTGATCATAATTAAAGGGGAAAAGAAAGTGGATATATTAAAAGGAATTATATCTGAAAATATTGGTCTACCAATAAGTTCTTTTTTCGAAAACAACAATAACAAGAAAACTTGGATTTATATTTAATTTTTAGGTAATGATAAAAGATATTTTTTTTGATTTTGATGGGGTATTGGTTGAGTCTGTAAATGTAAAAACTGAAGCTTTTAGAAATTTGTATTTACCCTATGGTAATGAAATCGCGGATAAAGTAGTTGAGCATCATCAAAATAATGGTGGTGTAAGCAGGTTTGAAAAATTTAAGATTTATCATAAATCATTCCTTAATGAGGAAATTGATGAATTAAAAGTTCAAGAACTAGCTAACCAATTTAGTAATTTAGCACTTGATGGAGTTTTAGAAGCTCCAAATGTTAAAGGCGCGAAAGATTTTCTAGAGAATTACAAAGATGAGTTCAATTATTGGATTATAACTGGAACTCCTACAACAGAAATTAAGATCATTTTGGATCGTAAAGGTTGGACACCTTATTTCAAAGGTGTTTATGGTTCTCCTACTAAAAAATACGAATGGACTGAATCAATTATAGAAAAAGAAAACTTACGACGTGAAGAAATAGTCTTTATTGGTGATGCTACTGCTGATTACGATGCGGCAAATAAATCAGGATTGTCTTTTGTTTTAAGAGAAACAAAAGAGGGTGAAAATTTATTTAAGGAATATAATGGTCCTAGAATTAAAGATATATCTGAACTCTATAATAGAATTAAGGAGCTTAACTAAATGAAGGTCTTACTTACTTCAACTTCATTCCAAGATACGCCGGGCAAGCATCAGGAACTTCTTAAAAATCAGAATTATGAAGTAGATTTTCTTAGAGGGCCATTAACAGAAGATGAGTTATTGCCAATTGTAGGGAATTACGATGCAATTATTTGTGGTGATGATGAATACACAGAAAAAGTTTTAAATATTGCAAAACAAGGTCGATTGAAATATTTGAGTAAATATGGTGTTGGGCTCGATAAAATTGACACCGAATACGCAAAAAAAATAAATATTCCAGTCACAAATTGTCCAGGTGTTAATCAAGTTTCAGTAGCAGAGCATGTTCTTGCTTTATTATTTGCGTATGAAAAAAATGTGCATTTACAATATAATTCTACACAAAAAGGTAGTTGGAAACGGTTAATTGGAAATGAAATCCAAGGGCAGACAATTGGTATTGTTGGATTAGGTGCAGTTGGAAAAGAACTAGCTAAAAAAGCAAGTGCACTCGGCATGAAGGTTATTGGCTTTGATCTATATAAAGACGAAGCTTTTTTTAAAGAATATGATTCAATTAAATTTACCTCAGATTTAAATGTTATATTTAAAGAATCTGAGGTAATCAGTCTTCATGTTCCACATACTCCAGAAACGGAATATCTTATTAACAGTGATGTAATTAAGAATAAGCTCATAAAAAAGCCAATTATAATTAATACAGCTAGAGGTATGCTTGTAGATATAAAAGCACTAATAAAAGGGCTAGAAAACGGATTAATAAAAGGGTACTTAACAGACGTATTAGCTCATGAACCAATGAAGGAAGATGAGTTGTTAAGGGGAGTCGAGAAAGTATTAATCACACCTCATGTAGGTTCCAGAACTTATCAAAGTGTTGAACGGCAGGGAAGCTTGGCTGTTCAGAATTTAATTAACATGATTGAAAAATATTCTTAACAAAAATAGAATCTAAATCTTAAAAAGAAATAGTTATGGATTTTAATATAGGTATAATCGGGTATGGGAAAATGGGACAGACCCGTTTACAAGCAATTGAAGAAGATGGGAGAGGTAAAGTTATTGCTATTTCAGAGCCTAACCTTCAGGTTGCTTTAGACAATATTCCAAATGTATCCCATGATGAAATTATCGATAATCCTGATATTAATGCGGTTATTGTGTCTACTCCTAATTTTTTGAATAAAGAATTAACTATTAAAGCTCTTAAAGCTGGGAAGCATGTTTTTTGCGAAAAACCACCTGCATTTACAGGGCCAGATGTTGAAGAAATTCGAGAAGTAGAGAAGGAGAGTGGGGGTAAAAAACTTATGTATGGTTTTAATCACCGTCATCATGGAAGTGTGATTAGAATGAAAGAACTTGTAGATAGCGGAGAGTTCGGTAAGATTATATGGATGAGAGGCAGGTATGGCAAAAGTGTTACTGAGGATTATTTTGACAATTGGCGAGCTAAAAAGGAATTAGCTGGTGGTGGTATTTTGATTGATCAAGGTATTCATATGCTCGATCTGTTCTTACATTTAGCTGGAGATTTTGATTCAGTAAAAGCCGAAGTTTCTAACTTATATTGGAATCTTGAAGTTGAAGATAATGCATTTGTGATTTTGCGTAATTCTAAAACTGGAATTGATGCGTCTTTACATTCAACTATGAGTCAATGGCGGCATTTATTTTCATTAGAGGTGTTTCTCGAAAAAGGGTACATGGTACTTAATGGATTAATAACTTCTACAATGAGTTATGGTGAAGAAACATTATCTGTTGCAAGAAACAGATCTACAGCACCAGCTGCAACATGGAAAGATGAGGTAAAAACTCAGTATGTTGATGATCATAGCTGGAGGTATGAAATAGAGCATTTTTTCAATGCTATTGAAAATGATACCGATATTAAAATTGGAAATTCGGATGACGCTCTAAAACTCATGAATATCATTGATAAAATTTACGAATCAAAAAATTTCTAAAAAAAAAGACAAATACAATGAGAAAAGAAAACTTAAAGAATCACGTAATCGAATATAAAGGAAAGCTCAACGATCTTTTCGATCAAATTGATTATGATGTTTTAGAGCAAATAACGGCTACTATTGTAAATGCTTACAAAAATGATAATACTATTTATGTAGCTGGTAATGGAGGAAGTGCAGCAACAGCTTCTCATTATCAAGTAGACCTTGGTTTCTTTGTAAGATATTTCAAAAAGAAAAGAATAAAGGTGAGAAGTCTTACTGATCATAGCCCACTAATGACGGCAATTGGTAATGATAACTCATTCGAAGAAGTTTTTACTCAGCAAATGCAGGATCATTTTAACCCAGGCGATGTAATTATTGTAATTTCTGCAAGTGGAAACTCAATGAATGTTGTAAAAGCTGCTGAATATGCAAAAGAATTAGGTGGCACTTCTATTGGATTGGTTGGATTTGAAGGTGGAAAGCTTAAAGATGCTTGTGATATCTGTATGTTTACACCAAATCCTAAAGGTGACTACGGTCCTATAGAAGATCTTCATATGATTCTTTGTCATATGATTGTATCGTACTTAAAAGATGACGAAGAATTCATGAGCCTATACGAATAATTTTATGCTAGATTTTACAGGTCAAACGGTCGTTGTTACTGGATCTACTAGAGGAATTGGTAAAGAAACAGCTAAATTATTTTTGGAAAGGGGTGCAAGTGTTTATATAACAGGTACTTCAGAAAAGCCTGATCCAGAGGTAATGGATGAGTTATCTGCAATTGGCAATGCTAGCTTTCTTACTGCTGATTTTAGCTCAGAAGTTGGTATACAAGATTTCATTAATAAACTTAAAGAGTTCTCCAGAATTGATGTGTTAGTGAATAACGCAGGTATCAATATTCTAAATCCATTAGAATCAATAACAGATGAAGAATACACTAAAGTCCTTTCAGTTAATCTACACGCTCCAGTCAAAATATCAAGATATTTAGCTGGTTTTATGAGTAATCAAGGCTATGGTAGAATAGTAAATGTAGCTTCAATCTGGAGTGTTATAACTCGCCCTAAACGAGGTGCTTATACCATTTCAAAAAATGCCATCATTGGTCTTACTCAAACATTAGGTATCGAATTAGCATCAAGTGGTGTTTTGGTAAATGCAATATCACCTGGATTTACATTAACCGAACTAACAAAAACTACAAATACAAAAGACCAAATCAAGGATATAAGTAATAATATCCCGATTAAAAGATTGGCCGATCCTAAAGAAATGGGACACGTTATTCTTTTCTTAAGTTCAAAAGAAAATTCATATATGACAGGACAAAATTTAGTAGTTGACGGGGGGTTCACCAATGTCTGAATCATTTAAAGTAAAATCTTCGATCCAAGATTATGAAGTTCACTTTGTTTCTTCTCTAGAAGAACAATTACAAAAAGTATATCGTAAAGGTGATTATATAATTGTTGATGAGGTTGTGGAGAATCTACACCCCGAATTAAAGAAAGTCTTAGAAACCGATAAGAATGTGATCTCAATTAATGCAATTGAGAAAACTAAAAGCTATGAAGGCGTTATTCCTTTTATTGAAGAACTTATCAAAAGTGGATTTAAAAGAAATAATAGATTAATTGCAATTGGTGGTGGGATAACACAAGATGTAACTGCCTATATTGCTTCGATGCTTTATAGAGGAGTTGGGTGGATATTTTTCCCAACTACATTATTAGCTCAAGGAGATAGTTGTATTGGAAGTAAAACTTCTATTAATTTCCGTGAATTCAAGAATCAAGTAGGCGGTTTTTATCCTCCAGTATCAATTTATATTGCACCAATGTATCTGAAAACTCTTGGAGAAAGAGATATTAGATCAGGTATAGGTGAAATGGCACATTATTATTTTGTTTCAGGTGAGGAAGATGTAACATTTTTCGAACATGAATTTGAAACAGCTTTAAAAGACCAATCTAATTTGGGTGAAATTATTAGAAAAAGTCTTTCAATTAAAAAAAGCTACATTGAAATTGATGAGTTTGATAAAAACGAAAGAATAGTTTTTAACTATGGCCATACTTTTGGACATGCCATAGAAAGTATTACAAACTACGGTATACCACATGGTGTTGCAGTTTCTTTTGGAATGAATATGGCAAACTTTATTTCGGTAAAAAAAGGCTATTTACAACATGATAATTTTGAAAGAGCACATAAAATTTTTCAGATAATATGGAAAGGTTATTCAATAAATGACTTAGATCTTGATTCATTACTATCAGCTATGGAAAAAGATAAAAAAAATGAGAATGGTAAATTAGGTCTGATTCTTACAAAAGGTTGGGGACATATGTTTAAAGACCTTACTGAGCCTGATGAAACATTTATTTCTTGGATGCAAGAATACTTAGAAACTTACCACTAAATAAATAGCGATGATTGTTGATAGAATTGAAAATATCGATGTTTACAAAAAGTTAAGCCCAGACATTTATGTAGGTTTAGAATACATTAGAGATGTTAAGTCTAATATTGAACTAGGAACTTACCAAATCAATGACAATGTTAAAGCTATTGTGAGCGAGTATGAAACTGTAGAACACTTCGAAAGAGGTTTTGAAGCTCATAAACATGTAATAGATATACAATATCCAATAATTGGTTTAGAGCGAGTAAAGTGGTCTCCGATTATTGGAATGGATGTAAACATACCTTATGAAGTAGAAAAAGATCGAACTTTTTATAAAAATCCACACCAACTATCTACCCATGTAGATATAGGAAATGGTTTTTTTGCAATTATGTTTCCTGGTGATGGTCACGGTCCCCAGCATTTTGTGAATAATTCCGAATTTATAAAAAAAATTACAATCAAAGTTTCCATCTAACTGGATTATGAAGATACCCAAAGTTACAGCTCTAATATTTATGAAGTACCATTCTGAGCGGGTACCTAAGAAAAACGTTCGTAATTTTAATGGAAAACCACTTTTCCACTGGATTTTATCAACTCTTGAAAAATCAAAATATGTCAAGGAAGTCATTATAAATACAGATTCTGAAGAAATAGCAAGTGATGCTAAAAAGCATTTTGATGTAACAATTCATATGAGACCAGATTATTTGCTTACAATTACTTCAAATGAAGCAAACCAAATCTTAGAGTACGATTTATCTAATTCAGATGGTGAATACTTTCTTCAAACTCATAGTACGAATCCTATTTTAACACCAGAAACCGTAGATAAAGCGATTGAAGCTTTTTTTAATACTAAAGAAAATGACAGCTTAATGTCTGTTACTCCATTACAGAAAAGGTTCTATTGGCCAAATGGTGATCCTATAAATCATGATCCTCAGGGAATGATTAAAACACAAAATCTAGAACCGATATATGAGGAAAATTCTTGTATATACATGTTTTCAAAGACAAATTTTTTTAAACGGAAAAGTCGAATTGGATCAAACCCACTTTATTTTGAGATGGACCCCATTGAAGCAATAGATATCGATGAGGAAAGTGATTTTATCATCGCTGAATCAGTTCAGAAGTATCTATCAGAAACGATGGGAAAAACCACACAAAAGAGTGATTAAAGAGAAAAGTGAGAATTGATTGTTTATATCATTTTTTGAAATTACTACGCTTAGTTATTAAGAATAATAAAGATTCTTTTAAATAAACACTTAATATGTGGCGTTACTTTTCTTTTTGCAAATCCAATTATGTATATCTATTGGTTAGGTTTGGCGTTTTATGAAAAATTTTATAATCAAAAAGTTACATTATCTCTGGAATTCCCCTACGCTGAACAGCATGTTCAGTTTTGTGTCTAAGCCTCTAAGCTTTTTAATTGTACTTCCTTTGATTTTGAACAAATTCAGTACTGAAGAAATTGCTCTTTGGTATTTATTTGGTTTGATTGCAAGCTTTCAAAGTATAGCAGATTTTGGATTCGATAATACTTTTGTGAGAGTCATTTCATACACTTTTGGTGGAGCAGATGAAATAAAAGACTATGATAGTATAGATTTAAAAAAAATAAATCCTAAGGAATTCAAACTGAATACAGAATTGCTTAAACGTATCGTAGGTGTCATGAATTATGTGTACCTACGATTAGCAATTATTGTTTTTCTTATACTTTTATTCACTACTTATTTTATACAATCATCGATAGTTGTACTTAATGATCCAATTCAGGGTTGGGTAGGTTGGGCTATGATTGTAATTGTAACTTCTGCAAATTTTTATGGAAGAATCTACAGTAATTTTTTGTTTGGGCTAAACAAAGTAGCACTAGTACGAAGAGTAGAAGGATTTTTTTCTGTGTTAGGTATAATAGCTAGCTTTATAGTTTTATTTTTTGACGGCTCTTTCATGCTACTTGTTATTGTGCATCAAAGTTGGATGTTGAATAATATTATTAGAAACTGGTATTTGGCAAGAAATGCTGATAATGGAATACTTAAGAAACTGACAAATACAAACTTCGATAGAGAAATTTTCTCTAAAATATGGGGCCCATCTTGGAGAGGTGGTATATCATCGTTAGCTTCACAAGGTGTGATAATTTTATCTGGTATTATTTATTCACAATATGCTAAGAATGCTGCACTACTTGCCGAGTATTTAATTACGCTTAGGTTTTATGCAGTTATAAAGGGAGTTAGTCAGGCGCCTTTTTACAGTAAAATCCCGTTGTTGGCCAAATTGAGAGCTCAAGGGGACTTAGAAAAGTGGCTTTCAAAAGCAAAGCGCGGAATGACGATGGGTAACTTCTTAATGGTATCAGGAATAGTTGGTCTCGGAATAACAGGTGATTTACTTTTTGATTTGATTGATAGTTCTATTGATTTTCCTAGTTTAGAATTATGGGGTTTAATGGGATTTGCATATTTGTTACAACGTTATGGAGCTATGCATACTCAACTTTACATGACTACAAACAAAGTAAATAACCATATAAGTGATTCAGTTTCTGGTGCATTATTCTTGTGTATTAGTCTACTATTGTTCAATCAGTTTAGTGTTTTTGCTTTTCCTATTGGTATGATTTTTGGTTATGGACTATTTTATTGTGAATATGCAGCCTACTTTTCATTTAAAGTAATCCCAGAATCATTTTGGAAATTCGAATCTCGATCCAATTTAATTCCATTTATGATTACAATTACTTATTTAATAATAATATTTCTTTAAATATGAAGCATGTATTCGGTAATAGAAACAATCTAAATATCTATTTAAGACAAAAAAATCATAGTCTGTATAAGAAATTCAAGAAATTATATGTCGATAAGAAAAGGATACAATCCAAAATAATATGTTGTTATCCTTCATTCAAAAGTCAGTCAGAAAAAATCAACATTTTAAATAGATTTGCATGGGCTTTCCCTGAAAATTCTGGAGTGAAAATTTTGCATTCAACAGATTATAATGCTTCTGACACTACGATGGAAGAATCTGAAAAAATGCTAGAAAATCAGGAATTCTTTTTAAAATCGTCACATAATATTCAAGAAGTTTCAAATGAAAGTTTAGTTTCTAGTTTTGAAGATTCCCAATCAATTGCTATACATAAAAAATCAAATAAATATGATTTAAAGCTTTGGGATCATCGATTTAAATGTGAAATTATAGACCCAACATATTATTCCATTGAGGAAGGTAATTTTTGGAAATTTGGCTTGTACAATACTTTAGATAGAGAAGAAAAAGAATTTTATAGTGAACTATCCACTAAAAACTTTAATCGCTTTAGGGAACTTAATAGCAACAAAAAAAGAGCCAATATTTTTGTCACGGGACCGTCATTTGGGAGTTATAAAGAGTTTAAATTTTTACCTGAAGAATCTATAAATATAGTTTGTAATACTATTGTAAAAGATACTGAGTTCTTAGATTTTATAGGTGGAGCAGATATTATTACATTTGCTGATCCAGTTTTTCACTTTAGTTCTAATAATTATTCATGTGAATTTAGAAGGTTAGTTATTAATGCTGTAAAGAGATACAATTCGTTTGTAGTTGTTCCACATGCTACTATCCCTTTACTAATTTATAACCATCCAGAATTAAAGGACAATATTATAGGCCTTAAAAGAGCAGATAAAATTACATTCCCCTCAAAGAATGAATTATCAGTAATGCCAGCTAGTAGTATTATAACGTTTATAATGTTACCTCTTGGAATTAGTTTAGCAGATGAGATTTATGTTTTAGGTGCTGATGGAAGAGGGAAAAATGAGAAGTACTTTTGGAAGCATAATGATAAAGTACAACTAACCGATCTAATGGAAAGTGTTTTTAAAACACACCCTTCATTTTTTAGAGACAGAGATTATGCTGACTATTATGAAGAGCATTGTAAGTTTATAGAGAGAATGATTGTTAAAGGCGAAAATGAATTAAATAAAAAAATTTATTCGTTATCAGAAAGCTTTATACCAGCTTTTCAAAATCGATTATTTAAGAGATAATATGATGAATTTTTATATACAAATACCTAAAAGAAAAGGTCACTATAAAGATTATTCTAAGTTTATAACGAATCTATTTTCTGAAGAGAAGGTATTTGAAATAATGAGTTTCAAAGAAAAAGTGAAATTGATTTTTTCTAATACAGCAAATAGATCAATTTACCTTGATCTAGAACATAATGACATACTCTGGATTCTTTTAAGATCATTCTTTTCAAGTTGTAATTATTCGGTTGTTACATCTTTTACTAGTTTTTTAAATAAAAATATTAATTGGAGGTATTTTTATAAAAAAAAAGAAATTGCAAAGCTAAGGAATATTTTAAAATATAAGCTCTTAAATCGATTAGTTAGAAGTAAGAAGTTATTCGTAATCTCGATTCATAAAGGCACAGAATTTGAAAATAAGATTCAGGATATTAGTTCTTTAATAACCTATGATATACAATACTATGATCTTAAGTATTTAGATATTGAATTGAAATTACCCATTGAATTAATGAGTTTTCCATTTGCAAAAAAAAAGCCATTAATTTTAATGTTCAATCATACATCTGGTGAAAAAAGGAACTTAGATGAATTTTCAACTTTTATAAAGAAAACAAATAAATACAATTTTTTGATAGTTGGGAATTCATCTTTTTTGGAAGGATATTCTTCAAATAATATTTGCTTGGTAAACCGATATGTATCAAATGAAGAACTTATTTTTATGATGAATTATGCTGACATTATTTATGCATATTATAATAATAATCGACCTAGTGGCTTTATGGGGAGAGCAATACAATTAGACAAGTATGTTATTGTTCATAAAGAAGGTTACTTAGGTAAATTGAAATATAATAAATCAATAGCTATCGAAGGATTAGACGAGCTTGAAAGACATGACTTAACTTCAACCAAAACCAATGATATTATACAGAAAAGTAATTTGTATGATGAATCCCAAAAAATTAAAGATGCTTTAATAGCTAAGTGTAATTGATGAAAATTAAAGACTTAACTTGGGTTTTAGCACCTGGTATTTTATACCTAATGCGCTATTTGGCTTCGGTAAATATTTTATTGGTAGTAATAGCTGTAATTCCACTTCTGATTGTAATTGGCTTATACCTTCCTAATGTTAGGAGTTTCTTTAAAATTTCGACTTATGGAATGATAAATTTATTCCTTCTCTCATTGATGATTTATTCAGTTTTAAATTCATATACGAGAAGCGTAATCGTATTTTTTTTACTGATGCTCTACCCACACGCAATAATTGGTAATGAAAATGTATCTATTGATAGACTTAATAAACTATCAAAACAATTTGGTATTGGAATACTTTTAATATTTTTAATCGCAATATTTATTCCACTCATTACTAGTTATCCTTATTCAATTGGGGCATGGTATTATATAGCTTCAGATGAGATTTCAACAATTAGCTCTACATTAGATGGACCTATTTTGCTAATAATCATTGTTATATTTACACTAAAAATTCTTATCAATAAGTTTCCTAGAATTCATTATGTCATAGGTTGTTTGATTATACTTTCTTTTTCTTTTTATTCACTTTTAGTATTTAATAGAAGAATTGTAATTTTCGTTTACTTAATTCTTATACCATTAATAGTATTAAAATTTGATAGAAATAGAAGTCTATATACTAGTATATTTATCAGCACATTTCTCGTCCCACTTTTTTTTGGATTAATTCTATCATTTGCAAATGATTTTTTCTCAATTCCATTTATTAAAGATTTTACTCTACGTACAGGAGATTTGGATCAATCTAGAAATCAAAGGTTGATAGGTTGGACTTATGCACTCTCTGAGTTCCAAAATACTTCATTGAAAGATTTTTTTGGCTTTCAGAAGGAATTGATTCGATCAAATATTGATAGATATAATCACTTTCATAACGGTTATATACAAATGTTTTATGAGCAAGGCATATTTGGTATATCTGTTTTAGTTGGATTAATTATTCAATTATTAAAGCGAATTAAATATTATAGTTATATAGATGTAAAAAAGCATATATATGTATTAATACCACCGTTAATTTTTGGAGTTATACTTATCATAAGTATAACTGAGTCGACATTTCAAAGATTATCTGTAGCAAATTTAGTTTTTATATTCATGGGATTTATGATTTTAAAAACTTCTGAATCAATCAAAAATAAAATAAATGAGTAGACTAGATTATATACGAGATATTTCTCTTAATGAATTATCAATTGAAAGGATTAAAACAGCTTTAACTACCAGAATTAAAGACGTTCCTCATAAACTAGCCTGGTTTCTTAATACTAAAGCAGCTAAAAAAAATAAGAAGAAATTAAAGTCATTTCATAATATTCACAAAGGAAAGAGGGGGTTTATAGTAGCAAATGGACCTAGTTTAAAAAATACTGATCTTAGTCTATTAAAAAATGAAATTACCATAGGAATGAATCGAATTTACTTAGCTGCTAATGAGAATAATTTTATGCCAGATTATTTAGTAGTTCATGATATTCCTATTCAATTGTTGCAATTTAGGAAAGATCTAGATGAATTGGAGATCACTAAATTTTTTAACTGGAACGTCAGAGATAAGTTTACAGATAGACCAAATCTTACATTTATTAGATCAGATTATTCTCCACATTTTTCAAAAGATTTAACTAAAAGTTCTTGGGGTGGGCACAGCGTTACAAACATATGTATTCAGCTTGCATATTACATGGGTTTTGAAAAAGTTTATCTTGTTGGGAAAGACCATAGTTATGAAGAAACTGGTACACCAGGAAAATTAGTTTCGGCTACAGGAGAGGAAAAAAATCATTTTACAAAAGGTTACTATAAAAAAGGAATGGGCTGGAGAATACCAGATTATAAAGGTGAAGAATTGGCATATAGATTAGCTAGAAAAGCCTTTCAAGAAGAAGGAAGAGAATTATTAGATGCTACAATTGATGGGAACTTAGATATTTTTCCAAAAGTGAGCTATAAATCATTATTCGAAAATACAAACATCTAAAATAATAGTTTTAAAGTGGTTATAAATGAGACTTAAATCATATATAAAAAAGGTTCTATACATTGTAAAAGAAGAAGGCCCAAAGGTTTTAATTAGTAGAATTGCTAGATATATAGTCTACTCATTAAATCGAAAGTTTGGGAATTTTCAAGAAGATATAGCTAAATGGGAGTCACTTAAAAATCAATATGAAGGAAAGCGGGCGTTTATTATTGGAAATGGGCCATCATTAAACAAGCTGCCTTTACACTTACTTCAAAACGAATATACTATATGTTTTAATCGTTTCGATTTGATGTTAGAAAGACTAAGCTGGACACCATTTGCATATTCAGTTATTGATGACTTAGTTTTAACCGATGTTCCTGAAATTGCAAATAAAATGGCTGCAAAAGTAGACCACGCTTTTTTCCCAGATCTTCATCCCTCAGCCCCAATTGGAAGAAATTTTAAGAAATTAATTAAACCTAGAAAGAATATATATTGGCTTCATCTAGGTGATATTGGTTATTCTGATGATCTTCCAAATTGTGGGATAAATAAAACAGTAGCAAATGTAGCAGTTCAAATTCTTGCATATATGGGTTTTTCTGAGGTTTATTTTATTGGGGTTGACTTGGATTATAAGGTTACGAATAGCACCATAAAGGAGAATAGTAGAGACTTAAAAGGAGGAGAAGATGATGATCCTAATCATTTTGATCCAAGATATTTCGGGAAAGGGCGAAAGTTTCATCATCCAAGGATGGATGAAACTTTCGAAAAATTTGATGAGGCTGCAGAATTTTTGAAAAGGAAAGGGGTTAAAGGCTATAATGCTGGTATAGGTGGGAAGCTTGATTCTTTTGAGAGAGTAGATTTTCGAAGTCTATTTAATTTTTCAAATGAAGAAGAACTCAAGATGTTAATTGGACATATAAAGCCTGAGATTAGCTCTGATAGTTTAAACGATCTTTTCCCAGAAGCTCTTTTTATAAAAGAAGTTGATGAATGGAATGATAGTTATAATGAAATTATATGCCCGTTCTCAATTGGGTCTAAACTAATTCCTAAAAAAGTACTTACTTATACCCCTTATGGACCTTATGATGGACAATATGTATTCCTGAGTAAAAATACATATTCATAGTTCAATTATTACACCTAGTAAAAAAACACAGGTCTTAAGAATGAGGAATTCGATTTATACTTCCGCCGCTGTCTTATTTATAGTGTTTTTATTTATTTTTTTAATGTCGCGTAACGATGTAAAAACAGAACAGATACTATCGTTGAAAACAGTAGATATCACTGCCCAAACAGCACCCAATTTTAAAATTTTGTATGATAATGATCTTGTTAACATAGCCTATGGATCAGGAAGCTGGCTTAAACCTAACCCAGATATTCTTACCAAAGAAGAGATTAAGAAAAGAATAGAGAAATCTGTTGAGGAGGTTTCTAGTTATAAAAATATAGCGCATTTTTTTAGACCTGGTTTTGGTCATATTCCATTTTGGAAAAGTGATGTTTACTCTGCAAAAAAACATTATGAGAGTTGGGAGAGCAAAACAGGAAATACGGCAAGTTCATGGGGTAAATATATGATGGATGACAAAAATTATGGCGATTTGCTGAAAGTTTTTGTCGATGAAGCTCAAAAAAATAATCAATCACCATTCGTCTCTTTGTTACTAAATGATATTCATCATGGATATCAAAATAAAATAAATGAACTAAATATTTCAAAAGAAAAATGGTCGGAAAAAAGCGAATGGATCAGCAATTTCATAATCGAAAATAAATCTTATTTAAATGACTCAACTAATTTTAAAAGTGGTTTAAATTGGTCAAACATAGAGGTTAGAAATTTAAGACTTGAATTTATAAAAGAGATATGTGAAAATTATGAAATAGACGGAATTGAATTGGATTTTATGAGGTATCCTAGATTCTTTACTGATAATGTACCTGTAACTGAACGTATTAGAATAATCAGTGATTTTTTAACTGAAGTAGACTCATTGTTAAACGATCCAGAACTAAGGCCAGATAATTATCCAAAGAATAAAAAGAGGTTTCTTGTTATCAGGATTCCAGCTCAAGAAAAAATGTTTAATGAGTTGGGTTTGGATTACTCTAAATTCAAAAAAAATGGTGTAGATATGGTTATCCTATCAACTTATTTTTTTTCAATGCAACAAGGAATTGACTTTAAATTTCTTAGAAATTCGATTCCGAATTTACCAATATATTATGAACTTCATTATATAACACTTGGTTATTCTATAGATAGTGGACTTCCTTATTATGGAAGAATTCCTGCAACTGAAGCACAGTTATATACAACTGCAAATTTAGTATATAAGAATGGTTTTGATGGTATAAGCCTTTATAATTTTCAATACTATAAAAATACCTTTAATCAAAATGTCCCATTTAGTATTATTGATAGTTTAGCAGATAAATCTTGGGTATCTAATTTTAAACCTCAATGGTATTTTAGATCTGAAGGTTGGCGAGACGAAGTACTTCCAGAAATTTTTAATTCTAAGAAAACAGTAAATTATAAACTGGACACGATTTTTCAAGAAAATCTAAAACCTCAAAGAGGTGAATTTAGATTGTTTTTTGACAGTGATATTGAAGGAGAGAATTGGAGAGTTTTTATAAATACTAAAGAACTTAGTAAAGTTGATTGTATTTTTGACCCGAATCAAAAAACATTCGAACAGTTTACTTATTTTAATTCCAAATTTCTTTGTTATGATATACAAAGAAATTTGATTGAGAATGGAACTAACAATATTAAGCTGAGCTATTTACCAAGTGAAGCAAACGTAGAGAAAAAACTGATATACTATGATTTAATTCTAAAGGAATATTTCTAAATTAAATTACATTAAAAAAAGATATTTATAATAAGTGTTAATGAATAAAAAATTGAAAATATTTGTTGCTGGTCATAAGGGTATGGTAGGTTCTGCAATTATCAAGAACCTAGATCAATATGGATACAACAATCTTATTACTGCAACAAGCCAAGAACTAGATTTAAGAGATCAAGATGCGGTGAATAATTTTATAGCTGACAAAAAGCCAAATTATATTATTATTGCAGCAGCTCGTGTTGGAGGTATATTAGCTAATAATGAATATCCTTGGCAGTTTTTATATGATAACTTGATGATTGAAGCTAATTTGATTAATGCAGCTCACAAAAATGATATCCAAGATGTGATTTTTTTGGGTAGTTCTTGTATTTATCCAAAACTGGCACCGCAGCCACTAAGAGAAGAATATTTACTAACTGGTGCTTTAGAGCCTACCAATGAATGGTATGCCGTTGCTAAGATTACTGGAATTAAAATGTGTCAGGCTTTGAATAAACAATATGGCAGGAATTA
>TARA_R110000868_G_scaffold144960_5_pt1 | contig 39495 bp, 39 predicted proteins | sample TARA_R110000868 | Tara Oceans TARA_R110000868 (sample SAMEA4397489) | marine metagenome | biome: Polar Biome; feature: [SRF] surface water layer (ENVO:00010504); material: water (ENVO:00002006), including particulate matter (ENVO:01000060) such as... | depth 5 m | reverse complement strand
ATGCCAGGGTCGAGCTCAGCGATGCCAGGGTCGAGCTCAATGATGATGCCAACTCCAACTCCAACTCCAGCAGTAGGGCCACATTGTTTAAGTTCTTATCCAGAGATCGAGATAGGTGCTCCAACTTGCAAGGGAGTTGTTGCTAATTTTAGACAATATCCCCCCGGCACTCTGGTGAATGACGCATTGGGTGGCCAGATGAGTTGTGTTGCTAATCAAAACGCCGCTATGGGGCAACGTGTCGGTTATTGGGCTCTGTATGTGCAGAATCTCTTCGCTGCACAAGTCACCGGTGATATGACGTATGCACTACTGACCAAAGCAATTGAGGCGTTGATGCAATTACCTGAATGCCAATAGCATCGTTACTTATTTATTAACGTGTGATTTTAATAATGCAATCTGCGTTTTTGCTCCAGCCATGGCTGAAGCGCTTGCTGCTGGAATAAAGTGTGCAAAAATTTCGGTGTTGAGAATGGCGAATTGTTTCCACATCTCGGTTTGTAAACCATGTTTTTGTAATGTCGTGCTATTTAACAATACCCATCGTTGAAAAATAAAGGCGTATTGATAGTGAGGAAAGCTAGTGAGTGTTTCCGCGAGGTGGAGATATATTGCAACAGCAGGCGGGTTGCTTCCTTGGTAGTGTTGTGCTGCATTAATTAAATTAGTGATAGGTGTGATGTGTATGAATTGAGTCAACCATTTAGGTTCTGGTTGTAAGTTGAGCTGTATTATGGCATTGAGACAACCCTCATCTTCTTTCATAGCGTCAAGCGTGCTGGTAATAAGCTCATCGGGCATAGTGTTGTCTAGTGCCTTTAACATTTCTTGATAAGTTTGATAGGCGTATTTCGCATCTTGATACCACTCGTCGTAGATCTTTGTATAAAAGCAATTCGCTGCAGCTGACTCAGTATATTTGAGTAGCAGCATGTGCAGCGCAAATAACATGTTCAGTTCGTGGGGGCGGTTGATGCAATCCTGTTGGTAATGTGTGTCAAAACATTGTTGCAGCCAATCTAAGGGATCGGTGCGGTAAGTTTCCCGGTTAGGTTGATGCCGGGGTGATATGTCAGCGAGGTCATCATAATCACCTTCTGCTGCAGTCGATGCTGTCTCGACATAAATTTTATGGTAGGCGTAAATCCCCGCTCTATATTGATGTGTTGCAATAAGTTTTGGGTCTAATATCACCGTGTTTAAGAAGCTATCTTGTCCAGGTGATGGCGCTGTGCGCAAAGCAGGGCTAATGCCCGCCTGTACCAATGCTGTTGCAGCAAAGCCATGATTAGCGGCGGAAGCACGCCTTGTTCGCGGGCTTGTTGCTGGACTATCAGGGCCAGTGGCATCTAAAGCTACTGGCTGTTGTGGTGTCTCGTCATCCTTAAAAAATGGGTTAGTAAACGTGCCCGTATCTAGAGCATCAATATTCGGAGCTGTAAGCTGCCTATAATCTTCCTCCGTATATGGATTAACATAAGTGCCTGGTCCTGGAGGAGGAGCATATTTGTTGTCCCAGATTTGTTTCTGCCCTAATTCAGTCAACTTTGTTCTCATTATGTCGTGTAATTGACGATAGTTAGTTTGCATGTCAGTACTGAAGGCACGTTTTGTCGTTTGGCTAAAATAGCTTCGATGAATAGCCTCTATACCCTCAAAATGCTTCTTGTCTATGTGTCTGAAATTAGTCGTATTTAAACGCTGAAATTGTTCTGAGATAATATGCATTAATTGAGCGCAGGTTATGCGTTGGTCATCAACACAGGTAATAACCCCCGTTATGAGTTTATGTACAATGGCCGCCATGCCTAAAAATTCTACGGCATATCGGGCTTCTAGCGGGGTAACAATTTTGCCTGCATATTCGTAAATAAAGAATTGGCTACGATTAGGGCCTGGCATGAACATACCAGCGCCTCTACTCAAGGCTTTGCTTTGCTGCAAATAATGATTTGTTAAGTTAAATAGGATGGCTTGTTGTAAATGTGTATAGGTTGCAACGTCCTGGCTATTCAATACCGCCGACATTAAATACAGGTACTCTAGCCTATCTTTGGGTTGCCACATGTCAGGTTTGTCAGTACCATCTGAATTTTTTTTAGGCACTTCACCCAACATGATATGGATGGTCGCTTGATTAAAAATATCAGAGTCTATTTTATTGTCACATAAAAATTGATACTCGGCAGCATCTTTAGGGAGGACATGGAATGGAGCGTTGAGTAATTGTTTAGTATTCTCGACAACGTTTTGCTTATTATATTTGTAATTAAATCTTAAAGTAATGGGTAACATATTGAATGATGGTCACATTATTGTTTGTTTTTTGCCCGGCCATAATTGGACGGCCACTTTTTGTAATAGCATCTATTATAGCTGATTATTTATTAAGCGATGATTAATTCTTCCCATTTCTGGTGAATTAAATCGGGTTCACTTGTAAATAGTTCACATCATGATAACTACCGGGCTTTAATTCAGCGTTAGGGTCTAACTGCATTTTTATATTTAAATTTTTACCACCGCTACAATCTTGAGTGTTGCTGGCTTTAAACGTCTGGCTTTGGCCATTGGCTAAACTGCCGTAGCTTGAACCATTACTTGCAGCACTTAGTGAGTAGCCCACTTGTTGGCCGCTGCTGCCTTTTAATTGATATTGGCCATTTTGCTCTTGACCGTTACGGCTAGTCGATTTCAGGCTGTAATAGCCAGAAGGGGTGTTAGCATAAACGCATCCTTGGCTCACAGCGCTAGCATTAGCGGGGTTGCTGTCTTCTGCGACTTGCATGTTAATATCCTGCAAGCTGTGAATCTGCAACTGTTCTAATACTGTTAAATTAATGTTGATGCTGGCAGAAGAGCTGGTACCTAGCGAACCATCTGTCGCTGCCATTGCTGTTGTGCCAAAACCTGCTAATAATGAAACCAATCCAATGGTTTTTAATGTATGCGTAATCATGATGAACATCCTTGTTTAATCATTACACAATAAGCTTAGACCAGTTTATAAATAAAGCAATACTGAGTTAGGTGGGAGATTGACCTATTAAGGGGCACGAAAAGACTGATTTAGCCAACAGCGCCTATTATCACCATAAAGCTGCCTTGGTAAAGACCGCCCGTCGCATTATTTAATTTATCGCCATGTAGGCGAAATTGTAAATTGGCGTTGTCTATATGGCCGCATAGATCTGTATTACTAGCGCCACTAAAGGCTTTAGGTGCATTGACAGGCATGAGTACGCCACCGGCGGTAGATTTATTATTCCAGTAGATATCAATGGGAATGGTGTGATATCGGTTGCTGACGTTAAACTGGCTGCTGCCATTGGTGGGTTGGATGGTCACTTGGTAGGTGGTCTGTTGAGGGTTGTCAGAATACACACAAACAGAGTTGTTTGCTTGATAAATGGCCCCCGTATCAATAGGGGAGATAATCTCATTGACAGTGAGGTCATCTAGGCCTGAAATTTGGTAATCAGTGGCTTGAGCACAGCTATAGCAGAGCAGCAGGAGTAGGGTATAGCGTAATATTTTCATTTTGCACCTTGATTAAGCGGGGCTTGCAATCGTTTTTTTTTATAACGTTTTACTTGCTGGCCGGCAAACTATATTGCCAATTTCTATGAGCCCATGTTGTTTGCTCTCGAGTTTGGGTAGGTCGATTATACACTTTTTACCATCGCCATAACTAGCCGTTAATTGTGTCGCGTTATCATAGACTTCGGCTTGTAAATTGCCACTGTAATCGGTCGCATTAATGCCTAAGCCACCATAAACCCGGCGGCTGCGTAGAGATAAGCCGTTAGGTTGGGTGATATGGCCGTAAAGAATCAATTTAACGCGGGTTTTCCACGTTAAAGTGCGTACATTACCTTGATACAGCGTCACGAGCTGTGGCGTTTCGTCATAATTATAAAACTCAGAAGAGATGTCGCGTATGCGTATGCGATAAGTCCTAAATGGAGGAAGGAAGATGGGGGTGGCAGTATCCGTTGCGACGATTGTTTTCACTTGGCCATCAACATAGACTTCAAATTTATCACCTGGGTGATTACTGCTGACATAAACAATAATACCGGTATCGCCCGCGCGCGGACCTCCGATAACGGCTTTGCCATCAGCATAAGCAAAGTGTGTTTGCACATTGGCTGAGTATTGAGTGTTTTGTATGGCAGTAGTTGAGGCAAAGTTATGCGTGACGCTGCCGTACATACCTGCATAGTGATTAGTGTAATCTATGCTCGTCCCTAAGCTTTGCGTACCATTTTGCGTATTACCTTGCACGCCCAATTGTACGCCTTCTTGCGCGGCATTAAGGTCACGCCAATAAGTACCAAAGTTACCAATGGCATTGCTAGGTTGTGTGCCAGGTTGTTTATCGAGATTTGCTTGATAACCTGCCGTCGCATTTTGAATCCAATGTGGTGATGAGAAATATAAAATAAACTGCGCGATGATTTGCAGGTCATCTTGTGTTTTTGCACCATAAGCACTGAATTGGATGTTGGTGCTGTAGCCTGTGTAGACGGGCATACGAAATTCAGGGCCGTAACTATAAGTAGAAGGTAGGCCTTGGTTTTTGCTTAGATTACCGACGATGCCGAGTAACGCCGAGCCAATTTGATAAGACAGATTGCCACTGACTTGTGTTTGATTTTGCTGAATAGAGGAAAAATCATTTTGGTTGTTATCTAGGCCGTTGATGGGGATAAATGAACCGGTATTATCCGTATCGCCCTTACTCCATATTTGGCGCACGAAAAAAGTCGATTGGAATGCACCAAGATTACTTTGTTCTTGCACGCCAACCCCTACCGTGCTTTTGCTGCCAACCATGACTTCAGGGCCGATTTGAAATCCATTGCCGAGAAAGAATGCACCGGTTGTGAGAAACACATTATTAAAGGTGCCGGTCAAGTCACCGTTGATACCGAGATATTGCGTAATGCGTCGGTTCATACCCGCTTGGTAGAGTAAGTTGTTTTCAAACCCGGGGACAATGGAGTCAGACACAAATTGATTTTTTTCTAAAAAACCCATGTTGAAATAATATTGAGGGTAGTTTAAGGGTGGGATTTCATTAGATTTGGCATAAAAACGTGTTTCGCGCGAGATACGGCCTTGGCTGTCGCTAATTTGTAAGGTGATCTGATAGGCACCTGTCGGCAAGCTAGACGTATCTAATACTTGGTTACCCATGGGGTATTGCCGGCTTGTGATGAGTCGGCCATCTTTGTAGATGCTGACGGTACTGGGGGTGGGTAAAAAGACGGTTAGTTGTGAGCCGTAGTTTGCACTATCTTGTTGCACGGTATCAAGGGTTGTGCCATATGAAACACCTAAGATATTTTGGTTTGTTACAAATAAATCACCATTACTTTGAATAATACCGGCTTTGGCAAGATGGTCGCCCGAGTAGTAAGCACCATTTAATTCATTGAAGTAAAGTTGTTGCTTACTGGTTTGGTTAACATCGTTACCGTATGAAACGGATGTGTTGATTTTCATATTTTTATAAGCGAAGGTATTGTCAGAGCTAAAGTTAAAGTTGTTAGTGTTACTAAAGCCGGAGCTAGTGCTGCCGGAAGTAACGGCATTAAAATTGGAGAGATAAGAAAATCCCGCATCAGAGTTGGGTAGTAAACCACTTGTCGTTAATGCTTTATTCAGATATTTAGGGTTAACAAATACATCAACACGAAAGTTGTTCGGGTCAAAAATCACACTTGCAATTTCAGGATGTAAAACGCCACAATTGCTGCGTTGACTAGCAGCGCTACAAATTAAATGACTATTACTGTTTAGTACGCCAGCTAATGCTCGAGTAATAAGTGGTTTGTTAGTCACATTTGAAAGTTGTCGTACCACTTCAGCAGGATCGGAAAATTGAATAGTATTATCATTATAGATAGCTTTAATTTCGCCAACTTGACGGCCGCCATAATAAACATCAATGACATTTGTCATTTTTTGATTCAGGTTATCAAAACCTTTAGGGGCTTTGGTTGGAATCTCTTGGTTTGTTGTGCGTGAGCGGTTTTTTGTGGCAGCGAAAGCCACCTGACCATTCAGTAAAAAAAGTGAAAAACACAGTAACACGGTGTAGGCATAATAGTTTTTGCGTAACCCATATTTGTGCATGACTTATTTGCTTTTTACCGTCTTCACTTCGTTGAGGTAAAGTTCTTGGTAAGATACTGGTGTATCATAAGGCAGTTTGATTTGCCATGTGTTACCTGCATACAGACGTTTGGGACCTAACTGTTTGCAGTTTTTCCCTTTAGCATCGCATTGTTTGCCACCTGCAAGTAATACGTTGGTATTGCCTTTGTTCGTAAAGTTGAGTATTTTTCCATCGCGATTAAGTTGAATGTCGGCATTAATTTTAATGGGTCGTTGAATGATAACTACGCCATAGCCAACCAGTAATTTTACACCGAGTTTGCTTTTTTGATCTTGAGGGAAAATGAGATCGCCAACGGAGGGTTTAATATCTACACGATAAATGTGGTCAGTTTTGCCAGGCGCTTTGGTAAACACAAAACGGACTAAGCGGAATTTACCCGCGGGGATAACCATTTTTTGTGGTGAAACCACGATGCCTAATTTTTGTGGATCACTGATGGCAATAGCTTTTTCATTTTTTTTACCGAGATTCGTCATGAGTTTAGGGGTGACAGTGACGTAGGCTGTTTCATTGCCGACATTGCTAACACGGATGTCTTGTTTAGTGGCTTCACCAGCAGGAGAATCGATTAAAATAGGAGTGACAGAAATACCTGCAGTTGCGAAAGCTGGCATCAAAAAAATGAAGACAAGGCACAAATAATTGTGTCTTAACATGAGATTCTCCCTAACTTAGTTTAGCTGCCTGGGGTGACTAAAAGACTTAGCGTGTCATTATAATTACCGGAGCTGACACCATCAGAATTTTTAATTACCAATTGAAGCAAGCCATTTGCCCTGCCTGCTAGACCTAAACAATCCACGGAGGCTGTGCCAGTTAAATCTTTGACAACTTGATTGTTTGTTGTAATGGCTTTGGATGCGCCATCTACAATGTAATTGAGTTCATATGGTAGCGGCTGGATAGGATTCGCAGCGGTATTTCTGTCGTTCACTAGGAGCATTTTATTGCCACTGCCACCCTCTTGGCTGATAAAAGTGATGTTGTATTTATTGTCGGATTGATTACTGTAAACACAGACATAACGCTCGAGATTGACACCATTTTCACCAAAAGTATCCCCTGCGTGAAGAGGTGCGGTCATATCTTGTCCTAGCACCGCAACCTTTACCATCGTTCCAACTTGGAAATTGATGTCAAACGTACCTGTCGAGTTGGGTCCAGGGGCTGTTGGGTTAGTCGCTGCCATTGCCGATGCAGCAAATAATACTGCCATTAAACTGACTAAAATTTTACTTTTCATGATGCGCCCTACCAAATTAATTCTTCGAACAAAATTATAACACGTAATCACCATTGTTCAATTTAAGAATACTTAAGGGAAGCTTAAAGAAGGGGTATTTTTGTGTATTTTGCTTTGGTTTAGGGAAACTCCCAATGCTTAGTTTGGAGCATAAATGATAGTTTGTGCTTTTTATGTGCACAAAAGCATTCACAATGGTCGATCGCTGATAGTAGCTTGGGGGCGGATGGGTTGATTGTTGGCTTGGGTTTGATAGAGTGAGGTAAAATTTTTTAGAGGGTGCAAAAATGTTGGATTGTTTTAAGCGGCATAAGGAATATCCAGCCAGTGAGGTGGTGGCTGGTATTGATTCTGCTAGCCCTGTCTCTGTTGAAATGGTCGGCGTTGATTTGACTGGTTCTAAGAAACAAGCTGTTGCTCCAGGAGCCCTAGGAGCTCCCGTACCACTTCGTGCCTTTGGGCGACGTACGCGTGTGTATATGTATTGGTTGTTAGTTGCTGTCATTTGCCTGGTTACCGGTTTTCTTGCTTGGTGCGCGACCGTTGGGCCTTGTCGTACAGGTGGGACGAGTACGGCGGCGACAGGTGCTATGTCGGCAGCACAAAATACTACGCTAACAACGAGTGTGGCTCTTGTGCCAACGGCGACAGCGTCATTATGTCCCTTTACTTTTCAGGAGCTGCGTAATTTAATCGGTAGTTTGGATTGCGTTGCTCTGTTTAATACGGCGACGGCGGCAGCTGTGATGGCAGGTAATACGGTATCAGAGCAGCTTGCGAATGTTATTAGAACGGTGTTACCGCAAACGACTAATTGTGATGATGGATTATTGGTCACAGCTTATGACGCGGATTGTCCAGGTTTGTTATCGGCCCCATTATCTAGTCGACGTGAAGTTTTGGTGCCATCGAATGTTTATCAACTGGTTGAGCAATTGCCAGTACAATTGCCAGGGGATATGGTGAAGGCGATAGTGTCACAAATGCCAAATTTAGTGCCATCAGAGCTTTACCGTTTATTTTCGTTGCTTAATAATGTCAATATGCGAACGATGGATGTTGCGCCTATCTTAGCAAATTTAAGGCGAATGTTAGTGGAGCAAGGGCAAGATTTGGGTGAGTTGTTACGTCAAAATGCACTTACATTTTAAAATGTCGTGCTAACGCTGCCAGTCGATTCGCTAATTTTTTATTTGTTAAGCTTTTTGCTGTGGTCATCAACATCTCTGCTGATGCGGCTGAAATAGGTGTGGTTTCTTCGTATTCAACTTTGCTTTCTACTTTTGGGGTATCCACAATCCATTTAATCGAGGCTAAGCCGGGCAGGGCGTGTTGGCGTAGTTGTTTGATCATCTCTGGCACAGCATAGCGCAGGGCGGTGATCCAAACGGCGTTGTCTAAGCTGAGGACTAAGGTCGCGTTGCGGTAGTTCGCGACTTGGCAATGACCTTGAACTTCGATGGGGAGGAAGGCTTGCACGGTTTGGTTGAGTGTTTGTAGCTCTTCGACGCGCGACATGATGCCTAGCAAAGCAGGGCGCTCATGGAGGACGTCATCGAGGTTTTGTTGGTCAGTTTTGCTCATGGTATTGATGATAGGCTGAAAATCAGTTTTTATCTACTAAGTAGGGTGGAACTATCTGAGCTATCGCTCAGCCTTCTATCCACCCTACATGATAATTATTCAACAACGCCCTTCGGGGGAAGGCAGTACGGGTAATCTTTAGGATTTTCTGATAAAATCAGCCCAATTTAGTTAGGGATAGAACCACATGTTATCAAAGTTAATCACTTCTTTTGTCGGTAGTCGTAATCAGCGTGTTGTGAAGAGCATGCAAAAAGCGGTTAAGCACATTAATTCACTTGAGCCTGCTATGGAAGCGTTGAGTGATGAGCAGTTACAAGCCAAAACGGATGAGTTTAAACAGCGGCTTGAGAAAGGTGAAAAATTGGATGCCTTGATGCCTGAAGCATTTGCTGTGGTGCGTGAAGCCGGTAAGCGTGTGTTGAACATGCGTCACTTTGATGTGCAGTTAGTCGGTGGCATGGTGTTACACAGTGGCAAGATTGCAGAGATGCGTACGGGTGAGGGTAAAACCTTAGTGGCGACCTTGGCAGTGTATTTGAATGCGTTGACGGGTGAGGGTGTGCATTTGGTCACGGTGAATGATTATTTGGCGACACGTGATGCTGCATGGATGGGTAAGTTGTACAACTTTCTCGGCATGAGTGTCGGTGTGATTGTGGCTGGGCAAGAGGCGGATGAAAAACGCGCAGCTTATCATTGCGATATTACTTACGGCACGAACAACGAATACGGTTTTGATTATTTACGCGATAACATGGCCTTTAGTCTCGAAGAAAAAGTGCAACGCCAATTAAACTTTGCGGTGATTGATGAAGTCGATTCAATTTTAATTGATGAAGCACGTACACCATTAATTATTTCGGGTGCAGCAGAAGACAGCTCTGCGTTATATATCAAGATGGATGCAGTTGTGCCTAAGCTTACGCGTCAAGAAAAAGAAGATGACACGGGTGGCGATTATTATGTCGATGAAAAAACCAAACAAATTTATTTAACCGAAACCGGCCATGAGAATGTCGAAGCCTTGTTAGAAGAAGTGGGCTTGCTGGACGGCAAAAGTTTATATGATGTGGCTAACATTAAATTGATGCACCATGTGAATGCGGCATTACGCGCGAACATTTGTTTCCAAAAAGATGTGGATTACATTGTGCAGGATGGTGAAGTGGTTATCGTTGATGAACACACGGGCCGTACGATGCCTGGGCGACGTTGGTCGGATGGTTTGCATCAAGCGATTGAAGCAAAAGAACGTGCCAACATTCAACATGAAAATGTGACCTTAGCGGCGATTACCTTCCAAAACTTTTTCCGACTTTATAATACTTTGTCCGGCATGACGGGTACGGCAGATACGGAAGCGTTTGAGTTCCAACAAATTTATGGTTTAGAAGTGGTGGTAATGCCGACCAACAAACCGATGGTGCGTAAAGACACGGCTGATCAAATTTATTTAACCATGAAAGAAAAGTTTGATGCCGTTATTGAAGATGTCAAAACAGAACGTGAAAAGAATCGTCCGGTTTTAGTGGGTACAGCATCCATTGATGTGTCAGAATATTTATCGAGTTTATTGAAAAAGGCAAAAGTGCCTCACAATGTATTAAACGCTAAATTCCATGAAAAAGAAGCCCATATTATTGCCGAAGCCGGTCGTCCAGGTGCCGTGACGATTGCGACGAACATGGCAGGTCGTGGTACGGATATTGTGTTGGGTGGTAGTTATGAAGAAGAGTTAAAAGCATTAGGCAATCCAACGCCTGAACAAGTTGCTGCCTTAAAGCAAGATTGGCAACAACGTCATGATGCGGTGTTAGCAGCCGGTGGTTTACATATTATTGGTTCTGAACGTCATGAATCACGTCGTATTGATAATCAGTTGCGAGGTCGTGCAGGTCGTCAAGGTGATCCGGGTAGTTCGCGATTTTATTTATCGCTAGAGGATAACTTAATGCGGATTTTTGCGTCTGAACGTATGGCGGGCCTGATGCAAAAATTGGGTATGAAAGAAGGTGAGTCGATTGAACATCCATGGGTGAGTCGTGCGATTGAAAATGCGCAGCGCAAAGTCGAGGGACATAACTTCGACATTCGTAAGCAATTATTAGAGTACGATGATGTCGCGAACGATCAACGTAAGGTGTTATATTCACAGCGTGCACAATTGATGCAGGTCGATGATATTTCGGCAACGATTAAAAATCTTCGTAAAGATGTGATGAATAAAGTGGTTAGTGAATATGTACCACCCTCGAGTTTAGAAGAACAATGGGATTTAGTCGGGCTTGATCAACAGTTACGCGCTGAATTTAACTTAGACTTGAATTTGCAGCACTGGATTGAAGAAAATGATTCGCGACATGAAGAACATTTGCGTGAGCATGCGCTTGATGCTTTGGTGAAATCGTTTGATGCTAAAGAAGCACAAGTTGGTGCAGACGTGATGCGCTCGTTTGAAAAATCGGTGATGCTGCAAAGTTTAGATCACCACTGGCGCGAGCATTTAGCAGCAATGGATCAACTACGTCAGGGTATTCATTTGCGTGGTTATGCGCAAAAAAATCCGAAACAAGAATATAAACGTGAATCATTTAATATGTTTACCTATATGACCGAAGGCGTGAAGCAAGATGTGATCAATGTGTTGAGTAAAGTACAATTATTATCGGAAGAAGATGCTAAAGCCATGGAAGCGCAACGTCGTAAAGATGCTCAAATGAAAATGGAATTTCAGCATGCTGACCCGGATGCGCCTGCACAGCCAGAAGGCGATGCTGAATCAGCACCGCAAACCATGGTACGCGACCAACCAAAAGTTGGCCGTAACGATCCATGCCCTTGTGGCTCTGGCAAGAAATACAAACAGTGTCATGGCCGAGTTAGTTAAATTGAGTAGGGTGGATAAAAATTCGCGCGTAAGCGCGGACATATCCACCAGCGCTGTCCATGTTGCCGTCGGTGTTATTATCAATGCCAACAATCAAATCCTCGTTGCCCAACGTCACGCGCATCAACATCAAGGTGGTAAATGGGAATTTCCGGGTGGTAAAGTCGAGATCGGTGAAACAGTGGAACAAGCGCTCAGTCGAGAGTTAAAAGAAGAAGTGGGTATTGAGGTAACTCAAAGTGAATCACTCACACAAATCCAACACGATTACCCTGATAAATCTGTATTGCTTGATGTCCAAAAAGTGACTGGATTTATAGGAAACGCTTGCGGCAAAGAGCAGCAAGCGATCCAATGGGTGAGCCTCGATGAACTAACACAATTTGATATGCCAGAAGCTAATCACACTATTCTTCGCTGTCTTCTTTAGTACAAGCCTTAGAAAAATGCTGTGTTGGAATTAGGTTTGAACCCTCATTATTATCCAAATGACAGTAAAGTTATGAAATAAATTTCGTTGGATCGATAGTAGCATCAACAGACTTCCCTTCAATATCACTTGAAACGCCGGACTGGCGATGGCAACAACAATAATCAGTTCGATTAAACTAAAGCCTTTGTTTTTTTCTTCGTAGCATCTTACTCTTTGATTTTAATGTCTCGAATTATGAATAAAAAAATAGCAGAAACTGAATATATTGAAGCAAGTTATTACGCCAGTAATAAATATTTTTCATGCAGCTGTGTTACTTGTGTTTTTAATGCTGAAGTATCACTCGTGTTTTCAATCACATCATCGGCATGTGCTAAGCGTTCTTTACGAGACGCTTGGGCCTGCAAAATAGTTTCAGCTTCTGTGAGGGTAATGGTGTCACGCTGCATTAGGCGTTGGATTTGTTGCTCTTCATCACAATCGACCACTAAAATACGATTCAGTATGGGGTTGGGTAATGTTTCAACGAGTAATGGGATCATAGCGATGGTGTAAGGGCTTTGTGATGCCTCTGCTGTTGACATCATACGTTCACGGATGAGGGGGTGTAATAAATTTTCTAGCCATTGACGTTCGGCTTCATCAGCAAATATCCGTTGACGTAAGGCTTGGCGATCGAGCTCACCTTGCTTGTTTAATACCGTTTCATTAAAATGTTTGACGATAGATTTTAGTGTTGAAGAACCTTTAGCTACAACTTCACGCGATACATGATCGGCATCTATTACTGTAATACCCTGAGCGGAGAATAAAGTTGCAACTGTCGATTTTCCACTAGCGATACCGCCCGTTAGACCCACTACAAACACATTAAACCCCAATCACATAGTACCAACTACCGCCCCAGACCATCACAATCCAACCCGCGATAGCTAAATAAGGGCCAAAGGCAATCGGCGTGTGGCGATGTTGTTTTGAGAGTATTAGCATGCCACCACCAATGATAACACCGGCAGCAGAAGCAATGAGAATAACAAAAGGTAAACTTTGCCAACCAATCCAAGCACCGATAGCAGCCAATAATTTAAAATCACCATGGCCCATGCCTTCGCGTTTGGTTAGTAAGTAGTAGCCTTTGCTAACAGACCATAAAATTAAATACCCAGCAATGGCACCGATAATGGCATCTTGCACGCTAGCAAACATATTAAAACTGTTAATCAATAAGCCTAACCATAAAATAGGTAGTGTGATCACATCGGGGAGCATCTGTTCATCAATATCAATAAAAATTAAAGCAATCATTGCCCAAGAAAATAATAACGCAACAACACATTCCCAGGTGGCATAAAACTCAATACCGATATACATAGCAACAACAGCGCTGATTAATTCAACTAAGGGATAACGCCAAGAGATTTTATTTTGACATTTGCCACAACGGCCACGTAAGAAAAGGAAACTGATAACAGGGATATTTTCCCACATACGTATTTTATGTTGGCATTTAGGGCAGTGTGAAGCCGGTACAGCGAGGTTGTAGTGTTCGATTTTATCGATTTCAGGTTCTTGTTCTAAGAATGATAAGCATTCACGGCGCCAGTTACGTTTTAACATGGTCGGCAAGCGGTGGATGACTACGTTGATGAAACTGCCAACAACAAGACCTAATATAAATAAACACACGGCTAACGCGGTGGTATTGGTTTCAAATAGATTGAACATTAAACGACACTTCCGAGTTTGAAAATAGGTAAATACATGGCAACGACTAAGCCACCGACTAAGACACCAATGATAACCATGATCATGGGTTCTAACAAGGTACTTAAACCATCAACCATCACATCAACTTCATCTTCATAAATACTGGCCACTTTATCAAGCATAGCATCAATTTCACCAGTTTCTTCACCGACGGCGACCATTTGCACGACTTCATTGGGGAAAAGTTTGGTTTCTTCCAAGCAGGCACTTAAGCTACGTCCAGTGGTGATTGATTCACGCACGATAGTAATTTGTTCTTCATAAATAATATTGTTGGGTGCTTTTGCAACACTTTTTAACGCATCGATGAGTGGCATACCGGCCGCAAAGGTTGTTGCCAGTGTGCGACAGAAACGGGCGATAATACTTTTACGGATGAGTTTTCCAAACATGGGGATACGCAATATGAGGATATCAACGATGCGGGCAAATGCATGTATCCGCTTGCGTGCAATAACAAACAGGATAATAAAACCAATCACAGAGCCGATGACGATAAACCAGTATTTTTGCATAATGTTAGACATGTTGATGACCATGCGTGTGAATGCAGGCAGCTCTGCACCAAAACCACTGAATAATGATTGGAATTGTGGGACAACTTTGACTAATAAAACTGCTGACACTAGAAATGCAACAATAACAATGACCGTGGGATAGGTGAGGGCTTTTTTGATCTTACGTTTAACAGAATCAATTTTTTCTTGGTAGGTCGCCAGGCGATCGAGCATGATGCCAAGCGAGCCTGATTCTTCACCCACACCAATCAAGCTACAAAATAAATTACCGAAATATTTGGGGTGTTTAGCAAAAGCATCTTTGAGTTTATTACCCGACTCTACATCATTGCGAATTTTGGTTATTAAGTCTTGCATGCTTGAGTTAGCGGCCCCTTTTATCACAATATTAAGTGATTGTACGACAGGCACACCGGCAGTAATCATCGTGGCTAACTGACGGGCAAAAGCTGAAATATCTTTTGCTTTGATAGATTTTTTATTGAGCACAGAAAAATTAAGCTTAAAGTTCGATTGTCCTTTTAGCTGACTAACCTGAATACCTTGGCGACGTAACATGGTACGTGCAACAGTTGCATTGATGGCTTGGATTTCACCATTGGTTGCCTTGCCTTCACTGGTTTTACCTTTCCAGGTAAACGTTGATTTTTTTTTGTCAGCCATTATTACTCTTTAGTTGCACGATTAATTTCTTCTAAACTGGTTACACCTTCGGCTGTTTTATTTAAACCGGCACGGCGTAAGTCAATCATACCTTCTTTAATGGCGCGGTCTTCAATATCTAACGCGCTACCATTAGACATAATAATACGTTCAATCGCACGTGTAACGGGTAACACTTCATAAATACCAACGCGGCCTTTATAGCCTTTCGTGCAATGTTGACAACCTTTAGGGCTATACAGTTTTAAGTGTTTGATTTCATCTTCTAAGAAGCCTTCTTCAAGTAAAGCTTCTTTAGGGATATCAGCTTCTTGTTTACAGTGTTCACATAAACGACGCACCAGGCGTTGTGCTATCACTAAAGCGACGGATGTCGCAATGTTATAGACAGCAACCCCCATGTTTTCTAAACGGGTTAAGGTATCAGCGGCACTATTAGTATGCAGTGTTGATAACACCAAGTGACCTGTTTGAGCCGCTTTGATACCAATTTCCGCAGTTTCAGTGTCACGAATTTCGCCCAACATAATGATGTCGGGATCTTGCCGTAAAAAAGCACGCAAAGCAGTGGCAAATGTTAAGCCCGTTTTAACGTTAATATTGACCTGGTTGATACCATTTTGGTAAATCTCGACGGGATCTTCAGCGGTAGAAATATTTTTCTCAGGTGTGTTAACAATATTTAATGCGGTATAAAGCGTGACCGTTTTACCACTACCCGTAGGGCCTGTGACTAAAATCATACCTTGAGGACGTTGAATAGCTTCTTCAAACATTTTGCGTTGTACATCAGTAAAGCCTAGTGCCTCAATACCCATCGATGCAACCGCAGGGTCAAGTACCCGCAGCACGACTTTTTCACCGAATAAGGTTGGGCAAGTATTAATACGAAAACCCACCGAACGATTGCGCGATAATTTCATTTTGAATCGGCCATCTTGTGGGACGCGACGTTCTGAAATATCTAACGATGCCATGACTTTTAAGCGCGACACAATACGCACGGCCATATTATTGGGCGGGCGTGTTACTTCATATAGCACACCATCACGACGGTAACGTACACGAAAGTTTTTTTCGTAAGGTTCGAAGTGGATATCAGAAGCATTGAGGTTGATGGCATCAATAATCAATTTACTAACGAAACGTACAATAGGTGCATCATTACTGGAAATATCCTCGTCATCACCTTCATCCATGAATTCATCTTCATCGGAACTGATATCAATCGTATCGAGGTCGGTATTACTTAAATCATCAAGGTGTTCAAGGACAGAGTTATTTTGATTATTAAGTAGCGCTTCCATGCCCGCCGTGAGTTGATCGTCGGGTAATAAAATGGGGGTGACATTCAAGCCGGTATGGAAACGAATTTCGTTCACACCATTTACTTGGGTGGGATCTGATATCCCTAAAAAAAGTCGTTTGTCGCGTTGAAACAAAGGCAAGGCTTTGTGTTGCTTAATTAATTTTTCACTGACTAATTCGTATGGTAACTGTCGGGTGTCAAAGCTCGCTAAGTTGAGGAGTGGGATGCTAAAATCATCAGACATACATTCAGCAATGGTGATGGCACTAGCCATGTTTTCATCAACTAAATAACTGATTAAATTTTTATGTTGAACTTTACATTCGTGTAACGCTTGCTGGATATTTTGTTCATCCAACACGCCATGTTGAAGTAATGTTCTGGCTGGCCCAGAAAATGGTGCTATTTCATCTGCCATGATATCACCTTAAAAAATATGCGATCGTAATAACAATTGTATCAGATTAGACAGTAAGCGGATAACAATAAAAAAAGCTCCCAAGAAGGGAGCTTTTTTGAGCTAACATGAGTGAGTTTTAAGCCTCAGGAGTAGCTTTACAGCCAGATGGTAAATAAGAACCATCAATGGTACCAGCAGTACATGTTAACTGATCTTGACTTTTAGTGGGATCAATAACAATGGTTAGGGTTTTATCTGTAATATCACTTGCAACACCGCTGTCGCGCATGGTTGCTGTGATAGTGACTTCGTCATTACTAACAGCGAGTTCAGTCAATCGACCATATTTACCGTCCATTGTAGTAATACCAATCGTTTTAAATGCAGCAGAAGTCGTACCTGCTGTGATGGCACTCATTTGACCTTGGCTATACAAACTAGCAACTTCAGATTTTGCAGCTTGTGCCAAGTTAACAACTTCTGATACTTGTGAACGTGCAATATAATTCTGATATGCCGGAATCGCAATTGCCGCTAAAATACCGATAATCGCAACGACGATCATCAGCTCGATAAGGCTAAAACCTTTTTGTTTACGTGAATTTTTCATGGATACATCTCCTATATTTTAAACTATCCACCTTAATTCTAGCAAGAATCATGCCAAATCGTAGCATTGTGTTTGTGTGTGATGATATATGTTATTGCTGGCGTTATGAGCTAATGGCGTAGTGATGGAGTGACAAAAATTGTCAGATATAGACGTAAAAGGGGGAGTGAATAAAAGAAGCTCCCAATGGGAGCTTCTTTAGATAATGCTAGGATGTCTGTTGATTAACCTTCGTTATCATTCAGTTACTCGGCAATTAGCCGGTAAATAGCTATTATCAATAGGGCTATCACCACCAACCTCACATATGAGTTGATCTCCTGCTGGTGCTGCAGGATCAATGTTAATAATCACAGTCTTGCCCGCAATTGCACTTGCAACACCACTATCACGCATTTTCGCGTAAATTAGCACTACTTGATTATTATCATTTTCGACTTCGGTTAATTGGCCATATTTACCATCCATTGTAGTAATACCAATCGTTTTGAATGCCGCTGATGTTGTTCCAGAGGCCACAGTAGCGAGAGTACCTTGGCTGTACATGCTTTGTATTTCAGATTTAGCCGCTTGTCCCAAACCAATGACTTCGGTGACTTGTGCTCTAGCAATGTAATTTTGATAAGCCGGAATAGCAATGGCGGCTAAAATACCGATAATCGCGACGACGATCATCAGCTCGATAAGGCTAAAGCCTTTTTGTTTACGTGAAATTTTCATGAGTACATCTCCTTTTAGTTAACTATTTTTCCTTCATATAATTAAGCAATAACCATGCCAATTAGCTGACGTGTCTGCTAACAATCAAAGCGTTAATATTGGGTTATTGTTTTTAAATAAGCAGAAGTGAGTACTGGAGTGAAAAATAATTGAACATTTTTGTCAGTTATGGTCGTTTATTCTTTGCAGGGTATAAAAAAGCTCCCATGAGGGAGCTCTTCGTTAAGCTATGAGAGGTTCTTAGTCTTCATCATCCTCATCATCTCCATCATCTCCATCATCACCGGATTCACAAAGTTTTGGTAGATAGCTTATATCGATAGGATCATCCCCTCCAGGTGAGCAGGCCCATTGATCCTCTGCTGAAGCTTCAATGTTTAAACCGAAGGTTTTGCCAGCAATTGCACTAGCAACACCACTTGAGCGCATTTGCGCCACAATGAATATTTGTTGTCCATCATCCTCATTCATTACCTGGGTTAATCGACCGTATTTACCCGAGGTTGTGGTAATGCCGATAGTTCTGAAGTCTGCGGATGTACTACCTGACGTAACCGTGTTTAATTTGCCTTGGCTATATAAAATTTGTATCTGCGATTTAGCAGCTTGGGCCAAACTGAATACTTCTGACACCTGCGAGCGAGCAATGTAATTTTGATAAGCCGGAATGGCAATGGCCGCTAAAATCCCAATAATTGCGACAACAATCATGAGCTCGATAAGGCTAAAGCCTTTTTGTTTACGTAAAATGTTCATGGATAAATCTCCTGCCATATGTGTATCTCGGATACATAATAAGCAATAACCATGCCGATTTCTTGTTGTTGGTTAGCAAATTTGTATTTTAGCTCTTAGCTCGCAGTAATACAGACCACTGGCAGGTATTTTGTATCAATTGCGATCGTCTCCTTTCCCTCAATTGGCAAATAATGGGTGGTGTATGTGAATAGCAAGCAATAATCATAATCGTTATAATGCAGTTGCAAAACAAGGGGCATTCACGATACAGTTGCGCTGATTCATCATCTAAGATAGGAAATCTTATGTCACGTTTGTTAAATTATTGCCCATTTTTAATATTGTTCGCTGTGTGGTTGGCATTTTTGTTGGGTGACCGTACTAATATGTGTTTATTGGTGATCAATACGAGTGTGGTGATGCTATTAGCCATTATGGTGGTATGGCGACAAGCATTTATGAGGATGGTATGGCCGGTGACAGGCTTGTCGGTGTTTGTGTTGCTGTTTTTGATTTATAATTTTTGTAGCTTGGTATGGACACATATTCCAACGCTGAGTGTTTATCAGGTGTTATTGCTCAGTGTTTTTCCGTTAAGCTTTATGATTGTTAGTTTAGTGAAACCGAGTGAAACGCAATGGCTGTGGATGTTGTCAGCTGTTGTTTTGGTTGCTGTTATCGAAGCCATTTCGGCAGTTATTCAATATTGGTATTTTAAGCGTGTACCTAGCGGTACATTCACTAATCAAAATATGTTGGCGGTATTATTGAATTTAGCGATGTTGCCACTAGTCGTTAAATTATTGCAACCCCAAGTCAAACTACGTTGGCTTTTTTATATAGTGGTAAGCCTTTTATTTTATACTATTTGTTTGATCGCTAGTCGTGGTGGTTTGTTAGCTTGTGGTATTGGTTTGGCTGTGATGTTTGTCGCGTTATATCGGGACACAAGCTGGCAGAAATTAGCGGCAGTATTCGCATTGTTTGTTGTTATATTTGCCGTTGGTTACCCACCACTTTCACATTACATTTTATTCACCATTATCAGTTGGTTCGAACCTCAGTCAGTTGCTGTGACCTTTTCGATGGCATCAATAGGACATGTTGATCCTGCCTTGTCAGATAGCTATCGAAAATTATTGTGGACATCAACCTGGCACATAATCCAACATTATACGTGGTTAGGTGCAGGCTTTAATAGCTTTACCTATTTGTTGCCACAGTTCCGTAGTCCTTTAGAAAATTCAGCCGGTTACTATGCGCATAACGATTATTTGCAATATTGGGTTGCTGGCGGGTTACCTTCATTTTTAATTTTAATTGGTTTAGTGCTTGCTGTTTTGGTGTTGGTGTATCGTATAACGTATAAGCAACAAGATCGGCGTGTACGCTTTGAAGGTGTCGCTGTTGCAGCGGCCAGTATAGCCGTGTTTGCACATGCGGTGGTTAGTTTTCCTTTGTTTCTGGCTGATATTTTAATGGTGCTAGGTGTTTGGTTGGCACGTTTGCAGCAGGTAGCGGGTAAAAATGGCCAGCTTAAGCAATGGAATATTGTGATGCGTGAACATGTTAGTGCACGTGGTGTGAATTTATTATTTGGTTTTTTAACGTTTGCTGTGCTACTAAATTTTGCCGCAATGATAACGACGTTCACATTATCAAATCGAGCTGACCAAATGTTGGCAAAAGGCGATATGAGTCAAGCAGGGCGTTATGCGTATATTATGCAAACGGTGCAACCTAATTATGTCGCGGGTTATAATTTACAAGCTATTACCCTGTTGACAGTTGCCGGCAATCAAGATATATCGACAGCAAATCGTACGTTAGCGTTAAGACAGGGCGAGGTGATACTTGAACACGTGCGTCGATTAAATCCTTGGAGCCCGATGCCCATCACGCTGAAAGCTGAAATGTTGATGAGTTATATGAATAATAAACCTAATCAGCAACAACAAAAACAATTGCAAGATTTATATCGCGAGGCTTTGCGGTTAAATCCACGCAGTTATGATACGCGAGTATCGTATGCAAATTATTATATTAGATTGGGCCAATATCAACAAGCTTACGATGTTTTGAAAAAAGGATTATCTTATCAGTTCACCGCAACGCTTGGCTTACTCCGCTGTTTAAAATTATACGGTGAAGTTGCCGAAAAATTAGGCCATCACAAAGAAGCACAAGCTATCAATAAGCTGAAGCAATTTTTTGCAATAGCATTACAGCCAGGGGCTAAGGTAACGCATTAAGTTTTTGTGGTCTTTTTTGTAAGATTAAATCCTGTTGATAAGCTGGCATACCATTCTTAAATGGAGGGAAAGCTTCGCCCTGAATTAATGGCAACATATATTCACGGCAAGCTTGCGTGATGCCTAAACCATCCTCGCTGATAAATTCCATTGGCATGTGTTTGACGCCATTAGCAACGTCACTCAGCGGTGCTGTGCCGACTTGCCAAGCATAGGGTGTTTGATTCGTGCGTTCAACCGTTAACATGACGCCATGAGTACCGGCGATTGCATGTTCAACTGCCGCTTGTCCTAATGCGTAAGCTTGATCAACATCAGTTTGAGAGGCTAGATGACGAGCAGAGCGTTGCAAGTAATCACAAACGGCAAAATGACACTTGTAACCTAAATTACGGGTAATGGCATTCGCAATCACATGCCCAGTACCCCCTAGTTGATGGTGTCCAAAGGCATCTTTCTTGGCAGATTCAACAATAGGATCACCATTTTTATTGGTAAGCCCTTCAGATACAACAATAGCGCAGTGACCGTAACGCTCAATGGATTGTGTCACTTTGGCAAAAACTTTCGCTTCATCGTAAACGACTTCTGGAAATAAAATAATGTGCGGTGCATCACCTTCTTGTTCGCAAGCTAAGCCACCGCTTGCGGCAATCCAACCTGCATTACGCCCCATCACTTCCATAATAAATACTTGCGTAGAGGTGGCTGCCATCGATGCAACATCTAAGGCACCTTCGCGAATAGAGGTGGCGATATATTTTGCTACCGAACCAAAACCGGGGCAGTTATCTGTCATGAGTAAATCATTATCAACAGTTTTAGGAATGCCAATACAGGTTAAGGGATAACCCATGCGTTCGCTCATGATCGCCATTTTATGGGTGGTGTCTTGTGAATCATTGCCGCCATTATAAAAGAAGTAACCGATATCATGCGCTTTGAATACTTCAATGATTCGTTCATATTCTGCTTTGTTTTGCTCGAGACAATTTAACTTGTAGCGGCAAGAACCAAAGGCACCCCCCGGGGTATGTTTTAATGTGGCAATCGCGACATCTGTTTCATGACTTGTATCGATAAGTTGTTCTTTTAATGCACCCAAGATACCATTGTGGCCAGCAAAAACGGTACCAATGTCATCGCTGTGTTGGCGAGCAGCTTCAATCACGCCACAAGCTGTCGCATTAATAACGGCAGTTACGCCACCAGATTGTGCATAAAATATATTTTTTGGCATGATATAAGCTCCTGATAATGGGGGACATTATAAGGTAAAGGTTGAACAGGGTATAGGGTGTGAAGGACATAGTTTTTTTGAGCAAGCCTTGCTGTCTAATGGCTCTTGCCAGCCATATGGTTAGCAATCATGTCACCATCTTTTATTATTCATAAGCACTGTCTAAGCTTGAGGTGTAAGGGGTATAGCATTACAATGCTCAATTAATCACGGATAAATATGATGACTATTGATACAAAAAAAATATTAAGCAAGGCTATCAATTTAGCTGAAAAAAACAACGATGGAATGCCGGCTGGTTACATTCCTCAATTGGCCGAGATGGATGCTAATTTGTTAGGTATGACGGTTAATACGATGGCCGGTGAAACCTATAGTGTGGGAAATGTGAAAGAGCAATTGTTCACGTTGCAAAGCGTGTCTAAGCTGGTGGTATTAATTGGTATGTTGGAAGAGCAGGGTGCCGATAATGTTTTTTCTTGGGTGTTAACCGAACCATCAGGCGATGACTTTGCTTCTGTTGCGCGTTTAGATCAATTTGGCCCACATCCTTCTAACCCTATGTTGAATGCAGGTGCTATTACACTCTGTAGCCATATCGAAGGTGATGCCGTTGCGCGGCAACAGTGGTTAGAGCGATGGATGGCAACGCTGTTTGGTGCCAAGCTTAATCTTAACGCCAGTGTGTTTTTATCGGAAAAGGAAAGCGGCGATCGTAATCGTGCTTTAACGTATTTATTAAAAGACAACCATATGATTGCAGGTGATGTTAATCAAGTGTTGGAGACGTATTTCCGTCTCTGTTCATTTGAAGTGAGCATGAGTCAAGCGGCTTATTTGCCGACATTGTTAGCCAATGGCGGTCAATCACCATCTGGTGAGCAAATTATTTCAACTGCCACGGTTGAACAGGTTGTCGCACTAATGGCAACTTGTGGTTTATACAATGAATCGGGTGAGCATTTAGTGAAAACTGGTATGCCAGCCAAAAGCGGCGTGTCAGGCTTGATTATTGCTGTTGCGCCCGGTAAAGCGGGTGTCGCTGTATTTAGCCCTCGGGTTAACTTGAAAGGTACGAGTATTCGAGCTGAAATTATGTTGGAATATGTGTCGAAACAGATGGGATGGCATTTCGCTAGTTGATGATGGCTAGCGACACACATACTAACTCATTGATTTTTTATATTAATTGTCAATTTGCTTGACACTTCTGCCTGCGCTAGCTAGAATGCGCAGCTCTCTGAACGGGGCTATAGCTCAGCTGGGAGAGCGCTTGCGTGGCACGCAAGAGGTCGGCGGTTCGATCCCGCCTAGCTCCACCAACTTTCGTTATGCGAATGTTGAGAGAAAACAACTACACTAGTCCCCATCGTCTAGTGGCCTAGGACACTGCCCTTTCACGGCGGGAACAGGGGTTCGAACCCCCTTGGGGACGCCAATTCAAAAAGCGAACATCAGTTCGCTTTTTTATTGCAACTTATCTTCAACTACATTTAAGACGACCTCATCATCTTTTTCTAACACGTAATCTTTCATGTCGAAAATAGCTTTGCGTATGTTATTGGGTAATATTTCATTTGGGGCATCGTCGCCTGGCCAGGCTGCTTGGCGAGTGGCATCGTCAGGCCAGTTGGAATAAATGACAAACCAACCGTCTTTATCTTGGTGTAAGCGTGAACCCAGGGCTCCGCATTGTGCAACAAAATAGTCCGCGACTAAACGCCAGCAGGTTTTGTATGCGTGCTCTGTGCCAGGTTTGAGATGTAAACGGTAGATAACACCTATCATAAGGACTTACTCGGTTGAAATTGGCAATGAGATAGTAAATTGGCAGTTTTGCCCTAACGTGCTTTCAACTGTTAAGTTGCCGTGATGTCGTTTAATAATATCTTGGCAAATATCTAACCCCATTCCCATGCCGGTTTTTTTGGTTGTGAAAAAAGGCTTAAATACTTTATCGATATTTTCTGCGCTAATGCCTTGACCGTTGTCTTTCACCACAACATTAACGGTATTATCAATTGGCGATGTTTGAATGAGTAAGTGACGTTGCGCAACGGGCGTGTTGTGCATTGCTTCAACCGCATTCGTGATTAAATTGACGAGCACTTGCATGAGCTGAATCGCATCGCATTGAATGGTGGGGGTGGCTTCGGCAAGTTTAAGTTCCAATGTGACGTCATAGTGTCGAATGTTATAGGTGGTAAGCAGCAAGGCATCGTTAATGATATTATTGATGTCGTCAGGCGCCAACAATAAGTCACTATGTTGACCATAGTGGCGTAAGTGATAAATAATATCGTGTGCACGATTGGATTGACGCTCAATTTTTTGCAAAGTTTCTTTAAATATATCAGATTCAGGATTATCCATTAAGCGTTTTAAACCACCGGCAATATAATTTGCGATAGCGGTTAGAGGTTGGGATAGTTCATGGAATATCCCAGTAGATAGGGTTTCTAATTGATGTACACGTAATAAATGTGCGAGTTCATCTTGTCTTGTTTGCAGTTGTTGTTGCATGTGTTTTTGTTGGGTAATATCCGTTTGTACACCAACAAAATATAATAGCTTACCGGTATCAGAAAAAATGGGCTCAATGCGTATAGCATTCCAAAAACTTTCACCATTTTTGCGGTAATTTAAAATTTCACCTTGAAATTTTTCTGGTTTGTTAACAGCTTGGTGCATGTGTTGTATCGTTTGAGGGTTAGAGTCGTCACCTTGCAAAAAACGGCAATTCTTACCAAGAATTTCATCAAGTGAATAGCCAGTAAAATCAACGAAGGCTTGGCTGGCATAAATAATGGGGTTATCGATTTGATTGGGGTCAGTCACGAGAAAGCCATCGGCAGCGGCATCTAACATGTGTGGGAAAAGGCGAATTACAGCATCAATATTATTAGCGATCATGTTAATAATAGTAGAGGTAGATCAGCTATTCGTCAAGCTAAGCCATGTTTAATTTTGGTGATGATGGTATTGCGCTGCTCATCCGTATACGGTGTCGCTTGCACTTGCCCCCAAACAGGTTTGGGCCAGCAAGCATCCGTTTGATAGCGCGCAATAATATGCGTATGAAATTGTTTCACTACATTGCCGAGAGCTGCAATATTGAGTTTATCAGGTTGGTAGATGTCCCGCAGAGTTTGTGACACATGATTAAGCTCGATTAGCCATTGCTGTTGTTCAGCTACGCTTAAATTAAGTAATTCAACAATGTTTTCACGCTGTGGAATCAATAATACCCACGGGTAATGGGCATCATTGATTAATCGCAATTGGCACAGCTCTAATTCAGTAATAAGTGAGCTATCCTTAGCTAACTGTGCATCCAGCGTGAACATTGATTAATCCGCTTTGCTTGCGCGTTTGCGTTCATGTTCGACTAAAAACTTTTTACGTAAACGAATGTAGTTAGGGGTGATTTCAACCAATTCATCATCATCAATAAACTCAAGCGCTTGTTCTAAGGTGTAGCGGATAGGATTGACAAGAACAGCCGCATCATCTTTACCTGATGCTCGCACGTTAGTCAGTTTTTTCTCTTTGGTGACGTTAATGACTAAATCATTATCACGTGAGTGAATACCTAAGATCATACCCTCATAAACTTCTGTTTGATGTTCGCACATCATGCGGCCACGGTCTTGTAAGTTGAAAATAGAGTAAGCGGTGGCTTTGCCATTGTTCATGGAAATTAACACGCCATTTTTACGTTTTGCTAATTGTAGGTTTTTGTATGGGCCATAGTGCTCAAACACGTGATGAATAATGCCGGAGCCTGAGGTGGTAGTTAAAAATTCACCTTGCAAACCAATCAAGCCTCGTGCAGGCATGATGTATTCCAAACGAACACGGCCCTTACCATCGGGGACCATATCTTTTAAATCACCACCACGTTCACCAATCATTTCCATGACCGGCCCTTGATGCTCTGATTCAATATCAATGGTGACAGATTCAAAAGGTTCTTCTTTTTTTCCATCAACTTCATGAATGATGACTTGTGGGCGAGATACCGCAATTTCAAAACCTTCGCGACGCATGGTTTCTAATAAAATAGATAAATGTAATTCACCACGGCCTGATACTTTGAATTTTTCAGGGGTATCAGTGTCTTCAACACGTAATGCAACGTTATGTTTTAATTCTTGTTCTAAACGTTCTTTGATTTGACGGCTGGTAATGAATTTTCCGTCTTTACCAACAAAAGGTGAATCATTAACTTGAAACATCATGCTGATAGTGGGCTCATCAACAGTTAATGGCGGTAAAGCTTCGGGGTGTTTAGCATCACACACTGTGTCAGAGATGCTGAGTTTTTCAATACCGGTAATCGCGATAATATCACCCGCGCTAGCGCTAGGGACTTCCGTGCGGTCTAGGCCTAAATAGCCCAGTACTTGTAAAATTTTACCATTACGTTTTTCGCCATCCATACCGACGATAGACACCTGCATGTTAGTTTTGACTGAACCACGCTTAATACGTCCAACACCAATGGTACCAACATAGCTTGAATAGGCCAACGAACTAATTTGCATTTGGAAAGGGCCATCCATGTCAACATCAGGTGCCGCAACTTTATCAACAACTGTTTGTAACAAAGGTTCCATCGTATCTGATGGTTTGTCTAAATCTAAAGTAGCAAAACCTTGAATGGCTGATGCGTAAACAATCGGGAAATCGAGTTGTTCATCAGTCGCACCTAAACGGTCGAATAAATCAAAGACTTGATCCACCACCCAATCAGGGCGGGCACCATCACGATCAATTTTATTAATCACGACAATAGGGTTTAAGCCTTGAGCAAATGCTTTCTGTGTAACAAAACGCGTTTGTGGCATTGGGCCATCAACGGCATCAACAATTAACAATACTGAGTCTACCATTGATAAGATACGTTCCACTTCACCACCAAAATCGGCATGGCCAGGGGTGTCGACGATGTTAATGCGGTAATCACCCCATTTGATCGATGTGTTTTTAGCAGTGATGGTAATACCACGCTCTTTCTCTAATTCGTTAGAATCCATCGCGCGCTCATCAAGCTTGGCGCGTTCATCAAGTGTGTCGGATTGTTTTAACAAGCAATCGATTAGAGTGGTTTTACCGTGGTCGACGTGGGCAATAATTGCGATATTTCGCATGTTGTTAATCATTTTGTTCTCGTGTATGTAAAAGGCGGCCATTATAGCCGCCTTTGATTGATAAATACACAAGTATTATCGTTAATTACCTATCGATTAAGCTGCTGCCGCAGGGCTCTCAACAATAACGTCTTCAATAACGACATCTTCAACAGGTACGTCACCATGATGGCCACTATTACCTGTTTCAAGTTTGGCTATGGCATCAACGGCATCCATGCCCTCAACGACTTGACCAAACACACAATAGCCCCAACCTTGAGGATTTTTGCCTGAATGATTAAGGAAATCATTATCAGTTAGGTTAACAAAAAATTGTGCGCTAGCAGAGTGAGGATCGGATGTGCGAGCCATGGCTAATGAGCCACGAACATTTTTACCGCCTTGGTCAGCTTCATTGTCGATAGGTGAACGTGTTTTAGCTTCATCCATGCCAGCTTCAAAGCCGCCACCTTGAATCATAAAACCGGGGATCACACGGTGAAAAATTTTATTTTTATAAAAGCCATCTTCAGCATATTGCTGAAAGTTTTTTGCAGTGGCTGGTGTGTTTTCAAAATCCAGTTCGATTTTAATATCACCGTGGTTAGTTTTGAACGTAATCATATTTTTTGACTCCTAGGTTGGCATCTACTTTTTGGCCTTTTATAGCAGGGCCTGAAGTAAGTTGTTTGACCACATCAATAATGTGAAGTGGATGTTGTTTGCTGGCTTTGTAGAACAAGCCAGGTTGGGTAACGGCGCTGGTAAAGTTTTTCTGTAAGGCTTTGCTAGCGGCAATTTTTGGTAAATCATAAACCGTCCAAGAGTTACCTAATGGTGGGCTGTTAACCTTTACATTAGGTTGACCAAATACGGCATATTCAGGTGACAAGGTGTACATCGCTCGATAGTAGTAAGTATTGTGATTTAAATCAGACACCGATTTCCAAAAAGTAGGGCTGTGATTGGTGCCGAGTGGAACTTGAATGTTATCGATGGTACCCAACGCCATTTCAACAGCTTCATTATTATTTTGTGGTGTGGGCAAGTTATGTATGATTTGTACTGCTCGCGCGAAACGACTGGGTGGTGAGAAGTCACCAGGAATACCAGTGAAACCTGAACCATTCATATAGGCACCTTGGTATTTACTATTGGCATTATCTGCCGATACATAGTCATAACGTTCAGCATTTGCAGCTTGCCAAGCATAAGTCGGTGCATTGGTTAACACCGGGCCTGCATGTTGATAGATGACTGTTTTGCCATCTAACCATTCAACCACAGCTGAATCACCGCTTTTATCACGTATTACTAAATGAATCGGAGGAATGATAGCGGTGTTATGTTTACCGTGAATGACCGAGTTAGCAGCACTTGCAATAATTTGTACGCGCTGTAGCTCCGAGACGGCTTGCTTGGTTGAACTGGCGGTGCCAAGAATGTAATTAATGACATCGACGACACCTAGGACGGGTCGTTTGTCCGCTTTGCTGTAACTAGGATATGTTGTGAAGTTAGGCAAGTAAAGAAAGCCTGCATAAACACCGGCATTGTTAATACCATCAAGCACGATATTACTGCGCAACCACGTTTGGCCAAGGAAGTCATAATGATTGGTCCATTTAAGTGCTTTAGGCTGCAAAGGGCGTGTAATATTTAAATTACTTTCGTTCTTTTGACCTGCTAGACCCAATGCCATGGCGTTACCCGTGTTAAAGGGGAAATCCATGGTGCGTGCCGTGACGGCAAAGCCATTTTTATGAACAAACACATTAGAACAGGCGAATGTATTGAAGCTTAGTAATAAGCCCATGAGGAGTGAGAGTGTCATGCGACAGTGTTTCATATTGTTTCCCGGTTATTGTGAAATTAAAATGCGTTTATATCTGTAGTGAAAGCTTGTTGCACTGAGTGCCCCAATTTTTTCATGAAGCCTTTCTTGACGGTTTGCTTCACGGTGTAAACTTTAGCGTGTTGTTCTAACGCCATTAAATAATCGTCACTGGTTTGTAATTCGTCGATTAAGTTAAGCGCTTTAGCGCGTGTGCCAAACCAATATTCACCGGTTGCGACTTTTGCTAAATCCACTTGAGGGCGATGTTCACTCACAAAATCTTTGAATAGCATATGGATATCTTCGATATCGGCTTGGGCTTTTTCACGGTCTTTTTTGGTGTTTTCACCAAACATGGTTAAGGTGCGTTTGTAATCACCGGCCGTGAGTTGCTCAAATTCGATGTCATGTTTTTTTAACCAACGATGAAAGTTCGGTATCTGTGCAACAACACCAATCGAGCCAATAATGGCAAATGGTGCGGCTAAGATCTTATCGGCTACACAAGCCATCATGTAGCCACCGCTAGCGGCTACTTTATCAACGGCAACCGTTAGGGGAATGTTATGGTCACGAAAGCGTTGTAACTGTGATGCTGCTAAACCATAACCATTGACAATGCCACCAGGGCTTTCGACGCGAACGATGACTTCATCTTCCGGCGTTGCAATGGTTAAAACAGCTGAAACTTCTTCGCGTAATTGCGTGGTACCACTGGCTTTCATATCACCATTAAAATCGAGCACAAAGACGCGTTTTTTATCGTCTTTAGCCACTTTCTTTTCCATTTTTTGTTCAAGCTTCAGTGTCTTTTTCAAATCTTTTTTCGATAGCATTTTATGTTGCAATTGTTTGCGTAAATTAGCGAAGTGCTCATTCAGTTTTTTGACTTCAAGCTTACCACCGACTCCGCCTTTGCCTTTACTTAAAATGGCAACAATGCCCAATAACACAATTAAAATAGCTGCGACAATGGTCACGGATTTTAATAAAAACATGCCGTATTCACTAATGAAGTACATAGACGATCCCTTGGTTAAATTAGGCCGCTATTGTAAGGTTTTTATGGTAGAATTGCACAAATTTTTTCACAACCTTTACTATGCCATTATTCTTAAATGTTCAACAATTAACCTGTGTTCGGGACGACCGCGAATTGTTCGTCGATCTAAACATTAATGTGCATGCCGGTGAAATGATGTTAGTCGAGGGTGCCAATGGTTCAGGCAAAACCAGTTTGCTGCGTATCATAGCGGGTTTGCTTACCCCTCTTGACGGCAAGGTTGAATGGCCAGGGGCAACGTCATTTGCTTATCTCGGTCATCAGCTCGGCATAAAATCTCAACTCACACCCTACGAAAACATTCATTTCGCGACCGGTGCCACTAAAAAATTGATTGCAGCAGCGTTAACCGAGTGCGGCTTAAGTGGTTTTGAGCATGTGTGTTGCCATCAACTGTCAGCCGGGCAACAACGTCGAGTCGCTTTAGCGATACTGCGGGTAAAACAAGTGGATGTCTGGATTTTAGATGAACCTTTCACCGCGTTAGATAAAGCAGCAGTCGCAAAATTAACACAGCAAATAGAAGTGCATGTCCATAATGGTGGCAGTGTGATATTAACCTCACATCAAGCTATAAATTTTGAAAAAGTAACAATGCAACGCATTGCATTAGGTGAATTATGTTCAGCTTAATACTAAAACGCGATTTATTACTCGCGCTGCGTAACAAGCAAGAATGGGCTAACCCCATATTATTTTTTGTGATCGTCGTGAGTTTATTCCCCTTAAGCGTCGGGGTTGAACCCAACACATTAAAAACAATAGCACCCGGTGTCATTTGGGTGGCAGCATTGTTAGCTACCTTATTGTCCCTCAACCAATTATTTCATAACGATTATCAAGATGGCAGTTTAGAACAGTTAGTGATCTCACCACAGCCATTAAGCTTGATGGTGCTTGCCAAAATCATCGCTTATTGGTTGATAACTGAATTACCTTTAGTGATGCTATCGCCCTTGCTAGGATACATGTTGCATCTGTCACCCCATGCTATTGGCTGCTTATTTTTGAGCTTGTTGCTAGGCACACCAGTATTAAGCTTTATCGGCGCTATCGCTGCTGCATTAACTGTCAGCTTGCGTAATGGCGGGGTATTATTAGGCTTATTAATTTTACCCCTTTACGTCCCCGTGTTAATATTCGGCGCTGGCGCAGTAGTGGCTGCGCAAATGGGTATGGCGTTTAATGGACAATTAGCCATTTTGGGCGCAATGTTAGTATTAGCATTATGCTTAACCCCATTTGCTATTGCAGGTGCATTGAAAATTGGCGTTGAGTAGGGTGGATAAAAGTTCGAGCGTAGCTCGGACATATCCACCAATGCAGCAGTTAATTTATGGTCGATATGTACAGCTTGCAGCTGAACCTTTATCCACCCTACGTGAAAAAAATTATGAATTTTAATTGGCACACACTATCTTCCCCCGAATGGTTTTATCGCTTTGCCGGTAAGCTGATGCCGTGGTTAGCATTTATAGCCGTCTTGCTATTTGCTTATGGTTTGATAGGTGGCTTATTGTTTGCGCCAGCGGATTACCAACAAGGTGATGGCTTTCGAATTATTTATATCCATGTGCCAAGTGCCATTTTATCGATGCAAGTTTATGCGGGCATGGCGGTGTGTGCGATAGTCAGCTTGATTTGGCGAATTAAATTAGCTGACGTGATCGTACGTGCCGCTGCACCCGTGGGCGCATGGTTTACCGTGTTAGCATTGGTCACCGGTTCTATTTGGGGTAAACCCATGTGGGGCACATGGTGGGTGTGGGATGCACGCTTAACGTCTGAACTACTTTTATTGTTTTTATATCTCGGTTACATGGCCTTGTATTCGGCTTTTGCCGATACACAAAAAGCGGCAAAGGTGAGTAATATTTTGTTGTTGGTCGGTGCCATTGATTTGCCTATCATTCATTACTCCGTGCAGTGGTGGAATACCTTGCACCAAAGCGACACCATTAATTTAATGGGGAAATCACATATGGCCGCATCGATGTTACATCCTTTATTAGCGATGATGTTTGCGTTTATGGTTTATACTTTGTTAATTGTACTGATGCGTGCGCGCACAGAACTACTGCAACGTGGATGGCGTTCGCGTTGGGCCAGAGCAATCATTAGTCGAGAGGGCGAGTCATAATGCAGTTTCATTCTTTTACTGAATTTTTTTCGATGGGTGGTTATGCGGGCTATGTATGGTCGGCGTTTGGTGTTGGTGTTGTTGTGTTAGTCGGCAATTTAATTCAACCGATGCTGCACCACAAAAAAGTGATTAAACAATTAGCCATGAAAATTAAACGAGAACAACATGCATCCAACACGTAAACGCAGATTGTACGTTATTTTGTTAATTGTTATAGGTATAGCGATTGCTGCATCGTTGGTGTTGTATGCGTTGCGACAAAATATCGATTTGTTTTATACGCCAAGCCAAGTTGCTGAAGGCCAAGCGCCGACTAATCATCAATTTCGTTTGGGTGGTTTGGTTGAAAAAGGTAGCGTTAAACGCCGCAAACAAGGCTTAACGATTTATTTCACTCTCACAGACACCGCTAAAACAGTCCGTGTGAAATACATAGGCATCTTGCCCGATTTATTCCGCGAAGGCCAAGGCATTGTCGCGACCGGCAAGCTCAATAGAAAAGGTGTTTTCGTCGCGAGCCAAATTCTTGCGAAGCATGATGAAAACTACGAGCCACCTGACGTTAAATATGCATTGAAAATGGCTAAACAACATGATTCCTGAACTCGGTAATTTTGCACTCTGTATCGCGCTGGCATTAGCACTTGCACAATTCGTTGCGCCATTAGTGGGGAGTTATCGTGGCCATCTTACTTTGATGCGTTTAGCTCGGCCTCTCGCCATTGGGCAATTTTGCTTTGTCGCCTTTGCTTATTTGATGCTAACTTTGAGTTTCATTAATAATGATTTTTCTGTTCTGTATGTCGCTGAACATTCCAATACTCACCTACCGTTAATCTATCGCATCTGTGCCGTATGGGGCGCGCATGAAGGATCGTTGTTATTATGGGTGTTTATTTTAAGTTTATGGACGCTTGCGGTTGCCCTCTTTAGTAAAAGTTTGCCGCGTGAAACCATTGCCCGTGTGTTGGCGGTATTGGGGGCTGTGAGCACAGGTTTTCTGATTTTTATGATTGCGACATCGAATCCTTTTACGCGTATTTTTATTAACATTCCATTGAATGGTGCGGATTTAAATCCTGTCTTGCAAGATCCGGGTTTAATTGGTCATCCACCCATGTTGTATATGGGGTATGTCGGATTTTCAGTGGCCTATGCGTTTGCTATTACCGCATTATTATCCGGCAAGCTCGATGCCGCTTGGGCTCGCTGGTCTCGACCTTGGACCACTGTCGCGTGGATGTTTTTAACCTTTGGCATAGTGCTCGGCAGTTGGTGGGCTTATCGCGAACTAGGTTGGGGTGGCTGGTGGTTTTGGGATCCGGTTGAGAATGCCTCGTTTATGCCATGGTTAGTGGGCACCGCATTGATGCATTCACTCGCGGTGGCTGAAAAACGTAATACCTTTAAAAGCTGGACGGTGTTATTAGCCATATTTACTTTTTCTTTAAGTTTAATCGGTACGTTTTTGGTGCGCTCAGGCGTATTAAACTCCGTGCATTCCTTCGCAACCGATCCAAAGCGTGGTTTGTATATATTAATCTTTTTAGTGATCGTCATTGGTGCATCGCTAACTTTATATGCTTGGCGGGTGGCGACGATGCAAGCGGGCGCGAAATTTAAACTATTGTCGCGCGAAACATTTTTATTATCCAACAATGTCTTGTTGGTCGTTGCAGCAGCCACGATTTTGTTAGGCACCTTATATCCGTTAATTATCGATGCATTAGGGATGGGTAAGATTTCGGTTGGACCACCTTATTTTAATGCGGTATTTGGTATGTTGATGTTGCCATTGTTTGTATTGATGGGGGTCGCACCATTAACACGTTGGAAAATCACGCCCGCGAGATTATTAGTGCGCGAGTTATGGTGGGTGGCGTTGGTAGCTGTGGGCTTAAGTTTATTATTACTCTTAACCTTAACCACACACACCAGTTGGAAAATTGTATTAGGATTGTCATTAGCCTTTTGGATTATATTTGGTAGTTTAAAAGATATCGCCAGTAAAATGCGTGGTCGAAAGCACCCCTGGAAAGTATTGACACATTTCTCACGCAGTTATTATGCTATGCAGTTAGCACATGTCGGTTTAGCTGTGGTGATTGTCGGCATCACCTTAACTTCAGCTTACAGCGTTGAACGTGATGTGCGTATGCAACCGGGTACTGTTGTGAATGTCGCCGGTTATCAATTTAAAATGTTAGGTGAGCGAGATTTTAAAGGCCCTAATTATGATGCGGTTGGCGTCGGGTTCGATATTCGCTATGGGCAGGATTATGTGGGCTCAGTCGAGGCACAAAAGCGTGTCTATCGTGCCAGTGGCATTACCATGACGGATGCCGCGTTAAACGTCACGCCTTTACGTGATTTATATGTATCGCTTGGCGACCCGTTGCAAGGCAACGCTTGGGCAGTGCGGTTGTATTATAAACCGTTTATACGGTGGATTTGGTTTGGTGGATTGATGATGGTTTTGGGTGGATTGCTCGCTGTGATAGACAAACGATACAGGCTGAGTAGGATGGATAAAAATTTGAGCGTTAGCTCGGATATATCCACCAGCGGTGGCGGACGATAGGCTCATGGTGGATATGATTCGTGTTGCGAATCTTTCATCCACCCTGCTTGAGGCCTATATTATTCAATAGTGAGGATGCAAATGCAGGGAATTATTACATGAAAAAACGTTTAGCCGTCACATTAGTGCCTCTCCTTATTTTCCTCGTATTAATCGGGCTATTCTTCCGAGGCTTACATTTAAACCCACATAAAATCCCATCAGCATTGATCGGCAAACAAGTGCCGGAATTTACGGCTGAAACCTTATCCGAAAAACGGATCACGAATCGCGATTTGCTTGGTCACGTTTATTTGTTAAATGTATGGGCATCATGGTGTTTGACCTGTCGGGCAGAGCATCCTGAATTAATGGCGATAGCCAAAACACATGTCGTGCCAATTTACGGTTTAGATTATAAAGACAAGCGAGACACAGCGAAAGATTGGCTGCAAACCTTTGGCAACCCTTACAAAGCCGTGTTGTTTGATCCTAAAGGACAGCTCGGTATTAACTTGGGTGTGTACGGCGTGCCTGAAACCTTCGTGATTGATAAAAAAGGTGTGGTGCGGGATAAATTCATTGGCGAAATCCAAGCAGATGATTGGCATGAGCATTTAGAACCGTTAGTGAAAAAATTGCAGGCTAAAAAATGAGATTATTGCTGATAGCGCTATTACTGTTAACAAACGTTTGCTTTGCGCAGTCGCAGCATGATCTCTATCCATTTAATGATGCCAAACAGCAAGCATTGTTTGATAAAATATTGCCAAATCTACGTTGTCTGGTTTGCCAAAATGAATCATTAATGGAATCGAATGCGCCACTGGCTCAAGATTTACGGGGCGATGTTTATCGGCAAGTGAAGTCAGGTAAATCTGAGCACGATATCATGCAGTATCTAACTACCCGTTATGGTGATTTTATTTTATTTAAGCCTAGAGTCGATAGTAAAACTTATATACTCTGGTTCGGTCCATTTGTATTGTTAGGTTTCGGTTTGGTGTTGGTCATCTTTATCGCATTGCGCCGAAAAAGTATCAAGCCAATTGTGCTATCGAAAGAGCAGCAACAACGTGCTGAAAAATTATTGCGAGAAGCCTCATGACTGTTTTTTGGTTATTCATTGTTTTATTGTTACTGATCGCCTTGGCGTTTGTCTTGTGGCCTGTGTTGCGAAAATCTAATACTCTTCAAATTGAACGTAAGCAAATCAACTTAACCGTGCATCGTCAACAACTACGTGATGCCGAGCGTGAATATGCCGAAGGAAAATTAACGAAAGACGACTATCAAGCCATGAAGTGCGAAATTGAGGCTAGCACTTTGCAAGATGACGATACTGATACAACAGTGCTAAGCAATACGACCGATAAAGCATGGTTTATCAGCTTATGCGTCTTGATTCCTATTATTGCTCTCGTGTTTTATTTCAGCTTTGGAAGCAGTTCAGAATTGCCCACTTATTTTCATGCTCAGCAACAGCAACAACAAGCAACACAAATGTTAAAGCAATTAAAAACGCCGCAAGCGATTATTGCTAAAATGCAGCAAGCTATTCAGCAACACCCGAATGATGCTAAAGGTTGGTATTTATTAGGGCGCTTATATTTTGATAGTAATGACATGAAACAAGCCGAAGCCGCTTTTGCTAAAGCTAATCAGTTGAAATCGGATCAACCCGATATTATGTTGATGTACGCACAAGCTTTATATGTCACTCAAGGACAGAAATTAACAACGCAATCGCGCGCATTGTTGAGTAAAGTGATTGCCAAACAACCCGGCAATCAGGGTGTGATTAACTTAATGGCGATGGATGCGTATCAGCAGGGGCATTATCAGCAAGCTATCGATTATTGGCAGCAGTTATTAGCTGAAACGTCGGCAGACACACCCAATGGGAAGGCGTTGTTGCAAGCGATAAATCATGCCAAGCAAAAATTGAAGCACTGACAGGATTTACGCAAAATGTAATTTTTTCTTTACTTTTCTTAAGTCCAGATTGCTCTGGATCGTGGGTTCTAGAAAAGCAATAGAGAGGGGCTTCGCGTAAGTTCTGACTAAGCCGACATTAATCTAACCACCGTCCGACAGTTTTACTCGGTAACGCATCTTCATTAATATAAACTTTTTTTACAAACAGTTGCACGATAACACGCGCATGTTGTTCAATACCGAGAGCAACAATTCGATAATAATAAATGTTACCCTTATGAGTTGAGAAAGATTCAATCAGATAATAGTTATGCTCTAAGCTTTGCCCGTGTTGTTTCCACCACGCAACTGATGTTTTATAAGGTTGCATGGGGCGAACTATTTGTGGCTGTTGCCAGGCATCGATATGATGTTTCGCGCAAATAGCGGTATTTTCAGCAGCGATCAAGGCCAGGTCATGTTGCATCCAGTTGTGTTGTAAGCGTGTGTTGAGTGTGGCAGTTTCGGCCAATGTGAAAACGGCAAGACTAATAACCATCGTCATGCTGAGCATATAAAACAAGGCTGTTCCCATCTGTTTCATGTGTTTTTCCAATGGTTACGCAAACCCACCATAAAAGCTAGCTGACGGTGGTTTGATGCGATTAATGTGATGTGAATGAGTCGAGTTGTTTGCCAATCATGAACATTAATTGCCGGCGTGAAACTGAGTTGTTGATGCTGTGTGTTAACTGCTTCAATGCGCATGGCATCAATACCTTCAACAAGTTCTTGCTTGCTTTGTGAATTAATTTGTTGATAAAGGGCATAAATTTTTTCTTTTCGAGGTGTTACGCGTGTAGTCTTTGCAATCCAAAATCTAACATTCACTACCTCGCCTAATAAACTATGTTGTGGATAAGCGATATTGAAATCAGGATGTTGACTGATAGTATCTGTACGTTGTTTGTTAGTTAGCGTGAATATATCCTCATGCTGACAATTCGATAGCATATATTGTGTGTTGGTTTGTAGTTGAATGGGTTGATCTAGTAAAAGAGTACTGTCATGGCTTACCATGTTGTGAGCTAAATAAGCGATGGGTTGAATGTAACGGATAACTAACACATTGTCTTCAGTTACTTCAAGGCTCATTTCACCAAAGTAATGGCTATAATGTTCACACATAGCAAAGCCAGCACGATAACTAGCACGCATGATGTAATATTTTGCGAGTTGTAAACGTTGGGCATTATCTTGTGTTTGCTGCAAGCTTTCGGTGTGTTCTTTCACCACGAGCCATAGTTTGATTGCAGCTAAACTTAAGAATAACGCTAGAGTTATACTCAGCATGATTTCGATCAGGCTAAAGCCTTGAGTTTTTATCATCGATAAATGGTTACTGTTTTATCGTGGGGGAGTTGTGGTGGAGAAAACCAATGTAAGTTGATTCGCCTATATTGTAATGTTGGTGATGTTGTCGTGATGGTAAATGTTTCTGTCGATTGGGGGATGACAGTATTTAATGCACGCGCTGTTTCCGTCTGTTCAATAAGGGCATGCTCTGCTTGGATTTGCACTCGTAAGTCTTGCTTACTTATTTGTGTTAACAGAGCCATTACTCCGCTGGCACTCATGGCAAGTAAACTTAAACATACGCAAATTTCAACTAGGTTATAGCCCGCCTGTTTCATATTCTTATCAACATATTATTAATATGCAAAAATATTATCATGAGGTAGCATGTTTGTAAAGTGGGGTGTTGGTGAATGGCTTAATTTATTACCAGCATTCAGATGGTGTTTTCGTATTTGATTCGTTAATCGTTAATATGGCACAACTTTGCTCACTCACGCTGTCGTTTTCTTGAGATGTGCCAGCAATTGCTGTCGCTGTTATGGTGTAAGTTGTAGCGGATTCATCCGCTATCGTGTAAGTGTAGTAATTGCTGCCAGGGAGCGTGCCTTCACTAGCAGCAAGGTCCACTGCATTGGCATAAGTTGTGTTGTTTGTACGATAGCGCTCTTCTTTCAATTGAATGTTGAGCATTTCAGAAATGGCTTCTGAGCGACGTGATTTTTGTATATAGTAGGTATAGCCGGGAATCGCGATAGCAGCCAATATACCGATGATTGCAACAACAATCATTAGCTCAATAAGACTGAAGCCCTGTATTTTAGACTTTTGTAACATGCAGTATTCCTCTATATAATACCCTAATACTTTTAGTTTACCATGGATAGCTGATGATGAATAATAAAGGATTTTCACTTGTTGAAT
>TARA_R110000868_G_scaffold56546_3_pt1 | contig 39654 bp, 39 predicted proteins | sample TARA_R110000868 | Tara Oceans TARA_R110000868 (sample SAMEA4397489) | marine metagenome | biome: Polar Biome; feature: [SRF] surface water layer (ENVO:00010504); material: water (ENVO:00002006), including particulate matter (ENVO:01000060) such as... | depth 5 m | reverse complement strand
CACTGTCGGGCCACTCGCGAACTCCTCGGCTAAACTCATGGTGACGGCCTGAAGATTGTCATCGGGAACCGCAAGATTGATGAGCCCCCACCGTGCCAAGGTCTCGGCATCATAACGACGCGCTAACATCGACATCTCTTTTGCACGCGCCACGCCAATGCGCTGCACCTGGCGCTGTATTCCGCCCATGAGCGGGTGCAACCCCAATGATGCCTCGACCGAACCCATTTTTGCTGACGAGGCAGCGACAACATAATCGCAGGCTAGAGCCAGCTCCAATCCACCGCCCAAGCAAACGCCGTGGATACTGGCAATGATCGGGATCGGCAGGAGTTCAAATCGACGAAGAAACTCAACTGTCGGTGTAAATTCTCTCTCTTTAACCGGCTGGCTTGCCGGCTCCTTATCGCCTTCGCGTTCGCTGATTGCCGAAACGAAAATATCCAGATCTGCACCCGCCGAAAAATGACGCAAGCCACTTCGCAAGACGATGGCGCGTGCGCCTGCTTCCTGTGCCGCTTTGATCTCCCGGCTCAGTGCCCCCATCAGCTTTGGGCCAAGCAGGTTGTGAGGTCGGTAAACCATCGTCAGAATGGCGACGTCACGGTCATGTTCTCGTTCGACTATCGTTTCGGTCATTTTTCTTTCCTGCAGCGGGGCTTCAGCAGACTCAGTTGTTAGCTTTTGGTGAGTTCCGCCAAGGTTCGGCGGATTTGAATAGCTAGGCGTTTTTCGCGGTAGCCAGCGGAAGCATAGCTATCGCCAAAGAATTCCAACGCCGTCAGATGTGGACGTATAAGCCGATCCAGATTGTCTTCGTCGGACAGATCGACGCCTTGCAGCTCAAGTTCGAGTGCTCTCAAGCGTTGGGGGAAAGTCGTGGCACCGGCGGCTGCAAGTTTGATCGCCCTGCATTTACGCTCGTTGTCCAGCTCAAGCACCACCGCGACACCGGCAATGCTCCATCCGACCGCGTTGTGTTTACATTTTCTGTAAGCGGATATTGAATTTGCAGGCGCGGCGTTCAGGATGCATTTGGTGACGAGCTCACCCCTCTTGAGGCGGCTCTCTCTTGGTTTGCCTGCGAAGGATTCCAGCGGCTCACGGCGCGTCCCTGAGAGACTTGAAATTTCCAGAATTGCATCCTGCACCAAGCCCGCAGCAACCCAATCGCCACGCGGATCAACCTCACAAAACGCGCCGACTAAAGTGCCGTTCCGACGGATCATGGGATCTCCGGCAGCGGCAGCAACATCCTGAAATATCGGGGCATGGGCGTGGACAAAGTGATGTCCGGCAAAATCCACCTGCCGCACCATTGCCCCGACCTCTAAACCATCCGGCACTTCGCGTGTTGCGCTCAGATCGGAAATTGAGCCGAGATCCACGATCAAATTTGGTTTTGTGCGACGCTGCTTCAACGCCGATAGCAAACTTTGGCCGCCGGCCAAAATCGCTACTTCGGTTTGCGGCGTCAGATGTTCAATTTTTTGGAGCGCATCACTCAGGGTCTGAGGACGCATATAGTCAAACGAATGGGGGATCATCGTGCAGTCACCTTCTTCGCATCACGGCTAACGGCTTCTTCGATCGCGTTCAGCACGCGCTCAGGTGTAAAGGGCATATCCACTTCCTTCACGCCTAGGGGCCAAAGAGCGTCGATGATTGCATTGGCAATGGCTGGCGGCGCGCCCACAGCGCCCGCTTCGCCGATACCTTTGACGCCCAGAGGATTTGTGTTTGAAGGCGAGACCGTATGATCGGTTTCGAACCGCGGAAGCATGTCCGAACGAGGAATTGAAGGTTCGGCGGTCGGGCATCCATCGGCATCCAGCGCGGCTGTTTCGTATAGTGCCTGCCCGATGCCCTGCGCCAAGCCGCCGTGCACCTGACCGCGCGCCAGAAGCGGATTGATGATGACGCCGCAATCATCCACCGCGAGGTAGCGCTTCAGGTCAACGTCACCCGTCTCGCGATCGATCTCTACGACAGCGATATGCGCACCGTAAGGAGAAGACATATCGACGGGGTGGTAGAATTCCGTTTCCTCAAGACCGATGCCAAAATCATGCGGAATGTTGTGCCCGGTCCAGGCAGCCTTCGCGATGTCGCGAGCCTTGATGGTTGCTTGTCCGTCTTCGGTCCCGAACACGCCTCGGGAAACCACAATTTTGTCCGGTGGCGATTGCAGCAGATGACCGGCAATCTTTTTCATCTTCTCGGCAATCCGGTCTGAGGCGATTTTTATGGCGCTACCTCCGACAGCGACTGATCGGGAATTGAATGTTCCCGTGCCAAACGGAACCTGATCGGTATCACCTTGAATGACTTCGATTTCATTGGGCGTGATACCCAATGAATCCGCAGCGATCTGCGCAAATGTCGTGACGTGCCCCTGACCGTGACTATGAGAACCGGAGAATACCGAGACATGCCCGTCAGGGTGAACGCGAACCAGTGCGCTTTCATATCCGCCTCGGTCAAACCCGATGGCACCGAGCAGGGGCCCAAAACCCATGGCGCATGTTTCGGTGTAATTGCTTATGCCGACGCCGAAAAGACGACCCTCAGCGCGCGCTGTCTCTTGTTCTTTGCGCAGCGCCTTGTAGTTGATTTTTTCCAGAGCAAGGTTGAGCGTGTTTGAAAATTGTCCGCTATCGATCTTGGTGCCCAGACCTTGCCGGTAGGGAAGTTGTTCCGGCTGAATGAAGTTTCGGAAACGAACATCAGCGGGGTCCAGCCCCAGCTCAAGCGCAACGCGATCAATTGCCCGCTCGATCAGATAGGCGGCCTCCGGGCGGCCGGCTCCGCGATAGGCATCAACGGGCGTCGTATTTGTGTACACACAGGTGATCAAGGCTTCAGAAACGGGGATCGCATAGACGCCGAGGAGAAACAGAGCGACGTTAATTGTCGGGACACCTGTCCCCATCGACGAGAGATAGGCACCGATATTGGCCACGCCTCTCACTCTCAATGCGAGAATTTTTCCATCAGCATCCGCCGCAATGTCGGCCACCATATTGTGGTCGCGACCATGCGTTGTCGCCACATTGTTTTCAGATCGTGTCTCTGTCCATTTTACAGGGCGGCCCAACTGAATTGTGATCCATGCCAGAAGCAGCTCTTCGGGATAGAAGTGCATCTTCGGTCCAAAGCCACCTCCCACGTCGGGCGAAATGACCCTCAATTTGTGCTCGGGGAACTCGAGCGCCGCCGCGAGCATCCGACGCAACATGTGCGGTATTTGATTGCTCGAATAGAATGTGAGGCGCCCGGTTGCCGCATCGAAATCGGCATTGACCGCCCGTGGCTCAATTGGAAAGGGAATGAGCCTTTGGTTTTTGACCGTCAATTTGATGTTCAGATGCGCCTCGGCGGCGGCAGCATCAAACCCACCGGCGCCGGCGGGCATGATCGTTGCCGTGTTGTTTTTTATGTCAGCATGGACACGTGGCGCGCCCTCTTCCAACGCCAGATTCTGATCGATCAGCGCGGGTAACACGTCGTAAGTCACAGTGACCAGAGCCGCGGCGTCCACTGCCTCGGCTTGCGTTTCCGCGACTATAACAGCAACGGCCTCGCCCACATGCCGCACCATTTCCCGCACCAACGCAGGACGCCCCTTGACGTGAGAACCGGGCAAGACCCAATTTGGCGGAACGTCCTTAAGGCCCTGAATGTCTGATCCGCCATAGGCCGCTACAACACCGCTTGCTGTCCTTGCCCTCGATAGGTCAAGCGCCAGCATTCGGGCATGCCCGTGTGGGCTTCGGACAAACGCGGCAAAGAGTTGATTTGGCAGCACGATGTCATCGACATATTTTCCCTTGCCGACCAGAAACCTCTGATCTTCCATTCTGGGAATCGGCCTTCCAATCCACTTTGTCTCGTTGCCTAGATCTTTAGAGGTGGCGGAGCTTTCGGAAATGGTGCTCATGCGTCAACTCCATGGGCGCGGCTAACGACAGTGTCTATTGAAGTGGCGGCATCGAGTACGGCGTCAACAATGTGCTGATATCCCGTGCACCGGCACAGGTTTCCACGGAGCGCCTGCCGCACATCTTCTTCATTTGGTTGGGGGTTGTTGGCCAGTAGATCAACCGCGGCGCTGAGCATGCCGGGCGTGCAGTAGCCGCATTGCAATGCATGATGCTCATGGAATTTGTTCTGTAGGATTTTTCCGAGCTTGTTGTCGCTCAGGCCCGCAGCGGTCGTGACAGATTTTCCATCGGCTTGCACAGCCAACATCATGCAAGCCTTCACAGCGTGCCCGTCCACGATCACGGTACATGCGCCACAACGTCCTGACTCACACCCGATGTGAGGGCCCGTGACCTTCAGTTTCTCCCGAAGGGCTTGAACGAGCAGCATCCTTGGTTCGACTCCGAGCTCGTGCGCATGACCGTCTACCGAGATTGAAATCGGCACCTCAGCACTTGCGGATTGTTCACTCTGCATTGGCCTTCTCCGTGTTCGGCAGCAAGGGGCAAATCGAAAATTTTATTGATGACAATCATCATTAAAACGTACCTAAGCCCGCCGTTCGTGGTTTGTCAACACGGCATCACAAAATTAATGTTGCCGAAAACGGGTAACAATTCCGGCTTTAATGCCAACACCGTGGCAAACTTGGAAAAAGTCGACAAAGTTCCGCGCGGGTCCATCGCCTTTCACTAGGGAACGAAAGCGGCGTTGTGGTATGCGGCGCTTGATCAGGTGTTCATGGGCTATGAAGATCGGATACGTGAGACCTTCGCCGCAGAGCTACCTCGCTTGAACAACGACCCGCTCAGCACACTTATCGCAACCTTCATCCAGACTAATGCCGTCGAACCCGGTTTGCTGAATTTCATCCTGCGTGAAGCAAAGGTGGACTCAGATCACCGTTACTATATTGCCGACAATTACGTCTGCAGCTTTGCCGACGTCCTCGCAGCGATCAGCGAGCGCCCGGCAAACCGCCAATTCAGTCAGGATGGGGTGGACAAATGGCAACATCATATTAGCGTCAAATGTCTCGACCTGATGAGGATCAAATGGCCAAGACGCTTCATATTACCTGCCCCCAATGCAACGCAACGAACCGCCTGCCGGAGGAGCGCCTAAGCGCTCATCCGATTTGTGGCAAGTGCAAGTCGGCCCTTTTTGCAGGCCATCCAGTGACGCTTACGCCCGCGAACTTTGACAAGCACGCACGCTCCGAAGATTTACCACTGCTTATTGATTGCTGGGCTTCCTGGTGCGGTCCTTGCCGCGCGATGGCCCCTGTCTTTGAAGCGGCAGCGGCCGAATTCGAGCCTCGCCTACGCTTTGGCAAACTCGACACTGAAGCCAATCAGGGGATTGCCGCCAAATTTGGCATCCGGGCAATCCCGACTTTGATCTTAATGCGCGGCAACAAGGAAATTGCGCGTCAAAGCGGTGCAATGAACGCACCCATGCTGAAGCAGTGGATTGAACAAAATCTTCCAGCGTGAAGGAGTGACGCCTTAGCCTCGCAGGTGCCGTATTGGCCCCACCCCGACCCGCCCGCGGACACAAATTTGGACCATTGCATCTCTTACGGCTTCGGCTTCCAGGAAGCTCGTCAAAAATGGTCAATAAAATCAAATAGCATTTCTTTTTGCTTGGGATAGATTGGCGACGGTCAATCGGCAATTTCGAAGTTCCGATGCGAGCCAAAGGTGCCTGCTATTCCCGGGGGGGGGGTTATGCGGCAGCATTTGTATTCAAGATGTGTGGCGCACCGAACGGGCGTCGCTTTTCTATTGGTGGCTTCACTGGGCTTGCCTTTGGGCCGACAGGCCCGAGCGGATGATTTGTCTGCAATTGCCGCAACGGATGAGGCCTCGGGTCAATGGGCCGCCTCGTTCAGTTCACAGATTCAATATTATTCTTGGGAAAGCACTTCAGGTTATCCCGCCACACCAACGCCCACAGACGGCAGCGGCAGTCAGACCTATGTCCCGATCGCACTGCAATTATCGCATCAGGCTGCAGATGTCTTCAACATCGAGCTCCAGATCCGATCAGGCTATGTCTATTCGCGTCAGTCAAATAATGGCGTGAATTCCTCCACCAGAGGTACGACCGATACATCGCTTAGCAGCAGCCTGTCCTATACCGGTTTCAGCAGCTTCCAGCCCTATCTTTCTCTCAACACAAATTTGCCAACAGGTGATTCAAGCTCGTCCAGTGCTGCTAATACCAGCAGCGATTCCGATATCGTTGCGGCTGACACCTATGGTGAAGGTTTCAACGGCGGCGCTTCTATTGGCGCAAATATTCCGTTAACAGATAATGCTCTCGCTTCTCTCGGTTTCGGCTACACCTACCGCGGCTCATATGACCGGCCCACATTGGGCAATCTTGATCCAGGTGACACCTACAGCGTCAATATCGGCATTGGCTATGAGGGCGATAGTCTGACAACACAGGCTCAGCTTTCCTATACAGGGGAAACTGAAACGACCGTCAATGGCGCCCCCTATTATCAAAGTGGCGGCACCATCGCCTCAACGCTTGCCCTGTCCTATGCGTGGGACGATGCGATCGCGTCGCGTCTCAACGCGTCTTTCTCGCATATTGAGAAAAACAGAGTGCTCCCTATTGGGGCAACTTCGCTTGTGAGTGAAGACTTCAACTCCAACAGCAATGTAATCCAACTTGATTCCAACCTGACCTATAGCGGCGAGAATTACATCATTGGACCAACGCTCGGCTTTCTCTATCGCGACCACAATGCTTGGAGTCCGGCCGATTTACAATTCCTGTCGGCCAAAACGAAATGGTCGTTGGGTGTCACGGGGCAATATGCTCTGAGCCCTACGCTGTCGTTAAGCTTGGACGTCGCGCGCGTCTGGATGAAGCAGGACCAAACGCCTGACAAAACGTTGCTTGGACCGGGCTCCGCCATTCCTGAAATAGACACCGATGCATGGCAGGCCACCATCGGCACCAGTTGGCAATTTTGAGAGAGATGATCATGCGCCCCATTTTCTTCGCTCTGTCACTTGCATTGCTTCTCACATCTGCCTCCGGCGGCGTGGCCGCGGCGGGTCAGAATTGCAGCGAGGGAAAATCGGCATCAGGACAATGCATAAATCCGCATCTGGCCCGCATGATGCGTCATCAGTCCATCCTCATGACTCAGCCCAAGCTTTCATATACGGCACCTCTGTCTATGCCGGATGACAAGGATGTGGTGGACCCGCCACGCCAACTCATCGAAGTCCTCAGCATCCAAACGCCGGGCGGCAGGAGATTTAGATGAAACTGCCGCGCGTGGTCATACGTTTTGTCACGCTTGCCGCATTTTTTCTGGCAACACTCATCCCTGCAACTATCGCGGCTCCAACACCAGCGCGTGCCGGTCTCGATGCTTGCATTGCACTGGCCACCGACTTTGGACTGAGTGACGTTGCCAAAGCGGCAAGCTTCGTTGCTGATCACGGGCAATGTCTGGGAGATCTAACAAACCCGTCCTTCCTTGCCGTTGTAGCGGCCGTCGTCATAGTAGAGGCATCGACGGGAGCCTATCATAATGGCGATAGCTGCAATGCGGCATTGGGCAGTGTTGCAGGCAAACCCATTGCCGCGGCATTAGCTGCGCTCGCCTCGGCGCTTGGCCTTCCCGACAGCGTTAAAGATGAACTGACCTCCTATGCAAGCGCTGAAGGTGCAACGGGGCTCATCGAATTCATGAATGCGACACCAGGCTTGAATGTCATTTCAAACAATTGGAGTTGCGCCTGCGCTGTACGCTACAGCGGCGTCGCCGAAACACTAGCCAAAATTGTCGAAGACACCCTGTCGTGCACAGGTGGCATTCTTGAAAGCGGCACAGATGCCATTGGCAATTTCTTTTATGGCTGGGGCGAACTCGTGCAAGGCACGGGCCTCACGCCTGGCATTCAGGAAGAGCAAGAAAGCACCGTCACAATTTATCCTTGCAAGGGCGGCTGGGTGCCAGGCCAACAGTATCAGCAGGGCGGCGCATATTATCTTTCGAGTTGTTGGTGCCCTGAGCCAAGCACGCAGGTAAGCAGCCCTGACGGCACCAAATTTTCCTGTCGTTGCCCATCGGGCCTGGGATACAAAAACGGTCAATGCAAGGCTTGCCCGTCCAACGCCATTCCAGGAAATGACGGCACCTGCACACCTTGCGCGGCGGGACAAAAAGCGTCGCCTAATGGCAAAACATGCGTTGCCGCCTGCGCTTCAGGCTCCGTTATGATTGGGACCGCTTGTCTGCAATGCAGCGCCAACACTTATGCCAGCACACCTTTTGGAACGAGTGCCGGTAGCTGCCAGAAATGTCCTGAGGGTGAGACTTCGGCTGCTGGTTCTTCAGTCTGCTTTTCCAAATGCAAGGAAAGTGAAGGTTGGGACACAGCGACGTCGAGCTGCAAACCGCTCTGCAAGCCGGGCTCTGGCTGGGCCATTCAAGGCGAATTTGGTAGTTGCTCGACCTGCGGTGAAAATACTTACAGTCTCAATGGCGTCTGCACCGCCTGCCCCGCCGGGTCCGTTTCTAAGGCTGGTGCTGCTTCCTGCACGTCGCTCTGCCCAAGGGCATGGGATTTCTGGGACGCGCCGACAAAGACATGTAAAGCGAAATGCCCAGCTGGCATGAGTTGGAGCGAAACGGCGACTTCTGGGGCAGGCGCCACGAGCCAGAAATGCACCCCCTGTCCTCAAGGTACAGAATATATTGCGTCATCCAATCAGTGTTCCAGCTGCCCGGGCACAATGACATGGGGCAAGAATAGCGCAGGCGTCGGCCAATGCATGTGTCCGCAAGGCACAAACCGCCAAGGCGCAAATTGCGTTAGCAACGCGCCCATCTCGACACCCAAGCCAAACGGCAATCTTGATGTGACTATACCCTCCGAAATCGAAACACCGCCGCAGCCCTGCAAAATGGGATGGCATTGGTCGGCCGCAAAAAAGAAATGCCTGCCGGGCCTGCGCATGTCGACCCCAACACCTCAGCGCCCCGCGCCGGACCCCACCGACCCTGGTATCCGCAGCGGTGGTACTGGCACCAGCTATGATCCAAACTCGTTCCGCACCTCGCCGCCCAGTACAGGTAAACCATGATACCGCTCATCTCATTGCGCGATTTTTTTAGCGTCTCACCATCACGCTTCGTTGCGTGTCTCGCTGTCGTCATGCTCGCCCTCTCGGTCTCTTTGCCGCCTGCCTATGGTGCAGATGAACGACAGGCGGCCGCTCGGACAGGCGACAAATGCGAACGTAAAACCGACGCCATTCCCGGTGTCGTCAAACAGGACGGGTGCGGACGCTGGTATTGCGGGCGCGCCGATGTCAAAGACATCACAGAACTTGTTCCCAATATCGAGGAGATTGCACATTGCAAATGGCAATTGCAGGGATCGCGCTGCCTCTGCGCAAAGTCAGGTGCTGAGCAGTGAAACCCATCACTCTGATCATTCAGCCGCGCCTTTGGGCAATCGTTGGATTGTTGATGCTGGCCGCCGGTGGATTTGGCTATTGGGCGGGCCAACAAATCACAACATCATCCGATAATGATGAGGATGCGTTCGGCAACTATCTTGCCGCGCACCCGGACGCGTTGCAGCCTGCCATTTCAAAGTACATGCAAGCGCACCCCGAAGCATTGACCGACATGATTGCAAGTCTGTTGAAAAAAGAGAGCGGCGCTACGTCCGAGCAGCCGACGGTGAGTCCTGCTATCGCCATCACACAGAATGAACAAGCCCTGCTGCACTCGCCGCATCAGGTGACTTTGGGTGACCCTGAAGGCCAAGTCACGCTGGTGGAGTTTTTTGATTACAACTGCGGTTACTGCAAACGGGCGCTGCCCGATATGCTGGGCCTATTAGAAACAGATCCTCACCTCCGCATCGTTCTGAAAGAGTATCCCATCCTTGGCCCTGACTCGCTGGCAGCATCCCGTGTCGCTATAGCTGTGCGCATGCAGGACAAGGACGGAAAACTCAATCTGGCGTTTCACCGCCTACTTCTTGAAGGCCATGGAACGGCGGATGGCGAGCGCGCGAAAGCGATTGCCAAAAGTCTCGGTGCGGATATGAAGCGGCTTGAAGCGGATCTGGCAAGTGCTGAAGTGACTGCAACACTTGATCAATCGTCGCAACTCGCGCTGGCCCTCAATATTGGCGGCACGCCAAGTTATGTCCTGGGGCGCGATATACTCTCTGGCGCCATTGGCATTGAAGCCCTCAGGGAACGTATCGCACTGCTACGATAGGCTGACGCTTTTTTTAGTTTCGCTCGAAATCCAAAAAAATCCTGACTAGAAGCAGCCCGAATTGCGCTAACGGGATCAATGAAACGCAAATTGGCTGATAAATTTTCCAGGAATGCTCACGCGTATCGAGATTTAGTTCGGGTCATTTAGGGAACCCTCCCCGCTGACAATGTTCAAGTATGGAAAATCCGCCGCCAATGCGCTGGCGTGTGACTTAGAATTTTCTAACGCTAAATGGGCCACTTTGCGCAGCACTGGTTAACTCGAAGCAAACCAACGTCGACAGGCTCGACTGAAACTTGTCGCATCGGCATAGCCGAGTTGCGCGCCGATTTCCGCGCGAGAGAGCAAACCGGCATTGAGCATATTCACAGCGCGGCGTTTCAATTCACTATCCAGCAACTCACGAAAACCGGCTCCTGTTTCTGACAAGCGCCTTACCAAGGTGCGTCGAGAAAGGCCAAGCGCAAATGCCATCCCCTCCTCATCAAACCGGCCAACAGGCATAGTTACCAACAGATGCTCGACACGACGACGAATGCCTTCAGGCTCCTGCAGCAAACGATAAAGGCGCTCAAGTTGGGCGACAGCATGGTCATGCAGACCCGCATCGGCAAAGGGTGATTGTGCGGTCAAATAGGATCGAGGCATACGCAAGGTGTTGCGTTCGGCATTGAAGCTCACGCGCGGGCCAAAGACTTGCGTAATTCTCTCTGCATAGGATGGTGGAGGACACGCATAGGAAAATTCAATTTCGAGAGGAAATTGCGCCAACACAGCGCTTAACACTGACCGCAGGCCCAAAAATCCGATTTCGAGAATGGGCCGCCATAACGCCGCATCCAGCGGCACTTTTGACATATATTCAATGGTGACGTGGCTTGCCGAACGCGTGACGCGCAATTGGTTGAAAGGTGCACGCACATAGCTATAGCGCGCGACGATCTCGATAGCCTTCTCGATCGTGGGGGCGGTGACGCTCGCCAGCCCCAATGTCCCATGCGACATGTGTCCCCAAATTTCGGGCTCCGACAGCGCCCAGCCTTGACCGAAGAGCGTGTTGGCATTTTCAAACTGGCGCACCTGCTGAAAGAAATTTATGTGCCCTGCCGGATCACCCAAGGTCGCATCGCTGACGCCTGTACCTTCCAGCAGGGCGGCGCGACGTTCGGGCGTGTCGCCGAAGCGCTGGAGGATCAGCCGGAAATAGCCCATCGTCATCGATGTAGTATCGAGCGCGGGGACAGATCGGCGAGCGCTTGAAGGCATGTCGTTTGGCCCTGTCGTTATCGCAGTTAGCTTAATTGCCTTGGCGCAAAATGCCAAGTCTTTGGCGTCTCGCGCACTCGCCAGCGGGCTCCCCATGACTAAAGTGCGCCGCGAGGCTGACGGAGGGCCATGCCCCCAATATGTCGGTCCATTGCAACCGGGGGAGGATGCCATGACGACCAGCACCGCGACTGCCGTACCGATTGCGGATGCCTATGCCATTCCGCTCGAAGACATTGACGTGAGCGACATCAACCTGTGGCGAACCAATAGCTTCTGGCCCTATTTCGAGCGACTGCGCCGCGAAGATCCCGTGCATTACTGCAAGGACAGCGCGTTTGGTCCCTATTGGTCGATCACGCGCTTCCACGACATCATGGCGGTCGACACCAATCACGCCGCATTCTCGTCGGAAGCGGGCCTTGGCGGCATCGCGATTGTCGATCAGCGCCAAGATCTGCGCCTGCCGATGTTCATTGCCATGGATCCACCCAAGCATGACGAACAGCGCAAGGTGGTGAGCCCCATCGTGGCACCGGCAAATCTTGCCAATATGGAAGGTCTGATCCGTTCGCGCGCTGCCAAAATTCTTGACGAGTTGCCGATCGGCGAAACCTTTGATTGGGTCGATCGTGTCTCTATCGAACTGACGACACAAATGCTCGCGACGCTCTTTGACTTCCCGTTTGAAGATCGCCGCAAGCTTACCTATTGGTCAGACGTCGCTTCCTGCATTCCTGGACCGGGCATGATTGTCGAAACGGACGATCAAAAGCTCACCGTTTTGATGGAATGTCTGGCTGCATTCACAGTGCTTTGGAATGAGCGCGTCAATATTGCACCACAGGGTGATCTCATTTCGATGCTGGCGCATGGCGCAACAACGCGGAACATGAGCCCGGAGGAATTCCTCGGCAATATTATCTTGCTCATCGTCGGCGGCAATGACACGACGCGCAATTCGATTACGGGTAGCCTCATCGCGCTCAATCAATACCCCGAGCAATATGCAAAGCTACGTGCTGACCCATCGCTCATTCCGAGCATGGTCTCAGAAACCATTCGCTGGCAGACGCCACTTGCCCATATGCGTCGTACGGCGGTCATGGATGTCGAGATAGGTGGCAAGACCATTGCCAAGGGCGACAAGGTGATCATGTGGTACGTGTCTGGCAATCGCGATGACAGCGTGATCGACAATCCCAACGCCTATATCATCGACCGCGAACGCCCGCGTCAGCATTTGTCTTTTGGCTTTGGCATCCACCGTTGCGTCGGCAACCGCCTTGCTGAAATGCAGTTGCGTGTAATCTGGGAAGAAATCCTGAAACGCTTTCCAAAGATCGAAGTTGTCGGCGAGCCCGCTTACGTGCCTTCGCCGTTTGTCAAAGGCTACCTCAGTCAACAGGCCCGCATTCCGGCCTGATCGACGATAGCATTGCGCTGAAAATTCATTCTCCTGGGAGGGGCCGGATCATGGCTGCTGCGACACAAGCAACAAACAATACAATGAAGCTCGACGCGGCCATGATCCAGGAGATCGCAACCGAAGCCTATATCTATGCTTATCCGCTGGTGCTGATGGAAATCACCCGTCGCGTCAATACCAATGTCGATATGCGCGACGGCGGCAACAACCTCACGATCAGCGCGCCGATGAACACTTTTTGTCATCTCACTCGTTTTCCAGACGATAGTTTCGATGCCGTTGTGCGCCCCAACGCCGACACGCTCTATTCGGCGCTTTGGTATGATGTAAGCGAGGAACCTCTCATCATCACAGTGCCGGATTCCGGTGGGCGATATTATTTGCTCCCTATCATGGATATGTGGACTCACAGCTTTTCGTCGGCAGGCACCCGCACCACAGGCAATCACGCCCAGACTCTGGCCATTGTTGATCGTGCCTGGTCGGGTAAACTGCCCGAAGACGTGCGAGTCTATCGTTCACCGACGTCTGTCGGCTGGATGATCGGACGCACACAAACAAACGGGGCATCGGATTACGCAGCGGTGCGCGCTTTTCAAGCGGGCATCACCGCTGTTCCCCTGTCCAGCTGGAACAACGCCGACTACACGCCGCCGACCGGCGAATTCGATCCGGCTCTGGACATGGGTGCGCCGGTTGACCAAGTGCGCAATATGCCGGTCAAGGATTTCTTTGAATTGTTTGCCGAATTGACAATCAAAAACCCACCGCATTTTGACGACTATCCGGTCGTCGACCGTATGGCTCGGATCGGCCTTGTCACGGGTCACAGATTTTCGCTTGACGCCTGCACGCCTGACGTTCGCAAAGCACTGGAAGCTTCTCCCGCCGAAGGCATGCAGAAAATAATCACATCACTGATGAATATTGGTGAATTGCACAATGGCTGGCGCATGATCGGCGCACCGATGGGCACTTATGCGACCGACTTCAGACGTCGTGCAGCGATTGCATTTTTTGGCCTCGGCGCTGTGCCGGTAGAAGACGCAGTCTATCCCGGCGCCTTGCTGCAAGCTGACGGCAAGCCCTTCGATAGCGCAGCCGACTACGTTATCCATTTTGATAAGGATCAGTTGCCGCCCGTGCGCGCCTTCTGGTCGCTCACAATGTATAACGAGCGTCAACTTTTTGCTGCCAACATGATCGACCGTTTCGCCATCGGTGACCGCGATCCGCTGCAATACAACGCGGATGGATCGCTCGACCTCTACATTCAGCGACGCGCGCCCGACGTCGCCAAACAATCAAACTGGTTGCCCGCGCCCGCCAGCGGCAGCTTTTCAATGAACCTCCGCCTCTATTGGCCCAAGCAATTGGTGCTTGATGGACAATGGGTTCCTCCACAGGTTGTACGCATCACTCCGGCTTGAGCGCGAAGCATTAGGCGAATGAAAAACCAATTCGAGCGTCCTGCGTTGGCGGATGTTAGCGCAAGAATTTTGTGCTTGCTTAAATGTTCTGAACCCATCCGGGGTTATCGCACTGTTCAAGCTAAAAGGCAGACGCCTGATAAAACTCATGCTTGGAAATCTCGTCTCCGTCATTACGGAGCGCGGCTTCTTTGAGTTCTATTTGATACTAAAGATATCCCCCGGCACGCAATCTCTCGAAAGCATCTTCAGTTTCATGATCCATTGAGCGCCCTGCCCGCTCCTCAGTCTTGAGTAGACCTAGCTCAAGAATAATTTCGTCAATGCTTCCGGCATTCGATTCTATGGGCTCCGTAATGCCCATCTCTCCAAGCGACCGATACCGCTTGCCACTATTCGAAAAATAGAGAGGGACGACAGGAATTTTTTCACGCTTGATATAGAGCCAAATGTCGAGTTCGGTCCAATGCAAGAGGGGATGCACTCTCACATGTCCGCCCGGAGGGGCTAGAGTGTTGAACTGATCCCAGATTTCCGCAGGTTGCTCACGGAAGTCCCAGCTTCCATCTACGTTCCGTGGACTGAATGTCCTTTCTTTAGCGCGAATGGACTGCTCATCTCTGCGTATTCCAGTTATCAGCGCGTCAAATCCATAGGTTCTTAGACATTGCTTTAAACCTTCGCTCTTTCGCCCGGCGAGTCTTGAGGCCGGGGGAAGCGTGTCGTCAACAGCACTCAAGTCCGGACACATGTCGGCGATAAAATTGAGCCCCCATTCGATGGCATATTTGTCTCTGAACGCATAGGTTTCGGGGAACTCAAGTCCTGTGTCGAGATGGATCACGGGAAACGGTATGTGACCAAAGAATGCCTTTTTTGCCAACCAGATCATCACGTTCGAATCCTTGCCAAGCGACCACAACATCGCAGGCCTTTCCATCTGGCTGAAAGCTTCTCTCAATATGTAAATCGATTTGCCTTCGAGTTGATCGAGATAGTTCATCATATCGGCATGTCCAGTAGTTTTGGGATCGGGCAACCTTCGTTCAGCGTCAAGGATTGCAGGTGGGACAACTCTCTTGGCCGGTGGTTCGCAGGCCATCGCTTCTAGCCCTTGCTTCGCGAAAGCCACAGAGTTCGCACCCAAAGATCTCGACCTTTACCCAGCGCGTCGGCGTTGCACAGAAGCTGCAGGGCAAGCCGCGCTCCACATCAACTCGTCCGAATCCTGGAGCATTGCAGGACGGACAAAGTGTCTTCAATTTCTCAACAAATTGAATTGCAAGCTGATGGATCACCTTCATCCGTGTAGGATTGAGATGAGCGCGCATGTCGGTCTGCACAAGAACTCTTCCATCGAATGAATGCTCTGCGGCCGACACAATGGCCCTTTGAAGTGCTTGTTTATCGACTATGCCTTTTGAAACGAAAGGCGTCGAATAAACAGGCTTATTCGACTTTACGATCAAAGCATGTGATGGGAAGTCAACCTGCTCCAGGAATGAACTTATGTCGCCGGTTAAATCAATTTCGACATGGGCGTAGTTTGTCTCGGCAGAAAGCAACCATTGGCTCAAGATTAGATCACGCTGACTATCGATCAGAACCATAAGTTCAATATCCGCTGGGATCATTGAAATCTCCGGATGTGGCCCGAAGCTCCCTTCGCTCGCAATGCCAATCGAAAGTCCGGTCAATTGCATCCCAAGCCTTGCCTTGGCAATCGCAGTGTCCTTGATTCCTAACGGGCGACGAATTTCGCCGGTGAATGAACCAAATGCATCGGTGTCTATTCGATCGGGCGTCACGATGTCGAGACCTAGGCCTTCGAAGAAGGGCTCACGCACTGCGGCCTCTTTGCCGTGCATCGTCGCGAGGACAGCGCGAAAGTCGGAATAGGGATGCGACGACTTCATGCAGCGACCTCTCCCCAATTGAGATCTCCGAGATAACGTGCGCTGATACGGCCTTTCTCGTCGATTGCAAACAGGTGCAGCCAGCCGTTGTCGAAAAGCGAACGCAGGTTGTCATGGCGTCTCAGAACTTCGGTCATGGCTTCTTGCGGCGCCTCGATGCAGACCGAGAGGCGTAGTGGCTCATGAACGTAATGCTCTCCGTCATGCACCGATTGCCATGGCAACCCTGTGCGCAGCATGCCACCGTTACCTTCAACGACACCTATCCCGCCGGTTACATTGTGCAGAAGTTTGTTACCGCCGCCAAAGACGGCGGGTGCAACTGTGGATCCGTAGTACTGGAGGCTGATCCAACTCGCCACGACGACCGGAGCCGTCATAATCAATTCGAGTACGCCGAATGTCTTGTCCTGTTTCCAATCGTAGTCGTGCAGGAAGGCCCGCCCTTCAAAACTCTTTCCGGCGGTACGCGCTCTCGGCGCAGCGATAAAAGCCTTACAGCCAGCAAGCGCCCATTCCGGGCGTGTTTCTGCCCAATCTCTGCTACGTCTTGAGATTGTCGCTTCACCACTCGCGCGCGGCAGCCGCAGAGCTCGCTCGCCTCGCGCAAATTTTCCCGCTTCATCGAGCCATATTCTGAGTTGCCGGATATCGTCGGCATGCGCCTCGGTGCTTTGATCGTCTGCGTAGACAGTCACCTGATCTGTCATCGTGTCGTGTAGCGCTGCCAGAAACAATGTGTCAGCAGGGACGACTATCTCATGCTCAGCAAGCCCTGAACGCACCTGCGGATCATTGAGGAGTTCGGCGAGCAGTCGCGCGTTGACGTCACCGGAATAGCCCCCACAGGCGCCACAATTGAGGCCGCTGGCGTGAGGGTTGTTCACAACGCTAGCTCCATGCCCTGCTAGAATTATCAGCCGGGCAAAGTCCTTGGTCAACGACATGGCGCGGAGCACGGCCATGGCTGCCTGGGTCTTGGCGGCAACATCAAGTGAAGGATCGAACTGTGGCTTGGGATCTTTCGCGACCGATGCTCCTTGAAGTCCCAATGCATCGCTTATCAGCTTGCCGACATAAATTGGTCCCGTCGCTTCAACGAAGGCGAAGGATGATACAGCGGCAAGCTTGAAGCGCCCCCAAGCTCGTGTAGCCCGTGCTTTAAATCGTGCCGACTGATCCGCAGCCATGCTTTCCGGTCCACCGGCGCGCGACGTCAATGTGGGATTAAGCAACACCGGTAGCCGCAGCTCTTCTACATCGGAGGCAAGCCGACGATGTGCGGTGGTCAGACCGAAGAACCCTGCAAAACCGATCGTGCGGATACCGGGCTGAACACCCTCCAACGCCCGACGGAAAACCTCCGAACGTACATCAATACAAAATGCGGCCTGTAACACCGGTCGACTATTGGAAACTGGTTGGCTTTGATTTCTGAGGATTTCGGCCAAAGCCCGCTGAGCTGAACGTTCCGCGGCATCTTGTAAGATCGCATTGACGACAAGATCAGGCGTCGCCTCAATCGGCCGAGCATGAAGAGCGCGTGTATGTGCCCACCGGTCGGCGATTTGCGCTTCATGGTGGATGAACAGCGCTTCTTCCCAAAGCAACCGGATCGCAAGAAAGTCCAAGACTGTCTCGTCCGATGCGCCAGCAAGGTCTGACTGCCACAGCTTGTAACGGGCGTATTGCGCCCAACCGCCGAGCGTAATCAGCATTTGGTGGAAATAAGTTTCAAGAGCTGCATCATCAAGCCCTAGCCGGTCCGCCACCCGCGCAATTGCTGCAATAGCACTTTCTGGTGCCTCGGAAACATGGAGAGCGAAGCCTCTCAATCCGGCGATTTCCGGCGTGAGGTCATACATGGCGACGGCCTGCCAGGCTTCATAGGCGTTTCTTCCGCGTGGGGCGGACCAAAGCGCCTGGCCTTCATCAAAATATCCAGCCGCCCAGGCTCCAAAACGCTCGGCAATCAGTGCGGGCCAGTCTGTTCCGGAAGACTCCGCTGCCAGATCGGCTATGGTGGGAAGGACATTCAGCGGCGGAGCATTTTCGGCAGCTGATACTTTCAGCGCCGCAATGTCGGCAGGCCGTTGCGCCGCCGGCGCGTTCTTCCACGCATCGAAGAGGTCGCGGTCTGAAATCGCTCCAGTCGCAATTTTTTCTTGGTACCAGTTTCTCGGCATTGTGACAGGGGCACCCGCGACGCGGGCTAACCTTGCTCCGGCCTGAGCAAGCCCCTCTTCCGCCTGTCCGAGAAAAGGATTCACAGCAACGCTGGACGCCAAAGGCCAGAGAGGCGGGATAGCCCTTGCCGCTCGGTCAGCGATAATCAACAGATGATCAGGCGTTCTGTTTGCTGACGAGATGGGATGGAACATATTCGGATCTCCAAAGTTGTCAGAATGATTTCGGAACAAACCAACCGCCGGTAAGTTTGTTAAAAATGGCGTTGGCATAGAAACCGTTCGATAGATGGACACGCAGACCGGCGGCAGCAGGGTGGTAAGCCCAGAGCGGGAACATCGCCTGCACCACAGCAGCAAGTCCAAAAGTGAACACAGCCAGCACAATCAGCGCCCATTGCAGTGGTCCCGGTGAGGGCGCGGGGGGCAACGTTGCGCTGGTGATCCAAGTTGTCGCCGTCTGTAGAGCGAAATATCCAACCGAGGTCGCAACGGCGTAGATCGCGGTGCGCCGCGTCAGGGCTCTGGGTGCCGCATCTGCAAAGCCTTGCGCCAGCATGTAGGCCACGCCGAAGACAAGAATGGCGCCGAGCGCGATTGCTTGTGGAGATTTGTCCTCAATCCCAAATCCGATGCCTGTCACCGTGTAGATGAACAGAGCGGCAGCAAACGCCCAGGTCACCGCTCGCGCTCCGGGGATGGCGACAGGGCCCGGCCTGCGGATTTCTGCGACCCGCTCAACCGCACCACCGGAAGCGAGGAAGGAATGAGCTTTGTAGAGCGAATGCGCAACGATATGGAGTAGAGCGAGAGGAAAGAGCGCGAGACCGCACTCAAAGATCATGAAGCCCATCTGCGCGACAGTGGACCACGCCAGAGAAGTCTTCACCGCGGGCTGCGTCAACATCACGAGACTGGCAAAGAGTGCCGTGAACCCGCCCACGATGACGAGGACCGCCAGGACGCCAGGCGCGAGCAGCATCACATCGGCAAACCGGATCAACAAAAATCCACCGGCATTAATGACGCCGGCATGAAGCAATGCCGAGACCGGCGTTGGCGTTTCCATCACCTCTGTGAGCCATCCATGAGCCGGGAACTGAGCGGATTTGAGGCAAGCTGCAACCGCGAGCAGAGCTGCTGCTGCAATAGCTGTGTTGCCGCCTAAGCCCAGGCGGGCATCTGCAAGAATGGTTGTGATATCTGTCGTGCCGTAGGCCACAACGAGCAAGGCCGTTGCACCGATCAGCGCGGCGTCACCGAGACGGGCTGTGATGAATTTTTTACGTGCAGCGCGGCGGGCGGACAACCGCTCAGGGTAAAACAGAAGGAGACGATGCAAGAAAAGACTAGTGGCAACCCAAGCCAAAAGTAATTGAATGAGGTTGCCAGCCGTTACAAGCAGCAGGACCGATGCCAAAGTCAGAGCAAGCCAGCCTGTGAACGGTCCCTGTCGGGCTTCGCCGTCAAGGTAAGTGCCAGCGTATCGCAGCACGATCCATCCGATGAAGGTCACCAACAACAGCATGGTGATACTTAATGCATCCATACGGACAGACAGTCCGACACCGTGAGATCCAAGCAGTGAACCTTCGACGGGCCCGTAAAGGATCACACCTGCAGACGAAGAAACGGCTATTAGAAAAGCGAGAAGCGCTGCCGCTTCGGCTATCTTGGGAATGTGTTTGGGCCTTGGTCCCGAGTTGATAAAGCTGGCAGAGGCGGCCAAAAGCAGTGGAACAGGCGCCCACAACGGACTGAGTGCGAAAGCGTATTCCATAGTCTCCTCCAGGTTGATGACATCCCTGACAGAGGAGATAGCAGCTTGGTTTAATTCTTATAAATTCATTGATTGAATTAAAACGTTCTGTTTTGTAGAACTGTTTTATGAGTCAATTAAACTACAACCACTTGCGCTATTTCTGGGCCGTCGCCCATGAGGGCAATCTCACGCGTACGGCCGAACGCCTCAACGTTTCTCAATCGGCGCTCTCAATACAGATTCAAAAACTCGAATCGCAAATCGGTCATGCGCTCTTCGAAAGGCACGGCCGTCGCCTCCACCTCACCGAGGCAGGGCGCATTGCGCTCGATCATGCCGACGTTGTCTTCAAGACCGGTGACGAGTTGCTCGGTACGTTGCGCGGGCATGGTATCTCGAGCAGGCAGGTCCTGCGCGTCGGCGCCATCACAACGCTGTCGCGAAATTTTCAGCTCGCCCTTCTCAGGCCACTCATTGGCAGGAACGACGTGCAGCTGGTGGTGCGGTCGGGAACGATGCGTGACCTGCTCGGTCAGCTGGAGGCACACACAATCGATCTCATGCTCTCCAACCAATCCGTGCCGCGCGATTCTGCCACCCCGTGGCAAAGCCACCTTCTCCAACAACAGGCTGTGAGCCTTGTTGGACCGCCAAAAAAAGGAAGGCGTAAAATGCGGTTTCCTAAAGACTTGGCGAACACGCCGGTCGTCTTGCCCAGCCTCGACAGCGATATGCGCGTCGCATTCGATCAGCTACTAGAGCGAGCAGGTGTACGCCCGATCATTGTTGCCGAAATTGACGACATGGCGATGCTACGCCTCTTTGCCCGTGAGAGCGGAGAGCTAACCCTTGTTCCGCCCGTCGTCGTTCGCGACGAACTGAAGAATGGCATTCTGGTAGAGCACTATAAAATCCCAGATCTTTCGGAGAGCTTCTACGCAATTACCCAAAGCCGACGCTTTGCGAACCCTCTTGTCCGGGAACTTCTGACCACGCCTTTATCTATGAAAGGATACTGACCTGAAGCATTCGTCTGTCAGCCCCGACCTAACCACCCTGTTCAGATTTCCGGAGCCCTCTTTCACCATATTTGTTCCTCAAGACTTTAGTTAGCCAATAAAGACTTAAAGCCAGCACCGAGAGTTCGGGTATCATCAATACCCAAGATCCTCGGACATCTTCAGGAAACACAACGGAACCTGGCCCAGTAAACAGGGTTGCCGTAGACAGATAGAAAACAAAGCACATACGCCAAAGATGTCTGGCCAACCGCTGGACGCCAACCAATCCGCCTTTCAAAACGACCGAAACATCGCCCCAGGCGGTAAGGAATGCGAGACCGCCGAATACAAAATAGGCCGCGACAGGAATATCGTCGTCAATCTCTGCATAGCCTAATGCTGCCATACCACCCCAATACAATGACATTATGCCAATAGAACAAGCCAAGGCTGGGGCGACGTAACTGAAGCGGTCCAGCGTAGCGGGAGGTGTCCGAACAGTCGCCCAAGATGTAAGCACGAGATAAGCAGCCAAGGCAGTGTAGGTAATGCCGAGAGTGGATATCAAACTGGACGCTAGCAATCCGGTGGTAAGAATGACACCGGCCATTAAACAGAAGGCGAGTGCAAAAATTTTTCCGCTATTGCGATGAAAAATGCTTCCCTTTTTGGAAAGCAACGCGCTGGCACCTGAGAGCACAACACAAGCACCAACAATCCCGTGGATCGTCATCAAAACGGTTTCAATCGCCGAGTAGTTCAATTTTTTCTCCGCATGGCAGTATCAATTCGCTCATTCACGCCACTGAATTCGGCCTATCCGTATTATCAGAACCTATAAATTTGGGACGATTATTAACGCCGGGCGGCACCCCTTGATCAACGGTGTCACGATACGCAGCCGAAGCGTAAAGTCGGCAGGGCACACTTTTTGATTTTCTCGCAGATAATTTCGAGTCGATCCGGCCTAAGCCTTCTAATAGCGATGTCCGCCTCACGGCGGCGCAAATTCATTGTTTCGCTTGAGACCACAATCTTAATTGTAATGCAGACAGGACCTTCCAACGATAAGCCGCGGAAATGTGGGCCACTTTCGGAAGCAGCCTGGAGGTATCGGGATAGCCGGTGATTGATTGGTGGTGTGCGCAGTCCTGAGACACCCTGCCTCAGCCAACATTCCCTGTTAACAGGGAAAATACAGGGAAGTTCTCTGAAATCCGGCATCAGAGACATCAAACATGCCTGAATGTCGTCGCAAATTCAAATACTTAGCCTGCAATTCCCTAACTACAGTAACAGGGAATATTGACCCAGGGATCAGGGAATTTCTAGCCGGTAACAGGGAATGAACGAGGGAAGATCAGGGGGACTTCGGGTGACGCGGCTCGCGCCCAACGCACTTCGGTCGCCCCGGAGGCGCACTGCGAGACGGCGTCGCTTAAACGTTCTCCATTTCCATCCGGGCAATATTGACGGCCCCTTTTATCCGGGTAAATGTCCTTCGGACTACCCCCACGGTTTGCGGGAGTTCAGGAGAAGCCGGCTATGAATCGCGTGGAAACCAATGGCGTCGAGTTGGCTTACGAGGCGTTCGGGGCGCCCTCCGATCAGGCGATCCTGCTGGTCGCCGGATTAGGCACACAAATGATTCGATGGACCGTTCCCTTCTGCCTCGCACTGGCGGCGCGCGGCTATCATGTGATCCGTTTCGACAATCGCGACGCCGGCTGCTCGACGCACATCACTCACCGCGCCGCGCCGGATTTCGTCGAGCTGGCGGCCGCGCTCATGGACGGCCGAGCGCCGGACGTCCCGTATACGCTTCACGACATGGCCGCGGATACGGTCGGGCTGCTTGATGCTTTCTCCATCGACCGAGCACATGTCGTCGGGCGATCCATGGGCGGCATGATTGCGCAGGTCATGGCGTGCGAGCATCCCGAACGTGTCGCGTCGCTGACCTCGATCATGTCGAGCACCGGCAATCCATCGCTTCCGCCGCCTACGCCCGACGTCATGGCGATGATGACCAGCCCCGCTCCGGACCCCGTCGCTGACGAAGCCGGATACCTGGCCCATAGCCTCGCCTTCGCGCGCCGCATCGCCGGCAGCCGCTACCCGTTCGACGAGGCCGCCACGCGTCGTCTCATTATCGAGGAGGCCCGCCGAGCCCACGATCGCAATAGCTTCGGCCGCCAGATCGCGGCGATCGCCGTGGGCGGAGATCGCCGGAGCCGGCTCGCGACCGTGAGCGCCCCAACACTAGTGGTTCACGGGAGCGATGACCCGCTCTTTCCCTCGGCCTGTGGCGTGGATACGGCCGCTTCGATACCGGGCGCGGAGTTCATGCTCATGGAGGGCGTGGGTCATGATCTTCCGCCCCAATTGTATAGCGCGGTGGTTGAGGCGATCGACCGAACAGCGAGACGACGCCCGTAGACTTGCGAGTTAGCTGCGCCGCCTGCGCCGCTTTTACCTCGCCGCACAATGAGCGCCGCCAGATAGACCGCGATAACAATGTCGATGGATGAGCAAAAGCCCGGCCACCATGTCGGAATGCCGACATTGTCAATGATGTGGTGATGGACAAGATCCATTGCGCCATGACCGGCGATCGCGGCGACGACAATCCACAGGCTCACCCGAAATCCGGCAATAGCTGCCGAAGCGAACAGAATGGCCAGCGCTAACTCGAGCCAGAGCGCCTCTACCGATCCACCCAAGACGGCAAAAAGGCAATAATATGACGCGATCACGATCATTACGACGGGATAGAATGAACGGCTCCGGTCAAAGCCGACGACAGTTGCAAAACCGCCAACCGCCAACCGCCACGCCCATAACTGCGCCAATGACAAATTCCATATCCTTTTTCCTTTTTCGATCAGGCTGACGCAAGCTTTTGAACAAAGCCTGCGAACAACACGGCAAATCCGCCGATCTCGCCCGCGGCCAAAAGGTAGATAAAAGAACTAACGACCGCGCCATGAACATGCGCTTGGCCAAGTTTGTGCGGGCGACGAAGTTGGTTGTTGGTGTCCTGGAGGAAGCCATGTATCGCGTAGCTGCCCACCGCCGCCGCAAAGAACACGACTGGCAACGCGACCGCCGCAAGATTGACGAGTTCGCCCCAAGCGCTTAACCGGGCGAACTCGGCAAGCACCAGACAGGCAAAGGCATACATCAACGCAGCGCGATGACAGATGTCGACATAGACTGGAGCCTGACCCTCGACGTTCGTGATGATACTGCGATATTTCCAAATGCCGGTGACAAGTCCGGTCATGAAAAATACGCCGCAGCTCATTTGAGCAAATTGAACAGCGTTCATTGCCAGCACCCGTGCCAGTCGAGGAGGCAGACATGAATGGTTTGAAGCATGGTCATCCTTTCCGTGGTGACGGGAGGCGACGAAGCGGGGAGGAAAACGCTTCGCCGCGTTGCGATCATTTCGGACAGTTGCAGGACGGGCCACACTTGCAGGATGGGCCGCACTTGCAGGCCGTCGAGCCCTTACCGCAATTGCAAGTGGGGGAGCAGGTGCAGGGATTGCATTTACAAGCATTGGTCATGGGAGAACTCCAATAGTTCGATTGAGGGAGCCGTCGTGATAGAGTGCCCTCCGAGGGAATAATTGAACGTAGCGGCTACGTTTGTTGGGTCTGTTACCGCTGAACATCGATCTATGTGGGGGTGGGCGTCATTTCTGTCATTGGCCGTGGGCGGATCGTCGTTTGGGAAGGTGCAAGCCTCTGGATGATAGAGGGCGGGGGGGTCGCTGCCGACCTCACCCCCCATACACATCACGCGATTCAAATCACCTTTCAGCTTGAAGGCAGTTTCGAGCTGGGGGTCATGGACGACCGTCTGACGGGCCCCGTCGTGGCGGTCGCGTCGGACGCGTCTCATACCTTTAAGGCAGACGGAGGCGGGGCCGTCGCTTTCCTCTTCATCGAGCCGGAAAGCCCGGCTGGCCGGGCGCTGGCTGTCGAATGGTTTGCCCACCGGACCAGCACGAACATCACCGCCGGGCCACTAGTGTCCTGCCTCGATGATCTGCGTGTTTGCCTCCACAATGGCGCCAGCGCAGAAGGCATTGTGGAGATCGGCCGAAAGATCATCGGCTTTCTGCCGGCGGCCGAGCTTCCGACCCTGCCTGACCCGCGTGTTCTGGCCATCATCGAATATGCGCGGAAAAATCTTGAAAACACTGTCACGCTCCCCGGCGCGGCAGCACATGTGAATCTCTCACCAAGTCGGGCACGTCACCTTTTCGCGGCGCAGACTGGCCTTCCCTTCAAAACCTATATTTTATGGCGTCGTCTTGAGCTTGCTGTTGCGCTCTACGCCGGCGGAAGTTCAATTACGGAGGCGGCACACAATGCCGGCTTCTCCGACTCAGCGCATTTCAGCCGGACTTTCAGACGCACCTTCGGATTGCCCGCAGCTGCGCTCCGCCTCCAACATGGCAACCAGCATAAGCTCGAAGGCGTCCTCCCTTTGACGGATCAGAATTCCATTGAACCGATAGGAACGCGTCGTGAAACTAATCGCTGAACTGCCCCCCCGACGCTCCATCTTGGCAGAAGTTCCTCCGTCACTACGACGAGAACCAAATACTCCTTAAACTACACCGTCAAATCTGGGCCATAGGCGCTGACGGGGAACAGCCAGCTGGCTCCGAGTTCAAAATCAAAACACTAAGTTCGCAAATCGGTCACTTCTTAGTCCCAACTACACTCCTTCACTATGGAGAATAATGGCTGGATACGAATTCATCAGCTTAGAAACTTTCGTGATTGCAAAAATTTCCGGTTAGGCAGTCAATACTGACGACGGTGAGGGCTGTCACTGGGCTCGGCATCGTCGCACCCAGAGGGAGATACCCGATGAATAAGAAATTCAGCATGACTACGCTGGCGCTCGGCGCTTCGCTCGCGTTCGCATTTCCTGTTCTTGCCCACGCAGAAGATGACCAAGACACAAGTCAGCAAGGCGATGATTCAAGCGATGCATCTGATCAATCCGGACAGGATGAAGATGCGGGACAACAGCTCAATGATGCAGACGATACTTCACAGCAAGCTGTTCAAGAACCGTCTGAAGAGAAGGCTCACGATGAAGCCGGGTCGGTCTTTGACGGGAATAACTAACAGAACTGGTTATGACGGCTTGAGACGGTTGATCTTACCGATTGGCAATCTTGGAGTGGCAGATGACCGACAAGAACGATGACGACACAGGCGAAATACCTCAGACACCAACAACACTTTCTGACGGCGACATAAAGACCGAACGCTTATCTGGTCGGCGTTCATTTTTACGTACGCTTGGTGTTGGCCTTCTAGGGATCACCGCGATAGGCGCGACTCAAAAGATTTCTCACGCCCACGCTCAAGACAGCGACGAAAATGACGCCGGTGGAGATAGTGATGGCCAGGATGGCGGCGGAGAGCCGCCAACACATCATGATTTTCCAAAGAAAGAAAATGATGGCGACGAAACTTCCAATGCTGATCTGAAAAATACAGATAGCGACAGTAACGATTCTAAATACACAGATTCCGACGAGAGCCGACTTCGAGATGCGAAGGGTTCATCCGATTCAGACTGAGGTCATAAAAGCTCACTGGGAATTGCGCCTGTGGCGTCGAAATCTTTGAAGCATCTTGGAATGTTGATCTCCCCGATCAACACAAATGATTTTTTTGAGAATTTTTGGGAGCGACGACCGCTATTCGTCAATCGGGATGATCCGGACTTCTACCGCAGCCTTCTTTCGATCGAAAACATCGACAAAGTTCTGACCGATCTCAATCTACGCCATCCTGTAATACGTTTGGCGCAATCTGAAGACATGCCAAAGCCGGAAAGCTACACGCTGCGCGACGGCCGCATCGATGTTCTCGCGGTAACTAAACTTTTCAGCAAGGGCACCACCATCGTTCTTGATCAAATGCAACGACGCCTCCCAACACTCGCCGCACTCTGCGGCGACATGGAAGCTGAGTTTGGCGGTCCGTTTCAGGCAAACATCTACCTTACTCCCCCAAACGGCGGCGGTTTCAAAGTGCACTACGATACGCATGACGTATTCGTCCTACAGGTCGCCGGCTCCAAAGAATGGGAAATCTGTGACAGCCCGATCGAACTTCCTATGCCGGGACAAAATCACGAAACAGCAGGTGTCGAACCAGGCGCAGTCACCCAGCGCTTTACATTGAACGCGGGCGATATGGTCTATATTCCACGTGGATATTATCACAAGGCACGTGCGAGCTCGGAAGCATCTCTGCATATCACCCTTGGGGCAATGCTTCGCACGTGGTCGGAGTTGATCATCGAAGCGGTTTCGGAATTGAGCCTTCGTGACGTCGCATTTCGCCGCTCACTTCCTATCGGTTTCGGGACAGGACAATTCGAACGACCGACCACAGAAGCCGCTTTTCGAATGCTTATTGCAAAGCTCACTGATGAGGCAAGCTTTCCTAAAACAGCTGACAGTTTTCAGAACGAGTTTTTGCAGTCCCGCGATAGCAGGTTGTCCGGACAGCTACTCCAAATAACCAACCTCCAAGGACTAACTCCCGACAGCATCGTCGTCGCGCGTGAAAGCAGGATACAAATCATCGAAGAAAGTGATGACCGCATCGTCATTAAACATTTGAACACGACAATCGAATTTCCCTCGCACGTTGGCGTCAGCCTTAAAAGCCTGCTCTCTGGTAACCGCTCGCGTGTCCTAGACATCGAGGGGAGTCTGGACACACCGGGGAAGCTGACGTTGGCGCGTCGCTTGATCGAAGAAGGATTGTTGACGGCGATCGATCATCAGGGTGTCGCAATCGACAGCGCAGGAAATTGAATTGTCGTTTCCAATCCCGAACTCAATGCATCAAGGCGAATGTCTGCCGAATGGAGGTCGACCACGGCCTTAACCAGCGAAAGTCCTAAACCATTACCAGGCGACGTTCGGCTCCTCTCTAGGCGATAAAAACGCTGAAATATCTTTTCTTTTTCTGCTTCAGGAATGCCGGGACCGTTGTCCGTGATTTTGAGTATCGCTGTCTGCCCTTCGGTAAATAGCCTAAGACTCATCGAAGTACCCGTAGAAGTGTGCCGAAGCACGTTCTCCAGCAGATTGGCCAGCACCTGGGTTATCAAGTTGCGTTCGCCGTGTATTTTGACGCCGGGTTCAATCGCAACATTGATGTGTCGTCCTTCATTTTCAAAGGCCGCACGATAAGCCTCAACGACAGATTGACAAAGTTCACTCAAATTAATTGCCGTAAATTTTTTTCTCAAAGTACCGGATTCAATCTGAGCGATACCCAACAGTGCAGTGAACGTTGAAAGTATGTCGTCGACCCTCTCGCGAGCGTCATCCAAAACCAGAGCAAAATCTTCGCGTGAGATTGAGTCTAAAGATGCTTCTTCCAATCTTTGACGCAACCGTGAAAGCGGGGTCCTTAGGTCATGCGCTATGTCGCTGGACACTTGCTGAAGACTATCCATCAGCCGCTCAACTCGCTCCAGCGTATCATTTACGCCTTTCGCCAATTCGTCGAGCTCGTCACCGTTTCCATTCACAGATAAGCGGCTACCGAGTTGCCCCTCTCCAAAAGCATGAAGCTGGCCATTAAAGGCGTCGATCCTGTAAAATGCACGCCACCCGATCAAAATGCCTCCACCGATGGCAAAAAAAAGCATGGCGAAGGCGCTCCAGCCAAAAGCGGAGACAATAGCTTCCTGAGTTTCAATAATATTGAACCGGTCGAACCCCACCAGCAATATGCTTCCGTCTCCGAGTTTTTTCGCGAACCCGGTCAGCATGCGTTCATCATGATCCTCCAATGGCGAGGTTGAGATATCCGCATCGGGATAATCGCTCCACCCCATTTTCACTTTTAACGGTGGAATGTTTCCAAAGGTCGAACCGGTGATTGTCTTCAGAAGTACAAAGATCGGAAATCCCGAGACCGCATCTTTTTCTTCGCGGATGGCCTGTTTCAATTCAGAAAGCCCGCCATGTGTGAAGCGGATCTCCATTGTTGCAAGTTCTTGTTCGATCGCTCCCCGCCTCTGGGTTTCAAGCGCGTTGCTCGCCACCCAGAATGTGATTGCAAAAACCACGACATAGGAGGCGATAAAAAGAGACGTCGAAGCCGCTGCCAGGCGAAAGGCTGTCGATCGAAGTGTTCTAGTCAGGCGATCTGAGCGCATATCCAGCCCCGCGTACGGTGTGAATGAGCTCAACATCAAATGCCTTGTCGACCTTCGATCTCAATCGACTGATGTTTGTCTCAACGATGTTTGTTTGGGGATCAAAATGAAAGTCCCAGACATTTTCCAACAACATGGTCCGGGTGACGACCTGATCCACATGGCGCATCAAAAATTCCAACAGACGAAATTCCTGTGGCTGTAGATCAATTCTCTTTCCTCCGCGCTCGACAGCCCGTTTGAGAATATCCAGCTCGAGGTCGCCAACCTTGAGAGCCGTTTCGCTTGTATTCAGAACGGGACGACGCGCCAACGCATTTATGCGGGCATTCAGTTCGCTAAAGGCAAATGGCTTCACCAAATAGTCATCGGCGCCGGCTTCCAGACCTTCGACCCTATCCTCGATATTGCCCATAGTTGTCAGGAACAGAACCGGAGTTGTGATTTGAGCCGCCCTGAGGGCCTTCACGATTGAAAGTCCGTCCATCCCCGGCAACATACGATCAACAACAAGAACATCGTGTTGCGCTTCTGTCGCCAGGAACAGACCGTCGCGGCCGTTATCAGCAAGGTCAACGACATGGCCCATCTCCCGCAAGGCCCGGGCGACGTAGGCTGCAGTTTGTGTATCGTCCTCTACGACCAGAATTTTCATAAGCTGATCATAGGACATCGAGCCAAATTTTCTCCATAGGGAATCCGTTCTGGAGTTTGTGGATTACTCTAAAGCTGCCGCGCCAATCTATTCACCCGGCTTTACTGCTGATTTCGGTGCGCACATCTTTCCAAGCGTGCGCGATCTTGGCGACCGTAGTAACCACCTGGGACAATGCCTGTTTGCTTAAAATGTTCGTTCTTGCTTTGGACGTTGCCAAGATAAAGCTGACCAAATTCACGCCCTGGGCAACGCACAAGCAGTTGCTCAGCGCTTACCAAATCCATATGCCCATGAACGCCACGATTGTAGATGTGCGGCGTTGGCAAACCTGCAAACGCCGGGGCCATTGGTGTCGCAATGAAGGCAGTAGCGAGTGCTAACCCCAAACGCGCAATTTTCAGACTTTTCATATTTCCGACCTTCCGATTGAAGTTTTCAGACGAAATTGAACCCATCACCATACAGAGATAAAACCGGAGCATATGAGGGATGACGGGAATGTTCCCGCCATCCCTCACAACGTTTAGTCCGGATTTTTTCCTTCAGGAATGTTCTCAAGCAACTTGCCCGTTTCAGCGTCAACTCCAACTTCATAAGTTGTTGTTCCGCTTTTCACATCAAACGAGTAGCGCAAGCCGCTGCCGCCGGATTCTTTCTCCAGCTCTGTGTCGACAATTGTGCCGGGCTGCGCCTTGAGGGCAATCGCCTGTGCTTCAGGCAGGCCGATCTTTGCATCCTTGGCCATAGCCTCGCCGGTATAAGCGAGGGCAGGGAGGGAGACAGCAATCAACGAGCCCGCGCACATAAGCGCCATTGCCGACTTTTTCAGGACCCTGTTCGTTGGGATATATCTATTCATTCCGTCGTATCCTTTTCGTGTCATCTCAATGACCCCAGCGCGTTGAAATATATCCGCGCGAAGGATGCCGTACGGTTGGTCTGGCTATACAGTTTTGTCGGAATAGCGCACGACCGTTCCCACCGTGGCAACGCGAGATGCACTAAATGCTCAATCTTATGGGCAACAGGGCATAAGTCGTACTTGGCAAGTAGATAGCCGCGCCTTTCGAGATTCAAAGATTACCCAATCCCAATCTGCGCCCAACCTCAGGGCAATCTTGTTTGTGGCAAAGACGGTTCTGCAATCCGCAATCATTCGGATTCCGGACGTCACAGAGAACCATCCAAGCCCCAAATTCAATGCAGAAATTCAAAGGCCTGTTGTTAACCGCCACTTTGTTGGCCCTCGGTGGTTGTGCGGTCTATTCTCCGCACCCCTTGCCACAGGCTGCCCATTTCATAACGCCCACCCACGCGAAAGAGAGCCATCCTCTAACGATGGTCGAGGTGGCGCAGCGTGCTGTTCTCTTCAACCCAGACCTGGAGATTGATCGAAAAAAGAAGAACGTTTCCCAGGCGCAGGCCTTTCAGGCTGGTCTTTTGCCAAACCCACAATTCAGCGCAAGCATTGATCACCCAACAAACAGCGGTGCGGGCCTCATCAACGGCTATAGCTACGGGCTGACATTCGACCTTCTCGGGCTGATTACGCATCCAGCAAATGCGGCTATTGCTGAGGCGAAGGCCAAACAAGCAAACGAAGATTTGCTTTGGCAAGAGTTGCAGACAGTGGCCAGAGCACGCCTGCTCTTTGTGCAATCACAAATGGCAGGCTTGCGTGTGTCGCTTCTGTCGAAAGCCCGGACCTCGCTCAACTTCGACTTGAATTCCATCAATGCCGCGATAAGAAACGGAGACCTCGCACCTGATCAAGCAGATGGCGATATTTCGGTTTTGCTGGATATCCAGAGCCAGCTTGGCGCAGCGCAGCGCAAGGAACTGACATCTCTCGGCGATCTGAAGGCCTTGGTGAATTTGGCGCCGGATGCCCCGCTTGATTTGCAAGGCTTGGGGGCACCGGAAATGCTCGGCGAAGCGGCGACAAAGCAGGCACTCAAACAGGTCGTCGCAAACCGTCCGGACCTCGTCGCCTTGCGTGATGGCTACGACGCGCAGGAAGAAGCTGTCTTCAAAGCTGTACTCTCCCAATTTCCGAATCTGCAAATCGGGTTCACCAAGGCCAGCGACACCAGCAATGTCCATACCACCAGTTTTGGTGTGACCCTGAACCTTCCCATTTTTGATCGCGGTCAGGGACAAATCGCCATTGAACGCGCGACACGTGAACAATTGCGTGCCGAATATCAAAGCCGGATCAATCAAGCCGAAAGCAACGTCGCAAAGCTGCAATCGGAAGATGTCGTCATCGCCGATCGTATCCAAATCTTGGAGACAGCAATGGTCTCCCTGAAAGTGCGCGCGGTGAATGCCGCCAAGGCTGCACGATCCGGTGATCTCTCAGTCGCTTCGGAAATGCAATTTATTCAGTCATGGCTGAACCGACAAAATGAACTAATCGATCTGCGAGAGGCACTTTGGACGAATGTAATTACCCTCGACACGCTTCTTGCCTCTCCCCTGCATGACACCTCCACTTCTGACAAGGACGCTTCACAATGAGAAAACGCCGGATCAGAAATTTTGCAGCGATTTTCCATTTCCTTTCGATTTTGACCTTGGGCGGTGTTTCAGTGGCTCAGGCTGGGCCGAGCGCGGAGGTTCAAACGATAATTGCCAAGAGCGGCTCGCTTGCAGAAACTGTGGTCGCGTACGGCACGCTCGATTCCAAGCCGTCCGATATGCGCAGCATTATCTTGCAACAGGACAGTGTAATAGAAGACGTGCTTGTTCACGCCGGTGAGGCGGTGGGCAAGGACGCGCCCCTTTTGCAAATATCTTCCACACCGCTGGCCGCTGCTCAATTTGCACAAGCGGAGAGCACTTACGCATTGGCGCGCAAAGACCTCGAACGCCTCAAGCGGCTCAAGACCTCCGGCCTTGCTTCAAACGATCAGCTTTCGATCGCAGGAAAGACGCTAAGCGATGCGGAGGCCCAGTTGCGCGCTCAGCGGCAAATGGGATCAGCGCAAAAATCGACTGTCATCAAAGCCCCCTTTGCCGGCGTCATCACCTCCATCATAGCGACACCGGGCGACATGAAAGCCGCCGGCAGCGTGCTTGCGACGATTGGCGGGCGTTCACGGCTGATTGCCAATCTGGGCCTCGAACCCGAAGACGCCATGAAGGTGAAGAAACGCGCCAAACTTACGCTGGCATTTCCTTTGGACGATAGCGCCACGATATCGGGCTCTCTTTCGTCTATTGGCGGTATGATTGATCCGCAGAGCCGCCTTGTACCCGCCGTCGCTTCAATGGATGACGACATGTCGCCTGCGCCTGTTCTGGGATCGACAATGGTCGCGCATATTTTCTTGCCGCCCGTCGATGGTGTTCTGGTGCCGCGCACCGCCATTTTGGAAGATGCAGAGGGCACATACCTTTTCGTCAACGAAGGCGGAAAAGCGCAACGCAAGAATGTCGTGATTGCAGTTGAGACAGACAGCTCTTCCTTGATTGCAAGTGGCATCACCAAAGGTGACCGTGTCATTACGACAGGGAATGCCGCGCTTGATGACGGCGTTTCGGTTCATGAGGCAGGCCAATGAATATCGCGCAGTGGGCATCAAGCCACCGATATTCAATCCTCTTCTTGCTACTTGTCGCCGCGATTGGCGGCGTTGCCAACGGCTTCAGCCTGCCGGTGGCGCTCTTTCCTCAAGTCAGTTTCCCTCGCATTGCCGTCACAGTGGATGCCGGTGATCGCCCCGCCTCTCAGATGGTGGCTGAAGTGACGCGCCCGATCGAAAGTGCTGTCAAAAGCGTTCCGGGACTTTTGGAAACGCGGTCTACGTCAAGCAGAGGCAATGCAGAACTCTCACTCAATTTTGCTTGGGGTGAGAATATGGCGACCCGCACCTTGCAGGTGCAGTCAGCCATCAGCCGCATCTTGCCTACCCTGCCATCGGGGACGGCATTTGAAGTAAGGCGAATGGATCCGACTGTATTTCCTGTTGCGGCCTACAGCCTGACGTCTGAGAGCGTCAGCCCTGTGCATCTGCGGGAAATCGCGCAATATCAAATATTGCCGATCCTGTCCTCCATCAATGGAGTAGCAAATGTCGATGTAATGGGCGGTGAGGTGCCTGAAATCCGCATAGACGTGGATCCGGGTCAGTTGGCCGCTTATGCGCTAACGATGGATGACGTTTCCAAGTCGCTTGCCGCTGCAAATGTGTTGCAGGTCGCCGGGCGGGTTGAAGATCGACACAAGCTCCTCTTTGCACTAACCGATACAAAGCTGACCGGTCTTGATGACATCCGAAATGTCGTCGTTCGTTCCAGTCCTAAGGGCAACGTGCGGCTCTCGGATGTTGCGAAAGTATTCCCCGCCGCAGCGCCCAATTGGGCGATCATTCAAGCGGACGGAAAGCCTGCGGTTTTATTGCAAATCTTCCAGCAGCCGGGCGGCAACACGGTCCAGATTATCAATGACATCACGACAACGCTGGCGAGCTACGAACCGAAACTGCCCCCCAGCGTGAAGGTCTCGAACTGGTATAATCAGAGCGACCTGATTGTTGAGTCAGCCAAAACCGTTTTCGATGCGATCCTCATAGGCATCGGTCTGGCCGCCATTGTTCTCTTCCTCTTTTTGCGAAATCTGAAAGTGACAATCATCACACTGGTGGTGGTGCCTGCGGTTCTGTCGGCAACAGTGTTGTTACTCTATGCGCTTGGCATGAGTTTCAACATCATGACTCTGGGCGGCATGGCAGCAGCGATCGGATTGATCATTGACGACGCCATCGTCATGATCGAACAAATTGTGCGCCATCTCGGTGGTAGCGAAGAGACTTTGCATGAGAAAATTCGTAGGGCGGCGAGAGAATTCTGGAAACCACTTCTGGGGTCTTCGTCGGCAACCGTGATAATCTTTGTGCCTCTGGCTTTCCTATCCGGTGTGACAGGTGCTTTTTTCAAAGCGCTGTCACTCACAATGGCCAGCTCTCTGATCGTTTCGTTCTTTGTCGCCTTCTTTGTCATCCCGCTTTTGGCAGATGTTCTCATCTCGGAGAAGGACGCCGACATTGAGCATGAAGGGCGAATTTTCGCACATATCACTTCGGGATATCGTCGAGCGTTCACGCAGCTTCAGTTGAAACCCCTTATCCTTGTCGCGGGCGTTTTCATTCTGATGGCGGGTGGCTATTTGTCATATCGCAATGTCGGCTCCGGCTTCATGCCGATCTTAGATGAAGGCGGGTTTATTCTCGATTATGTCGCTCCGCCCGGAACCTCTCTTCCCGACATGCAGACGCTCCTGGCCAAAGTCGAAATGATACTCAGCAAAACGCCAGAGGTGGATACCTATTCTCTGCGCGCGGGCGCCCAATTGGGGGGTGGCCTTACCGAAACGAATACAGGCGATTTTTTCGTCAAACTCAAACCGCTTCCGCGACGCGCTATTGAGGACATTACAGCTGAAGTTCGTAGCAAGGTCGCCGATCAGGTTCCTGGTCTCGATATCGATACCGCGCAACTCATGGAAGATATGATCGGAGACCTCACCTCGGTTCCTCAACCCGTCGAAATAAAGATCTTCGGTGATGACGAAGATCAATTGAGGAAAATTGCACCTCAAGTTGCGAAGGCCATTGAGAGCGTCAGGGGCATTACTGAGATTCGCGATGGCGTGGTCATCGCGGGGGATGCTCTGAGCATTACGATAGATCGCGTAAAGACCGGCCTCGAAGGATTGGATCCGGATCAGGTAAGCCAACAGGTGAACGCCTATCTTTCGGGCACCGTCGCGACCAAAATACAGCGCGGTGACAGGACGATTGACCTACGTGTATGGGTTCCTGAATCGCAGAGATCGACGCCTGAAAATATCAGACAGCTCCGTATCATTGCGCCCGATGGACATAAAGTAGCGCTGGGGAGGGTCGCAACTATTAGCCTCGTCACAGGCCAACCCCAGATCACACGCTACAACCTGAAGCCCATGGTAGCCGTGACCGCGCGCATTGAAGGTCGGGATCTAGGCAGCACCGTCGCCGATGTGAAGACGCTTCTGGACCAATCAAATCTCTTTCCACCGGGGTCATATTATCAACTCGGCGGTCTCTATGAGCAGCAGCAAACGGCCTTTCAGGGACTCATTCGCGTGATTGTCGCCGCCTTTGCCCTGGTCTTTCTTCTTCTGCTGTTTCTATACGAGCGCGTTACGCTAGCTGTTTCCATCATCGCCATGCCGCTTGCCGCAATGTCTGCCGTTTTTGTCGGTCTTTGGATCACAGGAATAGAGCTGAACATCACCGCCATGATGGGGATGACGATGGTCGTCGGCATTGTCACAGAAATCGCGATCTTCTATTTCTCCGAATACGAGGCTTTGATCACATCAGGCGTTGAGAAAGAAGATGCTCTCCTGAGGGCTGGGCTCAATCGCCTTCGGCCTATCGCGATGACTACTCTCGCCGCAATTCTAGCTCTAATGCCACTCGCGCTCGGGCTTGGACAAGGCGCCGCCATGCAGCAACCTCTTGCGATCGCTATTGTCTCAGGCCTCATCGTGCAAATGCCGCTGGTTTTGCTTGCGATGCCTATCGCATTTTCCGCGTTGGAGGAATTGAGCGAACGGCTGATCAACCGATGATCTACCAACATCAAAGGCAATTCGCCTTCTGGTAGGGCGGCAGGCCCATGAGCCGCATTAGACCGCTCGGCACAATTCCATTGGATAGAAATCTGATAATGCTCAAGTATGGGAAATTGGAGATACCATTTTCAAATTTCTCGGGTTCCAAAGCGGAAGCGATCAGCCAATAAATTTGGAAACCTCACTCACACCACATGAAACGCCATTCGCAGCTTATCGGCGCACTCTTGAATCGCACGCCTACCGACTTCGATTTCTCCGGCCATAACCATGAACCCGTGAATGGTGGAATCGTAGCGACTGAGCTCAACCGGCACACCCGCGTCAGAGAGACGACGGGCATATTCTTCCGCGTCATCTCGCAAAATGTCTGCACCGGCGGTGAGAACGAAGGCCGGCGGAAGATTGTCAAATCGTTCGGACCAGATCGGTGCTACGCGCCAATTTTTGAGGTCCGCTCGGTTTGGAAAATTGAGATCAGTGAACATTTCCAGCGCTTCGGCTTCAAAAAAATAACCTTTCGCAAATTCCCGCATCGATTGGCTTTCACCGCGTGAACCAACCCACGGGTACATCAGCATTTGGAATTTGATCGAAGGCGCGCCTTCTTGCCGTGCGATCTGAGTAATGATTGCAGCAAGGCCTCCCCCGCCGGACTCGCCTCCGACCGCCAGACGCCCGGCATCTCCGCCAAATTCTCCGGCATGTGCGTGCGCCCAAAGCGTCGCCTCATGGCAATCGTCCACCGCGACAGAGAAGGCGTGCTCCGGCGCTAGCCGATAGGACACGGCGACCACAATACAGCCGGAACCGTTGCAAAGATCCTGACATAGCGCGTCATAGGAATCCAAGCTGCCCATGATCGATCCGCCGCCATGAAAGAACACCAACAAGGGACGCGGATACGGAGCGCCATCGCGCGGCGAATAAATGCGCGTTGGAATTGAACCGTGACTTCCCTGAATATCGATTTCTTTACTGTCAACGATCGGACTGCGATCTGCATACATAGCGCCATAGAAGCTCTCAAAGGCTTCACGCATCTGCGGAACCGAGAACGACGGATCGAGAAATGGATCGCTCGTCAACCTGTCGAGCATGCGACGCGTATCGTCATCCAGTGCAGCTTTTCCCACTTCCTTGCTTGCGGTGCTTTCGGTCTGTCCAGTCATGAATTTCACTTCCCAAAGAATGAATGCGGCAAATTCATCATCGGCGCCAACGCCGCGTGCGGAACCGGTAGAAGGTATGGTTTTGATCAGAACATGCTGTGGCCGTTGCGACTTTCGGTCGTCACATCCTGGATAACGTCCCAATGCTCGACGATCAAATCACCGTCAAACCGGAAAATTTCCGCTATAGCTTTGCCGTGCGGATCTTGCACTCCGTATGTGTAGTGACAATGCGCAAAGACAAGGTCTCCCTCGGCGATCACTCGCTTCACTTCAACGCCATAACCGGGAGAGTCCTTGTCGAGATCCGCAATCAGCAGCAGGAGAGATTCGAGTCCGTTGTCGATGCCAGGACTGTGCTGGATATAACCTTTTGCATCCATGAGGCGGGACATCTCGACACGCTTGAACGCTATCGGAAGATTTGAGTTGAACGCCGTATGAAGAAGACCTTTCACGGCATCTTTTCGTTTCTCAAGGTTTGACATTTGGGGAGCCTGCGAAAATATTGACTAGACGGAATGCGATCATGCGGAAAACACCCGACGGAAGTACTCGTCGGGTGATCGATGAATGTGCCCAAATCTAATGCGCGCTCGGTTGGGCAGCGCCGTCTGAAAGTATAGTTTTGCGGCCTCATAAGAGCACACCATACTTTCGCACGGGGGTATGAGGGCTTGCACTGATGTAGACATTTTGGCGTCAACACAGGAGCCTGCGATGATCAAAGTGAGCATTCTCTATCCGAACGCCGAGGGAGCACGGTTCGACTTCGACTACTATTTGAATATTCACATGCCGATGTCGATCCGCCTGCTTGGGGACGCAATCAAGAACACGAGTATCGAACGCGGTCTGCGGGGCGCGGAGCCCGGTTCGCAGGCAGCTTACGTCGCCCTCTGCCATTTTACGTGCGAGACGCAAGAGGCCTTCGAAGCGGCCTTCATGTCAAACGCTGCAGTGCTGCAGGGAGACATGCCCAACTACACAGACATCGTCCCAAAAATCCAGATGAGCGAAATCGCGCTGACAAATTAGCCGAATGCAATTTTCAAAAAAGAGGCCCTTGGTCCAATCGACTCCAAGATAACGCTAGTCCGGCTTCAGCAGGTCAGCACTCCGCGCGGCGGCCACCGCTTGGATGCGGCTTTTAACGCCGAGCTTTTCGTAGATGTGCTGCAGGTGCCACTTAACGGTGTGCTGCGAAACAAAGAGCCGTGTACCAATCTCCACGTTTGACAGGCCGACCTCCAGCATTCGCAGTACGTCCATTTCTCTGCGTGAAAGGGAGGCGACTTCGACCACTTCGACGATTTCAGCATCGGGTTTTCGACCACCGGCGCGCAAAATTTCTTCGATATAGTCCAACGGCAAATTCAGCGGCGCGCGCCGCTCTTCCTGGAGAATAAACTGGAGGAGATCCAGGACCGTTGTCCCTTCGTCAACGAAACTTCGGATCATGCGACCGGGTGCTCCGAACTCAAGCGCCCGACGCAAGGCGCGCAAGGCTGCAGTCTTGTTGCCAAGAGTGTCGTATGCTCTGGCTTCGAGGACCAGAAGTCGGACAAGGCGCCAGATGCGATTTTGGGCACTGGCGTGACTGATCGCGGCCTTCAGGCGACTTAGCAGGGCTCGAGAGGGTCGCAGAACTATTTCCAGCCGCAGTTCGCCAATCAAGTCTGCCTCTGTCTCCACCGCATGTGGTAGATATCCGTCCGTCTCTTGAAA
>TARA_R110000868_G_scaffold176916_3_pt1 | contig 39666 bp, 39 predicted proteins | sample TARA_R110000868 | Tara Oceans TARA_R110000868 (sample SAMEA4397489) | marine metagenome | biome: Polar Biome; feature: [SRF] surface water layer (ENVO:00010504); material: water (ENVO:00002006), including particulate matter (ENVO:01000060) such as... | depth 5 m | reverse complement strand
TGGCGGATTATTCTGTGGTGCAACCCTAGGTCTGTCCTTTTCTTGGCCAATATTGGGAGGTCCTGCCTCCGTCATATCCTTCTGAACCCCAGTATGAGGTAAAGGACATCGGTCACCCTCAGCTACTACTTTTTTTTTTCGACTAAGGTATTGACAGTAATCGGTGCAACCGATTCACCAATGTCTTCTTTCAACATCCCGAATGCTAGTCTTGTTTCTTCACTGATTAATTCTTCACCTTCAACTTCTTCAGAAAACAAAGCTTTAGATTTAGTAAGTATATCTAAGAAAGTAGTATTCTCACTCAATCGTTGTGTAGATGTTGGCATACCTAGGTCAGACTTGAATCCCATCAAGTGAGCCATATGTTTCATATCGGCTTCTACTAACGTTTTATCAGAAGCTCTTAATACGATTGCCTGACCTTCATTAAGGTTACCTTCCCACCTAACTCTGTAATTTTCATTACCGTCAGTTATTTCGAAGACTTTATTATCTACTTTGTAGCTTTCTGGGATTAAATTCAATGCAGTTTTAATGCCATCGAATTTAGTTTTAAATCTCAATCTCTTCATTTTATTAGTTTCCATAATTGATTTTTTTGTTTCTTGTTTTGATTCCACAGCTACGGATTTTCCATTTATAGCTGGCTTAGTTGCACTCTTAGTTCCTTTAATTCCGACATTCTTCTCTTCGATGTCATCACCAAATTGGTCGAGTGCTGGAGTTGCAGCGTCTCTCTTAGCGGTTGAAGCTTTAATGATTTTAATTAGATTCTTTCCGAAGTCTGGGTCACCACCTTGTCCTTTTTGCACAACATTAGCATAGTCAGGACTATTACCCATCAACGCATTACCCTCAATGGCCATAGTTGCTCTTTCTTTAAACCGCTTACTTGGGTTGTTATCATATCTAAGCATTTCTTGACCATTCATGATTTCAATTTCATCATGCGTCTCTTGCTCACTTCCTTCGTATTGATATTTAGGTTCCTCTATTGAGTCGGTAGCACCCTTAGTGGTTTCCTTCTCATAAGTTTTCATCTTTTTTTCAACATCCTTATAAGCTTTATCGTTCTCCTTCTTCGATGCCGACTGAACCTTATCAGTTTGAGCAACGCCAGGAACCTTAGCTTCAGCTACGGTTTTTCTTAAACGATTTTTAATAAATTCTTTATCCATTATAGAATGCTTTAATTATAAATATCAGCATAACTGTTAAAGTTATCCTTATTAATCATTTTGGTTCGAAATCACAGAATTTTTAGTCTTTCTAACAGATACAACACCATCATCACCTTGGTTACACCCACCGTTTTGAGCTTCCTTATTGTTGTTTAATTTAGTACAATCATCGATATCTACAAACCCACCATTTGGATATGCAGTATCGTCTAAGTTACTTGCTTCACGCATATAAGATTCTCCAGCGCCAACTACCTTATCTTGTAGTACGTTTGGATATTTCTTAGCCATCATATCCACCTTATCAATTATAAATTGAGCCACCTTAGATATAAGTTCCATATTTGCCAGAATCTTATCCTTATTAGCTTTCCATAGCGCTAAATACGTTGGGTGGTGTGTTACTGGTAGACCATAATGCTTTAAGACTACGTACGACACACTTTCCGCTTGTAGTTCCCATAATGCTGAGTCTCTAGTGAATATCTTACTGAGTTCTTCACCATCAGTACCCTGTTGGTAGAACGGGGAAGTCTTTTTCCAGTGCATTAGTTCATGTGCGAATTCGTGAGTCATTGTTGATGCTTCTCCAACACCTTTAATATCTGAACTTAAGTTAATGTGATTACCAGCGCTAAATCCTTTCTCACCACCTTTTGCATCATTCTTTGTGATATTAATACCCATACCGTCTGCCGCCATTTTAAGGTATTCTGAAAGTTCGTTTGCGGTGTTACTCTCTTCATTTTCACCCCACCACTGTGGTGTTTCTGGAATGTCTCCATTCTCTTTATCGTATGGGTACGTATCAGCTATATCGAATACCTTACCACCTTTGAATCCTACTAGTTGTTCATCAGGTACACTATTACCATCGGCATCGGTGGTCATAACTATATTCCCGTTTTCATCCTTCTTCTTACTCATAATTGGGACAAGTATCCAGATAGCTTTTGACCCTTTCTTAAGACCTCTACCAAATTTCTCTTTCCAACTAACCATACCAGCAACACGTGTTGCGTTAGGGTTTTGAATGTAGATAAGTATTTTATTATTAAAACTATATTTATGGAACTTAGCGAAGAAAGTTAAATATCTCCTCATCTCAGCCGATAACGTCTCCTCATCGGTCGCATTGGCTAAGTCGTTGACGTAAGTTTTAATCTTATCCATCACAAAGTTACCGCCAACTCCAGCTTCCGCAACAACACCAACCAAATCTTCTAACTTCTCAATTAAAACGTCAGCTTGCTGTCTTGCCCTACTTATCCTTTCATCTTTTACTTCCTTATTTCCGTAGCTTCTTTTTGGGGTAGTAGTTCTTTTCTCTAATTCTTGTGCCAATTGTCGATTAGCGTCAGCTACCGCTTGTTTTGCTTTCTCAAAGTCCTTTTCTGGTAACGTCCATTGTTTAATATCGGCATTCCATCGGAAACCATGTTTCTTTAGGACGTCTTTTATCATGAAGGTATCTTGATATGAGAATTCGCTGTCGGTTTCATCAGATGCTACCCCTATTTGACCATTCTCTTTATCGTGTTGTAGGGTTAGAGCCATTTCGTTCATAACACCACCGTCTACTTTACTACCATCATGACTAAATACATCGAAATTCTGTGTGGTGCCGCCACCTAAATTTTTTCCTTTCTTACCTCTGGCAAATCCTGGCGCATCGTATGCCCCAACATTACTTCCACCAGCATAACTAGTAGATTCGTCAGTCTGACTAGCCATTTTAGTTAAGATATTACTGATTGTGTCTAAATTTTTGTGATAAACTTCGGGAAACGCTTTGTAAGCCGAAATGTGTGTAATTTCATCAGCCGCAAACATAAGACTCATCTTATGGTTACTTACGTTATATCTAAAAAATAGATGACTTTGCGTTGGGGTGCCTTCGACATTCTTAAGTCCTATTATAAAAATAATATTACCTGCATCAGTAGTTACTCTATCCTCTATACCATCAACCGTAAAGTAGTCGTCTATAGTTCCTACCTCAAGACCTTTAAGCTCTTCTTCGTTGGTGACAGCATCGGTTATGATACCTTCAGAATTATCAACAACGTTATTACTCGGAGCCAGTTCATCATTATAACTATTGCTTACCCCACCCATAAACGGACCTGTAAACGAACCACTAGATGAAGCTCCCGTAGATTCAACTGACCCTTCTTGGTTCTTATTAGACATTAAATCTTTAAGTAGGGATTTCATACCTCTACCAATTGCTCTTACCTTATCGGAGTATGTCAATTTAAAGAATGCGTAGCCCCATAACCCAGCATCGGTCAATGCTGTTATCATTTCGCCTCTCGTAATACCTAATTCTCTCCATGTTCTGTCTAACCCATTTTGAGATGGGTCGTTTAGTTCACTTAGCATAAATTCGATGACTGACCTAGCTAGTTCTAGAAGTTCAACGCTACCATATTCTTTGATAAGACCTGCGTTTTCAACTTTCATACCGCGTAGCCCTTCACTATTTTGAGCTGCGGTTTTCCAATTTTTAGTTACGGCAGCAGCACCACCCATAGATTCTTTAATCATCTCTAGTTGTGATGCCGTAATTTTAAGCTTCTTCTTACTTAATTTATCGTATATTAATTGAGCCTGAGCTTCAGTGATTTTAATCTTCTTCATTACGATGCTTTATTTGACAATCCGCTTGTCCAAAAATTTTTCTTTACCCATAGAGCTTTATGGAATTGAACTAGCACATTCTTCGTTATGTCAACGACCATATCTTCCAACTCTCGATTGTTTTTGAGCTTATCTTTAATTATCTTCTCGATTTTAAGTTCTAACTCTTTTGAAGATATGACGTAGGTTTTCAACTCAGACTTGTCGTCTTTAGTTAGTTCCTCATGTATTCGTTGCTTTATTGACTTGTTCATATGAAATAGTTATTCCCTTATAAATATGACTCTAAACCATAAAAAAAAGCACCCTAAAGTGCTTTGTTCTATATATGTTTTTGTGGTCTGTATTATTTAGCTAGAAAAAAACCTATTATTATACCCACTCCAACACCGCCTAGTGCCCCACCACCAATACCTAGACCTTTCTTTATTTTTTCTTTCTTAATCGCCTTCTCCGCTTCTTCTATGGTCATGTCTTTAAAACCACCAATTTCTTGTAGGTTATTAATATAGTCTTTTAGGTTATTTATCTGTTGTTCCGATGCCATATTCTTAGATTCTAGCTTCTTAATCTTACCGATATTTAATAAGGTAGTTTGACTATATAACGTAACTTCTCTTTCATACTCTGGTATTATACTATCGCGTAATAAATTATAGTCTATTAAATCACTAGCAATAACCTTGGCAGATTTTATGTCCATATATAAAATCTCACCATCGACAGATTCTAATATACCTATTCTAGGTGTTTCTAGACTAGTGTTATTTCCTTTTGACTTGGTTTGTGAAAATGCCAATAAGGGCATCATTACCAAGACCATTAACATAATTAGGTATCTCATTTCGTCTTTTATTTAGTCTATTTATTTCAGCTTTGCTACTGATTAATTCTTTCGAAACTTTAATTAAGTTCTCATCGTATTTCGCAATCGCTTTATCGTCATTTGCTTTAGTTTTAATCAACTCCACATTATCTTTCTCCAAACCTACGTTAATCGTAGTTAACGTGGCAATTTCTGCCTCATATTTAGGTATAGGTTTTGTACGTCCAAATATTATAAACAATACTAATACAACAATCAGCAAGGCGTTGAATACCAATGATATTATGACTATTTTATTAGAATTCATTTCTTTTAGGTTTGTAATCAGTTCTAAGTTTCTTAGCCCATTCATCCGACCAATTGGCCGAGTATTTCTTTAGGTTTTCAATCATCTCCATATCTCTATCTTCCAATTCTAGATTCTCAGCTCTAATAACCACATCGTCATTCTTAGATAATCTCCACTTAATACCTTTACCCATTACTCCAGACCACACAACATTATTATCTGATGGGTATATCTTAAATAACGGTGCGCCATTATCGTCAACATCCGTCTTGAAGTCTTGAGATACGTGCTCACCGAATAAGTCCTCTTCTGCTACCAATTCATTACCAGATAACGTAATCACGTCTTCTTGTTCGGAACTAACAGGTGGGGTAGGTGCAGCCTCCGTTGGCTGCGTGGTCATATCCTCGTTTAATACTTTAAGCATTAACTTAGTTTGGTCGTGCTCATTAAGTACAGCGTCAACTGTCGCTTGTTTGGTACCACCATTCATAAATTGAAGCATTGCCTTTGTCTGGTCGTGCTCGTTTATAGTAGGTTCGTTTACTCTTTGTCTTGTAAATTTCATACTGTTTCTTTTACTGTAAATAAGGTGAAATCCCACGCTGGTGACAAATCACAATAATATTTATCGAAATTACTTCGATACATCACGCCCTCAAATGCTTCAGGAGAGTCTATCTGTATATTCTTCGGTACAGAGTTCCTTTCTATGTCGAAAGTCTCGCATAGGCCATCTATAAGGCTTACAGCACTACTCTTCTGCGCTTCCGTATATGGTTCCCAGTATCTATACCCTCTCCATCTCTTTTCAAAGACTTCTTGACCATAATAAATATCTCGTAACCACGTAATAAAACCAGTTTCGGTATTTTCCATCTTAAGATACCCATAATTAACCACCGATATCGGGATTATTTCTCTATCTATCTTCTTATTAAACACTTTAGACCAATATTCTGGTGGGTAATGTTGGTAAACTGTACCGTCTCTATCTATCGTGAAAGCGCTCGTATATTTGTATTCGCCATTCATTCTAGTTTTCCAACCATCCACATGTAACATATCCCTATTAAGGGTGTTCATTAGAACTATCTTCTTCTTCTCAGTCTCTTCTTTTATATAGTTAGATTCCGACAACTTATATTCTTCCGCATCAATATCCATTAGTTATTTTTACCTTTCTTAAACCACAGTTTACCTTTGTTATCGCCTCTCAGCATTGGGATATCGTCTTCGTCAATCTTACCCTTAGTTACAATCCTTCCATCGCTAAATACTGGGTTGGCTTCTTCTATCGGTTCAATTACTTCAGGTTCAATTACTTCAGGTTCAATTACCTTAACTGGTTTTTCTTTCACCTTAGGAATCCAAGATTTAATCTTATCTATCGTAATCCATGGTTTTCTTTCCTTCTTCACCTTCCTAGGTTTTTCTATTTTAGGTTCACCCTTTTCAATCTCTCGGATACTAAATCCTAGGATTAATAACGATACCGCCATCGGGTCGAATACAAATATTAGTAGTAACATTAGAATGTTGATTACCGTATCCCTTTTTAATCCAGTAGCCTCACTTATATGTTTAAGCGGTCCTATGTCGCCTGTTATTTCACTATTGGCACTCACCCTAGCTATTGTCTCCCCGTAAACACCAGAAGAATCAGCCAACACTATATTAACCACCATGATTTCATCTATATCAGCATTCAACTGCTCAATATCTTCGTTTATTTTAACGATTTGCTTATCGACTTTATCAGCACTCCAATTATTTTGAGCAACCCTCATGGTGTTAACATCTTTCTGCTTACTGATTATTTGTTCGTTCTTCTTATCCACTTGGTCGTTTTTAGTCTCAATCAATTTTTCATTGTTGACTATTCTAGTATCGAAAACGCTTTGCTTATTCTCCAGTAACTCAATTTGAGTGTCTTCGATATTCAATTTATTAGCCGTATCTTGATACCCACCAGATAAGAATCCGTAGATACCTAAAGATGTAATCATGACCAATACGGTCACGGCTGCGGTCATATAGATTCTAATCATTACGCTCAATTTATCCCAATATACGTGCAGCGCACCAGCAGCGACAAGTTTGGTCATCTCTAATCCTCCCATTGCTAACATAACTAATATTCCAGCGCCTGCGAATAGTTTCCCTAAACCACTAACCGAAATAATGGCCGCACAAGCGGCCAATACAAATGCTGATAACCATACCAAATATTTCATATCGTTTTTATTTTAAATATACCTATTCAGCTATTATAGTAAACAAACCTTGCGCATTATGTCGTAACTTTTTGATTGCAATCTCCTTGATTTGTCGCACTCTTTCTTTTGTTAATTCATATCTATCGCCAACCCCTTCTAATGTCATTGGTTCGCATCCCGTATCAATCCCATAGTAGCATTTGATAATATCTCGTTCTCGCTCATCCAATACTGACATAGTTTCGTTAAGTTCCATCTTTAGTCTAGAATCAATAGTGAATTGTGAATCAAAGTTTGGCTCATTAAGGTCGTAAGATAACATATCCCCTAATTCAAACCCTTCGTCATCCCAACTACGTTCGTTAAGCGATATTGTCGTACTAGCGTTAAGGTTAAAGTCGTAGCTATCTCCTTCATCATTTAGTATCTCACCAAATACTGGTGTTCGCTCGTTGGCTTGTTCGAAACTATCCAACTGAGACTTCAGCTTAGAAATCTTATTGATTATATTAACTGGTAACCTTACTGTACGAGAATTATCGTTAAGCGATTGTAAAATCGATTGTCTAACCCACCAAACAGCATATGAAATAAATCTGAACCCTCTTGTCGGGTCGAACTTTCTAGCCGCCTTAATTAAACCGTAGTTTCCCTCGTTAATAAGGTCACTTAGTGGTAATCCGCTTCCTTGGTATTCTTTAGCTATTGACACTACGAACTTTAAATTTGCTAGCGTTAATTCTTCTATCGCATCTTCATCACCATACTTAGCTCTTAACGCTAAATCATGCTCTTCTTCTTTCGTCAATAATGGCGTTTTTCTGACATCTCTAAAATAAGCCGCTAAGGTCTTATCCTCGTCATAATTAATGTACTTTTGTTGTTTCATTTGTGTTAAATTTTTAATGTAAAATGTTATGTTTATCTCTTATATAAATATCTAGAAATAACTGAAAGTCAGTTAATTAAGGTCTATTTTAGAGATATCTTTCACTTTACTTATGGTAATAATTTGCTCTGACCAATCCTTCGCTAAATCATCGTGAGTTATGACAAATACCTTGTCATACATGTCTTTTACTTTATCAAAAAGTGGCCTCATTTGTGGTATATTTTCTGGCGCTACTTTATCTAAAACCTCATCAAAGGTAATGAAGTTTGGCATTGGAAGAGTTGAAACAACTCCCAGTACGGTTCTTAGTGCTACCCCAGCTACAGTTTTTTCAAATCCTGATACGCCAGTAAGTAAGCCTTCTACATCATTTTTGATTATCAGTAGGTGGACTTCATTTTTATCGTCAATTTTAACTTCTATATCGAAATCGCAAACCCCTTCTAATAAGCGCTCCAATTCGGAATTGATTATTGGGAGGACCGACCTTAATACTATTTTAGAAACACCTTTCTTACCTACCATATTAATGTAGACTTTAAATAGTCGTTCTACCTTAGCTTCAGTACTCATTATGACTAATAATTCGTTGATTCTCTTAACGTTAGCGGTTAGATTGCTAATTTCGTTGTTAATCATCTGAATCTTCTTGATTGTCTCATCTTTCTGATAGTTTTTCGCTTGGGTATCAGAATTAATTAAATCCAACTTAGCTTCGACTCCCTTATTGAACTCAATAAATTTAATGTTTTCTTCATACTCCTTCTGAGTATTTAGAGCTTCTCTAAGTTTATTTCTATGGGCTTCTAATTTGAGTTTGATTCTTCCTATCTCTAGTTCTAACCTTTGCTTTCTATCTAATTCTTCTTTTACACCTTTAAATGCGTTTACTTGGTCGAATAAAGATTTTTCCTCTTCAGCTAATACCGTCACTTCCTTTGACAATGTTACACCTTTTTGAGTTAATTCGCCAATATGGTCTTCGTGGTTAACATCGTCTAGTGGTCTATCACATGAAGGACATATCCCTGCCTTCTTTAGCATACCTATTTCGGTTCTAAGTCGTTCTATCTCAGCCTTCTTAATCGCTATTGTAGTTTTAACTTCGTTAAGAGAGTCATTCGTTCTCTTTTCTTTATATTCGTCAAAGTCTACTTCACCAACACTAACCAATGATTCGGTTAATTCGTCCAAATCGGTTTTAATTTTCTTACCGCCTCTGGTAATCTCATCTATATTGGCTTGTAAGGTAATTGGGTTGGTAAGGACTAATCGTTCGTCAACCTTCTCCTTACTATTTAATAGTTCAGTTTTTTTCGCGTCTAGTATTACTAGTTCGGCAGTTACTTCCGATAATTTAGTATTAGCGTTGCTTAATAGTTCGGCAGTTAATTCTAGTTTAAGTTCATCTTGAGCTATCTCGTCCGAAAGTTCTACGTTATTATAGATATTGGATTTCATAGTCTTAGCGTATTTGGTATACATTTCTCTAGCTAAGGTTTCTTTGAGTTCCATAATTTCCAAACCTATAAGCTTGGTGAATATCTTACCACTTTGACCGACAGGCATGTCAATAATGTTATCCAAATTTTTACCTGTAGCCAAAGTTACTACGTCAAAATCTTCTACTGTTCCGACTACCGTACGAATCTTCTTAGTTGTTACGGTAGCGTCTTCTTCATTTAATAACTCTTCTTCACCGTCTGGTAGTATACGATAATACTTTAATGAGTTAACTACAGTCCAGTCGCCACCTTTTTTGGGTCTCCTAGTTAAGATTCTCTCGATGATAATCTCGTCATCCCCCTCAATCTTCAGTAACCCCCTAACAGTTAGCGTATTCTTATCTCTATATTTATGAAATAGTTGTTCATTCTTCTTGTATTTACTAGTCACCCCGAATAGTAAAAACTTCATAGTATCGATTAATAATACCGTATTATGAGATACAATTCCGTTAGTATAATACTGATGAACTTCGTCTACTTGTATATCATATAAAGTATCTTTAAAGTCTTGTAATTCTACCGATTTTACTTTAGATGTTTCACCACCAATAATTTGGATAGTTTCTCCAACCTCAAGTTCTTTTAATACTACGAATCCTCCGTCTTCTTTTTTTAATCTGTGGTAATCAGCACCCTCAACGTATTTACCATCTTCTAATTCACATCTATAAACATCAGCATTCTCTTCCGTGATTCCACACCAACTTATATTATAATACCCATACGGAGTTTCAACTTTAAACCCCAAATCACCATATTTTTCATAAACATCGTTTAGTTTACCTATTTCCAATTCTTTAATCATCTTATTGTAATTTAAACCAATCTCTAATTATACTGTTAGGGAAATACCATTCGTTAATGAATTTATCGGCTGTAACACCGAAACTTTCAGCAAAGCTCGTAACAGTACCATTATCACCAACTCTATAAATGTAAAAGGGGGTAAAACAATCTAGTTTAATGGTTAAACGAGTATTTTTATTAACATTGTATTTATTTTCCACAAATTTAACTAACTCTTCAGCATCTAGGTCACCAACATAATTCTCAGAATTTATTAGTTTTGAAAGTTCATTTAAAAGATTATTAATAAAATCATCATTAAAATCTAAACTACTATTTAATTTTAAAATATTACGTAAAACTGGGAACGACACGATGTTAATATACTCATCAAGCTCCCGACCATCATTTAACGCCTTACTCATATACTCAAAACCGTGAGCCAGTTTATATTTATCTTCTTCGGATAACCCGTCTAAAAACCCATAATGTACCCATTTATCTACCATTTCTTTATTTTTCATATCTTAATTATTTAAAAATTTTACACACTTATCAACTATTTTTTGTTTATTTCCCCATCTATATTCACTATCCCATATGACCAAGGTCTCGTACCCATTATTTTTAGCTACTTCTAATTTTAATTCGTCCTTATCCCACATCTCCTGTGCCGTAGTATCTTTACTGAACGGATGTGGACAATCCTCAGCAAGGTATTTCCTCGGATTTCCGTGATACATATCACCATTGTATTCAATTATCTTTTTATTAGTTAAATCAACGAAATCGTATAACCAGATTCCACCGTTATCTTTATCCAACTTAAGCTCACCATTATGGGTTGCGAACTTAATACTTTCCTTCTCCGTAACATCATAATACCCCAACAATTCATAAAATAATTCCTGTGATATCTTTGAGTACCCCATTTTCATATTACCATTCTCGTTTAGAGACTTAGACCAATTTCTCTGCCTTTCAGTAAAAACCTTCAATCCCTCTACCTCTCCGTATTTCTCAATACATATTTCTTTTGAAAATGTAGTTTGTCGTTCCGATAATTTAATTTTAGCCTCATCATCCGAATAACCCTTATTCATCCAATACTGGATGTTTGTAGACCCCATCTTACCCCACTTACGTCTTTTACCTTCACGCTCGTTCCACACCTTAGTACCATCAATTTCACCGAATCTAGCCACACACCCCCTAAGTGATACTAATTTCTGACCTTCCATATGGAGAATAGCTTCTTCCTCCGAATACCCTAGTTTAACCCAATATTCTATATTTACGGGGCGCAACTTTTTTATATGATATTCAATATCTTCTTCAGACATGCCTCTATCCAACCAATATTGTTTACTATAAGCCGACCCCTTGGGTATAATCACACCACCGCTTTTTAGTCTAGTAGTAATAACGCTTGGGTCAACATTGTATTTGTCGGCTATTACCCTAGTCGATTCAAAGTCATTAACATACATGCTTACCATTTGCTTAATTTCGTCCTCATTAAATTTATATTTTTTACCCATAATAGATTACATTTAACTATAAATATAACCTTATAATCAGAAAGGTAAAGATATTAGGTATTTTTATTTCAGTTCGTCTGGCAAAAATCCCAACTTTTCTATTATTTTATCCTTATCATACTCTACTTTTATTTTAGTGTTATACCTAATACACTTACCGCCTTGATTGGCTGGGTTAGAATTAACCATAACTAATCCGTTGTACTTAGATACGGGAAAAAAGTTGTCGTCTCCATATGAAAGAAAATTATCGAGATAAATCCATTCGAATTCCCATTTTCTATTTACGTTTTCCGCAATATCAACATTAAGGTCTCCGTTGACCTTATCGTCCAATTTCATTAACGCATCAAAGTCGACACTCTTATCATTCATGGCTAGCCATGCTTTAAATAATTGTCTTTGGTAGGTTACGTCACCGATATTATCAATTTTAACACCATCCATCTTGATGATGTTACCCTTATTATCGATTTTAACGGGTCTGTAAACGACTTTCACCGAATCTTTGTCAATACCGTACTTCTTAGCGAATTTACTGCGTATAAGGCTCATATTTGCCCTTGAGTAATTCTCTGGTCGTTCGTTCCAATATATCTTTACCTTCGCATATGGTGGTATTGTGGTTATGGTTTCACTTACTGTTGCTGTTGTCATTAATTATCTAATAAATTGGAGCCAAGCTTACCTATGATACGCTTTTCTCCGTATATGTCACGACCATCAGCCTTTGACATTTTATCGATTTGCTCGATTTGTTCGGCAATCGTTTTAGTGAGTCTCTCGATTTCACTATTCATTTTATCTTTCTCTTCTTGATACACTTTAGCGCCAGCTAATCGCATACTTTTACTATCTTCTAACTGGTATAGTAATTTATCGGTCTCAATATTATCAGTGACTTTAACTATCCTATCTACTGGGACTTCCCTTATCACTTCTTTAATAACCTCTTTTACGACTTCTATTTCAATAGGTTTCGCTAGCTCACCAGATTCTGGAGAATAACCATACTTCTCAATAGTAAATGCGGTCTTAACTAATCCCACTATAAAGGTGTCGATATCCGTGATATCGTTAGCTCTACAGAAATCCAAGATGTCATTTTTTAAATTCTTAGGTAATTCCATTATCTGTTCATAAATATTTCTTTATCTTCTTCCAAATCTTCTAACGAATTTAATTCAAATTGATAAAATCCGAAGCTGCTTGGTAGGTCTACTTCTTCATAGGTTCTAGTCGCCACATCCCAAAATAAAAATCCGTGTTTCCCTACCGTTTCACCGAAATCTTGCTGGATTAGTGAACCAGGATATACAATAGGGGTTATTTTCTTTATTTTAATCTTCTTTTTCATAATATTCCTCTTTATTAGTTTTAAACCAATATAATAAATCACTATATTTATTTTCATTTTTCATGAAATCTAAACGATAGTCTATTTTTAGAGAACTAAAATATTCTAACGCTGCAACACATTTCAATTTAAAAATTCGCTCGTCTTTTATGTAACCTTTAACCTCTAATATACTTTCAACACCATTATCAATTAAAAAATCTGGTAAATATCTTCTCCTTATATTATCATCATAATAAGCTATAACGTGTCGATGTTTCTTAGTCCAAAAGTTTACTTTATCATCTCCATCTAATTCAACCATTTTTAATTCCTCCCACGAAGAATGATAATACTCATTATCATCAGTTTTAGTTGATTTGTACCACCCACGCTTACAATTATTATATGCACCATAACTAGGTTCACACATTAACCGTTTTATATTAGCTTTAGAAATTCTATCCCTAAAAAACTCGTCTTGCCAATCAAAACTGCCATCCGATAACCTATGACGATTTAAAAATTCCAAATGCTTTTCCAACCGTTCTGGGTTTTCCCAACTATTTTTAACTTTAATACTTATTTCTCTTCTCTTCTCTAAACTATGGGTACCCCAACTATTTTTTCTACCATAATTACCATTATTTTCACCTAACTGATAGGTTTTTTGCCAATTATTTTGACATGTAATCGAACAGAACTTTTTAACCTTATTAGATTTACTATCCTCATAGATATCAAATATTTTTGTACAACCACTATACTCACATTCTTTATTAACCTTATTTAGACTATTAGCCTTACCACTGCACTTTTTACTACAATACTTCTGCCCACTCTTATAAGTTTTAAACTCACCATTACAATTTTCACATATCTTTATCATATTCTACTATTATTTATTTAGGCGTTATCCTTATATAAATATCGGTAAACATAATGAAAGAACATTAATTATCAATTTCCCACCCCATTTTAAGGTATTTATCTAATTCATCTTCGTAAATTTCTTTCTTATCCGTTAGATAAAAACAACTCCTCTTATGGATGTCACCCATCATTACAACGTCACAGCCCTCAAAATGTGAAAGTGGTGTACCAGTATCAAACTTATATCCGATGTCCGTAGAAGCGCCTAGAATAGGTGCATGGTACAAACCGATATAAGTTAAAGCGCCACCATCTTGAGTATGTCTCTTAAACTCTTCAATGTCTGGTCGCTCATTATGTTCAAAGATTGAGTAGTTGCACCAAACAATATTATTGTCTTGGTAGCACTTTCTATCTTTGTAATACGCAATGTGTGGTGAGTTAATCAGTGTCACAATTGGTGTGATACTATCTATTCGGTCTTTATTATTCTCAAGCAAATCATGATTTCCAGCTATTAAAACAACTGGGGCGATAGCCGCTAGATTGGTTAGGAAACTAGAAGTCATCATTAGTAGCTCGTTTGAGATTGTTATCTTTTGATGTAGGAGGTCTCCAGCGATTACGATTCTAACTTCGTCATGTTCGTACCCTTCGGTAATCTCGCTACACTTCTCGTATAAATCTTCAAATACGGCTTCATAGTCGCCATGCATCCTATATGTCCTGATATGAACGTCAGCTAGATGAATTACGGATTTTATCATAATTTTAAAATTTACTACAAAGATACGCAATTTAATTGACTTTTTCAATGTTACTATCACAATGTAAAACCGTATTACCATCATATACCATATTCATATTATTATATGCGGAGTATAATTCACCACTACAAACTGGACAAGTGAAATTGTGTTTGTCCACTTCATTATAAGGATTACTTCTTAATTTATCTATAATTTCACTCATTATACCGCCATTTGTGTTTTGTATTTGTGTAATTCGAGCACCTGCTTTGCTTCGTGCTTCAAATACATTATAGGAATCTTACTCATCGTTTCAGTTATCTTATCCCAATACCCAATCCATATGTGTCTACATTTTCTACCAGTTTCTAACTCGTACATGTAAGCGTAAATGCTCAATTGTAGAGTATAGATAGACCACTGACAATTTTGTAGGTGTTCTACTGGTTTAAGTAACGTTTCGTTTCCATATGGGTTGTGAAAATGAAATGCCTTATTTGTATTATGCGTTACCGATAACGTATGACCATATAGAAACGTAGATGTCGGACTGTCAACCTCAATACATCTGGTTGGTACAGATTCAACCTCAGCTACTGATATAACATTTTTAAATCCCTTATTATTAATCATACTATACTCAACGTTAGTTCGATTCCTACTCAAAAATGGGTTTAAATTGTCAGTACTAAAACATATATCGTAAGTATTAAAATCTTTACCATTAAATTTCTTAATGAATGGTATGACGGTGGTTTTAATCCCTAAGCTTGATAGAATTTGTACTGTTGCTTCTACTTGCCATTGTCTGGTAGTGGACATTACGAATCTTTTTCTAGATGCGTTATAATAACCATCAGCGTCCATGAACCCCCTCAATAAATCTAACCTTTGTTCATACGATGATAACAGGTATTGCTCTGGAATATGTTTATTATTCAGTAAATTTAATTTGGATAACGCCTTTCTAAGTGTAAATACTGTTCTAGTTTGGGCTTTTCCAGCGCCACCCTGACTAACATCCTTACCTAACACATATCCCCTTCGTTCTATCTCAGACCAAACGTTAGAGTTCATATTAGTTATTTTGTTGTCTACACTGTGACCATCACCCAACCACACACCCAACACATATGGGTCTATACTTAAGTTTAGATTATAGTTATTTAGTGGTTTAGTTATTTTAATTTTTGGTATCTTGTATGACCATCTTTTGCCCGAAGCTTCCACGTCTAATATATAATCAGATAGTTCTTTGGTCGTCATGACCGCATCCTTAAATTCTTTATCCCTATAAAAGGATATTAACCATCTATGGTCTTCATCTGCCACTATAGTTTCATTATTATCGAATGTAACTTTGTAACATGGGGTATTCTTAACGTTGGATGTGTGTAACACTTTAACCATATTACCATCCATATCATACACCTTATCATATGTGGTTATCGTACCCATAGTTTTCCAACCAGAATCAGTTAATATAGGTGTATTAACGTCTAAACCTTTCCAGTCACCAACATCGAAGAATATAGGGTCAATGTCGATAATAAGGTCGGCCATACCTGCTAATTGATACTCTTCTGCAAACATGATTCGCTCTGGCCACATTGTCTGACCCTCATCCACATTCAGACTATCATATCCTTCGATAGCTTTCTTCTGTAATTCATCCTGTGGAAACCATAATTTACCTTTAATCAAGTATTCTTCAATTGTTTCGTGAACGAATGTACCATACTCGTTAGCGGTGTCGTTTAGTTCTTGCCAATAGTCTAATATTTGTTCTTTCGTCCATCCAATATACTTCTCATTCTTAGTCCCACTAAAATCACTCTGCTTAGATATTGCAGTCGCAACACCATCAGCATCAAAGTGAGGTTCTATATTCGCAAGGGTTGTGGTTACAGACTTATATCTAGCTCCTGTCTCTCTATGAATGTAAACGTGCTCAATTGGCTCCAAATAAACTTTTGATTCGTGTTTTCCTATTGTCATAATACTGCAAAGATATCGAATTTATCTAACAGTAACAACTTTTACCCATAATCCTTATATTTATTAACGTGATTAATCGGCTCTAAATATGTCAAAACGAAAAACAACTGAAGATTTTGTATTTTCTGCAATAGAAAAACACGGTAATAGATATGATTATTCTACGAGTAATTATATCGATGCTAGAACTAAAATTGAAATTGTTTGTAAGGAACATGGTAGTTTTCGTCAGATACCTAGACACCACATATCTGGTTATGATTGCCCTAAGTGTAGTGGCACATATATGGATACCGAATATTTCACATCAAAATCAAAAAATATTCATAAAGACTTCTACGATTATTCTAAAGTTGTGTACACAACCAATGTTGATAAGGTTACCATAATATGTCCCAATCATGGTGAGTTTGAACAGAAACCAAAAGACCATTTACTCGGAAAGAACTGTCAGAAATGTGCTGGTACATATATGGATACCGAGCATTTCGTATATAAATCCAACATAGTTCATAACCATAAATATGACTATACTGATACCAATTATAGTAACGCAATTAGTAAGGTGAAAATTACTTGTCCTAAACACGGAGAATTCAATCAAACACCTAATAGTCATTTAGGTGGTAAGGGATGTCCAACCTGTAAAGAATCTAAAGGTGAGAAAAAGATAAGGCGAATATTAGAAAAATATAATATTAACTATATACCACAACACACCTTTGACGATTGTAAGAATATAAGACCATTACCCTTTGATTTTTATTTATCAGATTTGAACACTTGTATCGAATATAACGGGATACAGCACTATAAACCAATCAAATACTTTGGGGGTGAGAATAAATTAGTTAGAACCAAATATAACGATTCCGTTAAATACAACTACTGTAAAAGTAATCGGATTGGATTATTAGTCTTAACCGAACGAAACATTAATGATTTAATTAAATTAATCAGCGATTAAAAGTTCCCATATTTTAACATTACAACTCATATCTCAATCGTATCTTATCAAAGTCAGTGTCGTAATATTCCCCATTCTCTAGTTTATGTCTCATAATTGTCTGACATAGATAAATCTCTATGATGCCCACCAACGAACAATCACCCTTATCCCAAGAGTCGTATAGTCCCTTTATCTTAGCATCGTCTAAATCTAATAAGTCCTCTATTGCTACTATTTCATCTATCTCACTCATATTGTTACAAACATACCGAATTTATCTGACAATATCAACATATTTATATTAGATGGAAGACTCAATTAAGAATAGAATACGTGAGAGTTTGGGGAAACTAAAAGTTAGTGAAGATGGGGCTAGCGTATTGGATAACGATGTCTGGACTAGATTAGAAGGTAGCTTAGAAGCATCGTTGAAGAATCTAGCTAGAGAATATAGTGGTGAATTTGAAGGTGGAGCACAAGAAGCCTTTGGTCATATACTTGAGATTGCGAATAGGAGATATGGAACTGACTATTAGAGATAAAGTGAGAAAGTTGTTGATGGAGCAAGAAAAGCCTCATTTACATTTCAATGAAGATGGGCGTTTTAATAAGGACGGTCAAAATATAGTGTATATGGGTGATAACCCAATTGTTACGTTTGGTGTGGGTGAAGTCGGTAATATAGAGGTTGATGGGAGGAATTATCCTAACTCAATAATGTTACGTGGTGGTTGGAATGCTTCTGAACAAAAACAAGGTTATAGTCGACTGGCTATCGCCTTCATTTTCGAAAAACTACCTAGAATTGAGAATCTAATATTAGAGTGTCGAAATGGCGTTTACCCTGTCTGGGTTAAATTAGGTGGTGAGCAAATATCAGTTAGGGATTCGGGTGGGCACCCACTTAGAACTCTGAAAATTGCTAGATAACACTATTAAGTCTACTCTCGCTCGGCATTACGGTATACTTACTGATTAAGTCGTGAATACCTTGCGTACCGTAGGTTTCAAATACCTTTGCAGGGTCTAAATCGTTAGGTGGGGTACAAATTCTAATCCTACCTTCTAAATCACCAACATTTAGTTTCCAGTAATGGTTAATCGCATCTTTTCGAGCATCAGCATCTAGCATGATTACAATATCGGCATTACAAGTGTATAAGAACTCCATTAGTACATCTGATATTATCTTACCCAATAGTGGAATTGAGTTAGGTACTGGCATGTGGTCAAACGCACCTTCCACTAAGTAAATCGTACAATCCTTATTAACCTTATGTTCGTTGAATATGATTAATTGTTTCTCCGCATCTGGGTTTTTATACTTTGGAAATACTTTCTTTATAAAAGACCTAGCAATGAAGTAGTTAAGTATACCATTAGCATCATATGACGGAATAATTATTCTACCGAAAAACTTACCTTCCATCGTAAACCCAATATCGTAGTAATCAATCATTCGGTTGGTAATACCTCTATTCTTGAGGTATCTCATCGCCTCATCCTTACCCCTATACCCATTTACGGTGTCGGTCAACCTTTTATATCCATCTGGTAATTTAACCTCAACTTGAAGTATCGTATCAACGTCATCATCAGACTTGTATCCGAAATCAGGCTTAATCTGATTATAGTTATGTAGTTGGTCTTTGGTGCCATATCTGAATATAAGCGTTCCGATAGGACCGTGCATATGATTTTCTTCCTCACATGACCAGCATTTGAATACCCCACGTTTATAATTCACTTCTAGATTTCCCTTCCCATCTCCTTGGGATAAACCCTTAGCTTCGGCACAGGCTGGACAGTCGAAAGCTATTTGACCGCTACTTTCGTTATGCTTTTTGGGGGTACCTAAAAAGGATTCTAATATGTCAGGAATAAAAACAGACATAATGCGAAGATACGCAAAATGTCTGACAATTTCAAGTTTAGAGTGTTTTTATATTATAGCCAGCGCTTCTGTTGACGCATATACCCAGTCACGGCAACATACGAATCCGTCATGAATAATATTATTGACTCATAAGTGTCCTTTCTCAGGTTTAGATATATTTATTAATATGAGAGATAAAGTAGTTAGACAATTAGGTAAGACACCAGTAGTGGGTATTTATATGGTTACCAATATGGTAAATTCAAAAATATATATCGGGCAATCAATAGATATTGATAGGAGATGGAATCAACATAGATACGGTAAAGGTAGTATAATATTACGAAACGCCATTAACAAGTACGGTATAGACAATTTTAACTTTGAGGTAGTTGAGAAGGTGGATGTTGAGGGTTTATCCGATGGAGAAGCTAAAGAACTATTAACATCGGTAGAACAAAAATGGTTAGACAACGAAAAACCATACCTAAAAGAGAATGGATATAATCAACAATCTGTCGCCAAACCCAACATACTTATTAAAAGACCAGAAGATTATGGTAAACTAATCAGTAAAATAAAGATAGATAATAATCATTGCGGTAAAGGGGTTATCCAATACAACCTAGATGGTGAACTAATAAAAGAGTGGAAGTCTGCCGCCCAGATAGAGCGTGTATTAGGTTATCACGCTGAAAACATATCTGGATGTTGCATTAAAAAGCAGAAATCCTCAAATGGGTTTATTTGGGGGTTCAAGGGTACTATGATTACTACCGAAGTTATAAATGACGCTAATAAATCGAAAAGATTGTCAACTGTAAGACGATACGATTTGAATGGTATTCAAATCGATACATTTGAGAACACTAAGGATGCTAGCGAAAAGACTGGATTAAGTTGGAGCGCGATACGACAAGCTTGTAGTGGACATAGGAAAACTGGATGTGGATATATTTGGAAATTTAAAAATCAACCACTAATACTATCCGAACACAAAAGAGGAGGTTAATTCCACCTACCACTTTGCCGCATAGCGCCTACCACGCACGTATATGCATCGGTCATGTCGTAGTTTTCTTTTTTTAATACCATTTTTGGTGTATATAACCATTTGATTAGTGGTTCTTGGTCTGCTACTTTGTTCCAGATAACATCTTTTTTATCGATATCGTATGGAAGTCCACCAAATAGAACTGGCTTATTCTTTTTAATCGCTTTTTCGGTTAATGGAGTACCATCCTTCATATGGGTTCTCTTAGCCATTAGCTCTGGAAATCCAAATGCTCTTGCGTTGTACGATGAGATAAATTTAGGTACAACCCCTAGCGTTTCATATACTGACCGACAAATCATACCGTTAAATCTCAGTAGCGTTGCTACCGTATAGACATTATTTGACCTTAATAACGGCTCTTCAATGATAACATCGGTAATGCCGATTTCAGTGTATTTATTCAAGAATTCGGTCTCAAATACTTTAGCTTTATCGCACAACTCTTGCACCTTATCTTTTGGTGCTGGTTTGATTTTGGGGCTTACGTGGTGTAATAGTTTTAAACTACCGCTATCACCTTCATCTTCGAATAAAGCTATTCCAATGGTTTTGGTTGACACGTCTAATCCGAGTACATACTTACTTTGTTTCATCATAATTCAATTATAACGTATAATATACGAAATAATAAAATAATGTAAAGTATTTGTTTAGATGTTAATTCTTACTGCGAAAACTTTTAACTCGTTACCTGTCTTAGTGATATGTGCATCTGTCTTACCATATGCGATTAGTGTACCATTATTATCGTACAATCCTATCTCTGAAATACGTGGAGTGTCGCCATCGGTAAATGTTGGGTTATTTGACCTCACAAATTGCCCTCTACCTGCAATACAAATTATCTCTTGACTAACTGACGTACTAACACTATTGAATACCACTGAAGAACCTGTTTGAGCACTAACGGTCACATCGTTTATAATAGTTGGGTCGGTGATGACTGCGATTCCTTTATCTAGGTAAACGATTCCCACTGCGGTATCCGCAGTTTGACCAGCGTTAGTACTAGTTTGAAGATTATACCTCTCTTTATTGTTAGCGGTAAACGTTTTAGTCATATCAAAACCTGTACTCCAAGACTTAGTAGCGTCACCGTTAGGTCGCTTAATTTGGTCTGAGAATAAGAATGCGTAATTAGTTCCGAATGAGCTAGTTTGTGTAGACATTTCGGTGTAACTATTATCCTGTGCTGCTGCGTTACCTTGTTTCTGGAAGGTACTGTAAATCTCATACGTGCCACCAGTTGTACCCGATAACGTTACGTGGACAGCCTTGCCGTCCAACATATCACCGTATGATGATTCTGGTACTGATACTGCAATAATTTTAGTTGTCGCCATACCACTCAAAGCGGTATTACTATATCCACCTTGGTTAAGTGTTTTACCTGTAAACGTGTTATCGTTAATGCTGGTAATTGGTAACCTAAACGATTTGTATAGGTTAACTAGTCTATCCGTTGTAAGTGCTGACCTAGAAATCTCATTGATAGTTATAGCTGACCAAGATTGGGTGGTTTGACCTATTCTGCTATGTTCGGTCACAATTCTTGCCGAACCAACCTCCACATTTTTTACAAATGATGTGGGCGTTGCGTATAGTTGGTCAATCATCCTGACGTTAGTCGTAATACTATTGCTAGATACACCAGATGTGCTAGTTAAATCACCACCTGCACTAGGAATCTGCCCTGCTATAAGTGGTAGGGTGGTATAATAGTTTGCATCTGAATCTCCAAGTGCAAACTTAGTGATTAGACCACTATTAGAAGAAATCATTCGTTCCCTACCTATAGGTGTAAATTTTGCCGTTAATACGCTTGATGTGCTGTTGTATCCCATTTTAAAAGTCTATACTTAATTCTAGAGTGATAGTGTTATTAGTAGTTAATAAGACTGGTTTACTCAATTTCCCTACCACGACTAGGTTCTTATTATTGTCATAAATACCAACCTCGCTCACTCGAATGCTAGTCGTTGTATTACCAGCATCTCTAGTTGGGTTACTTGTGTAAGCAAAATCAGACCCACTTACGTTAACCTTAAATAAGGTTTTAAAAATGGTGGCACCAATGTACGTATCGATATTTCCATAAAAGAATCTCTCATCACCTAATTGTAACGACTCTGGAGTTAAATCTGTTGGGAAATTCAACGTGTCGATTATTGAGAATTGCGTTGCACCAGTATTAGCGGTTGCATCAATTAAGAATCCGTTAACTACTGGGTTTTGATTCTCCAAAGCTAATGGGTCAATCGTTTCGTCAATACTACCAGTAATAGCAGTTGATGTGTAGTCGTAAACATTCCAAGCGTCTGTAGCTGGTCTAACGTCAGTATCGTCAACTATTTGCCATAATACTTTGAACTTATGAGCGTAGAACCCTAGACCATCGTACCCAACGTTTTCTACCTTCCTCATATAGGGAAGTAAGTCCACTGCATTTATCCTGAAATCCACATCTTTAATCGTAGGTGTGGTATTTGTAATTTTAGTATAGTATTGGCAGTTGATTGATGTCGTAAGACCTGAAGTGGTACTACCCGAAATCTCATTTTCTAATATGTAGGTCAAATACATCGTCTTGTTGGTAGCTAATACGCCACTTAGACTTGGTGCCACTAAATTAGCTGCTAATGCTGGTAATGTCCAACTTCTATTCCCCTTATATGAAATGGCCATAACTAGCTCATCGTCATCAAGTATCACCACTTTAAGTTGTGGGAACACTTTACCCACAACTTTAGGCGTTGTGACAAGTGACGGGTCTTCGATTAGAGGGACATATTCAATGTCACTATTAGGTATCAGTGCGGTTGCACCACTAGCTAAGAACTTCATTCCTTGTTGCGTACCTTGAGCCGTTGAAAACCCTCTTCTATGCCACATTAAATCTGGAAATTCCAAAGTTACCGTTTTACCGTTATTGTTATTTATGTATAGGAATTCTCCGTAGTAATTTGAAATGGTATTATTGGTATAGTGAATAACGGAAATTGATTTTCTTACCGTATCTACCGTAGATTGTCCAGCAACTTCACAAACAATATCCAATGTCTCTTCATTACCAATACATGGGTAAAAGAAATATGGGTGTTTCTGTCCTAGATAATCGTATGAACCAAAATCCCAATAGTGTTCGTACTGATTGAATGATGTTCCACCACTGAAACCTGCTGGGTCTTCACACCAGATGTTATTTTGATTCCATACTGGTACGTCACTACAACTTACTCCACAAGTCGTGAAGCTAAGTGTTCCAGTATCCCAGTATGGTGAATCGTTTACACCATAAATGTCCCATACTTCACCACTACTATAAATAATTATTTGTGTCGTACCTGTTGAACCCGATAGGTTCGGTAGGTCTCTATCAACGTTAAGTTCTGATGATGTTGACCCACTTGACTCAATCTTAAACCATAGGTGTGGTATCGCCAAACTATTACTGAACGCAGTTTGACCTGTAACAGTGTCGTTAGTTAATTTAACTAACATCAAATCACCAACTGTATATGTTAACCCAGTAATAACTACTTGCGTACCACCACTAAATATTGAATTGTTAACTATCTGAGAATCAATTATATATGTAGAACTACTTAAAGTTGTGAATGAAGTACCACTATTAGTGAAATACCCCCTAGTGTCAGCAGAGTTATTTACAACCGATTTAACTACTGAGATATTAGTACCTTCAAGTGCATTATAATTGGTTTGACCATCTTTAGTAATGTAATACTTGAAATTTGGTTGTTTATCTTTAGGTCTAAGTATTCTAGACGACCCAGATACGTTAGCGTAGATGCCACTGGTCTCATCATAATCGTCTTCTCTATTATAGTTGATTTCCGAATCACCTATCGCCCAATGGGAGAAGTTCAATTGTCCCAACGCTAGTCTTTCGCGGCCTTTCTCAGTAAGCTTAATGCTCACGAATGGGTCTGTATTATTGATTATATAACTCATGTCTTTTCTATTCTGTGTTATCTTAGTTTAATTATAAATAGTGATAAGTAAACATTACTAGTAAGAATTAATCGAATTAGTCCTAACTATTATCGGTACGGTCTCACTATATGTTACAGTTGTAATGATATCGCCACACATACTTACGTAATTTTTAGCGTTCTTAACTCTATAGTAGTACGTAGTACCAACTGTACCATTAAAGGTAATTAAAGCATCATAATTTATTCTGCCGACTACGTAATCCGTTGTAGCTGATTGTGTTATATTTGTAAATGCACTGTCAGTACTTATTTCTAGTGTGAAAACACCGTTAGCTCTTTTTGGTGGTTTAGCGATTACCCATGGGATTCTTTGTGTGTTACTATAGATATTATCGGTAATACTAGCGAATGTGCCATAATATACGTTGATTATATCAGCCAATACAATGGTACCGATTAAGATTATTCTTTTTCGATTAGTTATTGATTGGTAGTAGTCCACACCGTTCAGTAATGTAACACCATTAATCGTGATATAAATGTCGTTAGCGTCATCTGGTGTTAGTTGGGTATATAATTCGTATTTACCTTCAGTGGTATTATAATATACATCGTTACTACCTTGTCCACCTGTGGCTCCTGATACTATTGGAGATGTTATGTTAATCACATCATTGGTCAATCTATTAATATCGCCAGTAGCGACATACGCATATGTCAATACATCTCCACTTACAGCAGGGGATAATAATGTCATCTTCAAGTCTAGTGTTCGGTCAACTGGTGGTGTAGTTATTTGTGTTGTGACCGCAGTTAAAGTGTAATCTAACCCTCTAGCTAACGTAATCCCGTTCAAGGCTACTAATACACTGCCATTTATTTCATTACCCAAGGTAAATGTGTTGGTAGTTCCGTCTAACACATAACCAATCACTCTGAGTGAACCAATACTCGGTGTGTTAGTATTACTTAATGTGAAGTATGGTGTCGCAGCGCTATAATTAACCACAAAATAATTATCGAATTCTCTTCGATATAACCCAGCAGTACCAGTATTATTTTGGAAGGTCGTATTTACCTTATCACCCAATTCGTTCCTATATTTGGTTTGAACATCAGCTTCGAAATAACCTTTTAAAATATAATCACCATCAGTCTCTATGGTTTTAGTGTTAGCACTTATTTCGAATCCTTTATTGATAATATCTGATTTATCATACCACCCATTACCATCTACTAATGGTCTGTGAAACGTTCTCGTTATCGAATCATCGAACCTATAAATCTCATATCTCCACCTCATATTGTGGTCATCTGAGAAGGGTATTGCTTCACTAAACGTCACATCAAAGACTAAATCTATATCGCCCGTTACTTCTTCATTGACTATTATCACACCAGTCGTACTAGAATCTATAATTGGGTATAGTTGCGATGCGATAGTTACACAAGTTGCGCTACAAGCTGTAGCTTTAGAACAGGTACCACTAGTACTCAATGTGATGTCAAGACATAACGAAACGTCTAATAATTCTACACCATATGGTTTGGTAACATTATATACCATACCGTTTTTAGTATAATAATACCCTAGACTTGTAAATGCCGCATCTAATGCGTATCCTAATTGTACGTCTGTTGGTGTATTACCCGTCACTGTTGTACCTGTCCAGAAATCGGCTGCGTATACTTCTACACCGTCCTCACCAACACTTAGTTCCCAAGTCACAAAATCGAAACATTTGCTGGCTGAAGTACATGCGGATACCGCTACCGTTTGTATTGTATCATACGAAATTCCAGAGAAATATATACTTCTACTTACACAAGTATTACCACTAGCGACATCTGGCGTTAACTCCATGGTAGGTGGTGTAAATACGTCAATATCGGAGCTACAGTTAACGTTATTGATTGCTTTATTCCTAAGGCATTCAACATTTGTTTGTACGTATATGTTTTCTTGGTATCTCATTAGAAGTTAATCTCTAAATTTATATAGGTTCTCTTACTATTACTTTGCAATCCAAATCTAGTAGGTTTAACTAACTCTTTATTATCGTCAGTTGCACGACTAAAGTCTTGCTGAAAAACTACCCAATCGAATACCTTGAAATAGTCTCCATCACCGAAAGCACCTTCAATTGATTTCAATAACTTAGTTGAAGCCGTATCGGGTAGGTATATGAATCCTTGTATGGGTTTTAATAGTTTAAACATGTATATAAATATTCTTAATTACTGTTAACGTTAAAAGGATTGTTAGAGTCTATTACGCTACCTAAAAATTCTGAACCGCAATCTCCTGTAATATAATATACGTCAGCACACTCTTCATATGCCTCACATAATCCGTCACTTGTAAGAGTGTACAAGTCTACATCTGTATTGCCAGTCGCACGTATTGTCAACCCTGTAACTAATTGTTCTTGGGGAACTATACATGGGAATGTAGAATATCCTTTATATTGGAACTTCTGTTGGTCATAAATAGTATTTCCGTAAATCTGATTAGCCTCCCATATCGCAGTACTTGGCATTACTTGTTCTATCAAGTCTACCCAATAATTACCCACTAAATCACTGAAATCGCTCATAGTCCCATAATTAAATTGAGCACTTAACGTGTCACAATATTCGGTTGAGTTCATATATCTCTCATATAACGCTCTCAATACTGGGTAATTAGAACTAATCTTCCTACATCTAACGTTAATTAGTTCACTAGTTAAGATACTGTTGAACTCTTTGATTGTAGTTATATCTGTTACTGACGAAGTTAGTAACTCGTTGAAGTCTACACATTGTGGTTCGGCACATTTAACCACTTTACATTGCTCACAGTTACCATCCCAATAGAATTCGGTATAATACTTACCTTTGGCCGTATCCCAAGCATATGTTTGTACAACATCATTGTATGCCTCACAACAATACTTAGAAGTAACCTCAGAATAATCAATTGTGGTTCCTGTACCACCAGATATGGTTATATGTCTGAAAACGCCTAGCGTATTGTCTGGCATACCTGCCAACCAATATCCATCAAACGTTGTTGCAGTAAGTGACGTATTAAATTTGTAAATCCAAGAACAGTCAGTATATTCTTCCCCAATACCATTAACCAATGTAGATGCGGTTAATGCGGAATATATGCCATTACAAGGATTTGTGTTGAAGTATCTTACCGCCCTAACTTTATATGTCTGGTCTTTACGCGGAGCACTTATAGTACCATTATCCCGTAATAACCAAGCATTTTGTCCTACGGCACCTGCTAGTCCTGAGAATTCGCTTGATGACCACCACCCAGCCTCATCATCGTAAGTTATTGGTAGCGCATTAGTGTTAGCTCTTATATATTGCAAATCATCTATACTAGGTAAGAACCAATCACTATAACCACTATATGATAATGCGGTACATTCTTGTGCTGCTGGGGAAATAGCGTTTATTAAGTTAGTATTGTTTTCTCCTGTCGCAAAATCTTCACTAGTACCATATAATACTTGAGGTAATGGGGCTACTTGCCATACTTGTGGGTTTTGGTCGTAAGACATCACCTCATAACCCTCACATGGGTCATTTGGGTTAATCCAGTAGACAATTCCACCTGCTGGTCCTGCCTCACCAACAACCCTCTCACAAGGTGTTACCGCAGATAATGGTGGTAACGCTACCGTTCCACCAGTAATGTTAGTACCACTTAACGATATATCACCACAACAGCAACCATTAACCAAAGTGTTACCTGTAAGAATTAACGGTGGTTGTGTAAAAGTACACGCACTAGTTGCAGAGTCCCAATACACGTTAGTGAAATCGGTACCCTGAAGAGTATTATACTCAGATATACCACTCATAACGATATTACACTCAGTTTCCCCTGAAATCGTATCAGAGTATCTAGTTATTAGTTCTGTATTACCTGACCAACTCTTATTATAGAACCAATCTACTGTACCATCATAATTACCAACAATCCAAGCCCCATTAAATCTAGTCGGACTAGTATATGTTGCCTGTATATTGATTTTATGTATGAATGCGCAGTCACCATATTGCGTGGTCGTAAAAGCGCTTGCTGGGTATCCAGCAGTACCGTTTGCAGCCCAATTTAATCTCAATATTTCACCAGAAAAGAAAGGGTCTACACCCATATTAATAGTTGGGAACGCTGTAGTTCCACCAGTCCAGTTTGTACTGCCAGTCAAGTTTGGTGTGGTAGAACACGATGTGCCTGTAGTAATGATAATGTTATACTCTGGAACACATGGTTCCAAAATACACGGATTATCATTAGTATAACACCATACATCGGTTTCGATACCATTAGCTATTGACATATTAAGGTCAACTTCTTTAGTGTTGATAACCAATCTAGCATTATTAGTCGAGTACTCAGTTTCTCGTAAAGGTAATAGGAATTGTCTATCGTCTTGACCATCAATGGTCACCCAAGACTTCTTATTATCGCAGACCTTAGTTATGTCGAACGCTGGGTTAGTTCCAACGAATATATCTTCATTAATTACCCTAGTACAAACCTTATTTAATGTGATTCTGTCAATTAGAATTGAGAAGTCGACACATCCGTCTACTACTCGAATACTAAGATTAATATTCTGATTCGTAATTGCTGATATAACTGCTGGGTCAGTAATTGTGTTACTGTACGTTAACCAATTGACACTGAATGGGTTATCCCCAGTCAATTCAAGTAATTGTGCATATTGATTGAAGTAAGTTGACCCAGTTAATACCTCGTCAGTTACCCCTTCATTAATTAGTTGTTGGGTTAGAATTTTAGCTAACTCATCACATGTATCATTAGAACATGTTACTCCATTATATCCCTCAATGTAAAGTGGGTTTTTTATGTTTCTAACTAGGTAGCTGAATAAATTTCCAGAACCTGCGTTATAGATTTCTTCTGAGTATGGTGTGGTAACAATTTGGGGTGTTGTACTGTTTTGAATTTCAATGGCCATTTCAACCGATAGGTCTTCAAAGGCATCGATTACGTAAAGACAATTACCAACCTCTGCCGCTAATAGTGCGTCTATATGGTTTTGAATACCATCAACCAATACTTGACAATCCTCCAATTGAACATTCAAATCGTTTAGTTGATTTAGCCAATCTGTAGTCTCAAAGATGCGTCCCTCTCCATCTTCACATATTTCATAATATATAGCTTCAGTTCCATCGAATGCTTGTTGGGCACCGATATAAAGTCCTAAGTTAGTAGTTGCATCATTACCCGAAATAAGTAAAAGATACGGGTCGCCAGACGCTAAATAAGCGTCCCACACTTCTGGTGATTGTTCTGTAGTGACAAATATTTGGGCTAGGGCTACACCGATTTCAGTTAAACAAAAATATTCGGCAACTTCAGTTGTATTTGGTTCGATGTACGGTATTACGTAATTGAACGTATTTGCAGACCAAGCGTCAATTTGGTATTGTATACTCGCACAAGTATTCAATTGGGAATCTAAATCTTCGTACAGTTGTAGTAGTTCTGGTGTTGCTCCAGATAATTGTACGTCAAGTAAGTTTTGACAGTTAAATTTAAACATGTAATCAAACTGTACGTCCAATACGCAGGTCTCGCCTTCTTCCACTTGGAATAGACTACCGCTATTACCGTTAGGGTTAAGTACCACACTAAATGGTGGTCGGTTATTACAGTCAACAGACTCCAACCACTTACATTGTTGGAAATTGCCATCCCATGTGAATGTTACGCCACTATATTGTTCCGCTTCTTGTCGTTGAGGTAGATAAACCTCACAGCAAGCTTGACCCATCGCAATTGGTTGGAAATCAGTAGTATTCGGGTCGGAACTATAGTCAACAAAGGCACCGATACTGCCGTCAGGATTTAGATTTATAATTACATATTCCGCATCCAATAATATTGTGCTACAATTTTGATATTCGTATTCCATAATTAAGTTTTAGATTGGTGGCAATATAAACACTCCAGTCAACGTGAATGGGTCGAAATTAGCCGAACATCCAACGGTTCCTTTAATTCTACCTAAGTAGGTTTGTCTCATTACATCACCCTGTTGACTATTCCAGTCAGTTTCAGTTATTCTACAACCAACCCCAATCTGATTAGTGAATGGGTCTAGTACGTTAGGTGTCGCCACTGTTGGTGGGGCACAATTTTGTCCGTTATATGAAACAACCCTAGATTCATTGTTAGGTGTTACGAATACAAGATAGCGATGATTTCCAATTTGTACAGTATTCTGAGTAAAAGTTTGTCCGATTAATCTCCAATTACATGTGGCATATGCGATGCAGTCTTCAATGACATCACCTTCAAAGTTTGCTTTACAACATATAGTGCCAGAGTTAAAACCTTCTACTCCTTGAACAATTAGGTCATATGTAGTACCAGTATATTGTCCGTTAAGTAGATAATAATCCATATCAACATATTCCACAGGTATTCCGTATGGTGAACAACATTCAGCATTAATATACGGATTAGTGTAATATCCAGACGCATTATTTTGGTAATCGTATTGTGTATATTGCCAAGTGTAGTATCCCTCTCCGTTGGCGGTATCTGGTTGTACTGGGTCTTGGGTATATAGGTTAGGACATGGGTCGGTTGTTAATGCTGAGAATGACACATCGATTTGTATTGACCCATCGTTAGCAGGTATATCACAACCACAAGGTGTAACCTCAGCCATTGGGCTTGGGTCTTCAATTATGTATGAATCGATTACTACGCAATCAGAAATATCGAATCCTTGACTTGCTAGGTCAATGAAGGTGGCGCCAGTGTAGTTGTTTACCGTACCTAAATTATAATTACTGAATAGAACCGTTGTTCCAGTTTGAACGGTGACCCCCGTTACCGTTACTGCTGAGAAATTAGGTATAAGTCCTCTAAATTGGTTAATATATTCTTGACCAGAATCATAAGCCCCTATGTGAGGATTATTACCACCCAAAATGTATTTGGACGCATTGGCACCACCTGTTTGTCGGTACCAACCACCACCTTTTTGGAAATACATATCTGGCGTGTCGGCTTTAATTTTAGGGTAACCGTCACTATCAATATTATATAGTGTTAAATCTGGGTCTTGGTTATTAAGCTCAATTGCATCCTGAATAAGGCTCACATTTAGCGAATTTTGAGCTACATATACATGTTCGTTGAACTCCATCAGACCACTTGGTGCTCCGATGAACTTAATTAAGAATTCTATAGCTTTTCTAGTCCCTTTCGATTTCCAAATCCAAGGACTATTAAGTATAAGTCTACGCCACATTTCATATTCGGATTCGATAGGGGTTAGTCCTCTACTTTGACCACTGTAACTGGCTCTACCAACTGATAGGTAATTCGCCAACATGTCGTTCTCCAATACGCTGGAAACTAAATCCCACCCTAATGTTCTAGCAAGATTTTTAAGTACAATATCAGGAGTATTATTCCTCTTATCGTAAGTTACGGTATTCGCATACGCTATACCATCGATATATCGTTTTATATCGTCATATTCTCGACCATAAATCTTCAACGTTTTACTTACTTTTTGAGCCGCAGTTTCCTCTTCAGTACCATCACATCTTGGTACCGTATCGAACTCACTAATCGAGTCACTGGTAAGGAATCTAACCATTAAGTCAGTTTTAGTCAAGTCACTGTTCTCAGCCATATCGATTAACTCACCGACATATAGAACATATTCTGAAGTATTAAAGTCGATATTATAACCATCGGTTACAGGCCAAGCCAATGTTTTTGTTTGGAATAGTATTATACCACTATCACTCTCAATAGCATACTTAAATGTTGCTGTGTATTTTGGTTTATTTAATGTATCTAATAGATGAGATTCAAATGGTTTTAAACCATAGAAGAATTTCTCGACTTCTATGTTGTTAGGTCTTACGTGGTACTTAGTGTATAGGTTTGTTGTATTACCCGTAGTGTAAAATGGGTTTCCATACACTTTGAGGTATAAACTACCAGAATTAGGTGTAGTTAGACCACTAAACGTCAATACTTCATAATTGGTATTATTAACGTCCACTACGTAGCTAGCATAGTTAACCGTTAAGTTACGTAAACTGTTCCCTTCGTTAAATGTATTAATAATAGTCCCATTCTGTAATATGTTAAGTCCGTAGCTATTCACTACAGCCTCATAGGGGATATTAAACGTACTAGTGTTTGTTACCGCATCATACGAATAATTAGTGACCGTAAATGCCGTTGTTTCATACCCTCCATCTAATGGTACAACTGGGTTTAGATATATCGATGCTGGCCACGTTGTGATAATTTTTTCAAGTGTCACTCTAATAAATTCGGTAAGTGACCCAAAGTATGCTTGATTACATAGATTAGTCTCATCCAATCTAAGTCTAGTAGTTCCATTAGATTCTAATAATAGGGCAATCTCTTCATCAGTAACGTTAAGCGTGGTCAAATCGTAAAATTGACCATAAGTGCCAGTATTATAGTTAATACTACTTGATGGGTCAAGATTTGTAGTTACGGTAAAGTTACCTAAAGTGAATAGTGGTAGTCCTCCTTCAGATGCTAGTTGATTACCAACTAGATTATCTGAAAAATTTCTATACTCAATACCATCATTATAGAAGGCTCTCTGAGCGTACCCGACAATCTTTACCCTACCGCTTCCCATTATACGTTTGTTACGGTATCAAAGTCTTTAGTGAAATCAATATTATCTTTTTCTTGTCTAACCTCAAATAGTGGCTTCCCAGTAATTTGGTCTTTGATTTCGAATAGGTTATATTGTTTATAAATTTCATTTTGGAAGTTGTATATAGTATAAATACCATCCTCAAGTGATTTACTTTGATTTCCGAAGATTCCGTATGCAATTGTTTCAATATCATGTTCCACCATTTCAATTTCAACCATGATTGGGTTAAAGAATGTGTTGGTGATTATTACCTGTTGATTTGGTTGACCAATAAATGGTAATACGTTTGGTTTCACGTTAGATGCAGAGCTAGGTGATACTGTACAGAATATTAAAGTCGAGTTATCATTAAAATTATAACGGATAGCCTTTTGATTTGTATTTGTAAGGTTTTGATTTACTGGCTCTGCTCTATTATTTGATGTTACTACTTTAAAAAAGTTTCTTAATTTAGTGTCAGCAACACTTGTGTCCGTATTCAAGTATTCAATTCTATAACCGATAAGATTATTGTTCTCAAATTTATTTACGTGTTGTGGTGGGATAGCTGCGGTATCAAACAATAAGCCTTTAATATCTGAAAATGCGGCCAATACCCCACAATCCACAATTCTAGTCCTGATTTCCACAGGTTTAATCATAATGGTATAGATACCCTTAGCGTTGAAGTCAGAAACTGGTAGTTTTAACGTGTACATACCCCCAAATACCTCAAATCCAGTTACGTTGGATTGAGTCTTATTAGGGTTATCTATTTGCAGTAAAACCTGTTGTGGGTCTAACTGGGTTACCGTAGTACTACCAATAGAGTCTCGACTAGGTGTATAATGCACCCATATCTCACAATCGCTTGGTTGTATATCTGCTGGTCTATTTATTCCGTATGTTCCGCTACTCATGCTGTCTCTTTTTTACTTAAATATTGTTCAATATTATTGACATAATATGCCTTAGTTTCTTTATCTAGGGAATTAACTTGTCCCATAGTCATCCCTATATGCCAAACCAATAACCAATTTTCGTATAAATCCCTTTTCATTAATATAATAACACAAAAGACTTTGGTTGTAATATTATAGTGACACTACAAACATCATCATCAGCATAGTTTAACTTACCGAAGTCAACCCCGATTAATTTACATCCTGATATTGTCCAATTCTCTATTGGAAACCCAGTTGGGTCTAGTAATTCTAGAGTATAATCGAAACCATCTTTAAGGTTTTTCATAGTCTCCTTATGCATTTTAGGCTTATCATATTGGGCATCATTATCGTAGGTTGTTAAACCAACCATTGCTAAGAATACTTTCTGCGCTGTGGAAGGTCCTATAGGGTCATAAAACTTTATACTAATCGGGTTAGGGATTACCTCACCATCTACAATTTTGGCCGATGGTCGTTCTGTCGCCCTTAATACCCAATCATCTATATCAAATTCTTCAGGTAATTTTACTACCCACCTATTATTTTTCTTTGGCTCGTAAGGTACGGGCATTTTCATCAATTTTATATTACTTTCCATATTCTTTTTCTTTATAATCCTACCTTATAATAACCATTTCCGTAGTCAAGTAAAGGGTCTAACCCTTTTATTTCTCCCAATCTTAAGTGGTCTTCCATCACTGTGGTAGCCCCTCGATTAATAAATAGGTGTAATTATTTCTAAGTATTACATATTTATATATACGTACCTATAAATATATGTCATTAAGAAATAATGGGAAGGAAACTAACAATAAAAGAATTTACATCTAAAGCAAAAGAGATTCATGGAGATAGATACGATTATTCTTTGGTTGATTATATAAATAGTAAAACTGAAGTTGAAATAATTTGTGATGTTCATGGCATTTTTAATCAAAAACCAGAAAAACACATTAATAGGGGTAGTGGTTGCCCAAATTGTTCAAAAACTAAAAAATTAACAACAGAGAGTTTCATAACGCAAGCGCTAGAAGTGCATGGTAATAAATACGACTATAATAAAACAGAATACGTAAATGCTAAGTGTAAAGTAATCATTTCATGTTCAAAACATGGTGATTTTGAACAGACACCTAGTAGTCATATTAGTCAAAAAACTGGGTGCCCTAAATGTTCGAAAAAATATAATTATACTACCGAAGAGTTTATTGGTAAAGCGCAAAGTTTACATAATATGACATACACTTACGGTAAGGTAGTATATTCGAATAACTACACAAAAATAATTATAACGTGCCCAAAACATGGGGATTTTGAACAAACGCCAGCCAACCACTTAAAAGGTAAGGGATGTTCGACATGTAAAGAATCTAAAGGAGAGGGATTAATCGGTCTTTGGTTAGATAAGAATGAAATACCCTATATCACACAACATAAATTTGATGACTGTGTTAATGAGCGTAGATTACCGTTTGATTTTTATCTACCTACATTAAATACGTGTATCGAATTTCAGGGTAAGCAACACTATGTGTCCGTGGAATTTTTTGGAGGGGAGGAAGGTTTCAGAAAACAACGTAAGCGTGATAGTATCAAAGAATCTTATTGTAAGTCTAATAAGATTAACCTCCTAAAGATAAACTATAATCAAGATATCAATATTGAGTTAGCTGATTATAATCCCACCTTATAATAACCATTTCCATAGTCAAGTAAAGCGTCCAACCCCTTTATTTCTCCCAATCTTAGATGGTCTTCCATCACTGTAGTGTTCCCTCGGTCAATGAAGAGGTCACTCTGAACTTCTGGTGGAGAAACAATACCTAATAAATAATCCATACTAGTATTTGCACTCAAACCCACATTTGTAGCGTTCCATCCTTCACCAACATATCGGAAGTCAGTTCTTGGCTTATTCTGTAAAGTGTCAGATTCAAAAATAGTGTAACTTGCTCCAGTATAGCTCTGATACCGCAATCCAGTTGCTTGCGCTAATGTACCTATACCCAGTGGAGCCGCATCCATAGCGTAAGTTATTGGCTCTGCAAGATTGGTAACCATTGTTAGTCCATGTATCTGGTTACCTAAATAGTTATTGTAATTTATATCCTCAAATACCAAATTTGGGATGTACGGATTCTCATCGTCATAACTTTTAACTTGATTAAGTTTATCGTTGGTATGGCCAGTTATATGACCAGCAAATCGATACCATTGTTCTACAACAGCACCAGAGAATCTAACGTTTGGATATGCGTTGATATTCAGATTGGTCGGTTCCAACATAACGGGGGTTACACCTACCATAAATGGGAAGGTAATACCGCTTGCTTGTAATCTGTTAATTAATATTGTATAATCTGGTGACATATCTAATTAGTTTTAACCTGCCTCTGGTTCGGGTTCTTGACCCTGTAAGATACACCATAATCCAGATGCGTTATTATCGTAAGCAAACCATATGGTATTACCATTTAGTAAATTCTGAGTATTAACTCCAGCATCGCAAACACTTGAAGTCAGTACGGTTTGATAACATAGTTGACTCACTGGACACGAATATGAATCTGATACTGTGGCCGATGGTGTACCTGCTACAGTAGCCAATTCCCACTTAATAAAATCGTATAATTCAGGATTTAATAGGTCGAACGTAGGGAAACCTTGAGTCGTGTTATGTGGGTCACAAATAATATATGGGTCAGTTTCCGTACCACTACCGATAACTGGTGACGGTAGATTAGTCATTACTATAACTGGTGGTATAGATTCTATGTATTCTACCGTTACGGGAATAGATTCTCCCACACAACCATCAGCGTTCACCACCGAAAGGGTGTACGTTCCACTAGTATCGATAGTTAAGTTAGGTGTATTACCAATTACGTCACCATTCTCGTTTTGCCAAACATAATTTAAGAAACCACCATCAGCAGTGAATGTTACCGTTTGTCCGTTACATAATAGTATCGGGTTATTAACCACCTCGTCTGGTAATGGGTCATAAGTATAGTTACCTATGGGGTTTAACAAACCATTCGAAGACGTTACCATTACGTTAGGGTCTGCTCCTTCCGAAGCAATTACCGTGGCAGTCATGTCAACGGTACAACCATTAGCGTCTGTCACGGTTACTGTATACGTATTTGGAACCAAATTAATTGCGGTCTGGCTAGTCTGACCATCACTCCAATAATACGTATAAGGGGCAGTACCACCATTTACAATGGCAGTTATGTTCCCTTCTGCTGGTGCGCTATTACCTTGAAAGCAAGTGATGTTATGTATTTGCGGAATTGCAACTAGTTGTACGCATTGATTACCAGACTTCAAGAATGGTAAATCGATAAACATACCCATATCGTCAAGCGTCTGAGTCAGAGGTACTTTCATAAAAATGAAATCGGCCACAATTGTTCCGAATAGTAATCCCTCATCACGAGTTCTAAGTTCTTCTAATAATATTTTACGTCTAATCTTATCCATTATGCTACTCTTACTTCGTATAGGTTTACCGTGTAACTGCTAGGGTTACTAATCACATTAGTTGAGTATGTATCATCTATACTATAGAAATAACCAGTATTGTGTCTAACTAATACATATTTCGTATGTAGTTGCGTAACTAATTCATCGATATGAATAGGAATATTTGTATCGTACGGTGCAGTCATCAGATTGGTCGTTTTTCCATTCTTAGCATTATTGAATGATGCTCTCATAAAAAGTTCCTTAGGGATATTGGATTCCACCTCATCTTTGAAATGATAAATAAAGTATCCTTCACCAAATACTTCGTTATTGGCCAAGGGATTACCCATACGGAACGATACTGGTTTATTTGATACTGGGTATAGCTGGGAGTTAGATTGTATGTCAGAGAGCCTTATATCGGGCTGTATGATGATATATGAGATTAATCGTTGGTCGGTCACAACATCCGAATCGTAAAAATCTAATCTCACAAAGGAATTCTTGAAATTAGATTTCCTGAATTTTAAATCTCCGTCAACAAACCCTATCTGAGCATAAGTTGTCGTACTGTACATTGGGGCGTTAAAATAGTCGTTATTGGGGGTATCCCAAAATTTGAAATTATATACGACAGAGTTAATAGCTTGTAATATTGTACCACCAATATAGCTAGGGGTAAATCTAACCTTCTCGTAATCGATAATGGGATTTGTAGCCTTTTCTACTTCAGCCGCTACAAATTTCCTCTCGATTACTTCTGCTTGGTCAACCAATTGGAAGGTCATATCGATAGGAATGTTAAGCGTACTAGCCGTGGTAGCATCTCCTAATCTGAATTTATATCTTTCAACAGCTTGCATCGGCTCTCTTTACTTCAAATCTATCTGTTATACCTGCACCCACAATGTCGTATGGTGCAAATTGGTCTTGTAACCCCGTTATTAGGTTTGTATGGTAATTATATAGGAGGTCATATTGACCATATGGGTCTTGCCTTCTCAATGAGAAGCAATAGTTGTGATACAAGTAGTGCGCTCCATTTAAAAATGGGTAATTAAGTGTCTTAAATTGACCATCATTTATACCTATATCCAATAAATCTCGCCATAACCACCTACCATCACCCAAGTTTTCAGCGTAATCTGGGATACCATAAGTACTAGCATCTCCTTGTTCAATATAATTTGAAAAATCTCTTATCTTAATTTGTCGATGAGGATAGTAGAAATATCCTTCTTGTCTAGGCTTACCTAACATAGGTGACGTTGAAACGGTTCCAGCTACCCTATTCTCAGTATTAAACCTGTGTGCCGCAACTGATAATACGTGCTCTATCTGTTCAAATCTATTATATTCAACCACATCACCATGAAAATAAGTGTCATTAATATTAGCATTAGCATTTAATGGTGCTGGTGGAATAAATGGTAATGTAGGACTATCGTGTAGTCGCCTAACATCGGGAATATTAGGTTCATCAGTTCCAGATACAAATCCGATATCTAAACCAACTTGTATTGGGGTGAAGAAATTAGCTTGTGTCTTAATAATGGTTACAAATAACTCACTAAGTGGTCTCCCTAAATTATCTACTAAGTCTTTAACCTCAATGTCCTCATTAACTACAAATTGTGCAACTTCATCATTGAATATCGTCTGCGAAAATGCTGCTGGATATAATTCGTAATCATCGTTTTCGATAACCCCATTATTAATATTCACATTAACAGTTCTAACCTTCTTAAATAGTCTAATATAATATCTAGATTCTTCACCATTAATCAGTTTTCTCAATACAGTGTTAAGTGTACCGTTGGTACTTACTGTTCCTGATGGTATTGCTACTGAAAACTTATATTCTTTATTATCA
>TARA_R110000868_G_scaffold411749_1_pt1 | contig 39685 bp, 42 predicted proteins | sample TARA_R110000868 | Tara Oceans TARA_R110000868 (sample SAMEA4397489) | marine metagenome | biome: Polar Biome; feature: [SRF] surface water layer (ENVO:00010504); material: water (ENVO:00002006), including particulate matter (ENVO:01000060) such as... | depth 5 m | reverse complement strand
CAGCGTAGATAAAGTGGTGTCCATTTTATCGGGGGAAGATCACGTTTTCTTTATAGAGGGTTAGCAAATTTGTCATCAAAAATCCCCAGAACGTAAAATCAATAATTTACAGATTTGAACTAACATTCGGAGATTCATCGCGACAATCCTCACCAGAAAGTTCAAATTCTATTGTGGTATGGGCAAGCGAGTATTCTCCCAAGACTAAAGCGACAGATTGCTTAAGCTTAAGTTGCCCCTCAATAGTCACACCTTTAGCAACCACAAGATGAGCGGTTAACACATAATGCTCGCCATCAAGTGACCATAAATGCAGATGATGGATACTGTTCACCCCTGGTAATGCGCATAGTTGCTGACGAACGGAATTTAACAGTATTTTATCCGGTGTTCCCTGTAAAAATAAACGCGCAGACTCCTTGAGATTTTTCACCACATTAAAGGCAATAAACAGCGTAAAAATAATCGATAATATTGGATCTAAAATGGGCCAGTCGACAAACATCAACACAATGGCAACCAATAAAATGGCAACCCAGCCCAAAACATCTTCCAGTAAATGCCAGTTAAGTACTTTTTCATTCAGTGTTTTACCGCCACTGAGTTTAAAAGCAGCAAAACCATTCACGGCTATCCCCAGCACTGCAAACCAAAACATCCCTTCAACCACAGGCATTTGTGGATTGTTCAGCCTTGATATTGCTTCAACAAGTATCCATATCGAGCCCACAATAAGAATAAAGCCATTAAGTAATGCACCGAGCATGGAAAAACGACGATAACCATAAGTAAATGTATTGGTCTCCGGTTTATCGCTAATCCTTCCAAGCATCCAAGCCATTCCGATTGAAAAGCTGTCACCCAAGTCATGAATAGCATCGGCCATAATCACGGTACTGTTAGTCAACCATCCGCCTAAAAACTCAATCAGGGTAAACCCAGCATTTAGCCAAAAAACCCAGCCAATTCGTTGCTGGCTACTTGCATGATGATGGTGACTCATAGATTGGGGGCCTTAAGATCACCATTCTCAACCACCAACAATTGACAGGCGGGCAGAGGCTGCCACGGCTCATCAGTCAGTGGCACGCTGGCAAATAAAAACAACTGTTGTGGCTCACAAAATATCTCCACGCCAGAATACTTTAAAGACTCTCTGTCACAGCAACACTGACGATTTAGAAAATACATACCGGGGGGTTCAACACAACCACTTTTCTGTTTGCGTTTATTCGCAAAGGCAAAAAGATAATCGCCATCACTGTAAAGAAAATTAGCAACACCTAATACCGCCAGCTCAGAGAAGGTATTAGTGACAACACTAACTCTGTCCGCCAGTGAAGGAGTACCCATATCCCACAAGGGTTGCATTGCAGAGATTAGATAACAATAAGCCCGCTCGGAATCAGTCTCTCCCTCCAACACGCAAGCATTTAACATCAGCTTGTTTTCTATTCCTGCTAGTTCGCCATTATGGGCAAACACATGACTGCGCCCATTGATATGGCGAACGAAGGGCTGAGTATTGCGCAGTGCTTTATCGCCCACTGTCGCCCGTCGGATATGAGAAATAACACAGCGAGTTTGGTAGGGATGCGTTTGTATAAACGACATTTTCTTACTGAAGGCAGCGGGCTCGACCTCGCGATATACCTCGGCCTTTTTGCCTCGATAGTTTGCCAATCCCCAGCCATCACAGTGAGTATTGGTTTTTCCTCCGTGCAGGCTAAATTCATGCAACGAAAAAGAAACCGCTGTCTCCACCCTGCTCGACATTGCAAACAACTCGCATACAATAATTCACCCAAGCTAAATTCATCAGTAATTATATGTCCAGCGAGCACAACACTCCGCCACGTCCACAGAATAAACTAGAGACTAACTCATGAACCGCTGTGCCAAGTTGACTTATATCAAACAGCCGGTAAATACATATGCTTTTTCATATATATTGTAAGTGCGGATTATCCCTCGCTCGTAAACAGCTATAGCGGCGCCCACTACCTCCTCATTTCATCACTTGCTGCAGTCGCTCCAACAGCTGGCCATTGGCCAGCGGTTTGTCGATTACAGCGGCGGCGCCCGCTTGCAGTGCCAAAGCGGCAATATCGCGGTTCGAAGTACTCGCGAGTACCAATACAGGTAATTTACTACCCTCCTTTCGCAAACGCTTCAGAAGCGCCAAGCTGCCAAGGCCAGGCAGAGTTGCATCAACGATAAGGCAGCCACGATCGGGGAATTGATCAGAAATCGAGTCCAGAAATGCCTCTACATCGGGGTAGCTGAGTGTCGAAATTGCCAGTGTTCCTAGCAAAGCCTCAAGGCTCTCGCGGATTCCTTCGTCGGGGTCGATAATAAAAACTATCTTTTGTTCCCTAGGCACTATCTATTCCTGATCGTGGCTATAATAACAATCAGGAGTATGGCTCCCACACCCCAGTAGTGGTATTAGGTATATCCCCTACTTCGATGTGGCTGAAACGCTCTGGCTGAGGTGATTCCTTGGCAAGGACGGATTATTCGGTTTCGATCTTGATTCGCACCAGTTGGGCCAGCGTTCGGACCCCTAATTTTTTCATCGCCTGCGAGCGATGAACCTCCACTGTTCGTTCGCTGATGCCAAGATCGATCCCGATAACTTTGTTCATCTCGCCATCGGCGACACGACAGAAAACCTCATGTTCGCGTTCGGTCAAGGAAGCAAGCCTGTCTACTTGCTCTTGCTGGTTAAGCAATTTTTTGCGACACCCTCTGTCAAAGTCCAGCGCTTCGTTGATTATGTCCAGCAGATCCTGCTCTCGGAACGGTTTGCGAATGAAGTCTAGTGCCCCTCGGCGCATGGCCTCAACTGCCATCTGAATGTCACCGTGGCCGGTGATGAATATAATGGGAAGCGACGAGCCTAGTTCGTTGAGTTTCTCCTGTAAATCCAGCCCGGTCATTCGCGGCATACGAATATCAAGCACCAAACACCCTCCCTTGTTCAGATCAAAAGATTCCAAAAACTCGAAAGCAGAGCTGTACAATTCACATTGTTGGCCTACCGTCTCCAATAGTAAACTCAGGCCCTCACGAACACCCTCGTCGTCATCGACAACAAATATCGTTTGTTCATTATTCATCTTGATCACCTTGTGTAGCCGCCGGTAACGTAAACGAGAATGTTGCTCCACCGATTTCGTTGTTGTGAAACCCCAGTTGTCCGCCATGTGCGACAACGATAGCGCGACTGATCGACAACCCCAGGCCCAAACCTGATTGCTTAGTCGTCGAAAACGGCTTAAACAGGTTCTTTGCGACCCGTTGCGACACACCGCCGCCACTGTCGCTGACCGCCACTTCGATGTCGCCGTCGTTATTATATCCAGTCCAAATTTTGATTGTGTTGCCATTACGATAATTGTTTGACCGCATCGCCTCCATGCCATTGCGTAGTAAATTCAATGCCACCTGCTGAATTTGTACAGTATCAACGACAACCAGTAGCATATTTTTATCATCTTCCACCTCGATAGAGATGCCCCGAATGCCGGCTTCCGCTTCGGCAAGCTTGGCGATATCTAACACCAGCGCATTGCAATCGGCGAACTCCTTCTTGCTTTCTTGCTGTCGCGACATGGTTTGTATGCGTTCGATAATGGCACCCGCGCGTTGTGCGTGCTGGCTCAGCTTGTCGAAAATTTCTGGTAAGCGATCGTGGCTGCCGGCTTCATACAATCTTTTTCCAGCTTGCGCAAACAAGGAGATAGCCGTTAGGGGCTGATTAATTTCGTGGGCTATTCCGGTGGTCATTTCACCCAATGAATTAAGTCGATCAGCATGGGCCAACTGTTCACGTTGTTCGCGAGACTCAGCCTGGGCCTGTAGTTGCGGCGTCAGATCTTCCACTTGCCCGATAACAATATCCAAGTGACCGGCCACATCGTGGGTGCTTGTATTTAGCACGTTAACTTCGATAGTAGTACCATCTTTGCGCACATAACGTTTGCGGACCAAGAACTTTTCAATGTTGCAGGCACGAGCTTGGGCCGCTAGGGCAACGCCCTTCAAACGGTCATCTGGGTGCGTGAGATCGTCTACGGTCATCTCGATGAGCTCATCAACAGCGTATCCCGTGAGTTCGCAAAAGGCACGATTGGCGCTAATGAGTCGCTCACCAAACCGATAGGTTACGATGCCCGTGGGCGCATGCTCGAGCGTAATATTGAGGCGTTCATGATCCCATCTCAATGCCTCTTCTGCGGCCTTTTCCCGTGTTAGGTCACGCAGGACACCCACAAAGCATCGAGAACCCTTCAGCTCAATCTCACTGATCGAAAGATGGACCGGTACGATGGAACCATCCTTGCGCCGTGCCATCACTTCCCGGCCCACACCAACTATTTTTGCCTCCCCCGTTTCAAGATAGCGACTGAGGTAACCGTCGTGCTCACTGCGATAAGGTTCGGGCATCAACTGTCTTACATTTTCGCCAATAATCTCGTTCTCGGCGTAACCGAAAAAATCCACAGCTGCCTTGTTGAACGACTCAACTCGACCTTGCACATCGATCGTAATAATATTGTCTACTGCCGTGCCAACAAAGCTCTCGAAGTTGGCGTCAGACCTTGCTGTTGCCGACTCGGATTTTTTTAGCACAGTGATATCCGTAACAAAGCCTTCAATCGCATCTAACAGACCATTATCGTTTGTGACGCCACGGCCACGGTCCAGGACCCATTTTGTCTGACCCGACTCGGTGACAATACGGTATTGAATTTCGAAATTTTCCTCCGCAGAAAGCGCTAACGCCACGCCATCCCATACACGATGCCTATCACTGCGGTGAATTAGATCAGCCCAGAGGATACGGCCAGTAATGAGGTCCTTACTTTCGTGACCCGTTAATGTCGCAGAACCTTCACTGACGAAATACATTGCCTGGGTGTGGTCGTTGGCTCGTCGGTAGACCATTCCCGGTAAGTTAGTTAGCAGAGAACCCTGTAGTTGGCGCTGCTGCGAAAGCACTTTATGTTGGCGGCGATGCTCAAGCTCGGCGGAAATACGCTCTGCGACTAAGGTGACTATCGTGCCCGCGGCATTTGGATCCTCGAGCCGACGGTCAAGGTAAAGGCAAAGGTGCCCAATGATTTGTCCTTGAGTATCAACAATAGGACTGCCGACGTAACTCTCGAACCCACAGTCTCGAATAGTCTCGATATGGGAGTAGCGTTCGATGAGCCCGCCGTCGATGACCTGGACGCCGTCGCGAAGCACTGCCTCACACGGGGTGCCTACCGGTGAATATTCCACCCTGGGTCCGCGAATACCGTTTTCCCAAGCAGCGATTGTGCGTAATCTTTGGTCATCAATAATTTCAGTAAGAAAGCCGTGCCTAGCGTTCAATAATGCTGTGAGGTACGCCAACTGCTCGTGAAAGAATACATCGCTTGTGGTTTGCTTAACGCTGTTGCCAATTGCCATGTGTCACTCAGAGGTTTGCATTCGGGCGATATTCCTAGCCACGTTCACCTGCTCGTTGTCGAATCCAATGAAGGATTAATCCCATTGCGGTTGCCCACAGCGTGATCTGGGTTCGCCACAAATTCACAAACGGACCCGCAGCTTACGCCTGTTAGATGAATAAGTCGCCCTAATTGGCCACGGTAGGAAAAACGACTAGAACTGCGAAGCCTGCCGCCGTAAAGCCATCAAAATTGTATCTAACTAGGAACATAGCTTGTGTAAAAAGTCACAACTGTAACGTTCGGCTATCTGCAACCGGGCTAAAAACGACTCGCTTTTCTTTTTTTCCTCACGGCGTGATGGCTATTTTGAGGACGCCATCACGTTGGTTGGCAAAGAGTTCATAGGCCTGCTCAATTTGATCCAATCCGAACCGGTGCGTAACCAGCGGATTTAAGTCCACACGCCCTGAAGCGACGACGTTTAGTAAACGGCGCATCCGCTCCTTACCTCCTGGACAGAGAGTCGTTATTATTTTGATATCACCTAGGCCGGCCGCAATCGCGTCCAACGGCATGGTCAGCTTTCCTGAATACACACCCAGGCTCGATAACACCCCACCCGATTTCAGCACTCGCAGACAACTTTCAAAGGTTTGTTGTGTACCTAGCGCTTCTATTGCGACATCAACGCCGCGCCCCTGTGTAATTCGCAAGATCTCATCGACAGGATTAACTAACTTATAGTCAATGACAAAATCCGCGCCCATGCGTTTGGCCACCTCCATCCTTGCCGGCACGGTATCGACCACAATAATCCGCGTCGCCCCTTTGAGTTTTGCGCCTGCCGTTGCGCACAGTCCTATTGGACCCTGGGCGAAAACTACCACGGTGTCACCGATGTTTATCTGCCCTGATTCGGCACCACCGAAACCCGTGCTCATGATGTCCGGACACATTAAAACTTGTTCGTCCGTCAAACCATCGGGAATGATCGATAAATTCGCCTGCGCATTGGGCACCAATAGGTATTCGGCTTGGCAGCCATCAATAGAGTTGCCGAATCGCCAGCCGCCCATGGGTTTACCGCCACACTGCGCCAAGTGGCCATCCAGACAGTGGTAACATTGCCCACAAGGCGTGATAGCGCCGACGATAACGCGCTGTCCGACTTTGTATCCGGTCACTCCCTCACCGAGTTCGTCAATCACACCGACCGGTTCATGGCCTATAATTAAACCCGGTTTGACGGGGTACTCGCCTTTGAGAATGTGGATATCGGTACCGCAAATTGTCGTTGTGGTTATGCGAATTAACGCATCTCCGGGTCCAACGATGGGTACCGGTTTTTGCTCAAGTATAATACTGCCAGGTTTAGTAAATACTGCCGCTCTCATCGTTCTCATCGCGTATAACTCCTAGTCTAGTCATTATTAAGGGTGCTGTTGCACACCACAGTGCAGTGATGTAATCACCCGGAACATTCGGAATGTCCTACAAGGCACCGTGGCTACCCCGTAGCCGTCAATCGGGCAGGCAAACGTTGGTATAGTCGGCGTGTCGATTGCGTCCGAGATCATGGGATCAGCACTGCAACGATCTAGAAGAAAACAATCTATACCTTATCGCGTAATATCTCTTCTCTGGGCTGAGCAATGACGACCTTCTCCACCAGTACCCCCTTGTCTTTGATATAATCCGTGCCCGCCTCAACCGCGGCGGTGACTGAGGCGACATCACCGGTCAAGGTCGCATAGCCCTTGCCGCCGATAGCCATGGCCAAATGCACGTCGATTAATTCGACATTGGCGGCTTTAACTGCCGCGTCGGCGGCTTCGATAATCGAGGCGACCGAAAATGTTTCGATAATCCCCAGCGCCGCGGTCTCTTCGATCACTCGGGTACCGCTGATCGCAGCGAATACTGAAGGGTGTACGTTAGGAATAAGCAGCTCATCGACAATGGTCTCTCTACCCATATCCAGCCCGGCGGACATCGCTGCCTCCACCGACGCTACATCCCCGGCCACCATCACCATAAATTTACCGGGGCAGATTGTGCGGTTAAACAGGATGTCGACATCAGCTGCCTTCAGCATGGCGTCGCCCACCGCATAGCCCTTAGCTATGGAATTCATTTCTATCATGCCAATTGCGCTTTTATTTTCCATGTTAATGACCATTACGTTGAATTGTTATGCGATCAGCCACGGCGGTAACCGTGCCGCTTATACTTGCGTGTACAGGTACGCCCATTGTCTCGGCGGGTGGCGCTGCGATCATATCGCCCGCAGTGACCTTGTCACCTGCTTTGACTAACGGTATAGCTATGGCGCCAAAATGCCTGCGCAAAGAAATCACCACACGCGTCGGCAGGGTATCCACTTGCAGCCAAGGGGCCGGTCGTTTGTCGTAGCGTTCCAGGCCCAGGCGCCGAATCAAGCGCGCGCTAGGCACACCACGGTATTCGCGCATGCTGTGTACCGGACGGGTTTGCGCTTGCAACTGTTCGGCGCTCTGCCATAAATTTTGCGCTTTTAGGTCGCGTTTGGTGGCGACGCACACATCGCGTGGATTCAGCTGTTCGGGGCAAGCCCACAAGGTACACACATTACACTCGCTACAGGCTTGCGCGTGTAGCGACAAGGTTTCGCTCATTACGTCTGTGGTTAGCAAGGAGCGCATCACTAGATGAGGTTGAATGGGGTAGCCTAATAAGTAGCGCGGGCACATTTCAGTACACAGTGTGCACTGATCACAGGCGGCCTTACCGATACGTTTAGACCTGTGCTCCGGTTCCGTTTTTTTGGCAACAACGGCTGCATCGTGCGGCAATACCAGTAGCCCACTGCTGGTCGCCGTAATGGGCGTAGAAAAATCGTTTTCGACGGTTCCCATCATCGCGCCACCCTCGATGATTACCGGCGAGTCGCAACTTATAGCGCCGGCCAACGCCAGCACATCGGCGTACGACATGCCAATAGGTAGCCAAGCAGTGAACGGCCGCTCTACTTCACCGTGCACCGTTAGCATCGTGTGGGTCACCGGCTTGTCTTGCGAGGCCGCGTACACATTGACCAGCGTTTCAACATTTTGTACCAACACCCCCACGTCTTTCGGCAAGCCTCCGGCTGGAATGCGTTGGCCCGTAATTTCATACACCAATTCGTATTCATCGCCGGCAGGATATACGTTGGGCATAATCTTCAATTCAATATTCGCCGGTAACATGGGCTGCACATGTGCAATCGACTCTTGGTGTTTTTGCTTGATAGCCAGTACGCCACGGCTGGCACCGGTATGCGCCATTAACAATTGCATGCCTTGCAGCATACTCTCAGTGAAGCGTTGCATCACCAGCTGGTCTTTATTGAGTAGCGGTTCGCATTCGGCACCGTTCGCGATCAACACCTCAGCCTGCGTATCCATTTTTATGTAACAAGGGAAACCCGCACCGCCGGCACCGACAACGCCTGCTTGCCGTACCTTGTCGACTAAAGTGCCTACAACAGTGTCTACCAAAGTATTCATCGCTGCTATGCCACCTAAATATCGATTGGTCTGTTAGCCACATCAAGAACGGCTTGTTGGAAGGCATCACAGGCGGCTTTACAGGCCGCTTGGGAACCCGTCAGATAGCCACCACCGTAGTTGGTTTCGGAGGGCGGTGCGAAGAACGTAGCCACCTCGACAGAGGCCGCTTTTAACGCCGCGTCCATGCCAAACATGGCTTCCAGTGGCGGTGCAATAAGATAAGCCAGCGAGTGCCCACGCGGCACATTGCCTTCTTTCGACAAATAACCACCGGTGGCCGACACCAGATGGGCGAAAAATGCCAGGCTGCCATCTTCGTTGGCGGACTTAAAGCAGGCCTCATGCTCAATGACTTCGCGCGCACGTTCCAGCCCGGCAGTGACATCGGCCGGTCCCGGCCCGGCCAGAATACCAATTACTTCTCCCGAGAACGGCCCCGAAGCATGTGCCGCACCCGCATAAAATGAACGGGCATAAACCACCTCAACGTCAGCAGCCTTGGTCGCTTCGTCTAACGCGACGTAGGTCACGTCATCGCTGTCAGCGGTGATAATGCCAATACAGCGCTGATTTTCGGACAATTTAAACTGCTTCATCATGCCCTGGTCTACCGAGGCGATGACCCTAGTGGCGAGCACCGTGGCTCTAATTTCATCTAATATACTCATGTTTTGTTCCTCTTTAACTAGCACAATCCAAGTAGCGCAATTCGGTTCATCGCAGGACTGGCAATTCAATTAGCGTTTTAGATTGAGCCCACTGGCTTTTTGCTCGAGCATCTTGCGGGCCAAGTCGACGATCACCGCCGCCGCTTCCACTGGTGGCGTGCCGTGGTCGTGAATATTGGAAATCACCATACGGTCGGACTCAACGGTGTCTTCAGTCGGTTTGTAAATACAATAACAACTGAGACTTTCCGACTGACCCAAGCCGGGTCGTTCGCCGATCAGCAGCAAATTGACCTCCGCTTGCAACATCTTGCCAATCTCGTCTTGCGCTTTGACCCGCCCGTAGCGTAGAAAAAATGGCGTCCCTACTTTAAAGCCGGCACTTTCAAGCCCCTTCACTAACGGTGGTAAAATCTCATCGTAGTTGTTGGTTACCGCATCTGTGCTTAAACCGTCGGAGATAACCACTTGCACCTGTGGCGATTGTTCACAACGCTCCATGACGATTTTCTTGCCCTCATCCGACAATAAACGGCCCAGATCGGGGCGAGTCAGGTACTCAGCCTTGTCAGCCACCCTGGTTTGCACTTCCCAAATATCATGCTCAGTTAACCACTCGGGGCTTATCTCTTTGACAACGGTATCCTTGGAGCGCGAATGGTCGGCAACGAAGCGCAACAGGGATAGCGTCCGCGGCCGAGACCCCGCCCTACCCTGGCAAACACGGGCCGCTGTTTGACCTATCATGTCGTCATTAATGTCGGCATGTTTGGCATCTCGAATGCCGTTCCAATGAACAAATTTATCTAGACTCAGGTCTTCCAACCCCCCATCGCTATCCGTGGCTGTGACAGCATCGCTGCTTTGGCCCGTCGGTGCAGCTGGCGGCGGCGCGGTGATAGATGGCCGCGGCGCTTTGGCAGGATGCGGTAGCGACGTAATCTGGCCCACTTCGATTTTTTTCTCGCCTAACTCACGTAACACGGAGTTGACGATGCTTTGAATTTTCTGCTCATCCATTGTCATCACCCATTTTCATCACACATAATCAAAAAAAATTAGTCAAAAAAGATTGAAGGATCGCCGGCCCGGGCGGTCAACTTGCCGTTCTCCATCAACCCCATGCCCTCCATCCACCGTTCAAATTCCGGTGCTGGCCGGTAACTGAGTAATTCTCTAGCGGTAACGACGTCGTGGAATCCCGTGGTTTGATAGTTCAGCATAATGTCATCCCCCAGCGGCAACGACATCACGTAGTTGCATCCAGCCGCAGCCAATAGCACAGTCAGATTTTCGTTCGAGTTTTGGTCGGTATCGGCATGATTGGTGTAACAGGCATCACAGCCCATGGGGATGCCTGTCAGCTTACCCATAAAATGATCCTCCAGCGCCGCGCGGGTAATCTGCTGGTGGTTAAATAAATACTCCGGGCCAATAAACCCTACCACTGTATTGACTAAATGCGGGTTGTAGCGTTTGGCGAGACCGTAGTTACGCGCCTCTATAGTGACTTGATCTGCACCGTGGTGAGCGTTGGCCGACAGCGCAGTGCCCTGCCCAGTTTCGAAATACATCATGTTGGAACCGGCCAGTCTGCAATAGTGTTTGCCCAGCTCATAGGCTTCGTCCAGCAGCGCCACCGTCACGCCAAATTCTTTCAGGCCTTTTTCAGTGCCCGAGAGGCTTTGGAATATCAACCCGCCCGGCGCACCTTTTTCCAAAGCCTCCATCTGGTTTGTTACATGCGCTAGCACACAACCTTGGGTAGGTATGTTCCATTTGTCGGTCACTTCCTTGATCGCTTCGAGTATGCGTCGGGTGTTTTCCACTGATTCCGTGACGGGGTTAACGCCAATGACGGCATCACCACAACCGTAAGAAAGCCCCTCGTAGGTTTGCACGATGATACTGTCGATATCGTCACGGGTATCGTTGGGCTGTAACCGTGAAGAAAAGCGGCCCGGTATACCCAAGGTACAATTAGCTTTTGAAATGACGTACAGCTTTTTCGCGCCCACCATTAAGTCGCCGTTGGAGCATATTTTACAAACTGCTGCCACCATTTCTGAGGTCAGCCCACGGCGTAGCCTTTCGTAATCTTCCTTCGAGGGTTTATCACTGAGAATATATTCACGTAACTCACTGACCGTCCAGTGTTTGATATCAGCGTATATCGCGGAATTTATGCTGTCTTGAATAACACGGGTTACTGCATCCTCTTCGTAGGGTACTACTGGGTTTTCATAGAGGGTTTCCAAGCGCATTTCACTGAGCACTTGCTTGGCCGCCACTCGCTCCTGCGCAGTGTCGGCGGCAACGCCTGCCAGCACGTCGCCCGAGCGCAGCTCGTTAGCCTTGCCCAAGACGTCTTTGACGTCACGAAATTGATATACCTTGCCAAATAATGTCGTCTTTAATTGCATGAAATGTCTCCTTGTGCGGCTGCTTATGCCACCTCTTCTTATGCAGGGAAGGCCAGCGACTTAATTGTCAGCGGTACGACTTCACCGCCAAAAAAGCTCTGGCCAATATCGATGTAATCGCCCTCTCGAGCGCGCACTTCGTCAATCACCAGCAACTGTTGCGGGTCGATTAACGGTTGTAATTCCATACCGAGCACCTTACCCAGATCATTTTGGGTCACCACGATGACTGGCGCATGATGGTTGCCGTGTTGTTGGTAATAGATCGCCAACTGCCGTGCGGTATGATTGACCATGCGATAATTCACCGGCATGGCCGCATCAAAGGCGATCGCATAGCGGTCTTCGTGCAACCGTAAATCCATGCGCTGGCCAGCGTTGATTATTTGTTGGCAGACATCCGGCTCGCTTGCTTGCCAATCAATATTCGGCTGTACAATGGGGATATTGCGCACTGGCAGCTCGTCAGTATGCAACCAAATCGAACTGCCCGATAAAGACAGTGTGTAGGCACCCGCGCCAATCACAGTAGCTTGCACTGTCTGTGCCGGTTTTTTGATAGGCAGCGCCGCAAGCTGTGGGTTTTTCAGCAGAGAGCGAGCCAACAGCACGCCAATGTCTTTCCATTTGAAGGAATCCAGTTCACCTTCCCTGAGCTGGTAGTAACAATCCCCCACCCCGCCGCTGATAAATATTGCATCGAAGGGTTGCACTGCTCGCAGCGCCGGTGTCATCAACAAGCGGCTGCAAAGTGCGGAGTGACAGCTACCCATGCATTCCACAATCAATTCAGCCATGCGATTGACGATTTGTGTTAGTTGCGCGGTTAGCAGCTCCTCTACTTGCAACTGCCTGCCAAACAATTCTTCGATAACAATGCGTGCCGGTGGGTGAATCGTCGTTACAGTGCCGCTGCTATCGGTTTCAATCAGGTGGCCACCCACGTTCAGGCAGGCCGTATCAACGACATTACCGCCGTCAAATACCACGTAATTGCTGGTGCCGCCGCCAATATCGATATTCAGTACTCTGGCGTGATTACGTTTGGCGTAGTCACCCGCGCCGCTACCACGGCCGGCAATCACCGACTCAAGGTTAGGCCCAGCCGTGGCCACCACGAAATCGCCTAGCCGCTCCGCCAAGCCCATCACCGAGTCACGTGCGTTTTTCGCCTTCGAGGTTTCGCCGGTAATAATAATGGCACCCGTTTCTATGTCCGCTAAAGTGAGGTCTGCCGCTGCGAACTGTTGGTCGACAAAGGTTTGCAAGCGCGGCACATCGACCAGCCCATCAACCGTCAGAGGTGTGCGACTGATAGGGCTTTGAAAGCAGATCTCACGTTCGACAAACTCGTAGCGCGGCACCTGGGTAACCGGCGCGCGATTGACCATGGTCAGACGCGAAAAGATCACCTGCGTAGTGGTGGTGCCAATATCGATACCAACACTGTGCACGGTTTTACGATTCACTCACCACCTCTGGGTTAGTGTTAGGATGAGGCGCTGGCTTGTCAGTAACCGGTGCGTTCTTCTCTATCGACGCGATCATTTTGTTGGCCAGCAGCATCGCAAACAGTACGGCGGTAATCCCCCCCACCAGCTTGCCGATAATCACGGCCATGATCATGTCTGGCTTGTTCGCCGCAGTGAACCCCAGGTGATCGCCAAAGGTAAATGCCGCACTCACAGCAAACGCCGAACAGAGAATTTTGCCGCGGCTGTCCATGTCTTTCATTACTTGGAACATGGGAATATTGTTCGCCAATGTCGCTATCAAACCAGTAGCAGCCGTGGGATTCACGTTGAGTACCTTGCCCATTTTTAGTAGCGGCTTTTCAAACCAGCGCGTTAACAACAGCACCATCGGGTAGGCGCCGAGTAAGATGATAGCGATAGAGCCGATCACTTCGACGGCGCGCATATCGACCCCGGGCTCATCCCCCGCCACCATAAAGATGGGGTCCATACCGGGAATAAGGGTAATACCCAAGGTTCGTTCCAACACTGCGGACATCAGGCCAAGGGTGATAAATGCCACCAGAAATTTGGCAAAGATGGAGAAGCCGTTGATCATGCGATCAGGTATCAACCACAAGCCGGCGGCAATCAGCGCCGACACGATGATTACTGGGATCAGGTTCATAAAAATCAGCGGCAAATTAAAGGTAATCGCCTGCTCGGTACCAGGCACCATAACGGTCGAAGCCATCGCTGCCAAACCACCGGCAATACAACCCAGAGGAATCGTGACAATACCGGCCAGCACACCGGCAGCAAGATAAGGGCGATCTTTAACGTCGATAATGCCTACCGCGACGGGAATGGAAAATACAATCGTCGGACCCATCATGGCGCCGAGAATCAGGCCAGCGTACATCCACGCGCCGTAGTTAATAATACCGTCGGCGCCGGTCGCCATTTCCTTGGCGAGAAAGTAACCGCCCATATCGTTAGCCAGCAAGGTGGTGGCGAACATGGCGGGGTCAGCACCCAGCGCAGTATAAATGGGTACAACAATAGGCGACAAAACTTTAGCTAGCACCGGCGCAATGGCGATAATCCCTACCATCGCCAGCGCCAAGGCGCCCATCGCGTTAAATCCCTCTTCGAACTGGCTACCCGCGCCATCAATCGACTTGCCGATCTTACTTAAGCCAATCTTGCCAAGGATAGGCGCGGATCCGCCAAACTGCTGGAACACCCGGTCCAGCGCGCCGATGACCATAAATGCCATCATGATGTACAAAATAACCTGATTTAACATTTCCATGGTTTTCTCTCCGCTTATTTTGGCTTAGCAGTTGCTTAAGTTCCGCTCGCTTGTTGAAGAATTTGTACTATGTCGTCTTCTGTTACATGACGCGGGTTGCTGGCCAGACAGATGTCTTGCAGCGCGGCAGCGGCCATCTCGGCAAAATGCTCTGGCCGCGCACCGGCCTCGGCAAGGTTGCCGGGTAGGCCAATATCGGCGAGCAATTGCCGCACTGCCATAACGCCGGCGTCACAGCGCTGGCGCGCTGTCATTGACTCGCGCACTACACCGAATACCTGCGCGATATCGGCATATTCGTTGCGGCACACCAGTCCGTTAAAATCCATAACAAAGGGCAATAAAATACCGTTAGCAACGCCGTGGGCCAGTGCATAACGCGCACCCACTTGATGCGAGATTGCATGCACCAGACCCAGCCCAGAATTACTAAAGGCCATACCCGCTTGATACGATGCGATCGCCATGTCGAGGCGAGCCGCTTTGTCCTGGCCGTTACCTACAGCTTTTGGCAAGGCCTGTGACAGTTTTTGAATCGCGGCGATCGCCAGCGCTTTCGATAGCGGGTTTGCTGCGAGTGCGGTAAAAGCTTCAATCGCGTGTGTCAACGCATCGATGCCGGTAGCCGCCGTTACTGAAGCGGGCAGATACAGCATCAAACCGGGATCGACTATCGCCAAGTCCGGCATCAGGTCGGCCTGTTTGACGACAACTTTCTTCTGCCGGTCAGGCTGCAAGATAACGCTGATATCAGTCACCTCCGAACCGGTGCCTGCTGTGGTGGGCACGGCTCCTAGACCTATCGATCGTCGACCATTGAATCCGGCACTGAATCGAGGATCAGCCAATTCAGCTAGGCTGCAATGACAGCTGCCCAGCATCGCGATTACCTTGGCTGCATCCAGCGCCGAACCACCGCCAACGCCCAGTACAAAATCGGCTTCGCTGCGCGCCAGTAGCGCGACACCCTGATCGACAATGGAGGTACCCGGCTCGCGTTCAATGCCTGCAAAAACAGTAGTTTTGATGTTGGCGCGTGCCAGACTGCGCTCGGCGCCCAACAGCAAGCCCTGTTGATAAACCGTTTTATCCACCACCAGCAGTACGTGCCGAACTGCCAGCCGCTGTAACAGCTCGCCTATTTTTAGTATGGCTCCCTCGCCTACCAAGGTTTGGCGAGGGGCGTGGAAATGAAATAAATCGCGTGGCGTGAGTTCGTCGACCGTTTGCGTCACAACGCTGGTGATATTGGCTAGGTCTAATGGTGGCTGCGTGTTGCTCATATCATCTCACCCGCGCCTGACTGAATTCGGCGCGATCAAAAAACGCCGCAATAGCCAACGGGGTTAAATGCAAAGGATGCACAGGGAGGATAACGTCAACGCCAGAGAATTCGGCAGCGAACACCTCGACAAATCCCGGCAGTGCGCAGCAACCGCCGGTTAAATAGATCGCAGGAGGGCGATGCCCAACGATATGTTGTTTCACCAGGTCAGCCATCTTGGCGATGACTGGCGTAACCAAACCCAATATCTCCGCATTCTCGCCTTTGCGCTTCAACAGTTCGGCTTCTTCATAGGACAAACCAAAGTGGCCGGCCAGCGTCAGCGTGATGTGTCGTCCGCCGGTGGCATCATCGACAGACTTGATGACTTTGCCGTTGGCAATAATCGCCGTACCGGTAGTGCCGCCGCCAATATCCACCACAGCCGCCTGCTGTAGTTGCAACAGCCGGGCAACGCTGCTCGGCTCGTCTATCACATCGTTAACGTCTATACCGGCGGCTTCAACAACATTGATGGAGATACGCGGATCGGTGCCCGGTGGATAGGATGTCGTTGCCTGCTCTATGGTAATGTTCAAGCGTTCGCTGGCGCGTCGTAGCTGATCCTTCACGATGCGGCAGGCACCTTGGAAATCGACAACCACGCCGTCACGTACGACATCTGCCCAGTCCATATAGCAGGCCAGAGGGTTGTTTTGTGCGTCCAGCACGATGGTTTGAATATCCGCAGTACCGAGATCGATTCCAACCTTGAAGGCGCCGTGGTGCGGCCGCGAACGGTCATCATTCAATATCTTTGCGGTCGCTTGCAGTAATTTATTGACTGCTGAGATTTGCATACCGGTGGCTATCGTTGTTTGGTTCATTACAAAGCTCTCTTACACAATACGGAATGCATCGACTAGCGTGCAACGACGTTTACGCACAAAAGTGGAGGCGTTGGTCACGCCTTCTCCCGTTGGTGTCGATATAGTCATCGAAGTCCAGCCTTCACCGCCCGCGCCAAGACCGGCCAGACAGGGGCCGTTTTTCACAAATAAACTAGTGTTTATCTCGGCCGCCATGCGCGATAGGTTGTCGATATTGCGCGAGTGCATGGCTGCGGAGTGCAGGTTGCCTTGTTCTAAGGCGATGCCCCAATCAATCGCTTGGTCAGCATCCCTAGCCCTGATCAGGGCAATCACTGGCAGCATCAATTCAGTGGTAGCGAAAACATGGTCTCGCGGTGCTTCCATAACCAGTAAACGAGTATCGGCGGGGACGTTGAAACCTGCGGCGGCAGCAATTTTTGCGGCATCGCGACCTATCCATTCAACCTTTGAGTGCGCCTTAGCACCGGGGTAATCGGCAAGCACTAATTGCGCTACCGCTTCACCCTGCTCTGCCGTTATTTCCACGGCACCGTGGCGACACATGGCTGTTTTAAGCGCATCGGCAATGGAATCAACGGCGATGATTTCTTTTTCGTCGACGCACACGATGTTGTTGTCGAAGGATGCTCCCTGCACAATACTGATGGCGGCGCGCTCGATGTCCGCTGTTTCGTCAACCACCACCGGGGGATTACCCGGCCCTGCTGCTATCAGGCGTTTATCGCTAACTTTGCGCGCGGCCTTGACCACTGCGTCACCACCGGTAATCGTTAATAAATGGATGTCGGGATAGACGAATAGCTGGTTTGCCGACTCAATAGTGGGTGACTCGACACAACTAACGATACTGGCAGGGCCGCCAACACTGGCCGACGCCTGATTGATCAGTTGAATAGTGCGCAACGAAACGGCTTTCGCGGCAGGATGTGGTGAGAACACCACCGAATTGCCGCCAGCGATCATGCTGATCGCGTTGTTCAATATGGTGGCCGAAGGATTAGTAGAAGGGGTTATCGAGGCGATCACCCCCCAAGGCGCACTCTCTAATAATGACAAACCGTGATCGCCAGTAATCGCGGTAGCAATGAGGGCTTCGGGCCCCGGTGTTTTGTCGATAACCAAGCGGTTTTTGCGCACTTTATCGGCGACTCGGCCAAAGCCGGTCTCGCTCACAGCGAGTTCACAGAGTTCTTGTAGATGTTCGCTGGCAAGTGCACGAATGGCGCCAATAACGGCGTTACGCTGCGCCAGAATACGCAAATAGGGTTGCGCACCCCGTGCTGCCGCCACCGCATCGTCCAGTGACGTGAATACACCGTAGCGTTCACCGTCGGGCTGGGGCGCATGCATTTGCTCTATCACCCGCCGCACAATCGTTTCGAGTTGTTGTGGATCGATATGTGGTTGCACCATGACCTACTCTCTTTTACCGTTGCTGATTTTTCTGAAACCAAGTGGATTTATCGCTGGTCACTGCATCGATAATACCCACCACGCTCAAATCGACCGGCGACTGCCCTGCACTGTCAACCGACATGCGGGCGGAACTACCACCAACCACCAATACCCATTCACCTTCGCCAGCGCCGAGCTTATCTACAGCCACCGCGACAGCAGGTTCTTGCTGGCCTGATTGATCAATAAATGCAATCAACGCCAGCTTATCCATACCTAAGCGATCGCTGCGAATAGTGGCAACGACCTGACCGATAACTTTTGCCAGTCTCATAATCCTGCCTTTTAATTACTGATTGCTTAAACCCACGCTAGCCGGTCACCTTTTTGGCAACTGGCTTTGCAGCTGGCTTCTTCTCAACCGATGCTTTGCTGTCCGCAAGCCTTTTGTTGTCAGCAGAAGATGCCGGCGTGATGGGAAAGATGGCTTCCAGATCCTCGTGCGGACGCGGAATTACATGCACGGCGATCAGCTCACCTAGCCGCTGTGCAGCGGCCGCACCAGCGTCAGTTGCCGCTTTGCACGCGGCGACATCGCCCCTAACCAGTGCCGTAACATAGCCATGGCCAATCTGTTCATAGCCGACCAACTCAACCCTAGCGGCCTTAACCATGGCATCGGCTGCCTCGATTAGCGCCGTCAGCCCTTTCGTTTCTATAATGCCTAATGCTTCCTTCATGCTGCGGTCCTCGTTAACGATGACGGTTTGTCATGCAAGTCCTGCCCCCTAGACATCGGAGGCTGGTTTGCCAGTGGCGGTAATCGCAAAAATAGCTTCCAGATCGCCGTGTGGACGTGGAATGACATGCACCGCTACCAGTTCGCCAAGCCGTTGCGCGGCGGCAGCTCCTGCATCGGTCGCCGCCTTACAGGCTGCCACATCTCCACGCACCATTGCCGTGACCAGTCCACTGCCAATCTGCTTATAGCCCACTAGCTCAACCCGGGCAGCTTTCACCATGGCATCCGACGCTTCGATTAGCGCGGTTAGGCCCTTTGTTTCTATGATTCCTAGTGCTTCGTTCATCGTTATAACTCCTGCGGATTAGAACTACTCTTCATTTGGCCAGGCATGACGCCAGCACTGCGATATTGACGATATCGTCAACACTGCAGCCCCTAGACAAGTCATGCATGGGTTTCTTTAAACCTTCCAGTAATGGGCCCAGCGCCTGGTAGTGACACAAGCGCTCGGCTATTTTGTAAGCAATATTGCCGGCATCCAGCGAAGGGAATATCAGTACGTTAGCATTGCCGTGCAGCGGGCTGGCAGGTGCTTTTATCGCTGCCACCGCCGGCACGATCGCAGCATCGACCTGTAATTCACCATCAACCAACAGGTTTGGCGCCCTAAGGCGAACCAGTTCAAACGCTTCGCGCACCCGGCACGCCGCAGGATGATCCGAGCTGCCCTTGGTGGAGAATGACAGCAGTGCCACCCGCGCTGTTTCACCGGTCAACTTTTCAAAATTCTGGGCGGCGTCGATGGTGATATCGGCCAATTGCTCGATGCTAGGTTCCGGTACCACCCCCGCATCGGCAAACAGGCGCACATCTTTGCCGTCTGGCGATGACATCATAAAAAAGGAAGACACCGTTCGGTGCTGTTCGGCCACACCGATAACCTTTAGCGCTGCGCGCAATACGTCGCCAGTGGTGGACAGATTGCCGGCAATACAAATATCGGCCTGGCCACGCTGCACCATCATCGCCGCATAAAATAGGGGATTGCTCATCGCCTCTTGGGCATCTTCATAGCGCAGCGATGGTTTTTTTCCCTCCTGCTCCTGATAAGCGGCGGCGAACTCATCGAAATAACCAGAGTGTCGCGGGTCTACAATCGCGAGGCAGGGTGTTATCACTCCGCTGCGATTAGCATAATCGCGCAATTCAAAGGGGTTACCGAGCAGAATGGGATCAGCCAAACCTTGCTTTTTTAATTCATTGGCCGCATGTAATACGCGCGTGTCCAGCGCATCGGCAAATACGATTCGCTTGGGTGCAGCCAGGCATTCAGCGCGACATTGCTGCATCAGCTTCATAGCACCCGCACCCTGTCGATGGGCTTACTGCTAGTCGACTCGCTCACGACAGTCATCAACATCAGCACATACAAGGCACTACTAAGGCGATTCAAACCTTGCACAATATCGTCCCGCGTCAGCAGGTAACTATCCGTTACAAAAGCGCGAATGGCCTCTAACTCGGTTTCGCGCACCACTGCCCGAAGCACATTTAACAGGGCTACGTTTTTACCGTGGCTTAACTCCGGAACGATATGGTCGTGGCCCAAGTATTTAAGTGGCTGATGAGACACCGCATGCAATATCTCGGCGTCCATTTCTCCCATACTAATTGGCAGTAGTGGCTCTTCGGTCACTTCACTTCGCAACACTTTACCCATATAAGAGCGCAGTTCCGCCAGCGACTGGTGTAACAGGGGATGCTTTTTTTCCGGTTCAAATTGCGTTTGCACCACGATCGTGTGGGCAATCAGCGTATCGAGCTTGCCGCGCAGGCCGATGCGTGGGTGCGTTTTTAACACCAATTGTTTGTCGTCCAACAGAGTGAGTAACTCTGTCTTTTTCTCGACATGGCTGTTGCAAAGCGCGCAGTTGTTGAGCGGCTGTTTATTCCCTCCCGTAAGCGGATTCACTCGTTGCCCAGTGATATCCGTTGCACCTTCTTGCTTGGCAGAAATACGGCCTTCGGCAACAGTGTATTTGATGCGAATCTGTCGTTCTGACAGCAGCTGACTGGCCGAGGGTGTAAACTTGCAGCCGTTAGGCAAAGCTACCTCGCTGCCATGCTCCAAGCCAAACGCTTGCCGTAGCCAAGTTTCAGTAATAAAGGTTTCGGTAATGAAGGATGGCATGTTCATTTGCTAGTCGACCAATCAGCAGGATAAGCCACGTAAACGAAGCGGACCTTGTCTGGTGTGCCAAACTCGATAGCGGACCCTTTTGGAATAAAAAACACATCTCCAGGCTTACCGATATGGGTTTTGCCGTTGCAGGTGATATGTAATTCCCCTTCGAGTACAACATCGATTTCGTCATAGGTCAGGGTCCAAGGGAAACTGCATTTTTCCCATTGCATAAACCCTGCTGCGATCGAACTGTTATCGGCCCCAGTAATCACATCGGTCAAACCAATGGCTTTGTCGGGCACGCCGTCAAAAGCACCAAATTTAACCGAACTACCGCGCACCAATATCACACCGTTAGTTGCGACTTCACGATCGCAATAGGGCACAGGAGTATTCAGCTCGCGCATGGCTTTTTCTATCAGCTGTTCGAGCAGCGCCGGGGCATGTTCGCCGGCTGGCAGTTTCGCCTCGACGGCCTGCCTAATCGCCTGTCTTGTGTTCGACTCAACGGCGGACTTATTACTTGCGCTGGTATCAGTCTCGAGCATTTTCACCCCAAGCTTTTTAGCAACGTCGCGCGCTTCAGGCGTGATAATCGTGCAACTTGGTACTACCGTAAGCGACGCTTTGCCGTCCCGGTGAAGCTGTTTGATATCTTCGGCTGTCACTAGGCTTTTCATAGATTCACCTTATTGGCTGAATAGGCTGATAGTGGATTCATGCTGCACTCTTTTTTTCGTTGCCGCCGCGCTTCTTTTCTTTGTCGCTGTGCTGGTGTTCTTTTTCGCTACGCGAAAGGGCGGCGTCTATGGGTTTACCCTGCAAACTGATCAAGTAGTCGCGCAATTCGGCGACACCGCTGCCAGTCACCACCGATGTGGCGAAATGCGGCGTGGGAATGGTGTTGTCATATAACAGGCGGCTTACTGTTGCGACATCAGCATCAGGCAAATCTATTTTGCTGATCACGCCAACAACGCGTTTATTGGGGTAGACATGCAATAAACCGGCGGGCAGAGCGAAAATAACGCTATTGGCGGGTTGCAGATAAACGATGGTGGATACGTCGACGATGGTCGAAAGCAAGGCACCGTAATAACTGCGCCGGCCAATAAATTCACCCGGTGTGTCAATCACATGACCGTCGTGAAATATCGCCGCTTGGGTTTTAAACACCTCGCCCTTATCACCCAGCAAGGCCTGCATTAGAGCCGTCTTGCCACAATGCACCGCGCCCACTAATACAAAGTCCGCCAGTGCCGGCTGCGTGCTGTGGCTCATGTGCGGGTTGCTGGACATACGCTGTAGCCTAAAACGGTTTGTAAGGTGCTCAGCACGGCATTCAATGCTTCTTCAACTGCGCCGATAGTGCCGGTTACCACTAAAGCACCTGAAAAACGATCGAGAAAACCAATTTCCACCGATGCAAACTTGGTTGCGACATCGCCGGCAATAATCGCCGTTTCTCCCGGGGTGAGCGTCATTATGCCAATCGCTTGCGCATGCTCTACGCCGACTTTCTGGCATAACTCCTCGGTGGGGTTGGCCAACAAATGAGCCAACGTGACCTGCTTGCCCGGAACGTATTCCTGAATAACCCGCTCGATCTCGGGCGTGTCTCCGTGACTAAACTCACTCATTAAACAATCTCATCAAAAAATGTCCTATCCGATAGTCGTTTCATATTCTCAGATACCGTTACCAACAACTGCCTTCCGGTACAACGGCAGGCTGTTGTTGGCACGCTCTACGTTGGCGCCTAAAAGCTTATTCTCCGAATGCCGCCGTTAAGCTGAAAAAAATACGCGCATCGCCCTTGTCGAGGCCAAATATTTTGTCGGCAGCGCTATCCGTATCGATATAAGCAAGCCGCGCCGTGAACATGCCTATATCGGCCTCGGCACCTATACTCCAATCCATGTAGCTGTCGTTCAATGGGGCGTCGAGGTCGTAGTAACCGACCGATGCCGTTAGGCGGGTGTTATGCGCCAGCGGTAAATTACCGGACAGGCCGTAATAAATTCCCTTATCGTCAAGATTAAATACTTTGTCGGAGTAGCCCATTAACAGGCTGACGTACTCGCGATAATGCACGCCGACTAACAGTTCCTCCCAATCGAGATCGGTATCGCTGGCGGTACCCGGGAAGGTATAGCGAATAGCAGTCGCATCTACCGTCCAGTCCTCGCTGAGGCTAGTGCCATAACCAACATAAATATCGATTTCCTGATCGGCCTGGTCGTCGAGTGGCCCACGGTCCTGCGAATCAACATTTGAACTCCAAACCCCAGCAAACAAACCGCTAGTGTGTGAAACGTCGAAGGCGGCATGTACGGCGGAATCGTTTAAGGTTTGGGAAATACCGCGAAACATATAGTCTGTCGCGATGGTAGCAGTAGCCGTCAATTCGACATTTTTATTGGGCCCAGCAACCTCTTGGGCATTAGATGATAGCGGCATCAGCACAGCCGCCGCGCTCAAGCTAAACATAAAAAGTGTTTTTTCAAACATTAGAATCATTCCAGCCGGTACAGTCAGTAACACAACGGCTAGTCTCTGGTTTTACTCGTTTTATTGATATGAGGAAGTCCACTTAGATCACATGGGCTAGTACTTAGTTTGCACAGGCTTTGCAGCTTTAGACGTAGTTTCGGTTGCCCTAATAGTCTGTACTCCTGATGGCCAAGAAAATTTTCAGGCACCGAGGATGACGTAGCGAGGGGATTCAACATCACAATAATAACGATCTCGATAGTGCTTGGATGCTGGCTGATTCACTAGGTTATTTGTGGCTACCCACAATATCTTTTGTACCCTAGACGCTCATAATCGATCGTAACTTAAAACTCTAGTGAGGATTTGGTCATGAACGTTACGAATTTGCAACCGCACAGCTCTGGAAGCAGCCTGACAATTCGACCCATCCGTATCAGCGACCAAGCGATCGAAACTGAGTTCGTACAACGACTATCGCCTCTATCCAAACACTTTCGATTCTTTGGCGGGGTTCGAGAACTTTCGCCACAAGCCGTTAAGGCTTTTTGCGATGTGGATGGGCATCATTCCATGGCATTTATTGCGACGCTGCAAGAAAACGGACAAGAAACCGAAATAGGCGTCAGCCGATTTTCGCCTAACAACAAGGACGATGTCCGAGAAATGGCGGTAACGGTAGCCGACGATTGGCAAAAACAGGGGTTGGGTAAATTGTTGTGCGAAAAATTAATCGCATTTGCTAAGGACCATGGTGTTAAAAAACTCTACTCGGTGGAACTCGTCGATAACCTGGCGATGCGCGACTTGGCACGTGACCTCGGCATGACAGCTAAGCGGGACGCGGAAGATTCGAAGCAAGTCATTTACTCGCTTTCACTTTAGTGGCTTGCATCTACATTTCAACGATTAGACGCCAAACAGGAGAAAGATTGTAGCGAACTGTCCGATGCGACTCGAGACATACACCACGCCATTACATATTGCTCCTACTTAGGCCTGCACGCATAAACATCGTTGTCGTCCCCCACCTATTGATACAGGGTTTGAGGATTAGGCTGGTCCTTGGGGCATGAAAATAAATAGTACTCTTACTAGGGTAGCGTCCCCAAATGCGGGCGTTTTTCATGATGATTTCTTCTCATGACATGAAAAGGGACATTGTCGTAAAATTTCATAATGAGTGATTAATTGTTAATCAAATGTGCCTAATCTATGAAGAGTATGCTAATCCCTATATTTTCATTGCTGCTATCCACCGCACTGCTACTGCTGGGGCATGGCTTGCAACTGACTCTTCTACCATTAAGAGCTGAAATGGAAGGGTTTAGCTCTACTGAAATTGGATTAACGGGCTCCACTTATTTTTTAGGCTTTGTGATTGGCTGTCTGGTGTCTCCTTATATCGTGCGCAGGGTTGGTCATATCCGCTCCTTTGCTGTGCTTGCCACCTCCTATTCAGTAATAGCGCTGATTTTTCATGCGACGCCTTTGTTTACGGCATGGTTAGTCTTGCGTTTTTTTTCGGGTGCAGCAATTTCAGGGCTCTATATGGTAATAGAAAGTTGGCTCAATGAGCGCGCCACTTCTGAAAACCGTGGCACATTGCTGTCTATATATACGGTAATTAATCTCCTTATGATCACTGCGGGGCAGCAACTCCTCAATATTGCCCCTATATCCAGCGGGTTACTCTTCGCTGTTGCCGCAGTTTTGTTTTCATTAGCAATAATTCCTGTGTCATTGACACTTTCACTGGCTCCCGCCCCTATACATAATGTCGATATTAACCTGTTTAAAATATGGAAACTGTCCAACGTGGGCGTGCTAGGTTCTGTCTGCAGCGGTCTAACCATGGGAGCGTTTTGGACGCTAGGCCCAATTTATGCTCACGGCATTGGTCTTGAAAAATTTCATCTAACACTGTTTATGAGCGCTACAGTGCTGGGAGGCGCGGTGTTTCAACTTCCGCTAGGTCGCCTGTCAGATCATTATGATCGGCGTATTGTTTTATTGGCGGCTGCGTTTATTGGTGGTGTTATTTCCATACTTCTATCGATTATTACTAACACAGCTTTCTGGTTATTACTGTTGGCTTTTCTATGGGGAGGTTGTGTAATGACGCTTTACGCAATCTGCCTTGCCCATACGACAGATGCGGCAGTACCGGAGGATTTTGTCGTGGTTGGGAGTGGCATGTTGCTGATCACAGGTCTTTTCTCCGCTATCGGGGCGCCAATGGCGTCGCTGTTTATCACCTATTTTGGCCCAAGAGGGTTATTTATATTTGTTGCGGGTTGTTTGTTTTTACTGGCTTTAAGCATTGTGGTTCGTAGGCATGTTCATGTAATTCCATATCAGGATGAGATTGAGCCCTTCAGGGCCATCATTGAAACCTCCCCTGCGGTGTTTACGCTTGATCCACGTACAGAAACCATTGAGGAACAAGATCCAGAACTTATTACTTAACATCACGATTAATTTTGCGCATAGAATAGTCGATAGATGACAGCTACTATGTGCCGGTTTCTCTTGCAAAAGGAAGAATGTCAATACGCGGCCAGTCACCGGACAGCTGTTGTGCGGTCAAACCGTGTTTCATGGCTAGGGTAAGTAATGCACCTTCAGCCGCATCGCCATGAAGCTCCCAGCCATCACTGCCATTGACCAGGGCACTGGCTATCAAAACGTAAATCAGGACGTTGTAAGATTGACAGAGAAAACACTTCCACGCCGGCTTGGGAGGTGCCACTGGCAAGTTGTTTTCACCCAACTCTGGTTGTCGGGTCACAGCGGTCGCTTTCGTCAAACCTTGCTCAGATGTTTGCTAGCCTGCAAATACTTCCAGTACATTGAAGGCCTGTGACATGGCCGTTTTTATTCATAATTTTCGTCAATCGTTATATGGTTTTCGGCTGGTTGCAATAAATAATAAGCAGCCGGCACAAAAATCAACGTGAGAACAGACGCCACGCACAAGCCCCCGATGATTACCGCCGCCAACGGTTGCCACAAAGGTCCGCCAAACAAAAACAGTGGGACCAATCCCAACACTGTGGTTACGGATGTCAGCAAGATGGGGCGAATACGCTGCCCCGCCGCATTGAGGATTGCCGTTGGTAAATTTTCAGCTTCGCGCTCAATGTCGATTTGATCGATCAAGACAATGCCATTGTTGATAATAACACCGGCCAAACTGATCAAACCCAGTATGGCCATGAATGACAGTGGCTGTCCGCTGGCAAGTAGGCCCAAGGGTGCCCCGATGAGCACCAACGGCACGGTCATAAATACAATCAGTGCACGTCGAAACGAATTAAACTGATAGATAATCACTAATAGCATAAGGAGGAAGGCAGCCGGTAGGCCGGCAGCGAGTTTTTGGTAGATCTCACTACTATCGGCGAGCTCGCCACCGATCGATAGCTGATACCCACCTGTCAGATCGAGCGTGTTCAATTTATCGTCCACCTTTTCAAACAACTCACCTGAGGTAAGAGCATCACTCTTAGCGGTGACAGTTATCGTTCGCTGCTGATCTTTGCGTCGTATTTGAGAAAACTCGAGTTCGGGGTGAGACTCCGCTACCTGATCCAAGGGTACAACTTGGCCTGATCTTCCAAGCACAGAAATATTGGCAATATCCTCTAGGCTGTTTCTATCTTTTTCCATTGCACGCAAAACGATAGGTATTGATTCATCGGATTCTCGAAATCCAGAAATCTGATAGCCATCAAAATAGGCACCCAAAACCCTGGCTAACGAATCAGAGCTAATCCCCAAGCGACGCGCTCGATTCTGATCGACGTCTATCACTACCTTAACAATTTTGTCGCCCCAATCATGTTGGTTTTCCACCAATGCTGGCGTGCCATAAAATAGTTCTTCCACCGCCCCACCAAGCTGTAGTAGGCGATCTAGGTCGGGGCCAGTAATCTCAACGTCAATGACACCGGATTCCTTTGCGCCCATCGCGAGGCGTTTGATGCGGAAACGCGCCTCAGGGAAGTTGGTATAGAAGTGGCGCCGTGCTCGCTTAAGGAATGCGTCCGCATCTACACGATTAAGCGTGTTCACCAAAAGAAAGGCGCTAGTGGGCGACCGATCGGCCGGATCAAGCGATAGATAGAAACGTGGTCCGCCATCGCCAACGTAGAGTAGCTGGTTTTCCACTTCAGGGTTGACCTGTTCAAGGTCTATCCAATCCGTCACACGTTGTGCCACTTGTGTCGTCCGGGAAATGTCTGTGCCTTTGGGCATATCCATGTAGATCAGCACTTCGCCTCGATCTGACGAGGGGAACAATTGCTTCGGCACAGCAACCATGACCATAATGCCGACAAACACCGCTGCATATGCAACCAGCAGCACCCAACCCGCTCGTGGCAACAGTGTCTCAAGCAAGCGACGATAGCGGGTCGTCCATATCGATACCTTACTGTTAGTTGACGTAGTCTTAACTCGAATCCACTTTGAAGCGACCATGGGCAGTACATAGATGGCACTGATCCATGACCCTATAAGAGTCAGCGTGACAACCGTGCCGAGCGAGAACGCGTACTCGCCCTCCGGGCCCTCCAGTAGAAAAAAGGGTATGAATGCAAACACAGTAGTTGCAGAGGCTATCATCAACGGCACAGATAATTGTCTCCCTGTACGCAGCGCCGCTTCTTGCGGTTGTGTTCCATTTTGCAGCTGACGCAACATATCCTCGACGATAACCACTCCATTGTCGACCAGCAAACCCAGTGAGATTATCACGGCAGCGATAGAGACCTGTTCTAGCGCAATGCCGAGGAGACGCATGCCAATCAATGCAAACAAGACCGCAAACGGCACGATAGTGGCGATGATAAACCCAGTACGCAATCCAAGGAAAACCATGACGACAAGGAGCACAACCAACACCGTTTCCGCCACATTGAGTAACGCATTATTGATAGAACGAGCAACCTCTTTGGGTTGGAAGGTCACCAGATCTAGGGCATACCCGATCGGTAGGCCACGCTCAAATTCGTGGACCCTGCGTTTAACGGCATCGCCAACGTCGAGGATATCGAAACCGGTTTGCATCTCCACGGCAACAACAATCACGGGGCGGCCATTGTAGAATGCTTGAATCTGAGGCGGGTCGGCATAACCACGACGTACCGAAACGATATCCGCTAGGCGGACAAATCGATCCAGCCCCCCTACTTTTGTTAGTAAGGCTTCGATTTCTGCTACGCTCTTGAATTCACCGGTCGCTTCCAACAGGAAGCTCGTGCCCGCCGCGTTCAACTGACCAGCTGGAAGAATGATATTCTGGGCACGTAGGTCATCTATCAATGTCGGTAATTGAACACCAACAGCAGCCAATCGCTTTGCATCAAACTCAAGCCAGACCTGTTCTTTCTGGACGCCGTAAAACTGGACTTTGCCAACGCCCTCGATGCTATAGAGATGACGCTGCAACTCCTCAGCCGTTGACTCCATCTCTGCATACGTGAACCCTTCGGCAGACAGCGCAATCGATGCCATTGTTACGTCACCGAAATCGGTGTTGACGAAAGGGCCCACGGTTCCAGCGGGTAGCTCGCGCGCGACCTCCTCCATTTTGTCGCGCAGTTCCTGCCAAATACCATCAAGATCCGTGTATTGATCATGCAGCGTCACATTAATCGTTGCTTTTCCTGTAATGATTAGCGTTTCGATTTCATCAACTTCAGCAAGTTGCCGAATCTTGCGCTCGATGGGCTCCGCGATGAGTTGCTCTAAACGTACCGGGCTTAGGCCGGGAAACCCTGCCGTAACAACCGCAGTGCGAATGGTGATTGCCGGTTCTTCACTTTTAGGAAATTGCGGATACAGTGACAGCCCCATAACAATGAGACCCAACATCACAAACAAGGTGAGTCGAGGTTTTTCCAAACCGATGCGCGTCAGCCATTCCATCGTTAAAGGGTGTCCAGAAGTTGGCTATCCAGAAGTTGTACATGCTGACCGTCGCGCAGATAGGAAACGCCAGCGGATGCCACCAGATCTCCTGCTTGCAAACCCGCTTGTACAATCACTCCATTTTCACGTATGCCGATGACGTCGACTTTGCGCTCATGTACCGTAGCGGTACTCGGGTCGTAGACGAAAACCGGTACTCCTGTTCCATCGGCTTTAAGCTGCTTAATCTTCTTAAAGGCAAAACAAGTAACCGGAATCATAAAACCCTCTCCGCTGTCTGGAAGCGCTACATCAATAAAGACCTCCGCGGACATTCCCGCTTTAATGCGCTCTGGTGCATCATCTAACACAACGACAATCGGGAAAGCGGAAATTTCCGAGGCTCTAGTACCTAGCTCAGTGATTCGCCCCGAATACTCGGCGCTGGTCAGGTCTGAGACCACAACTCTAACCACTTGTCCTACGGACAGAAAGTTGATTACCGACGAGGGAACCGTGAAAGATGTTTCAAGGGCATTTTCAGCGTATAACGTCAGCGTGCGCTGCCCAGCGGACACCGTGGCGAAAGAATCGACGTCTACGTTGGTGATGATGCCAGCAAACGGCGCGCGTAGTTCGGTCTTGGCTAGGCTATCCTTTGCGATGTCGAGTTTCTTGTTAGCTTGCTGACGCTGAGCGAATGCTGTATCCACAGCGGCTTCAGCGTCATCAAAAACCGAACGCGAGATGACGCGTTTATCCCAGAGTTCAGATTGGCGCACAAAACTGGCGCTCGCGTTCCTATGCGCCGCTGTTGATTGCGCCACATTGGCTTCGGCTTCTTGAACGTGCAATTCAAACGTGCTCGGATCCAACTTGAGCAGCACATCACCCAAACCAACGGCTTGCCCTTCAACCAGTTTGATATCCTGTAGTTGCCCATCCACCTCGAAGGCTAGACGAGTCTCATTGTGTGGTTGTATAACGCTTGGATATCGTCGCTCCATGGATTGCGTTTGATCTTTTACCTGGAAGGTGCGAAGTCCGCGGATCGCCTCTGTTTGTTCTAATGGAGCCTCGGTGCAAGCGAGCGCGGCGAACAACATAAACATGATGGAGGCAGTTCTAAACATTAAATATCACCTTCTATTTTGCGTGGAGCAACCACAGCAGCATCAGCCATTGTGATGGTAGGCGACAAGCTAGTGCGCCTGCTGCCTTTCTCACGGGACTGATCAATGGTCTGTGCTGTTCGCTCTGCGATGAGCTGTGCCTCGTCGGTAGCCACCACCAATAGTCGCGCCGGTGAGTGGGACGCTGAGAACTCGGCAACTGGACAGTTTCTGTCAATGCGTAAATTCCGGTTGCGATGCTCATCAATATGCACACCGAGAAAATCCAGACCTTGCGCCACTCGGTGACGAATTAAGCTACTATGCTCCCCTATTCCTCCCATGAAAACAATCGCATCAACGCCACCCATGACCGCCGCATAGGCGCCAATGTATTTACGAATACGATGGGTAAATACTTGAATCGCGAGGCTGGCGGATTCATCTCCCTGAGCTGCGCGAACTTCGATCTCACGCATGTCGTTGACACCCGTCATACCCAACAGACCAGAACTGTGATTCAACATTTTATCCAGCTCGTCCACGGAGAGATCACCCGCGCGCTGCAATTGCATAACGACGCCCGGATCTATGTCACCGCAGCGCGTGCCCATCACCAAACCTTCTAGCGGCGTCATGCCCATACTCGTTTCCACGCTGCGACCGTGTTCGATAGCCGCGATGCTACAACCGTTGCCAAGATGGCAAGCGATCAACCGTAACTTACTTAGATCCCTGCTTAGAAACTCGGAGGCGCGTTGCGCGACATATTCATGACTGATGCCATGAAACCCGTAGCGCCGAATACCTAGTTTATCGACCACCTTCTGCGGTAACGCATACGCCCTAGCATGCTTGGGGAGCGTCGAATGAAAAGCCGTGTCGAACACGGCAACCTGTGGAAGCTGGGGCAGCAAACGCCGTGCGGCGTGTATCCCGGCAAGGCACGCAGGGTTATGCAGTGGCGCCAGCGGCACTAGTGCCTCGATCGCCGCCTCGGTCTCTGTTTCAATCAGTGTTGGTTGAGAAAATTGTTCCCCACCGTGAACAACGCGATGGCCGACGCCATCTATGTGTAAATCAAATCGCTCTATCTCGGCGAAGATACGTGTTAACGCATCGTCGTAATCAAGGCCCGCGGGCAGCGTCGACGCCAAACCATTGATGTGCAACGTACAAGCGGCCTCACCAATGCCGTCAATTTTTATTACGACCAAACGAACACCGGTCGCTAAATTGATTACCGTAGTTTTGATCGACGAGCTGCCGCAATTAATAACAAGAATTTCCATCAGTGACGTAGTGTCCATCTTGAAGGTTTATAGGCTACCGAAAGCGTGTGTTCAGCTCGCACATACCGATGGCAGCCAACGATTTTTTCATTGTTCTTTTTTACTGGGCACTGTATCAATGCTTGCATTTTCAGCAATTGTGTCTTGCCACAGTCCATTATCTGGATCCCCTAACGGGCGGGTGTCAACGCCTCAAAGCCAGCGACCACGTCGAACATTTCCTCGTCTATCCCGCTCTGGCGCAAGCGGTGAAACGTTCGGTTCAGGTCCTCTAGCAATTCATCAATATTTTTTTCAGCGCGTTGCATAGCAGACAGGCGGCTGGCATTTTCGCTGGCTAATGACTCTGCGCATGCCCTGAATAATGAAACGAAAAAGTACTCACGAATCAGTGCCCGCAAGGTCTGTTCTGTACTATTCATGACTTCCGGTAAGTTATTGGTGGGCCACGGAATGTTAGCCAGATCATGCCGCCATTGATTGTCCAGCGGTAGTAGTCGTTGGCTCACCGGGGCATAAACCGCGCCATCCTTAGGGCGGTTGTGAAAAAGATAGATCTGCGTAATCTCACCCTGTTCGCGCCGCCCCTCCATCTCCATTAAGATTTGCCAAACCAGCGGTGTAATCGCATTAATGGCGCTAGGCAGGTTGAACCCCCCCTCCGGATGCAGGCCCGTATCCACCAAGCGCGATTGAACACGTTCACCCACCGACCAAACCATTTTTTTACCCGGCATCTCTTTGAGTGTATGCGCAACAAACTCGACGATGTCCTCATTGAATCGCCCCACCAGCCCCTGGTCCGAACCAAACACGATAGCACCGATAGCACCGCTTTCCGGCGATGACATTGGACTCGCGAAAGCAGACAGTTCGGTACGCCGGAAACTAGCCGACAAGCCCAGCTGCACGGTGCGATAGTAATCATCCAGCGAGCGCACGGCATTCTCGTATTGGCCGATACTCGACGCCGCCACAGCCTTCATCGTGCGCACCACGGAGTCGAGCTCTCCCGCGCTATTGATCTTGCGGCGCAGGTTGGCGGCGGTATCGCTCACACGGACACCTTGGGCGCTGGTTCGGATTGAAAGGGGGCAAGCGCCTCTTTAGCGATCTGAACAATCGTGGTTCGATCTTCGTCACTTAACTTGTCGTCGCCATCAAGTCGTGCGCTCACTTCATCGGGGATATTATCTGCCGCTTCGCGTACCGCATTCTCTGCATCCGCCATCTGAGCAAGCGGCACCTTGTCAAAGTGTTCGTCGGTCAACGCGAGCAGCACAGCGATTTGCGCGGGCACAGACATCGGTGCGAACTCGGATTGCTGAAGGCAAGCGCGGATACGCCGTCCGTGTTCGATGATGAGTCGGGTGTCTTCATCCAACCGCGCACCAAACTTGGAAAAGGTTTCGAGCTCCTCGAACTGGGCGTAGGCAAGTTTGAGGTCCCCCGCCACCGCACGGTAGGCGAGGCGCTGCGCCTTGCCACCCACGCGTGAGACGGACTTGCCTACATCAACCGCAGGTAACACACCTAACGCGAACAGCGTCGGTGAAAGATAAATCTGTCCATCGGTGATGGAAATCAAGTTGGTCGGAATGTAAGCAGAAATATCCTGCCCTTCAGTTTCAATAATCGGCAGCGCGGTCAACGAGCCGCCACCGAGTTCTGGGAGTAAGTGGGTTGCACGTTCCAGCAGGCGTGAGTGTATGTAAAAAATATCGCCTGGGAATGCTTCGCGCCCGGGCGGTCGCCGTAGTAGCAAGGAAAGCTCACGATAGGCGCGGGCATGATGAGTGAGATCGTCATACACAATCAGCACATCACGACCCTGGCTCATAAAATATTCTGCGATGCTAGTCGCAGCATAGGGTGCTATATAGGCGAGACCGGGCGGATCGTTGCCTTCGGTAACCACGACAACGGTGTACTCCATCGCACCATTTTTTCGCAAGGCGGAGACCACCTTGGCCACGCCGGATGCACGTTGGCCAATGGCGCAATATACGCACAGCACATTCTGGTCGCGTTGATTCAATATGGTGTCTAGCGCGATCGCGGTCTTGCCAGTCTGCCTATCGCCAAGAATTAACTCGCGCTGTCCGCGCCCAATTGGGATCAATGCATCAATGACTTTGATACCGGTTTGTAGGGGCTCGGTGACAGGCGCGCGATCCATGATAGCTGGCGCGGGACATTCGACAGCTAGGCGTGTGTTGGAAACCAGCGGCCCCATGTCATCCAAAGGCAGCCCCATGGGATTAATAATTCGTCCAATCAATCCCTCTCCCACTGGAACGTCCACTACATGACCCGTGCGCTCGACTTCATCGCCCGCCTGTAAGTGCCAATGGCCTCCCAATAGAACGACACCGATTTCGAATTCATCGACGTTGAAGGCGATACCATAGATATCCCCAGGAAATTTCAACACTTCTTCAAAACCCACGCCCGGCAGACCAGAGACTTTTGCGATACCGGTGGCGATACTGGTGATAGTGCCAATCTCGCGAGGTTTCAGTTGTGGCGTAAAAACATCCAGCGCATGACTGATCCCATCAAACGCTGTATCGAAAATAGTACTAACCTTTTCAGGCTCCATGTTTATCAGTCCCATGTTTAACCGATTCATGTTTGACGGGGCTTTGCTCAGCTTTGGTCTCAACGTTACTTGAGGTTTTGTGCGTCTCCAGCAAAAGTTCATCAACCCCCTGTTGCAACGAAAGCAGGTAGTCCGCGATGCTCCAGGCCACTTTTTGCCCATTGCTGGTGAGTTCAATGCCGCAGACTAAATCTGGGGCGGTCTCGAAGTTGATTTTAATTTCCGCCGAAAAGCTGGTGTTGAGAGCGTTTTGTATTGCGCTACGCTGCTCTGCGGGCAAATCAAACGCGGAGCGCAATCGTGCGGGGTCGGAGGATGACTTAAGAGCTGCGGTGAATTCGTTTTTTGCCTTGTCATCCATCTCTTGCAATCGGCGAATAAACACATCACAGATACGTTCTTCCAGGCTTGCCCCGGCAAGGTCCGTTAACGCCCTGCGCGTGATAGCGAAAACCTCCTGCTGGGCTCGGCGGCCGATAGCCTGCTTTAGGTTGTCGGTATCTTGCCGCAGTGCTTTCTGCCGCTTGGCAGTCAAGGCGTCTGCTGCCTGACGCGCTTCGTCTAGAAGCCGCGACCGCTCGACGCCGGCTTCGTCCTGCGCCTCGCTCATTAGTGTGGCGTGTTGCTTATCGAAAGTTTCGTTCTTTTTCCTATACGTCTCGTGCTCCTGTTGAGCTTGCGCTTTTCTCGCGTCGGCGTCTGCCAGTTCCTTGGCGATTCGACTCTCTCTTGCATCAATGGCATCGAGAATGGGTCGGTACAGAAAGTGTTTCAACAACCACACTAGAATGAGGAAGTTGACAACCTGCGCACCAACAGTAAACCAGTCAATCAGCATGGCCTAATTACCTGCGGCTTTGGCGATGGCGAAGTTCCAGAACGGGTTGGCGAAAATGAGAATCATAGAGACTACGAAGCAGTAAATCGCGGTGGACTCGACCATCGCCAGACCAACGAACAGTGTCCGGGTGATGGTGGCTGAGGAATCGGGCTGTTGCGCCAACGAGGTTAGCGCCGCTGCAACTGCGCGGCCTTCGCCAAGTGAAGGCCCAATAACCCCTATTGCGATGGTCAGGCCTGCGGTGAAAATTGATGCCACCGCAATTAAAGTTAAGCTATCCATGGTATGTCCTTGTTTGATGCTTTTGTGATATTGATTTATGCGTCATTGTTTTGCACCGTGCTCTTATTGGGGTGTTCTGATTGGGTGTTCTGATTGGGGTGCTCTGGTTGAGTCGCCCGGACGCGGGTGGCAGCCGCAATGTAAACCGTTGCCAGAATAAAAAAGATGTAGGCTTGCACCATGCCCGTCAGCAGCCCAAGCGCACTCATCGCAATCGGAAAAATGAAGGGCGTGATGGTTAACAATATGGCGATAATCATTGCCCCGCTCATCATGTTGCCGAACAGGCGGACAGCCAGCGCCAGCGTGCGCGATACTTCGCTGATGATGTTGAATGGCAGCATAAAAACGGTAGGCGTCAGGTAAGTGCGGAGATATGCAGCTAGCCCGCTTTCAGTGATACCAAAAAGTGGCACTGCCACAAAGACACAAATCGCCAGCGCCGTTGTAGTTGAGAGTGAACCGGTGGGCGGCTCGTAACCTGGGACAATGGTGAACAGACTCGCCATCGCAACGAATAGAAAGAGCGTGCCTAAAAATCCGAGATACTTCTGCGGTTGAGTCATGCCAACTTCCCCAATCTGTTGCTCGATGCCGGTAACGACAATCTCCAGCAAGTTTTGCCAGCGCGAACGCTCTAGATCAGTGGCAAGCTTGCTTGTAATTAGTTTCGCACCAACCACTAGCACAACCATCAGCCCCCAGGTGAATGCAATCGTGGCATTCAGTTTAAAAAAACCGTATTGCCAGAAAATGATGTCATCTGGGCTAAGGTTCATGAGGGATATCCTGTACCAATGCGCTTGATTGTCTCGTTGCTCGGGTAAGCCGCATCACGATAAGGCGCGCGACGAACAAGCCGAGCAGAGCCGCCAGCATGTGCTGCCAACCCCCTGCCATCAAAAAATAGAATCCGAGTAGAACAACAGCGGTTCGAAGCATGAGGCTGCCTAGAAACCAGAACGCTGCATGCTCACTCGCCACAGCTTTTTGAACAGTCCACCAAAGCCCCCCGAAAAAAAATCCGCCGAGCACAACGCCCGCGAACAAACTGGCTGCAAGGTTCACAATTTCATTCATCATCGTCACGCCCTTGCTGGTGAATATCCTGGTCTTCCTTAACCACCCAATACCACGCGTTAACACAGCCGAGGCCTAAGCCAATAGCGAGCAGTGCGAGAGTCCAGGAATGGTTCCCGGGATAATGCTTATCGATCCAAATGCCGAGCGCTGTGCCAAGCAAGGTGGGGATCGCTACCGACCATCCCACCAGACCCATGGCACCCAAGCCGGACCAGATGGTCTGCGTGACATGGCGTTGTGCCTTGAGTTTGCGCGCCGCCTTCTCACCCACCTGCTGGCTGAATTTTGTCTCTACCGACCTGGGTTTATTGATCGGATCTTTACCCATGACGAAACCCTGCGAAACGCCGGATAAAGCCACTTTCCAGTTTCCCCAGCACCGAACGTATATGTTTCTCCTGCTCGTCGAGATCCATGAATTGCTGATCCACCGCCGCACGTAATTGACTAAGATCAGTTCCGCCAATCGCATTGCGAACTGAGATCCGTACATCGGTGCCGGTCTTGACCAGGATACCTTCGTCAACGGCGATAAAAACCTCACCCTCTGCTTCGGTTTCGAAAACCAGTATTCCGGGCGTGAGCGCTGCCACGCAGTCAAGCCGATGTGGCAAAAGCCCAAACGCACCTTCACCTGTCTCCGCAACAATGCGTGACACGCTTGTCTTCTCTGCGAAAATTTTAAAAGGCAGGAGAATCTTAAGATTCATCCGAGCTGCCGCTGGCTGCATGCGCATGTTCCGATTGAGGCGTGGTTTTGTGTGTCGTCTTTAGCTTCACTTCGTCTATCGTGCCTATCATGTAAAGCGCGCTCTCCGGAACGTCCTTAAACTCATCTTGCAAGATGCGTTCACAGCCATCCAGCGCGTCGTCGAGGCTGACAAGCGTGCCCTTAAGGCCTGTAAACTGCTCGGTGGTAAAAAATGGTTGAGTAAAAAAACGCTCCAGCCGCCGCGCGCGCGCGACCACATTGCGATCCTCCGGCGACAGTTGTTCCAACCCCAACATCGCGATGATATCTTTCAGATCCGCATATTGTGCCAGCGTGCGCCGGATCTCCTGCGCTAGGGCATAATGCCGCTCGCCGATAATGCCGGGCGTGGCCATTTTGGAACCAGACTGCAACGGATCGATCGCCGGGTAGAGCCCCTCGCTCGCCCGTTTACGCGATAGCACGATAGAGGCGGAAAGATGCGAGAAGGTGTGTACGGCTGCCGGATCAGTGAAATCGTCGGCTGGCACATAAACGGCCTGAATCGAGGTAATCGCACCGCTGTCGGTGTTTGCGATGCGCTCCTCGAGTTGCGCCAACTCGGTGCCCATGGTGGGTTGGTAACCCAAGCGTGAGGGCATCTGCCCTATAAGACCGGACACTTCCATGCCCGCTTGAATAAATCGAAAAATATTGTCGACGAGCAGTAACACATCGCGATGTTCGTCGTCGCGAAAATATTCGGCCATTGTCAACGCGACATGGCCTACCCGAAAACGAGCACCCGGTGGCTCATTCATCTGGCCGAACACCATAACGGTATTTGGTAGCACACCCGCATCTCCCATCTCGCGGTAGAGCTCTTCACCTTCGCGGCAGCGCTCGCCGATGCCACAAAAAATGCTGACCCCTTCTTGTTGCCCAGCCATGTTGTGAATCATCTCGGTCAGCAACACTGTTTTACCGACACCGGCACCGCCAAATAAGCCTGCTTTGCCACCGCGCTCAAGCGGCATCAAGACATCGATAAGTTTAATGCCAGTCTCAAAGATCGAGGATTGGGAAGAGCGTCGCGCTAACTCCGGCGGTGCTCTGTGTACTGTACGCCACTGCACATCTGTTGGTGCCGCCTGGTGGTCTATGGTGTTGCCAAACACATCGAACATTCGCGAGAGAATGGTTTTACCCACTGGCGCTAGCAATGGTCCGCCGGTGTCTTCAACTGTCATCCCGCGGGCAAGGCCCTGAGTAGGAGTCAGCGCGATTCCTCGCACCCGATGCGCATCAAGTTGCGCCAGGACTTCGATAGCGACCTGCCCTTGCATCGCGTGCAACAACGTATAGATAGGCGGTAAGCGACCATCGAAATGCGCATCCACGACACTGCCGCGCACCGACTCCACAACGCCCGCATTAGTCTTGCTTTCTTGCACGCTCATGTGGATCGCCTCACTAGGTTCGATGTATCCCTTTCACTAGACTATTTCTGCCATCCAGTCACAATTCGTTTGTTAACAGAGAGTATGGTTCAGACGTTCTGCCCTAGATATTCGGGGAACCCCGTAGTTCAATGTGGCGGGTACAGCAGGCCTCTATCCGTATAGGCTATATTGGCTCTTGATATGATCAACAATGGATAGCGCAAGGCAGGTTTACCAACTTATATGCCTGCCACTCAATCGTGAGGATTACACTGCCGAGCAATATATTGACCAGCGCTTTTTTACCAAGCTACTAGCCGGGAGGCGGCGTACGGGCGCATATTGTTCGTAACATAAACAACTCGGCCGCAAGGTTTCCAAATATAGGATGTAACAATGAGATTGTTTGCAAGATTCGAACTGGCAGCAAAAAACACGAACGAGCCTTATAACCTATTGCATCACCCGATCGTAAAACCCAGTCATCTCTCGGTAACAGTGGACTTCCAACTGCATTAGCAAGGACAGCTTTCTTAATAGTTTCAAACGACTTTTGGTGTACTGTGCATATCGTCAATTAGCCATCGATACTGCCATCTTCACATAATTTTA
>TARA_R110000868_G_scaffold12918_2_pt1 | contig 39734 bp, 38 predicted proteins | sample TARA_R110000868 | Tara Oceans TARA_R110000868 (sample SAMEA4397489) | marine metagenome | biome: Polar Biome; feature: [SRF] surface water layer (ENVO:00010504); material: water (ENVO:00002006), including particulate matter (ENVO:01000060) such as... | depth 5 m | reverse complement strand
CCGTATCCGGAGCAATCGCCTGCCCCTGCAGGAATTGGTCTGCATCCATTGGCTTTCCCCCTGGCTTTTGCAGACGGAGGATACGCACAGCGCCGCCATCGCCGCAAGCGACCAGCAGGCGGTCATCCAGAACCATGCCGGCCGGCGCAGTGGTTTCCCGGCCGGAGCGACGGCACATCAGCAGTTTCAGGCGCACCGGCTCATCCTTGCCGGGCGGCGTCCAATAGCACCATGCACCCGGAAACGGCGACAGGCCCCGAATATGGCAGTCGACCTCTCGCGCAGGCCGCGTCCAGTCGACCTTCTGGTCATCCGGGCCAAGCTTGGCGGCATAAGTCATCCCCTCTTCCGTCTGCGGAACAGGGGTCAGGCTGCCATCGGCGAGGCCTTCAAGCGCACGGGGCGCGAGCTCTGCGGCGAGCGCGGCCAGCCGATCATGCACGCTGCCGGCCGTATCTTCTTCGGTGATCTGCGTGCGCGCCGAGGCAAGCACCGGCCCGGTATCAAGCCCGGCTTCCATCATCATCGCATCAACGCCGGTTTCCGTGTCCCCCGCCATGATGGCGCGCTGGATTGGCGCAGCGCCCCGCCAGCGCGGCAGGATCGACGCATGCATGTTGAGGCAGCCAAGGCGCGGCGCATCGAGAACGGCCTGCGGCAGAATCAACCCATAGGCCACGACCACAGCCGCATCGAGATCCAGCGCCGCAAACGCCTCCTGCTCCGGCAATTTCTTCAGGGATTTGGGCGTGCGCACTTCGATACCCCTGGCCCCTGCGAAGGCATGCACGGGCGTGGGTGTCAGTTTCTTGCCCCGGCCAGCAGGACGTGGCGGCTGCGAATAGACACAGACGATCTCATGCCCGGCCGCGACCAACGCGTCGAGCACGCCGGTGGCGATATCCGGGCTACCCATGAAGGCAAGGCGAAGGGGTTTGGTCATCGTGCCGGGAATAGTTGGTTCGGGGTCATTTTGGAAGCAACGTTTCGCAAGCGCCTCAGCGCAGTGCGCCCGTCATGCTGAATGGGGTGAGCCCATTGCCGCCTACAATGATCACGATCAGGGCAGCGAGGAAAAAAGCGGCGGTCCAACGGACCCAGGGATGCGCGAAGAAGCTGCCGCGCTTCTTCATGACGATCAGGCCGACTCGCGTGCGTGCAGGCGTTTGGCCTTCTTCACCTTGTCGATCGCGCGCTGGCGCTTCAGGCGCGAAAGGTGGTCGATGAACAGCGTTCCCTCCAGATGATCCATCTCATGCTGGATGCAGACCGCATACATGCCGGTCGCGACTTCCTCGACCTTGAAACCGTCATAGTCGAGATAGCGGACCCGGCACTCGGTCGGACGTTCGACTTCATCGAAAATGTCCGGCACCGACAGGCAGCCCTCTTCATAAGGCGCCATGTCTTCGGTCAGGGGCAGGATTTCCGGGTTCACGAAATAGCGCGGCTGGGGCTCTTCGCCCTCTTTTGCGAGATCCATCACGATCACGCGCAGCGGTACGCCGACCTGAATCGCGGCCAGGCCAATACCCGGCGCGTCATACATGGTTTCCAGCATGTCATCCATGAGCGCGCGAATCTCATCGGTGACGCCGCCCTCGACGGGCTTCGACACTTCCTTCAGACGCGGGTCCGGGACGGTGAGGATTTCTCTGATAGCCATAAGTTTCAGATATGCACGGAGGGGCCTCTGGTCAACACTTGGCCGTCATTCAGCCGCGACGGCCTTTTTGGAATCCCCAAAGTCCAGTTCGCCTGTATCTTCGGGAACATTAGCCCGGTTTTCGATCTGCTTCGGCTCCGCCAGCGCCTTGGCTGGCGGCGCGATCTCCATGTCTTCGAATTTGCGGAGGGTCGGCAGGACCCGCTTGTCAAACGATCCCATCGCGGAATTGAAATGATCCACCGAGCCGTTCAGGGATTTTCCGAGCTTTTCAATATGGCCCAGCATTACCCCCATGCGGCTATAGAGTTCCGCGCCAAGCTCAGCCGCCGCCATGGCATTCTCGTTCTGGTGATGCTGGCGCCAGAGATGGGCCACCGTGCGGGCCAGCGCGATCAGCGTGGTCGGTGTCGTCACGATCACCTGACGGCTCATCGCCTTTTCGATAAGGTCCGGGGAATGCTCGAGCGCCGCCGCGAAGAAATTCTCTCCGGGAATGAACATCGCAATGTAATCAAACCGGTTGCCGAGATTGGACTGGTAGTCCTTGGAGGCCAGCGTGTTCACATGCCGCTGGACGCTGGTCGCATGCGCCTTCAGATGGACGACCTTCTGGGCCGGATCCTCGGCTTCTACCGCCGCCATATAGGAGGCGAGCGAGACCTTGGAATCGATCACGATCTGGCGGTCACCTGGAAGACGGATGATCGCATCGGGCCGCTGGCGTCCCTCTTCCGTCTGGTCATGCACCTGTTCGGAAAAATCGCAATGTCCCGACAGACCCGCCTGCTCCATGACGTTTCTCAAGGTCATCTCGCCCCAGCGCCCGCCGCCCTTCGGCGCGGTCAGCGCGTTGACCAGCTTTCCGGTCTCCTGCGTGTTACGGTGCAGGCTTTCTCCGATCGCCTTGACCTGTTCCGACAGCAGCGACTTGTCTTCGGTGCGGACTTTCTCGATGTCATCCACCCGTTTCTTGAAGGCATCGAAATTCTCGCCAATCGGCTTCATCAACTCCTTCAGGTGGCCCTGTGCGCCTTCCTTGTGCTTCTCAAACGTCTCATTGGCGAGTTGCAGGAATTGCGCATTTGCGCGTTGCAGAACGCCCTGCGCCATTTCTCCGAACTTGCGTTCATCCTCGGCGCTGCGGGCGCGGGCTTCAGCCAATTCCAGCTCTGCCTTGCGGGAGACCTCTTCCAGCGTGCGGACGCGCTGTTTCGCCTCGACCAGTTCATCGGTCGCACGCTCAAGGTCTAGCGACAGCCGCTCCGCCTTCGCACCGGATTTGCCGGCAAGCCACCAGGCCGTGCCCGCCAAAGCGAGGGCCAGGAGGAACAGAACAAGGTGCACGACGTCAAAGCCGGTCCCGCCGATAATGATGATTGGGTCCATACGGGCATCCTCGCACGATTCTGCTCAGAACATATAAGGAACATGCTGTGATGTCTATCAAGCGCGGTCATTTCAGCGTCCGCTTGACTTCCCGCTCAGGCTGAGCCCCTTTCTACCGGGATGCAAGGGGGAGGATTGAATGCGCTTGGTTTTGCTGGGTGCGGTGTGGGCGCTCACGGCGTGCGCCTCTGCGCCTGCGCCCTTGGCTAACTCAACCGTGCCACCAGAGGGCGCGATCACCTACCTGCCTCCCCTCGTGGAAATCACCCTGGTCACCGCCTCCGGTCTCCGAGAGCCGCAATCGGAGCAAACTGAAACAGCGCGACTTAACCTTGCCGATGCCTTGGCGAGCGCCGTACCAGCAGAAGCCCTGGACTCCGGCGATCTGTCGCGAGCGCGTGCTGAAGCGCTGGCCCAGAAGCTGGACATACAGTCTGACCCCCAGACGCCTGCGCGCGAGACTCCGGCCGAACTCATTGCGCTGATCCGGGTGGAATATGATCTGGAAAGCTCCGCCAGCCGGCTCGTCCAGGGCGGGCTTGGCCTCATGTTCGGGGGTGTCCCGGGACCAGATGGCATTGACCAGACGGCCCAGATCGCCCTCTTCGACCCAGCGACCGGCGATCTGGTCTGGTCCCATGCGACAGAAGCACCTGATCCGCGCGATCCGAAAGCTGCAAAACGCCTGATAAACAAGCTGATCGCCGCTTCAGCGCCGAATCCAGGTTTCTGACACTGTTTTCGGCTTGAGGAATCACGCATGCGTGGCATGGGACTTGCTGATTTGCATTCCGACATGTTTGACGCGCACGAAGCCCCATGAGGTCGCCGAATTGAATATCGACATATGCGTCTGCACCTATCGCAGGCCCTCAATCGAGGACACGTTGCAATCCCTTGACCGGCAGGCCCTGCCGGAAGGTGTGGCGGCGCGTGCGATTGTCATCGACAATGACGAAACCCCGTCCGCGTGTGACCGGGTCGAAGCGATCGCGCAAACCCTGTCGATTCCTGTCAAATACGTCCATGCTCCGGCCAACAATATCTCGATCGCGCGCAATGCCGGTCTCGATGCGGCTACAGCCCAATGGATCGCCTTCATCGATGATGATGAAGTGGCCGACACCGATTGGCTCGCTTCCCTGCTCCAGATGGCGCGCGTGAATGAGCTGGACGCCGTCTTTGGCCCGGCGATCGCGGTCTATCCCGATACGGCACCCGACTGGATGCGCCAGCAGGATTATCACTCGAACATGCCCAACCGCCGCGGCGGCGTAGTCCAGACCGGCCATACCTGCAACGCCCTGATGCGCGCGAGTTCCCCGATTGTGAAAGGCCAGCGTTTCCTGCTCGAAAAAGGAAAGACCGGCGGAGAAGACACCGAATTCTTCTTCCGGCTCTGGTATGCCGGTGCGAAATTCGGCATCAGCGAAGCGGCCATCGTGCATGAAGCGGTCGACCCGAAACGGCTCGACGCAAGCTGGATTCGCCAACGCAAATTCCGCTCAGGGATGAGTTATGGCTACCACTCTCTCACGACACGCAATTCGGTCACGCTGGGCATTACGATGCTCGCCTCATTGAGCAAGATCATCTTCTGCTACGCCATGGCGACCGTATTTGTCTGGTCCGAGAAAAAACGGAATTTCTGGGTGATGCGAGCAATGTTCCATCGCGGCTGCCTGGCCTCGGCCTTCAGCACAAGAGAACCTGAACTCTACTGATCCGCCTTAGAAAGGCAGCTTGAAGCCCGGCAGCATGCCGCCGCCCAAGCCCTGGGTCGCTTCCTTCATGGCCGCTTCCATCGCCTCGTCGAGGCGCTTTCGGGCATCCGAATGCGCGGCCTTGATCAAGTCTTCCACGATCTCCGGGTCATCGCCCATCAGGGACGGGTCAATCCTGACACTGACCATATCGCCCTTGCCTTTCAGGCGTACGGACACAAGCCCGGCCCCTGCGACGCCTTCAGCCTCGGTCGATTCGATCTTTTCCTGCGCTTCCTGCATCTTGGCCTGCATCTGCTGGGCCTGTTGCATGATCTTGCCAAGGTCTTTCATGGGAAGCGGGCCTCCTTCAGGCCGATCGTCTGGAATTCAGGTCTATGACATTGCCGTCGCTCGCCGGCGGCTCGGTTACATCAACAATGGTAATGCCGGGGATGCTCTTCAAGGCATCCGCGACAGCCGGATGGGCGGCCGCGGAGGCAAACAATTCCTCCCGCGTACGGATTTCCGTCTGGCGCATGGTCTCGGCATTGGTGCGAATCTGCTCGACCACCCAATCATCGCCGGTGTCGCGCTCAAGGAACGCCTTGAGCCTGGCAAGCAGATCGTTTGGGGCATTGTCTTCGAGTTCGCATGAGAAATAGCCGTAGCGCACAGGACCTGGCCGAACGTATCGCTCCAACTCGACCTGCAAATTCACTTCCCGGTGCTCACCCAGATAGGCGACGATTTGGGCAAAGCTCTCCAGCCCGCCGGCGGGAGACGGGGCCATGCCATGTTGCTCAGGCTTTCCCGGCGCACCGCCTGACTCGGCGATCATGCGCGCAGCCTCCTCCGGCGACGGAAGGTTTGCTGCTGCCGCAAGGCGCAGGATGATCATGTTCAGCGCGGTCGCCGTGTCTGGCGCCGTCTGGAGATCGTTAAAGCCCGACAGGAGAATTTGCCAATACCGCGCGGCCTGCGCCGCGGTCAGCTTCTGCGCCATGGCCAGTGTACGTTCGGTCCATTCGGCGGGTCCGGCAGACTGGAACTCGCCGCCCGTGGCCTGCGCCACGGAGACATCGGCGCAGACGTCCATCAGGTCTTTCAGGATGACCGCCGGATCAGCGCCCGCATGGATCTGGTCTTTCACCTCGGCCAGCGCCTCTGAAGCACTGCCAGAGATGGCTTTCTCGAACGCATCCAGCAGGCGCGCACGATCACCGAGGCCCAGCATGTCCCGTACGGCCGCGCCCGTGACTTCTTCGCCATCCATCGTCTGCACGATGGCCTGGTCGAGAATGGAAAGGCCGTCGCGGACGGAACCTTCGGCCGCGCGCGCGATCAAAGCGAGCCCCTCTTCCGAGACCTTCGCGCCTTCATTCGTGGCAACGCGGCCTAGATGTCCGGCGAGGTTCACGGCATCGAGCCGTTTCAGGTCAAACCGCTGGCAGCGCGACAGGACCGTGATCGGCACTTTGCGGATCTCGGTCGTCGCGAAGATGAACTTCACATGCGGGGGCGGCTCTTCCAGCGTTTTCAGCAGCGCGTTGAACGCGGCCGTCGACAGCATGTGAACCTCATCGATGATGTAGACCTTGTGCCGCGCCGAGACCGGTGCGTAGCGCGCCCCGTCCAGCAGGTCGCGCATGTCGGCAACGCCGGTGCGGCTGGCGGCGTCAAGTTCCAGCACGTCCGGATGACGGCTCGCCATGATGGCATCGCAATGCTCGCCCTTCGGGTCGAGCCGGATCGACGGGCCGTCATGATCGTCTGACTGGTAGTTCAGGGCCCTCGCCAGCAGGCGGGCGGTGGTCGTCTTGCCGACCCCGCGCACACCGGTCAGCATGAAGGCGTGTGCCACGCGGCCTGTCTCGAACGCATTGGAAAGCGTGCGGACCATGGCCTCCTGGCCAATCAGGTCCTCGAAGCGGCGCGGGCGGTATTTGCGCGCGAGCACCTGGTATTCAGCCGATTTCGGGGCCTCATCCTCCCCGAACATCGAGAAGGTCTGGTCATCACGTTCTTCGGGGAGTTCGGAATCGCTCATCAGCCGGGACTTTAACGACTCATGCGGCCCTGCCGCAATGGGGCTGGCTCATCTCATTTGCCCACAACAGGATCAGTCCTCGAGCAACCGTGCCCGCAGCCGCTCCTGCGCGGCTTCATCCACACCCAGCACATCCGCCAGATAGGCATCGACGGTGCCGTGCTTGTCATGGATCACGTTGAAGGCCGTATCGAGATAGCGCAAACGCACGCCGAGGAATGGGCGGAACACTTCCGGTTCATACGCCTTGCCGACCTGTTCATTGAACAAGGCGGCCGCCTGCGGCAGGAACTCGTCCACCTTCACGGCCGTATTCGTCAGCTCATAATCGGCGCGGAGGTCTGCTTCCTCGACGCCCAGCACATGATGCGTCAGCGCGCAGAGAATGCCCGTCCGGTCCTTGCCAGCCGCGCAATTCACGAGCCCGGCGGCGTCGCCCTCCAGCCCGGCCAGACGCTCAAACCAGCCAGAGAACAGCTCAGCGTGATGAGCCTTGAACGGTGCCAGCGCGTAATAGTCGTTCATCCAGTCATCGGCCTTTTGCGCATCCGCTTCGACCTTCTTCAGGAATTGCGCGTGCGGGGCTTCATGCTCGCGGCCGCCATCATGAGTCAGCGTGTTGGGCGCCGACCAGCGAGCGACATTGCGCTCGCGCTCATCCGGGCGGCGGAGATCTGCCTGCAAATGGATGCCGAGCGCGCCCAGAGCGGCAAGATCCTCCTCGGTCGCCTCGGCATAATGGCCCGACCGGAACAACCGCCCGCGCTTCACCTGTCCACCATGCCGGGAGGCATAGCCACCGAAATCCCGGAAATTCCGGACGCCCTGAAGAGTATGGATTCTGTCTGTCATGGTCTGCGAGGTACCGCGCCCGGCCGCACGCGTCCAGATGGGCGTCGGGGAAGGTTTTGTGACCCTCATCACGCACGGGCCGCCTTTGCCCTCACGATCCGCCGTTAACAGAGGGTGAAATTTCATCGGAACCGCCAGCGCGCGAGCCGGTTGAATTCATAGACACTCACACGAAAGAGGCCCCCATGACCGACACCGTTCAGAACCAGTACGAAATGCGCGACCCCCGTTCGCAATATCCCAAGCCCCCCTTCCCGAAACAACCCCAGGAGAAGCCCGGCTTTGACCACAAGATGGAGCCGAAGGCCGATCATGGCGAAGACAGCTACAAGGGCTTTGACCGCCTGAAGGGCCGCAAGGCGCTGATCACCGGCGGCGATTCCGGCATCGGCCGCGCGGTTGCCATCGCCTATGCCCGCGAAGGGGCAGAGATCTGTATCAACTACCTTCCGGAAGAGAAAGAAGACGCCGACTGGGTCTGCGATCTGCTGGAAGGCGAAGGCCACACCGTCCACCGCATGCCCGGAAATCTGACCGACAAGGAATTCTGCAACAGCCTTATCAAGGATGCTCATGAGAAGATGGGCGGACTCGACATCCTCGTGAATAATGCCGGCAAGCAGGTGCGCCAGCCCGGCATCGAGGACATTTCCGACGAGCAGTTCGACGAGACGATGAAGACCAATGTCTACGCCATGTTCTGGTTGTCCAAGGCCGCGCTACCGCTGATGCCCCCGGGCGCGGCGATCATCAACGTCACTTCAAACCAAGGCTTCAGCCCAGCGCCGTACTTGCTGGACTACGCGACCACCAAATTCGCCATTCGCGGCTTTACAGAAGCCCTCGCCCAAGGCGCACTGGACCGCGGGGTCCGCGTCAATGGCGTTGCCCCTGGTCCATTCTGGACCCCGCTGCAGCCATCAGGCGGACAGACGCAGGAAAAAGTGCAGGAATTCGGCAAGGCCACGCCCATGGGCCGCCCCGGTCAACCCGCAGAACTCGCGCCAACCTTCGTGTTCCTCGCCTCGCAGGAATCCAGCTACATCAGCGGCGAAATCATAGGTGTGACGGGCGGCAAGCCGATCAGCTGATTGATACGCATCAACGAAATTACGCTATCTTGCTTCTTACTGCCGGGAACCTTGGCCCGTCTGCGGAGTTCAAGCTGATCTATATCATGAAGGAGTCTATCCATGATGAAATTCCGTTCCGCCCTTCTCGCTGGCTGTTTTGCGGCCACCACTGCCCTCGGGCTCAGCGCCTGCTCGTCTCTCCCGGACGAAGTGGACCGCGCCCAGATTGATGCCGGCAGCCGCGCCGCGCTGAACAAACTGGTCAGTGAGAATGCTGCCGCCCGGGCAATCAACAACCAGTCCCGCGCCGTGCTCGTCTTCCCATCCATGGTGAAAGCCGGACTTGGCCTCGGTGGCGCCTATGGTGAGGGTGAACTGATCCGCAATGGTGCAACGGTTGACTACTACAACTCCATGACGGGCTCCTGGGGCCTTCAGGCCGGCGCGCAGTCTTATGGCTATGCCGTCTTCCTGATGAATGACGATGCCGTCGACTATCTGTCGGAATCCGATGGCTGGGAAATCGGCGTTGGCCCGACCGTTGTACTGGTCAATGCCGGCATGGCGGAGAACCTCTCGACGTCCACGCTGAAAGAAGATGCCTACGCCTTTGTGTTCGACCAGAAAGGCCTGATGGCCGGCGTCAGCATAGAAGGTACCAAGATCACCAAGATGGACTAACCAAGCTTGGGCTCAGGTGAGCCAGGGTGAAGGCGCAGGGTTCCGGTTCATTGGGCCCTGCGCCTTTTTTTCTGCCCGAGAGGTCCAGCCTACCGGAAGGGTGGCTCGTCAAAGGCGCGCAGCTTGCGGCTGTGCAGCTTGGCGCCCTTGTCAGCGGAAAGCCGTTCCAGCGTCTCGATCCCGATACGGATGTGCTCGCCGATGGCCCGCTCGTAAAAGCGGTTGGCGGCGCCTGGCAGCTTGATCTCACCATGCAGCGGCTTGTCCGACACGCACAGCAGGACGCCATACGGCACACGCAGACGAAACCCATTCGCCGCGATGGTCGCGCTTTCCATATCAATGGCAATCGCCCGGGATTTGTTGAACCGGCGCGCTGTCGCCGAGAAACGCAGCTCCCAGTTCCGGTCGTCCGTGGTCACGACGGTACCCGTCCGAAGACGCCGCTTCAGCTGCTTCTCATTCTCCCCTGTCACGGTCGCGGCTGCCTCCTGCAAGGCGACCTGAACTTCCGCGATCGGCGGCACGGGGATTTCCGGCGGCAGCACGGAATCCAGCACATGATCCTCGCGGAGATAGGCGTGCGCCAGCACATAATCGCCAATCGCCTGGCTATGGCGCAGACCGCCACAATGCCCGACCATCAGCCAGACTTCCGGGCGGAGCACGGCCAGATGATCAGTGATCGTCTTTGCATTTGAAGGCCCCACGCCAATGTTCACCAGCGTGATGCCGCCGCCATTCGGGGCGCGCAAATGATAGGCCGGCATCTGGAAACGCCGCCAAGGCGATGCATCGATCTCCGCCCGCGTCGTATCGGTCGGCTCCGACACTTCCAGGCCGCCCGGCACGGACAATGACGTGTAATGATTGTCTTCCGTCAGCTTCTGCAACGCCCAGTCACAGAATGCGTCGACATAGCGATGATAGTTCGTGAACAGCACATAATGCTGGAAATGCTCGACGGGCGTACCGCAATAGTGCTGCAACCGCTTCAGGGAGAAATCGACCCTTTGCGCATCGAACAGTGCAAGCGGGTGCGTCTCATATGGCTCGTAGAGTTCGCCATCGGCCACTTCGTCGCCAATATCGGCAAGGTTTGGGCTTGGGAAATGCCGCGCCAGTTCGGCTGGCGAAATCTCTTCCAGGCCACTCGCCTGTCCCTGCTCCCAGACATAGGCATAAGGAATTTCGGAATCCGACTGTTCGACATAGACGTCGATGTCATAATCCCGCATCAGCAGGGCAAGCTGTTCGGTCAGGTAGTCGCGGAAGAAGTCTGGGCGGGTGATCGTGGAAACATATGTTCCCGCCTCGGACATCTTTCCGAAGGCCCGTGAAATCGGCGGAGGCGGTCCGTCCGGATTATAGACCAGCCGGATTTGCGGATAGCAGAAAGCCCCGGATTCGCGCAAATTCGGCGACGGCGGGGTGCCTGAATGCAGGAAAATGTCCAAAGCTGAGGACAGGGCAGAAACGGCTTCGGAATAGAGTTTCTCAAGCGCGTCAATTACGTGTTCGGGTGTGTTCAATTTCGACATGGCGTCAAATGGCGGTAATGCGACCTTCTGTCAATCTGCGGGGCTCTGCGGGTCACACATGACAAACAAATGAGCATCATTCGCATAGGCTTCGTGCAATTCCGGTGCGCAAGGCAGCTATGACTTTCTGCCGTGCAGGTTTCACTTGAGGTATGCGCGAATATGCGTTTTTGTTGCAGTGCAACATGAAACGTCAATCCCGCGCGGAAGGCCATGACGCTTCGGTGTCACTGTGGGGAGAACAAAAGAATGACGTTGCATGGGGCGGGAGGAGTTTCCTGTCGGCACTCAAGCCGACGCTAACTCTGAAGGTAGTTTTGACATGAAGAAGATCATCATCCCGGTCCTGATGGCCGCCGCAACCATCGTTCCTGCTGCAGCGACTGCAGAAGGCACCCCAATCACTGTAGAAATTGCCTACGACAAGGCTTTGCTGGCCTCCGATGCCGGCGCGGCTGTCGTGCTCGAATCCATTGACGCACAAGCCCGAGCAGCCTGCTCAACACGCATGCCGGTCACGAACCAGCCATATGTTGACCGGTCATGCGCCAAGAACCTCACAAAGGCCGCTCTGAAGAAAATTCTGGATGAGCAGGAAGTTGCAAACCTTCCAACTGCGCCTGTCTTTGCGCGCCAGGTTACAACCCTCGTCGCTGACGCGGGACAACGCTAGACCTTTTCCTCCCGGAATAGCGTTGGAGGGGCTGCCCAGGGCCACGGGCAGCCCCTCATTCGTTCTGGAGTCGGCCCTGCTCTGGACCCAACCAGCCTCCCAATTTCCCGGATTAAACCCGCGCAATCATGGATCGCTCGCCCGCCTCACGCATTGGTCGCTTACTGGTGGGGCTTTTACCATGACAGGGAGGTATCCATGTCAAACGATGCAACATTGAGTTCAAATCCACTGATCAGTTCTGATCGGGTTGAAGGCACCAGTGTCTACAACATGGCTGGCGACAAGATTGGTCATATCGACAGCCTCATGTTGGACAAACGCGGCGGCAAGGTCGCCTACGCGGTCATGTCCTTTGGGGGCTTTCTCGGGATCGGGGAAGAGTATCACCCCCTTCCCTGGCAATCGCTCGATTATGACGAATCCAAGGAAGGCTATGTCGTAGATCTCGACGAGGATCAGCTGCGCGGGGCCCCCACGCTCAAGCGCACCGAATACGACCGTTTGCGCGACGACGCCTATGGCCGCAGCGTCTATTCCTATTATGGCGCCGTGCCGTACTGGTATTGATCAATCAGGCAGGCTGAAAAGAACAAGGCACGCTATCCGGAATGGGTAGCGCGCCTTGCTGTACTTGAATTCAATGATGCCTAGCTTGTGGTCGCGTCCACAAGCTTGCGCTGGTCGAATTTCGACCATACGCCGTCGTCGCCATGCCAGTCGCCGCTGGTTGCGCCCTTGGAATATTCCGTCGCGCGCTGTTCGAAGAAGTTCGCGTGCTCGACCCCATTCAGGATTTCTGTCAGCCACGGGATCGGGTGCTTGGTCACACCAAAAACCGGCTCCAGCTTCAGCTGGCTCAGGCGCCAATCGGCAATGTAACGAATGTACTGCTTGATGTCGTCGGCGGTCATCCCTTCGACCGGGCCCATCTCGAAGGCCAGTTCGATGAACTTGTCTTCAAGCGTCACCACCGTGCGACAGCACTCGCGGATCCGTTCGCGCAGCGCATCATTCATGACGCCGGTTTCGGCGCAGAATGTGTGGAACAGCTTGATCATGCCTTCGCAGTGCAGCGACTCGTCGCGCACCGACCAGGACACGATCTGGCCCATGCCCTTCATCTTGTTGAAGCGCGGAAAGTTCATCAGCATGGCAAAGCTGGCAAACAGCTGCAGGCCTTCGGTGAACCCGCCGAACACGGCCATGGAGACGGCAATGTCTTCATTCGTCTCGGTGCCGAACTGGCCGAGATAGTCGTGCTTGGCGGCCATCTCCTCATATTCCATGAAGGCCGAGAATTCCGAATCGGGCATGCCGATCGTTTCGAGCAACAGGGCATAGGCCGCGATGTGGATCGTCTCCATATTGGAGAACGAGGCCAGCATCATCGACACTTCGGTCGGTTTGAACAGGGGCATGTAATGCTCCATGTAGTTCGCACCGACTTCCACGTCAGACTGGGTGAAGAAGCGGAAGATCTGGGTCAGCAGATTGCGCTCGGAATCATTGAGCTTCACCGCCCAATCCTTGCAATCCTCGCCGAGGGGCACTTCTTCCGGCATCCAGTGCACTTGCTGCTGGACCTTCCAGAAGTCATACGCCCACGGGTAACGGAAGGGCTTGTACGCCCGGCTCGGGGTCAGCAGTCCGGGCACATTGGAATTTCCGTCAGCCATCAGGGCCTCCTACGTCATTTACTGCGTTTTCTGGAACAATCTACACCATATATAGTGCCTCATTGAGGCCCTTGCCGCAAGATGTTTGACTGCGGCAAAGCGTACTTGTTCACAGGCTTGCCCACAGTTTTGGCATATTTCCCGCTTAGGGGTGGCGCCGTCCGGATTAGTGCAGAATGATCGGCACATCCCGGGCACCTAAGCGTTTCATCCCCGCCTTGCGAGACAAGATATCTATGCGTTTCTTCAGTGTCATTCTTTTCGCCGTGGTTTCGGCCTTCGCATGCGCTGCGCCCGCCAGCGCAAAAGTGGTACGGGATGTCATCTATGCCGAAGCGCCGGGCCTTGATCCCGGCGATGTGCGCGCGGATATCTACATTCCCGAGGATGCCGAGGGCGCGCCCATGATCATCATGATGCATGGCGGCGCGTGGACCTTCGGCAACAAGCAGAATGCGCTGGGCATGTTCCAGTCCGACTATTTCACCGACCAGGGATTCGTTTTCGTCGCCATCAATTACCGTCTTGCGCCCGGCCATCCCTTCCCGGCCCAGGAAGAAGATGCTGCCGCCGCCATCGCCTATTTCCATGAACATGCGGAAGAGTTTGGCGCCGACCCGGACAAGATCTTCCTGATGGGACATTCGGCCGGCGCGCACATGGCGGCGCTCGTCGCCATTGATCCTGACTATCTGGACGCCTTCGACCTGACACCAGCGGTCATCAAGGGCGTCGTCGCGATGGACAGCGCCGCTTATAATCTGGCCCGCACCGGGCATGACGGCGACATCCCGGACTTCTACCATCCGACCTTTACCAGCGACGATCAGGACGTCTGGGCAGCCGCCTCCCCCACCTTGCAGGTCGAGGAAAGCACCGAGATTCCGCCCTTCCTGCTGCTCTATGTGAACCGCGCCGTCGCGCCCAGCCGGGCCAAGGAACTGGCCGAAGCGCTCAACAGCGCCGGACACAAGGCCGAAGCCCGCCTCGTCAAGAATCGCGACCACAAGAGCCTGAATGAGCGCCTCGGCGCAAAGGGAGACAAGGCTGCCCCGATGATCGCCGACTTTTTCCGCGACCAGCTGGACGACTAGCCGGTCTCAGGGCTCAACGACATTGAACCAGAAGTCGGGCGTCTCCAGCGCCGTGAACCAGGCGAGCAGTGCGGTCGGGTCCCCTTCGAGATTTGCCTCCCCCGCCGCCGCGATTTCCCGAAAGCTGCGGGTCTGGAGAATCAGGTCGTTGAAGGCGTCGCGGGACAGGGTGAGGGTCGCCACCGCTCCCTCAGACTGCATCCCCGGACGCGGGAAGGCCGTGGCATTGCCCACATCAATCACGAAATCCTCTTCGGTATCCGTGAAGCGGAAGTTCAGCTCGAACGGGTCCCGGCTCAGTTTCTCCGGCGCATACCGCACCGCCAGCGCATTGAACAATTCAATCGTCGGGACGCCCTCGACGAACTCCCGGCTGCGGGTGCGAACGGCGCCCGCATCGGCCAGGCCATTCCGCAATTCCTGCGCGCCCGTCAGATAGAAGTCGCGCCAAGCGCCGCTCTCGGCCTGAAACCCCATTTGCTCGTAGCTTGCCGCCAGCCAGTCCCGCGCCGGCTGATTTTCGGGATTGGCAAACACCGCATAGTTCAGCACTTCGGCGGCCCAGCGATAGTCACCCTCATCGAAGGCTTCCTGCCCGATGGCCAACGCCGCATCCTCTCCCCCCACGGCCTTGATGAACCGGCTGGCTTTTGCTTCCAGCGGATGGGCATTGAACGTGGCAGGCACGCCATCCCACCACCCGAAATAGCCCTGATAGACGGCCTTCGCATTGTGGTTCAGCGTGCCGTAATACCCGCGCGTGTCGAAATGCTCGGACTGGACAGTCGGCTCGGCCAGATCCTCTGCAATCTCGAACTGGGTTTCCCCGCGATTGGCGCGCCGCACGGTCTGGTCGTGCGTGTACCGATAGATATCCCGCTGGCCGCGCAGGAAGGTCTCGACATTCTCCTGCCCGAAGGTCGGCCAGTGATGCGACGCGAAGACGACATCCGAGCGCTCGCCATATTCGGTCAGCACATAATCGATCACCCGGCTCCATTCCAGCAGGTCGCGGACCTTGGCGCCGCGCAGGGTGAGCGCATTGTGGAAGGTGGCCGTGGCGACTTCTGCGGTACACAGCGCGTTGAAGTCCGGCAGGTAAAACATGAATTCGGCTGGTGCCTCCGTGCCGGCCGCGTCGATGAATTCAAATGTCACGCCATCAATCACGCGAATTGTGCCCCGGCCGGGCACCTCTTCCGTCGGCTCGATCAAGCCGATTGTCCCCTGTGACAAGGCCGGTCCAAGCCCCACGCCCACCTGACCCGTCGGCCCGCTGGGCAGCGTGTTGCCGAACATCAGCACCGCCCGGCGGCTCATATAGTTTCCTGCGAGCAAATTCTCGGCCACGGCAGATTCCGTAAAACCGACAGGCGCCAGCACCGGCACGCCCCGCGCCTCAATGTCAGCCTCGTCAATCACCCCGCGCACGCCGCCAAAATGGTCACCATGCGAATGGGTATAGATCACGCCGGTCACCGGGCGCTCACCGAGAGTGTCGTTCACAAGGCCCAGCGCCGCAGCGGCCGTTTCCTGGCTGAGCAGCGGGTCCACGATAATCCAACCGGTGTCACCCCGGATCACCGACATGACGGCAAGGTCGTAGCCTCGCACCTGATAGATGCCGTCCATCACCTCAAACAGGCCGTGCTCGGAGTTCAGCCGTTCCTGCCGCCAGAGCGATGGGTTCACCGTGTCAGGGCTGCCACCCGCAATGAAATCCCGGCGGCTGACCTGCCAGACGACATTGCCCTCCGCGTCCGTGATCGCGTCCTGCTTCAGCTGTGCCAGCAGGCCGCGCGTCGCGTCGACAAAATCGGATGTCTCTTCCAGCGGCAGGCGCTCGGCCACGGCCGCATTCGCCGCGCGGGTCACCTCCGTCGCCTCGCCGATGGGTGGGGCCTTGGCGGCAGGGTCCGGCGCATCACTCTCTGAGCTTGGAGAACAGGCCGCCAGCAATATGGCTGCAGCCACGCCACAAAGAATTCGCATAGTTTCCTCCCGTGCCGGCACGTGCCTGCGTGCCCTTTTCATCTACTGTGCGACGAGGCCGGAAGGCGCGCAAGACAGTCGCAAGGGAAATCAGGGCTTAGCGGGAGATGCTGATCGACAGCGCGCCGAAGCGTTGCGGGCCGTCCTGCCGAATGAATTCCTCAGTCCGGTTCACGAAGGTGAAGGCGAGTTGCACGCTGCGGTAATGCACGGCGACCCCGGCCTGCAGGTCGCCAACAATTGGCCGGCGATCTTCCACGCTCGGGCCATCACGCCAGAGATTGCCATCGAGGAACATGTCGCGTGCCACGGCCCGGCCATCCACACCCACAAAGAAGTATCCGCCCAATGGATCTTCAGGCGTGCCGGGCACGAACTCCCCTGCCCCGGACAGGGCCGGACGAATGCGCGGCGGACCGAAGCTCGAATTCAGATCCCACCCGATCCGCGCCGTCAGGCCGGTCGATCCATAGGTCCGGACATTTCCGAGCGCGACGCCGAGGTGGGCTCCGAAATCGGTCTCCAGGCCCAGAGGCAAATCCGGCCCGTCGAACATCTGCATACGCTGCGCGATGATTTCGATACCAGGCTCATCCTTCAGCTGGTGATCCCATCCCTTCGCCGTCGCCACGCCGATGATTTCGTGCCAGGTGTTCTGGACGAATTCGCCCGCGGCCGATGGGCCGACGACGCCGAGATTGACCTGCAAAGTATCCTGCGTGTTCTCGCTACTGGCGGCCACGGTCGATGACAGGGCCAGCCAGGCGGCATAGGGGCGATCGGTAGGGTCCGGGGTAAACGACTGGATGTCTTCCGGCGTGAAGATGGCGTGCGAAAGGGCAAAGCCCTGCCGGAGTTCCGTACGATCCAGATCGAGCCAGGGCAGACGGTCAGCGACCCATTTCAGACCCGGATGGACATTGTCGGCGCCCGACACGCGTTCGATACGAAGACCGTTGGAATAATTGCGGTCCGTCCCCCCTCCGAAGAAGTCGTTTTCAGTTGAAAAGGACACGACGGCCGGCTTGGGCGGCACGGTCGGTTGGTCGACCTGCGCATCAGCGGTTGGGACATATAAAAAAGCTGCGACGAGGGCCGCAGCTTGAATGGGTGTGAATCGAGCCTGCATGGGCTCTGATTAACAGTTAACGGCGCATCGTGAAACTAACACCTGCGAAATCTTCAGTCTCGCTGATGCTGACATTCCGGTCAGAATATTTCACTTCGCGGCGGATATAGCTGAGCGATAGTTCGCCGCCGCCGCGCTGTACGGAAACGCCCGCCTGAAGGTCACCCACTGTGACTTGGTCTGTCAGGGACATGTCACCCAAGCTTGGACGGAATCCGCTGGCATCGGCATCCCAGACAAGGGCTTCACCGTCGGCGCCAGCAAAGATGTACCAGCCCTGCGGTTGGCCATTGCGGTCCAGCAGATCAAAATCCTGACCAATCCGGACTTCACCCCCGACGCGGCGCGTGAGGATTTCGCCCTCTTCCCGCACGGCAATGCGCGGCGCAACGCCGACATCGAATTTCAGGCCGGTGACTTCCCTTGGCGCAGAGATGGCAATCTCCGCCGCGATATCCTTTTCAATCCGGCCAGGACGCGAGAGGGCGGACCGGCTGCGCTCCGCCGCAACGGCGACCAGGGCTTCACTATTGCCCCAATCCACACGTGTGTTGTTGGGCACAGTGTACTCTGCTGCCGGGGCAGACCGGTAATCAACTGGCTGATCGACGAGCAATTGGGCTGCGACTGTGTTCGTGGCATCAAGCGGCACGCCGCTGAACCGGGCAGACTGGGCGCTGAAAACATGGACAGAGGCCGCGCTCGGAACGGTCGCACCTGAATTGGGTGCATAGCTGGCAGGCGCAGCGAGCTGCATGCCTAATGTCGGAGGGGCGATCGGCTCGGCACGGACCTGATCATGGGGAGACGTCGATACGCATCCCTGACACGCCATCGTGATGACTGCGGAAGAAATTGCAAACACCATCTGCCTTATACCTCTCATGCCTTCATCCCTGAACGATAACGTATTCAAGGATTAGACCGCTCGACGCTTAACTTAGCATAAAGAACTCGCGCGTCCCAAACGCCAAACGGTCAAATTGCATTAATACATGTCTCCAAAACTCGCCTCTGTAGAGTTTGTTCCAGAACCCGGTAAAATTATGTTTTTTAGGGGGCAAATGGCGGGATTTCCGGCTTTTTCCGTCGTTAACCAACTGTAAAAACTAAGGAAATCATGCAGCGTTTTCGGTCGAAATTGCCTTAATCACTGGCATCTCCCCTCTCCCGAATCGCGAAAAAAAGCCGGCACCCCCCAGGATGCCGGCCAATTTCTGTGCGCAATTTCGGGTTGAAGCCCTACTGACAGGCAAGACATTCATCATAATCGGTGTTCGGGGTGTCCATTTTCAGGACTTCCGCCTTCTCAGACCCGGCAAAAGCCGCGCGCTGTACCGATTTGGAGCGACAATAATAGAGCGATTTGAGCCCGCGCTCCCAAGCTGTCCAATGCAGCATGTGAAGATCCCATTTGGCGATGTCGCCCGGAAGGAACAGGTTCAGGGACTGCGACTGGCAGATGTAAGGTGTGCGGTCGGCAGCCAGTTCGATGATCCAGCGCTGGTCAATTTCGAACGCCGTCTTGAAGACAGACTTCTCGTGCTCGTCCAGGCAGTCGAGATGCTGGATGGAGCCTTCATGCTCGAGAATTGAGGTCCACACCTCGTCCGTGTCCATATCCTTGCTGGCCAGCAGGCGCTGGAGCTGCTGGTTCTTCACCGTGAAGGAGCCAGACAGCGTCTTGTGCGTGTAGACGTTTGCCGGGATCGGCTCGATGCCGGCCGAGGTGCCGCCACAGATAATGGAGATCGACGCGGTCGGCGCGACAGCCATCTTGTGGCTGAAACGGGCCATCATGCCGACGTCACGGGCATCCTCACAGGGGCCCCGCTCCTTGGCGAGCTTGACCGAAGCGGCATCAGCGCCCTGGCGGATGTGCTTGAACATTTTCTCGTTCCAGACTTTCGACATGGCGCTTTCCAGCGGCACGTTCATCGTCTGCAGGAAGGAGTGGAAACCCATCAGGCCGAGACCGACCGAGCGCTCGCGCTTGGCGGAATAGACCGCGCGGGCCATTTCCGGCGGCGCGCGTTCGATGAAGTCTTCAAGCACATTGTCCAGGAAGCGGAAGATGTCTTCGATGAAGGTCTCGTCCTTGGACCATTCCAGATACTTCTCGGCATTGACCGAAGACAGGCAGCACACAGCTGTGCGGTCCTGGCCAGCATGGTCGACGCCGGTCGGCAGGGTGATTTCGGAACAGAGATTGGACTGGGTGACCTTCAGGCCCAGCTTGCGCTGGTGCGCCGGCATCGCATTGTTCACCGTATCCGTGAACAGCAGGTACGGCTCGCCTGTCTGCATGCGCAGCTCGAGAATTTTCTGCCACAGCTTCCGGGCGTTGATCGTGCGGATCACTTCCTTCGATTTCGGGCTGATGAGGCCGTAATCCTCATCCTTCTTCACCGCGTCCATGAAGTCATCAGTGATGTTGATGCCGTGGTGCAGGTTCAGGGATTTCCGGTTGAAGTCGCCGGACGCCTTGCGGATTTCGAGGAACTCCTCGATTTCCGGATGGTGCACGTCGATATAGCAAGCAGCCGAACCCCGGCGCAGCGAGCCCTGGCTGATTGCCAGCGTGAGCGAGTCCATGACGCGGATGAACGGGATGATGCCGGATGTCTGGCCGTTCTGACCGACCTTCTCGCCGATCGAGCGGACATTGCCCCAATAAGTGCCGATGCCGCCGCCATTGGAAGCGAGCCAGACATTCTCGGTCCAGGTCTCGACAATATCGTCCAGCGAATCGCCAACCTGGTTCAGGAAGCAGGAAATGGGCAGGCCACGCGCCGCGCCACCGTTCGAAAGAACAGGCGTCGCAGGCATGAACCAGAGCTTGGACATATAGTCGTACAGGCGCTGGGCGTGCTCGGTGTCGTCCGCGAAGGCCAGCGAGACGCGCGCAAACATGTCCTGATAGGATTCTCCGGGCAGCAGATAGCGGTCCTGTAGGGTCTTCTTGCCGAATTCGGTCAGAAGGGAATCGCGCGAGGGATCCATCACGATCGGGCTGCCTTCAACAACACGAAGCAGGCCTTCCACCCCGGCCTTGGGCTTTCCCTTGCGCAGCGCAGATTTAGACACAGTTTTGGCCTCGGTTGCAGACATTAGAGCAGCCCTCCAGATTCGATAGAAACATATAGGTCCGGAAGCCCCTGAAAGCCAGATATTGCTCTCAACCCCGTTCCTGACACTAGATATAGTGTCTGAAGGTTAATATCGGGTCAACGGCCCTTGTCTCTAAAACGTCAAATTTGCCGTGGAATTCTGGTTAATCAATGGTTAACACACCCACCGATGGCCCGCCAGTATTGGCCTTTCGGGAACTGCACAAATCTGCGCCAACCCCCCCTATGCCAACCGGCCGAAATTTACCTGCCGGACGACCAAGCGACAGGGATTCCGTTAACGTGGTGTGACGATTCCTCAACCGATTGGTCAGGCCTGTTGAGACAATCGCTAACTACCACCGTGCATTATGGCCTCATCGGTCCAATTTCGACCCCTATGAGGACACTATGCTGAACTGGCTCAAGAATCAGACCCTGCAGAACTGGGCGAGCGCGCCCATCGTGAATGATGGTGAAACGATCATCGACGCTCCTGCCGCCCAGATCTTCGAGAAACTCGACCTTGCCTCGCCCCGCAATGCCCTGCGCGAGCGCGGCTTCGTCTTTGGCGCAGGCAATCCGGCCTACGACATCTTCGAGGCCACCGATCCCGACCAGCCGGGCGCCACGCTGGTATTTGAAGTGACCGAATCCCGGCCCCGCAAGCGATACTGTTACCGCACGACCACGCGGTCGAACGATGCGGACTGCGCAATCCTCGAATCGGCCTGCGAATACACGATCATCCCGCAAAAGGATGGTCGGCACCTGTTGCACCTGCAGGAGACCAGCACGCTGGCACCGGGACTCAGCCGTGACCAATACGTCCTGGAGCGCGCAAAGCTGAATTTCTCGGTGTTCCGCACGCTCGCTCGCCTGCGCCTGCACCTCGAACTCGGCACGGATCTCAGCGAAATCAACTAATCGTTTTCTGAGAAAGCGGAGACAGACGAGCGACCCGGGCGAAAAAACTCGTTGGGGCTGCTTCGTTCCCGACCTGACCCGATTGGCGAGCGACCCGTCCGCCGCCTGCCTCCTGCCGGTTATATGCGTCGAGCAGCGCCCCGGTGCAAGGGCCAGCATCCATCGCGAAACACTTACCCCTCCCCCAAATCCCATGTTAGCCTCCCGGCACAGGGTTCTTGGAGGGATACTCAATGAAACTTCACCAATTTTGCGCGGCCGCCGGCCTGACAGCGGCCTTGGCGGTCACATCGGCCCTCGGCCAGGAAGATACGGCTGACGACAGCAAGCGGTTCACCGCCGAGCGTGTGTTCGACATCGAATATGCAACCGGTCCGCAAATCTCGCCGGACGGCAAGACCATTATCTATGTCCGCCACAGCATGGACCGGATGACGGACCGCGACACCGGTCATCTCTGGATCATCGATGTCGAGAGCGGCGCCCAGCGGCCCCTGCTCGGCGCGGGCGGCAGCGCCGGGGCGCCAAGCTGGTCCCCCGATGGCTCCCGCGTCCTCTACACGAGCACGGCAAATGGAAAGCCCGAGCTGAAACTCGTCTATATGGACACAGGCCTGTCCTACTCCATCGCCCAGCTTGAAGAGAGTCCCTCAGGCGCCACCTGGTCCCCCGACGGGCGCAACATCGCCTTTTCCATGTTCGTGCCGGGCGACAAGCCGGGCTTTGCCACGCCCCCGGAACAGCCAGAGGGCGCGGAATGGTCCGAGCCGGTCAAGGTGATCGACGATTTGACCTTCCGGTTTGACGGCGCAGGCTATCTTGAGGACGGCGCGGATCAGGTCTTCGTGCTTCCGGCCGAAGGCGGTACGCCCCGCCAGGTTACCAAAGGCGAGGCTGAAATGGGCGGGCAGGCCTGGCTCGACAATGATACGCTTCTGGTCACCGGCAATCTCGCAGACGACCGGGACATGGACCCGATCGAAAGCGGAATCTACGCCGTCGAACTGTCGGACTTGTCCATCAGCCCCCTGACATCCCGCAACGGACCAGACTACGCCCCCATGCCTTCACCCGACGGGCAATCGATCGCGTTTCGCGGCTATGATGACGAGGAGAAATCCTACCAGCAGGATCATCTCTACCTGATGTCCGCCAATGGGTCGAATGTGCGTGAACTGGTGCCGGGGTTTGCCGGGTCGCCCGCGCAGATCGAATGGGCGCCGGATGGCAAGAGCCTGTTCATGCTGTTTGAAGATCATGGTGTCCTCACCCTGAACGAGGTGGATCTGCAAGGCCGCATGAATGAAGTCGTCACCGGTATTGGCGGCACATCCATTGGACGTCCTTATGCAGGAGGCAGTTTCTCTGTCGCCAAATCCGGACGGCGTGAACAGGTCGCCTATACGGCAGGCTTCACGGATCGTCCGGCCGAGATCGCCACCATCCGCTCCGACGGCAAGAATGCCCGTGTCCTGACAGATCTGAATGCGGACGTTCTGCCCTATCTCGACATGGCCTCCATCGAGGAGTTCAAGGTTGCGTCCAGCCATGACGGACTGGAAATCGAAGCCTGGGTCGCCCTGCCCCATGACTTCAAGGCCGATGGCAGCTTTCCCCTGATCCTGGAAATCCATGGTGGGCCCTTCTCCATGTACGGCCCTTTCTTCGCCAGCGAAATCCAGCGCTATGCGGCAGAAGGATATGTTACCGTCTATGTGAACCCCCGCGGATCCACAGGCTACGGAGAAGAGTTCGCTCAGGAGATAGATCAGGCTTATCCGGGCTACGACTATGATGATCTGATGAGCGTGGTCGATGATCTCGTCGCGCGGAACTATGCCGACCCAGACCGCTTGTTCGTGACCGGCGGATCCGGTGGCGGCATCCTGACGGCCTGGATTGTCACCAAGACGGATCGTTTCGCTGCCGCGGCCTCCATCAAACCGGTCATCAACTGGATGACAATGGCGCTTGCCGGCGATATTGCGCAATATGTCCGCCGTCACTGGATCCGGGAAGACCCATGGTCCAACCCGGAAGCCTTCCTGAAACTCTCGCCCATCACCTATGTCGACCAGGTCGTTACACCGACCCTCGTCATGGTCGGCGAAGAGGACTGGCGCACGCCCGCCTGGGAAGCAGAACAATTCTACACCGCACTGAAGATGAATGATGTGGAGACGGCCCTCATCCGTGTGCCCGGTTCTTCCCACTATATCGCCAGCCGGCCGAGCCGCCTGATCGCGAAAACCGACAATATCATGGGCTGGTTTGCGAAATATGATCCGGCCAAGAAGAAAGACGAGGGGGACGAAGAATAGTCTCTCACGGCATGCCGTGCACGATTCATCGTGGACGGCATGCCTGCCGCTCCGTGTCTCATCCAGGTCACGACCACGCGGCACTTCCCCTGCGGAATAACCGCACCAAGAATGCCGCTGGCACCCCTCTTGCATTGTCTTAGCTCTTTATTGGGGAAAAGCCGGTCAGGGGCCTGGACATGCTGCACAGTATCAACTTGCTCAGGACGCTATCCTGTTATGCCATCGCGATCTTCCATATTCGGGCCTTTGTGCACGCACATTCGGACACGGTCCATCTGACCTTCTCCGCCTCACCCGGATTTCACCTCTTCCTCGCGATCAGCGGCTTTATCCTCGTTTATATTACGCGCCCGGATGACACGCCGCTGAACTTCATGATGAAGCGCACCGTCCGCATCATTCCGCTCTACTGGGCTGCCACGACCATCACCCTGCTGCTCGTGCTGGCGCGCCCCTGGCTGTTCCATGAGGCCGACACATCCCTGTCCTCCATTGCCAGCAGCTATTTGCTTCTGCCGCATTACGACCTGGGCGGCGATATCCAGCCGATCCTGTTCGTCGGCTGGACCCTCGGCTACATCATGCTCTTCTATCTTCTGTTCTCGCTATCGCTGTTCATGCCGGAGCGCGTGCAAGTGCCCACAGCTATTGCCATGACCATCGGCGTCATCGCAGGCGCGAAACTCCTGCCAGCGGGTGCGTATCGCGAATTCTACGGCGACCCGATCCTCTTGGAGTTTGCCATGGGGTGCCTCATCGGGCTCACCCTGCGCCAGAAAGCAATTCAGGAATGGGTGAAGCGCACGCCTATGTGGCCGCTCGGTTTGCTGGGGATTGCGGGCTTCGCGCTGGTGATGAGCATCACCCTGCCCTCATGGGGCCGCATGGCCGTCTACGCAGTTTCCAGTGGGCTTGTCGTATTTGCCTGTGCCGGGCAGGACCTGTTCCGGAAGCCACTTCACAACGAGTTTCTGTCGATGGGGGGCAAGATCAGCTATGGCATCTTCCTGATCCATCCCTTGCTGATAACCGCATTCGGCGTGACGCTATTCCGCATCACCAGCAATGACTGGGTCGCGACCCTTCTGATGTTCGTAACCGTGCTGCCACTCACCTCTGTTCTGGCATATCTCAGCTTCCGCTATTTCGAGACGCCGACAAATACGTGGCTGCGCAAGGCCTTTCACCTGTCCAAGCTTCCGCCGAAATCGGTACGGAATGCAACGCCGGAAATGCGTCCGACAGCAGTGTAGGCCGCCGACTTATTCGCTGGTCGCCGTTTCGTCCCGCCGGCGTGTCTTGGCGACGCCGGTGATGATGCCAAAGCCGATCAAAACGATAGCGCCAACGCCGATCCAGACCGGCGGCGCGCCAATCAGGTAAGCGGCATAGGCGAGGCCGGAAATCAGGATCAGGAAACCGATCAGATACAATCCGAAAGACGACATTGTGCGCTCCAGTGCTGTTAAAACATCTGGAGACACAACGTCACCGCCTTAATCCGGTTCCCCGGACCGCATCAGGCCTGTATCAGGATCGCGCCCTAGTCGCCTTTCTTGGCGGCGCGCTTGCGCTCATGCGGGTCGAGATAGACCTTGCGCAGGCGAATATTCTCCGGCGTGACCTCGACGAGTTCATCGTCCGCAATATAAGCGAGCGACTTCTCAAGCGTCATCTGGAGCGGCGGGGTCAGGCGCACAGCCTCATCGGTGCCGGATGCGCGCACGTTGGAGAGCTTCTTGCCCTTCAGCACGTTCACTTCGAGATCATTGTCACGATTGTGCTCGCCAACGATCATGCCGCCATACACCTTGTTGCCCGGATGGATCATCATCGGACCGCGGTCTTCGAGGTTCCAGAGCGCAAAGGCCACGGCCTCGCCCTGCTCCATCGCGATCAGAACGCCCGTATGGCGCCCCTGGATCTTGCCCTTGTGCGGCGCGTATTCGTGGAAGACGCGGTTCATGATCGCGGTGCCGCGCGTATCGGAGAGCAGTTCGCCCTGATAGCCGATCAGGCCGCGCGTCGGCGCATGGAAGATCATGCGGGTACGGCCCACACCCGACGGGCGCATGTCCAGCATGTCGGCCTTGCGCTCGGACAGTTTCTGCACGACCACGCCGGAATGCTCGTCATCGACGTCGATGACAACTTCCTCGATAGGCTCAAGCTTCTCGCCGTTCGGGCCTTCCTGCATCACGACCTGCGGACGCGAAACGCCCAGCTCAAAGCCTTCGCGGCGCATCGTTTCGATCAGGACGGCCAGCTGAAGCTCGCCGCGTCCGGAGACGGTGAACGCTTCGGCATCGGTCGCACGCTCGACCTTCAGAGCGACGTTGCCTTCGGCCTCTTTCAGCAGGCGGTCCCAGATCATCCGGCTGGTGACTTTCGTCCCTTCGGTGCCGGCGAGCGGAGAATCATTGACGCGGAATGTCATGGAGATGGTCGGCGGGTCGATTGGCTGGGCTTCAATCGGCTCGCTGACGGATGGGTCACAGAACGTATCGGCCACGTTGGCCTTGGTCGTGCCAGCGAGGGAAACAATATCGCCAGCCTGGGCTTCATCAACCGGCACACGGTCCAGGCCGCGGAACGCCAGCACTTTGGAAACACGGGTCTGCTCGACCAGTTCGCCTTCGCGGTTCAGCACCTTGATGGACTGGTTCGGCTTGATCGTGCCGGACGAGACGCGGCCCGTCAGGATGCGGCCGAGGAACGGGTCGGAAGAAATCGTCGTGGCGAGGAAGCGGAACGGCCCCTCTTCCACCTTCGGCACCGGCACATGATCGACAACCATCTGGAACAGGGAATCCATGTTCTCGGTCGGGTTTTCGTAGTCGGTGCTCATCCAGCCCTGCTTGGCCGAACCGTACAGGATCGGGAAGTCGAGCTGGTCGTCTGTCGCGTCGAGATTGGCGAACAGGTCGAACACTTCATTGATGACTTCGTCCGGGCGGCGTTCCGGCTTGTCGATCTTGTTCACGGCCACGATGGGGCGCAGGCCCACTTTCAGGGCCTTTGATACGACGAATTTGGTCTGCGGCATCGGGCCTTCAGCTGCGTCGACGAGCACGATGGCGCCATCCACCATCTGAAGGATACGCTCCACTTCACCGCCGAAATCGGCGTGTCCGGGCGTGTCGACGATGTTGATGCGATAGTCTTTCCATTCCACCGACGTCGTCTTGGCGAGAATGGTAATGCCCCGCTCTTTCTCCAGATCGTTGGAATCCATCATCCGTTCGGCGGTCTTTTCGTTCTCGCGGAACGTGCCGGATTGTTTCAGCAATTCATCGACGAGCGTGGTCTTGCCGTGGTCAACGTGGGCAATGATCGCGATGTTGCGCATTTTCTCGATAGGCGTGGACATGGAGGGTATGCTTTCGGGAGGGAGGCTGATTTGCCGCGCACATACACGGGCCCGCCCCGATTGGCTATGCTTTGTTGTCATGCAGGCCCCTGCCCCGGCGAGCCGCATTTACAAACCCGCCCCCAGACGGCAAGTCAGCCGGGCTAAGTGAGGATCGCCCATGACCAATTCGAACGACATGCCGCTTGCCGCAAAGCCCATCGACCGGGCCGCGCACCACCGCAAGGATGATGCCTGGCTGGAGGCGGCCTTTGCGCGGGAGGATGTTCTGGTCCTGATGCTGCGCAATGGCGACCCCTTTGCGGCAAAGGATGGCGGTCTTGTCTGGATGGGGCCGGAAATCGAGAAGGTCTCGCCGGGCTCTCCCCGTATCTTCCTCGGACAGGACATAAGCGGCGCGCCGGTCTTCGCCGTCAATTTGCCGTCAAAATTCGATCTCGAATCCTCTCTCATCGCGGGCGCGGGCGAGTTCATCGAGTTTCGCGCAGCGGCCGGCCGCATGAGTCCGCTGGAAGCCAATTGCGCCTCCACGGCCCGCAGCATTTTCCTGTGGCATGCATCGCATGGCTTCTGCGCAAAATGCGGCGGGGGAACGGCCATCGTAGAGGCTGGCTGGAAACGCGAATGTCCGGCCTGCGGAACAGAGCATTTCCCCCGCACCGATCCTGTGGCCATCATGCTGGCGGTCAAGGGCGACAAATGCCTGGTCGGACGCCAGGCCAATTGGCCCGCAGGTTTTGTCTCCTCCCTCGCAGGCTTCTGCGAACCGGGCGAGACGATCGAACAGGCTGCCGCCCGCGAACTGGAAGAGGAAGCCGGCATTGTCTGTGATCCGGCAGGCGCCGAATATATCGCCTGCCAGCCCTGGCCCTTCCCGTCTTCCCTCATGGTCGGCCTGATCCTGGAAGCCCAGACTGAAGAAATCACGGTCGATACCGACGAGCTGGAATCGGCGGAATGGATCAGCCGGGAGGACGTAAAACGCATGCTTGCGGGCACGCATGACCGCTTGTTCTGCCCGCCGCCCATGGCCATCGCACACCATCTCCTGAAAGTGTGGGCCGAGAGGGGCTGACCGGGCTCTCTGACCCCTGACTATCTCCTTGCGGACTTACGCAAAAATGGAGTTGATTTTGCTCGAATCATTCTAGGCTTAATGTTGCCATTTACAGGAGACCCGACATGGCAACAGCAACTCTGAAAAAGCCGGCCAAGAAGGCCGCCACCAAAAAGCCCGCGGCCAAGAAAACCGTGGCAAAAACGGCTGCAAAGCCAGCCAAGAAAACAGTGGCAAAACCCGCTGCGAAAAAAGCGACCGCAAAGCCGGCAGCAAAGAAGGCCGCCGCTCCGAAAGCGGCCGCTTCGGCGAAGAAGCCGGCCGCAAAGAAGAAATAAGCTTGCGGGCATGCTTGTCGGAAACGGGCGGGCCTCCCGCCCGTTTTTTTTTGCCCCCATGAGAACCGAAACCCCCGTATCCAGGGGACACGGGGGCGCTGGCGGGCCGGTGGCAAACGGCACCGAGTGCCCTCCAACCCGCTCAGACAGGATCGATCATCACGGAGGAGTACCCGCTTGACCCTCTCGGCAGGATACCGGCCTATTGTGGCAATTCTTTTCGTCCGCCATTTACCTCACGAATTTTTGTCCTGCGCCGCGTAGACAGATGGTCTGCACACAAGCCGATTGATTCCATATGATTTTATGGCGCGGGGCAGTGAACAATTCCCGCTCGCTGGGTCAAAGACGCGTTTAACCAATAGGGCTGCCTGCCCTAATCATTAATGCCTGCCCAGGCCGTGTCGGCACGGTCAATGAAGCCCGGTATGTCCGCATCCCACTTTTTCTGGATGCTCTTGTTGTAGTTCATATAGAGCTTGCCATCCACGATCTTCCAATACCGCGCATCACCCTTGGCATGCTTGCCGTCGGCCATGGCCCAGGCACAATACCCGCCATATTGCGGCGCATATGCTTCGGGCGTGTCGATGAAGGCATCGCGATTGGCCGCGCTCGAGAATTTGAACTTTGCGCCCATATAGTCGGCCGTGAACGCATCATCGCCCTTCACAGGTTTGCCGTCTGTAAAATAGGCGACGGGATCATACCCTTGCAGGGCGGTGTCGGAAAATACGCCGGTATAAATCGGCGGTTCGGCATGGGCCGCTGGCGCAGCGGCCATCATGGGCAGGCCAGCAAGCGCAGTGGCCAGGATCATGGCACGAAGTTTCATGGACGGAGTCTCCTATTGCGGGGATGTCTGGACAGAGGTCAGCCTGGCCGTCGGGGAGGCAGGCTCCACAGCCCTTGCCTGCCCCGGCAGGATGGCACGTCCGACCCCGGTGAGAATGGAAAGGAGCGTGTCCCGATGGAAAACGAGATACGCAATCGAAGCGAGCCAGACTGTCACCGCCATGACAAACAGGCCGCCGCCATCATTGTTCGGATCAATGCCCAGCGGCGTGAACAGATGGAAGCTCACCGCGCCGGTCATGACGGCGGTTGCGATCAATGCGCCAAGGGTCTGCAACCGGCGCAGGGCCGGAATGAGGCCAACCAGCAAAAGCGTTGAGGCGACCAGCTCGGCTGATCCGATGACGTACTGGCTGAACAGGCCGGTCTGATCGAACAGGCCCCCTGCCCCGAAACTCGCAGCCCATGCATCGAGCTTGCCGAAAATGACCTGCGTTTCGGGCGCATTCGTGAATTTGAACCGCAAGCTGTCCAAAAAGACCGCGCCGGCGATCAGAGCATAGGCCACGGGCGCATATTTCCTGAGTTGTGCGAACATGTTGAGCTTCCTCCCTTGGCGCTCTTTTCTCACAAACGGGGCGGCGTCTCAAAACAAGGGCGTGTGAGCATTGCCCACTTTTGTGTGAGCCAATCAGCTATTTTTCGTGAATTACTGTTCCGGTCTCGCGAAATGCCCTCCGCGTCCCTACATAGCATTTCGACATGCAGGGAGGGGTCAGATGGACCGTATCGACGCAATGCGCCTGTTCGTTCGCGTAGCCGAAGCGGGCAATTTCTCCAAAGCGGCCTCGGCCCTCGGCGTAGGCCAGCCAACGGTGTCTCGCCGGATCCAGGACCTGGAAGCCCAGTTGGATGTGACCCTCTTCCAGCGCACCACCCGCGCGCTCAGCCTGACCGAGGCGGGCGAACGCTTCTACCGGCGCGCTGTGGACCTGATCGCCGACTATGAATCGGCCGAAGCAGAAGCGCGCGGCCTGCAGCACGAGCCGGTCGGCCTGCTCCGCATATCCTGCTCGAACTCCTTCGCCCGACGGATCATCGTTCCGGCCATTCCGCCGTTTCTTGAAAAATATCCCCGGATACGATTCGACGTGATTTCGGACGACGCACTCACTGACCTCGTCGAAGAGGCCATCGATCTGGCGTTCCGCTTTGGTCATCTCAGCGATTCCCGCCTGATGACCCGCAAACTCGCAGATACCCCGCGCGCGCTTTGGGCCTCGCCGGACTATCTCGCCCGCAAAGGTACGCCGCAAACGCCAGAGGATCTGGCGCAGCATGATGCCGTCCTGTTCCGGAAAGGGCTCCATTCGGATTGGACGCTCTCACGCGGCGAGGAAAGCGTCACCGTCCGTGTGGATGGGCCCTTTGCCGCCTCCGGGGGCGACAATCTGGTCCAGGCCGGCCTCGCCGGGCTCGGCATCCTCATGGCGCCCAGCTGGCTGGTCTCAGGCTGCGTCACCGAGGGCCAGATGGTCCGGATTCTTCCCGACTGGGAGATGGAAAGCCTGCCCGTGAACTGCGTCTGGACCGCTGGCCGGCTTCGGGGAAAGACCAAGCTCTTCGCCGACCACATCACCGAAGAACTCAAACTGGCCATGTCCCACTGCTAATCCGGCGCGTGTTCCGAACTCGGGAACACGCCGAGGATTTTCAGCGATTGTGAGAAGAAGCCCAGCTCTTCCAGCGCCAATTGGACATGGCGCTCATCCGGGTGCCCCTCGATCTCGGCGTAGAATTGCGTCGCGGTGAAGGATCCGCCGACCATATAGCTCTCCAACTTGGTCATGTTGATGCCGTTCGTCGCAAATCCGCCCATCACCTTGTACAGCGCGGCGGGGATGTTGCGAACTTCAAACATGAAAGCGGTCTTGGCCGGGCCATCCTTGGCTTCAACCTCGGAATGGTCCTTCGACATGATGATGAAGCGCGTCGTGTTGTGGGCGGCGTCCTCAATGTCCTCTGCCAGGATTTCGAGACCATAGACGTCCGCCGCAAGACGCGGCGCGATGGCTGCAACCGATGGATCGCCCAGTTCAGCGACTTCTCGCGCCGCGCCCGCCGTGTCCGCCGACGTCACCGAATCAATATTGTGCGCGCGCAGGAAATTCCGGCACTGGCCGAGGCCCATGATATGCGACCGCGCCTTTTTCACCTCGTCCAGCCGGGTCCCCTTCAGGGCCATCAGCTGGAACCGGATCGGCAGATAGTATTCGGCCACGATCTGAAGCTCTGTGTTCGGGAGCAGGTAGTGAATATCCCCCACCCGGCCGGCAATCGTGTTTTCGACCGGAATCATTGCCAGATCGGCATCCCCACGCTCCACAGCAGCGAAACAATCCTCAAACGTGCGGCACGGCATCGGCTCCAGGTCAGGATAGGCTTCATTGCAGGCGATATGGGAATTTGCGCCAGGTTCACCCTGATACGCGATTTTGCCGGTCATGGATTTGATGTCCCTTTTTCGTGGAATCATGTGCGTCGGATCGCCGCGACGAAAGGGGGAAGCCCTATAACGCACAGCCTTTATATTGTCTGCACTCCGTTAGCGTGCCAAAAGGCGCGCGCCAAGACGTATGACCAGACAGATTCGAAGGAATACCTCCATGGGAGAACTCGGTCTCAACAAGATTTTCGGTGCGCTGCTCGCAACGGCCCTCGGGGTATTTGCCCTGCAGACACTTTCGAGCATCGTGTTCAGCCATGGAAGCGAGGGCGCCCATCACGGCGACGAGCACGCTGAAGCGGCCTCCATGTCGGAGCAGATGTGCGAGAAATTCGCCTACTGCGTCGAAGTCGCCGATGCAGGCGGCGCCGGCGCTGAAGAGGAAGAAGTCTTTGACCTCGGCCTCCTGCTGGCCAGCGCGGACGTTGCCCGCGGTGAACGCACCTTCAAGGGCAAGTGCGCCACCTGCCACACCATCGACCAGGGTGGCGCGAACGGCACTGGCCCGAACCTCCACAACGTGGTCGGCGCCGACAAGGGCCACCATGACGGCTTTGCCTATTCCGCCGCAATGGAAAGCACGCCCGGCGAGTGGACGTATGAAGCCCTTGATGAGTGGCTCTACAATCCGTCTGCCTATATTCGCGGCACCACGATGTCCTTCGCCGGCCTGCGCCGCGACGATGACCGTGTGAACGTGATTGCCTATCTCGCGTCCAACACCACCAACCCACCGGCTTTCCCGGAGCCACTTGCTGCTTCTGCTGAAGACGGCGCCGAGGGTGAAGAGGGTGCGGAAGCTGCCGAAGGCGACGCCACCGAGTCCGGCGACGCCGTCGAAGCGACCCTTCCGGCCGATGGCGTGGACGACATGGAAAACCCGACCCTGGCCACCGGCGAAGTCAAAACCATCGATTCAGTTGATGCGACCGGCCGTGATGATGGCGGCACCGGTGAGACCGTGACCGTTCCGGCAGAAGCCGTCGAAGCAGTTGAAGACGCTGCAGGCGAGGCCGAAGAGGCCGTGACCGAAGCCACGGACGACAACTAAGCGCTTGCGCTTAGCCAGTCGGGGGTGCGCCCCCGTTCCGACGAAACATCTATGCGCCGGGCCCCTATGGGCTCGGCGTAATAGTTTGCGATCCGGGTGATGGCAGACTCCAGCGGCTCGACCGCCACAGCCATGTGCCACGCATTCGCATGCAGCAAATGGTCGGCATCGGTCATGATGCCCACATGCCCTTTCCAGAAGACGAGATCACCCCGCCGCAGGGCGTTCGGCGCGCGCCAGTCCGGAATATCCGCGCCCGCCCAAGCAAACTGCATGTCGCTGTCGCGCGGCAGCATCACACCCGCCGCCTCGAAGGCTTGCTGGGTCAGCCCCGTGCAATCGAGGCCAAGACTCTCCCGGCCGCCCCAGAGATAGGGTGTGCGCAGGAACCGCTCGGCCACGGCGACCGGATCATCCTCCAGCGTTTCGACCGGAGCCACATGGCGCGCATGAACCCATCCGCCACGATCGGAATGGAGCCAGTCCCCTTCCCGTCCGCTGACCGACAGGCGGGCACCGTGGCTCAACAGGAAACGGGGCGCGGATTTGAGGTCGGGTGCGCTATAGCAATGAGTTCCGGGCGAGGAGACTTTGTGGGTTGCTTGCAACAAGGGGGCTGACAGCGCCTCCATCCGCACCCAGCCGCAATACCGGTCGCGGCGGCACTGGAGCAGGCCAAACGCGCCTTCCTCTCTGAAGACGTCCACGATCTCGCCATGCAAGGCTTGTGTGGCGAGCCGTCCATCCGCCGCAGGTGTCTCGCGCACGGCCGCCACACCGGCCGTCACCTGATAGGCGACAGCCTCACCCGCAGGTCGCTGAACTCTTTTGTCGTCAAATGTCGGCATGCCTGTTCCCGAATTCGGGCGCTTCAGGCGGCGGCGTTGGTCTTCCCGCCGCGCTTGGGCGCCAATTGACTGTCATCCTTGCCGGAAGCTGCGGCAAGAACAAGGCCGGAGAATGTCCGAAGATACGCCATCCCGGCGGGCGTGCGCTCGATGAAGATATTACGCAGGTCCGTATCGTCCTTGATGCGGCGGATGAAATCCAGCCGGGCCAGCGCATCCAGCGCGCGGGTGACCGCAGGCTTGGCAATGTTCAAATGCTCGGCAAGGCCCCGCACCGTGTGGGGGCCGGGCGTCAGGGCAATCGTCATCAGGATGGCCTGCTGGCGTGCTGTCAGATCCGGCGCATCGGATCGGACGGAGGCCGTCACCGCGCGTCGCCACAATTCCAGACCTTCGCGCTCAGACAGTGCCATTTCTCTACCCTTATTGTTCGCCTTAGTGGAGAATCTCAGGTGATTTGCAGACTCCGTCTAGGGGTCTTGTCCTGTAAAGCTGGGGACAGGGGCCTTCACATTCCGGCCGAAACGCACGACATTACAGGCATGGCCCAGTCACACAGTCACATTCACGCAAATACCCCCTGCAGCCCGCAGGACGTGGAAGCCTTTATCAATGAGGCAGAAACCCTCGTCATGCGCCAGGGACAGCGGATGACGCGTATTCGCCGCAAGGTGCTCCGCCTGCTGCTGGAGAGCACGGAGCCCGCCAAAGCGTATGATTTGCTGGCCAATCTGGACGGCGAAGGCTCTGCCAAGCCCCCTACCATCTATCGCGCGCTCGATTTTCTCCAGGAAACCGGCCTCGCTCACAAGATCGAAAGCCTGAACGCCTATGTCGCCTGCGGCCATGCCAGCCACAATCATTCCGCCGTGTTCCTGATTTGCGACACCTGCCATGGCGCAGAGGAATTGCACGCAACCGCGACGAACGAGGCGCTGGACGCCGAGACGAGCGCCGCCGGCTTCAAGATGAGCCGCGCAGTCGTTGAAGTACGGGGCACCTGCCGGGACTGCGCTGCATGATCACATTGTGGAGGGGGAGCTGCAATCAGTGGGATTGCGACGAGATGGGGCACATGAATGTGCGCGTCTATGTCGAGAAGCAATTGGAAGGCCTCGCCGCCTTTGCGCCGGACCTTGGCATGCCACACGCTTTCAAGGCGTCGTCACCTTCGACCATCATTCCGGTCGACCAGCATATCCGCTTCGTACGCGAAGTGCTGCCCGGCCGGCCCCTCACCATGAATGGCTGCGTGCTGGAAACCGGCGAAGACGACGCCCTGATCTATCAGGAATTGCGCCATGCCGACGGCTCACTCGCTGCCGCGATGCGGACCCGTGTGCTGCATGTCGATACGACCATGCGCAAGCCCTTCCCGTGGAGCTCCCGCACGCGCGCGCTCTTCCCGGACTTCATGGATACCGCACCGGAGGAATCCGCGCCCCGCTCCATCGACATGTCCAAGCCCGGCCTGCCCCTTGAAGCGATCACGCTCGACCGGGTAAAGGAGGTCGGCGCGCCGCTCGCTGGCCGCGGCGCCATTCCGCCCCACCATATCGACGTGCATGGTCGCATGTACCCCTATTGGATGATCGGGCGCACGTCGGATTCGGTGCCGAACATTCTCTACACCTGGCGCAAGCGTGTCGCGGACGCTGCGGGCGATTTGCGCATGGGCGCCGCCGTACTGGAATATCGCATCCGCTACCATGCCATGCCGGTCGCGGGCGATGTGTATGAGCTCTACACCTCGTTCGGGGGCGCATCGGGCAAGACTCACAATTTGATCCACTGGATGATGAACCCGGCAACGGGGACGCCCTGGGCCACCATGCAGGCAACCGCAATCACGCTGGACCTTGACGCCCGCAAGGCCATCCCCGCCCCACCGGAAATGCTCAGTCAACTGAGCTCGATGGCCGCGCCCGGCCTCGAAATATAGCCCTCGAAATCTAGGCTTCGCTGGCGACGATGTCGGCCACGGCCGGAATATCATTCAGACTGAGGCCCGCAATATTGATCCGGCCGGAATTCGGCATGTAGAGGCCGCTCTTCTCACGCATCGCCGTGATGCCGTCTTTCGACAGCGGCAGCTGGCTGAACATACCATTCTGGTTGGCCACGGCGGCAAGCCGGTTGGAGCCGGTCTTCTCGACCAACGCGTCGGCCAGCGCCTTGCGCAGCGAGATCATCCGTTCACGCATCTGCGTCAGTTCGGCCTCCCATTCTGCGCGCAGGTCCGCATTGTTCAGGATGGTGGCGACAATCGCTGCGCCATGGGCGGGCGGCATGGAATAGCTGGCCCGCGCCAATGCCGCGACATGGGTTGCCGCCGCCGCGATGCCCTCAGCGGATTCTCCTACTGCGAGGAAACAACCGGCGCGTTCGCGGTACAGGCCGAAATTCTTTGAGCACGAATAGGAAACCAGCGCTTCGCCCGCTGCTTCGATAAAAGCGCGCACGCCTTTGACGTCTTCGTCCAGCCCCTTCGCAAAGCCGTGATAGGCGACGTCGAGCATTGCGATCAGACCCCTCTCCTTCACCAGCGCACCGACGGCCTTCCAGTCTTCGACGGTCAGATCGATCCCGGTCGGGTTGTGGCACGGTCCCTGGATGATGATGCCATCGCCCCGCTCGGCCGTTTCGATCCCGGCCAGCATGGCGGCAAGGTCAAGCTCGCCCGTCTCCGGATCGGCATAGGGGTATTCGGCTACATCCAGCCCCATGAAACGGACAACGTTCGGATGGTTCGGCCAGGTCGGGTTTGACACCCAGACCGTCTTGACTCCCATCCGGTTCATCAGGCCGGTCCCGAGGAACAGCGCCCCGCATCCACCCGGTGCGGTGAAGGACAGCGTGCGCCCTTCCTGGACGGCAGACGCCCCTTCCCCGAACACGAAGCCTTCGATGGCGGCGCAATACTCGGTATTGCCGCGCGGGCCTTCATACACTTTCGTGGTCTGGGATTTCAGGATCAGCGCTTCGGCCTTCGCCACCGCCGACATGACCGGCGTCTCGCCCTTGTCATTCTTGTAGACCCCGACGCCAAGGTCGAATTTCTCATCGCGCGGGTCTTCGCGATAGGCCGTCATCAGGCCGAGCAGGGCATCCGCCGGCATGGGCGTAAGGGTGGAGAATTGAGACATGTCGGAAATCCGTTTCTTCTGGGAAGTCGCGGCGGACCCTATGCAGTTGCGGGCGCCTTCGCAACCGCCGCACCGGGAACCGATTGTCGCGTGGAGACTTTATTCTTCAGACACAGAAAGGCCCCTGATGACCGACAATGCCAATACCGCCCTCGAATGGTTGATGCGGGCCGGATATGGGGCGCGGGGCGTGGTTTACCTGATTGTCGGCGGGCTCGCCTTCTTTGCCGCCCTGAACGGCGGGGAAGCGGAAGGCACCTCCGGCGCGCTGAACTTCCTGATCCGCCAGCCTTTTGGCGCCGTGCTACTCGCTATCACGGCAGCGGGCCTGTTCGCCTATACGCTGTGGCGGCTGGTAGATGGCATCATGGACCTCGAGAATGAAGGCGACGATGCAGAAGGCTATGCCAACCGGGCCGGCCAGATCATGTCGGGCCTGACCCATGCCGCCCTCGGCATCTCGGCCATTCTGATCCTGATGAAAGGCGCGCGGGCCAGCGGCGATGATTCCTCGGCCGAGAACTGGAGCGCGTCCCTGATGCAGCATCCGGCCGGGCAGCTAGTTGTTGTCGCCGCCGGCATCACAACGCTCTGCGTCGCCATCTATCTGTTCCACAAGGCGTGGAACGCGGCCCATCGCAAGGATATCATCCGCAGGGAAATGGCCGAACGGCTGGAGCCGGCCGTCCGCTTCGGTCTTGCCGCGCATGGCTTCGTCCTGCTGATCGTCGGCGGGCTGATCCTCTGGGCCGGCATTTCGGCCAATCCCGAACATGCCGCAGGCCTGGGCGAGGCCCTGCGCATCCTTGAGACGCAGGCCTATGGACGTGTCCTGCTCGCGCTTGCAGGCGCAGGCCTTGTGGGCTTTGCCATCTATTGCTTCGTGATGGCGCGCTATCGCATCGTGCCGAAACTGTCAGGCAACACGCTCAAGACGCTCGCATCCCCTGTCAGCTAGGCCTGCCTAGTCGACGAGGGTCGCTTCGGTTTTCGATTTCACCTCGTCCAGCGTCACGCCCGGCGCCAGTTCGACGATTTTCAGGCCGCCCTCAACCACGTCCATGACGCACAGATCGGTGATGATCCGGTCGATCACTTTCAGGCCCGTCAGAGGCAGCGTGCATTCCTTCAGAACCTTGGACTCGCCGCGCTTATTGGCATGATCGGTGATGACCACGACGCGGCCGACCCCAGCCACAAGGTCCATCGCGCCGCCCATGCCTTTGACCAGCTTGCCGGGGATCATCCAGTTCGCCAAGTCGCCATTCTCGGCCACTTCCATGGCGCCGAGGATCGCCATGGCGATCTTGCCACCACGGATCATGCCGAAGCTGGTTGCGCTGTCGAAATAGGCCGATTGCGGAAGCTCCGTGATCGTCTGCTTGCCGGCATTGATCAGGTCGGCGTCTTCCTCACCCTCGAACGGGAATGGCCCCATGCCCAGCATGCCGTTCTCGGATTGCAGCGTGACATTCACGCCCTCCGGAATGTGGTTCGCCACCAGCGTCGGAATGCCGATGCCGAGATTCACATACATGCCGTCTTCAAGTTCCTGCGCGGCCCGTGCCGCCATCTGGTTACGATCCCAAGGCATCGGTTACCTTCCTCTCTCATATGACTTCACGCTGGCAGGAATTTCTGACCAATTGACCCGTGAAATAGTCCAAATTTCGCGATCGATTGTGATTGCAGCAGGATCGTCCAGCGACCCTGCTTTCACATATATAGCGTCCGCATGAGTAGCGCTTTCCGTGAACAAGGGTGATCCACAGTCTCGACAAAAGGACCGTGTCAGGATCGCGCCGCTATCTGCTGATTTTTCAAAACGGGCAGGCGTACCAGAAATCCGCAAGTGTTCACGTGAAACCCGAAAGCTAACGCCAAAGGCGGTCCCGGAAACCCGTCGGCAATCTTCGCAATGGCAAGCTCCGGCAGGCTCAAGCGGACCATCGACCTCATAGGTGATGGCACCGCAGAGGCATTGGCCAGCATGGACGACCATCACGCTTCCTCGCGCTTGCGGACGGTGCGCTGTTCAATGCGCTTTTCGAATTCGCCCTGCACCAGGCGATGCACATAGATGCCCGGCAGGTGGATCGCGTCAGGGTCCAGTTCGCCCGGCTCGACAATCTCTTCGACTTCCATGACGCAAATCTTGCCACAGGTCGCGGCGGGCAGGTTGAAGTTGCGCGCGGTCTTGCGGAAGATCGCATTGCCGGTCGTATCGACTTTCCAGGCTTTCACGATGGCGAGGTCTGCGAAGATCCCCTCTTCCAGGATATAGGTCTCGCCATTGAAGACCTTCTCTTCCTTGCCCTCGGCCACCAGCGTGCCAACGCCCGTCTTGGTGTAGAAGCCCGGAATACCGGCGCCACCAGCGCGCATGCGCTCGGCCAGCGTGCCTTGCGGGTTGAATTCCAGCTCCAGCTCGCCGGACAGGTATTGCCGCATGAATTCGGCATTCTCGCCGACATAGGACGAGCACATCTTCTTGACCTGGCGGGTCTGCAGCAACACGCCAAGGCCGAAATCATCCACCCCCGCATTGTTGGAATAGACGGTGAGGTCCTTGGTGCCGGCCTCGCGGATCGCCGCGATGGACAGTTCCGGAATGCCGCATAGGCCGAACCCACCTGCGGCAATCGTCATGCCGTCGAACAGCACGCCATCCAGCGCGTCTGCGGCCGTCTTGTATATCTTGCTCGCCATATAGTGCGGGCCTCCCCTTGGGTAATGCTGC
>TARA_R110000868_G_scaffold92734_1_pt1 | contig 39742 bp, 33 predicted proteins | sample TARA_R110000868 | Tara Oceans TARA_R110000868 (sample SAMEA4397489) | marine metagenome | biome: Polar Biome; feature: [SRF] surface water layer (ENVO:00010504); material: water (ENVO:00002006), including particulate matter (ENVO:01000060) such as... | depth 5 m | reverse complement strand
CAATGTCGGCCGCACGGCGCTGGAAGCCATCGCCGCCGTCGATGGCCACACCCAGTCCTTGCACACGAATTCGCTCGACGAAGCGCTGGCCCTGCCGACGGATTTCTCGGCTCGCATTGCCCGCAATACCCAGATCCTGCTCGCCACCGAGGCGCATGCCTGCGACGCGATCGATCCCTGGGGCGGCAGCCATTATATCGAGCGCCTGACCCATGATCTCGCCGCCCGGGCGATGGATCATATCGCCGAGATCGACGGCCTGGGCGGCATGGCGAAGGCCATCGAGGCCGGCGTGCCAAAGCTTCGGATCGAAGAGGCGGCGGCGCGCACCCAGGCGCTGATCGATAGCGGCCAGCAGACCATCACCGGCGTCAACAAATTCCTCCTCGATGAAGACGAAGATGTGCCCGTCCTCAAGGTCGACAACTACCTCGTGCGCAAACAGCAGATCGAAAAGCTCGAGCGCCTGCGCAAGGAACGCGATCCGGCCAGGCTTGCGGCGGCGCTCGACGCGCTGGCCGCGTCCGCTGCATCCGGGACAGGCAATTTGCTCGAACTCGCTGTCAATGCTGCGCGCGCCATGGCGACGGTCGGCGAGATCTCTGACGCCATGGAAGGATCCTTCAAGCGCCATGTCGCCGAGATCAAGGCCGTCAGCGGGATATACGGCCCCGCAGCGGGCAATGACGACAAGGTGCGCCGCGCCCGCGCCACCGCGGCGCGTTTCCTCGAGCTCAATGGCCGCAAGCCGAAAATCCTCATCGCCAAGCTGGGCCAGGACGGCCATGACCGTGGCCAGAAAGTCGTGGCATCAGCCTTTATTGATCTCGGCTGGGATGTCGTGATCGGGCCGCTCTTCCAGACGCCGGAAGAGGCCGCCAGCCTCGCCGTGGCCGAGAATGTCCACGCCGCTGCCGCCTCTTCGCTCGCTGCCGGCCACCTCACTTTGGTGCCGGAATTGCGAAATGCGCTGCAGGAAGCCGGCCGGGATGATATTCTGGTGATCGTCGGCGGGGTCATCCCGCCCGATGACGAGCCCATCCTGCGCCAGATGGGCGCCGCAGCGGTCTTCCCGCCCGGCACCGTCATCGCCGACAGTGCCCTAGTCTTGCTCGAACGCATGGGCGTTGAGGAGACTGACGACTAGCCCGCCGGCCAAGAGGAGGCAGACATGCGCCTACACGTTTCACTGCTCGCCCTGCTGGCCCTGACGGCCTGCACGAGCGGTCCGACCTATTACGCGCCCGCCTCGCAGGGCGCTCACGGTTTCACCGAGCAGCGGATCGAGCAGGATCGTTACCGGATCCGCTTCAATGCGGGCTCGGACACGAGCATAGAAGAAACCGAAGACCTCGCCTTGCGGCGCGCCGCCGAGGTGACGCTGGAACAGGGTGGTGACTGGTTCATCATCGTCAGCCGCTCGCGTGACGGTAATGACCGCGATCCGGTGAGCGTCGGCAGTTCAATCGGTTTCGGCACCGGCTCACACGGGTATTCGAGCCGCTCTGTTGGCCTCGGCGTGCGTTTTGACAGTTCCGCCGGTGAGAAATCCGTGCGTCTGGAAATCCTGATCCGCACCGGCACGCGCAGCGATGACGCCAATGCCTATGATGCGCGGGACGTGCTGGCCCACACCTCCTGAACCAGGCAACGCAGTGTCAGGCGGTCAGGGATTTGGCCTGGCCAACCCAGTCATCACGGGTGATCCGGCCGCGGCCATTGATGCGCTCATCCCAGCTCTCAATGTCGGCATCGCTCCAGGCGGCAATCTGCGCCAAGCGTGTAATCCCACCCTCAATGAGGCTCGCAGCGGCTTTCGGACCGAGGCCTTTGATCGCGGTGAGATCATCGGCCTCGCCAGTACTCGCTGCAGGCGCAGCTGCCGGTTCGGCAGCCTTGGGAGCCGGTTCCGGCATGATGGGGGCTGCAGGGGCTGCGGAGGCCGCGACCGGTGCAGCGGCAGGCGCTTTGGCCCGGCTGCGCGGTTTGGCTGCGGCTGCCGGCTTGGCGGCCGCTTCTGGCGCCTTCGCCTGATCGGGTTTGACGGCGTCGGCAGCGGTGCGCGCGGCGGCACGCGCCTCTGCATCGCCGAGCCTGCGGGCGAGATTTTCGTTTTCGCGGCGCAGATTGACGACATCGGCCAGCGCCTTGTCGGCCTCGACGCTACGCGCCTCGCCGCTCCAGACTTTCCAGCCCGTCAGCACGCCGGCAGCGAAGGCCAGTACAATCAAAATCCCAATCTGCCAGACTAGCCAGAGCATGCCTCAACCCTCGATCGATGAAATTGCAAAAGTTATTGCCTGCAGCTGGTCATCGGCCAGTGCGACAATGATATTGGTTTCGCCCGCCACACCGTCGGAAAGCAGTGCGCGAACATGTTCGGCGCGTTGGCGCGCCAATTCCTGGCCACCTTCGGCGATATTGATGGTCACGGCCAATTGCGCATCATCGGGACAGGCCGAGAGCGTGCGGCCGAGCCGGCGCAGAGCGATTTCGGTGAGCGGGCTGGCATCGACCCCAGCCGTCTCAAAGCGCAATTCATCGGTTCCCTGCGCAGCACGGATCACGGCAGCGCAGGAATCGATATCCGGCACATTCACCAGTGGCGGAGCGCCGCCGGGAATGACGATCGACGCTGCGCGGAAGGGTTCCGGCATGGTCAGAAGCGCATTGGCAACCGATTGCGCGATCTGGGGGTTCTCGGCCTCACCATAGAGACCGCCCTGTTCGCCGCTGAGAACGATGGCACCGCGTTCAAGACGCGCGAGCTGGCCGAGCAGACGCTTGGCCGCCTCCTCCCAGTCCGCCGCCGGGGCGCCGCCCGGGATCAGGGTGAGATCGGAATCAGCCCCATTGGGGAAATTCGCAGCCGCAAAGCGCGAGATCGCATCGCGCGCGCCGGCATCGGTCGCATCACCGCGGATCAGGACGCGGCCATTGACCGCCACGTCAGCCCGAAATGCGAAACCGCGATCAATGCGGGCATCGGTCGTCTGATCGATGACCCGGGTCACGCCGCCGGCGATCGTGCCGCCCGACCAGGTCGAGCGCGCAACGACGTCCAGCGCGACCTGCCGCGCGATCTCGTTCGGGGCCGCGCCGGTGATGATGGCCTCCTGGCCCCGCATGCGGACATGGGCCCAGCCGATCTCGCGGCGATCAAGCGCGGCGCGGGCATTGGATTCCAGCCTCTGCTGCATGCTGGAAACCGAAAACGGCCCCATCAAGGTCAGAAGGAGGGTGATGACCAGCAAGGCTGCGGCGGCAATCGAGAGGATTTTTCGGGCGCGGAGCGTCATGACACTTTCATCTGAATGTTTGAATCAGCAGAAAACCGAATCATATGAGCCTCTTCAACCATGATAACGCGGCCAATTAATGGCAGGCACCCCAAAGCGACACCACCAGTGAAGATTGTGCAGCAGCGCGCGCAGGTGACGCGACTGCCCACAGGCCGCACGCCGGGAAACAGAAAGGGCCGGGCGTTGCCGCCCGGCCCTTCCCGTCATGCCTGCATTCGGTCTAGCGGCGGGCGCGGAGCGTAAGGCCCCAAGTCCGTGGCGTGCCGAGGAAGCCATTGAACGAGCCCGACTGGAAGGGGCCGTCAAAGCCGACCTGGAGGTAATCCTCGTCCGTGAGGTTGCGGCCCCACAGTTCGAGCGACCAGGATTCATCAGCCGATCCGATACCGATACGGCCGTTGAAGAGGGCATAGGCCTCCTGGATCTTTTCAGGATCCAGATCAGAGCCGGTGTTCTGCTCTGACATATAGCGACCGTCGAGGTGCGCCAGCCAGGTCATGTTATCGCCGAAAGTCCCGTTATAGGTCACGGAACCCGAGGCATACCATTCAGGAGCCAGCGAGAAGTTCTGGCCGGACAGGCGATCAACGTCTGGCGTACCGGTCGGTGCGAACTCGTTATAGGTCGCATCGGCATAGGTCACGCCACCCTGCATGGTCAGGCCAGGCATGGATTCCGGCAGCCACAGCAGTTCCAGCTCGGCACCCTGCGTCGAGGCACCATCGATCGATGTCACGAAGAAGGCGATGCCGTTGAAGGTGTTGAGCTGATAGGTGTCGAAATCCGACTGGAAGAGATAGACGTTGGCCAGCAGCGTATCGTTGAACCATTCCGTCTTGAAGCCCATCTCGAAGCTGTCGACCGTTTCCGGATCAAAGCGCGCCGGATAGGTGTTCGGAGCGGCAAGAACGGACGTGAAGTCGACGGCATTGGAGCCAGCCTGGGTGAAACGATCCAGGTTGAAGCCACCCGCCTTGTAGCCGTGCGAGTAGGTTCCGTAGATGAGCAGGTCATCACTGAAGCGCTGCGACAGGGACAAGATGCCCGAGAACTCGTTCTCTTCGAGCGTCTGTGTGTTGTCGATCTGGGAGAAGACGTCGCGAGCAAATGGCAGACAGGTATAGGTGCCGAACGTCGCAAGGCCTGTTGGCGTCGAGCCGAAGGCGGTTGCAAAAGCGCCAAGCAGCGCCTGGTTGGTTGGCGTCGTGAAGTCGAGCGCATCGCCGAACACCGTTTCCCAAGCGTCACAGGCGGGCGCATTGCTGTCGCCGAAATCGAACGTTGCCGTCTTTTCGGTGGTCGTGTGACGCAGACCGAAAGTCAGCTCGGTCGTGTCGGTGACATGCCAGGTATTGTGGGTGAAGAAGCTCAGGCTGTCGCCGTCCTGGGTGAAGGTATCCCCGAGCGGATTTCCGCCGCCGAGAGGAACGCCGGCACCAGGAGCCAGATTGACCCAGCCCGGAATGACCGTGCCAAGGCCGTTGGCCAGGGCGTTGACGAGTCCAGGATTGCCACCGAGCAGACCGAGATAATTCGAGAAGTCGGAACCCATCTGGATCGAGTCCTGACGGACCAGCGTTTCGTTGGAATAGTAGGAGCCGACCATCCAGTCGAAATTCTCCGTCGATCCCGATACGCGGAATTCGAATGTGGTCGTATCGAAATCAAACGTGTTGTTGTCGACATCGCGGAACACGATATCGGCACCGGTGAAGTCGGTATCCTGACCCGAATGCAGGCCGTAGGTGCGATCCGACAGAATCGCCGTCACGTCGAAATTGTCGAAGGCCCAGTCGAGCTGACCACTGAAACCGCTATCGCTGATTTCCTGCTCGGTTCCACGGTTGGCCTGGATGACGCGGCTGAACGGATCTTCCGAACCCGGCATCGGACGTCCGCCCGGCACCAGGAAGTTGATCGCGCCGGCCGTCGGACCGGAAACGAGGCTCGGCGCGCCGCAGCAATTTTCGCTACGCTCTGTCGCATCGGCGCTCAGGAGCAGGCTGACATGGTCGGCGAACTCGATCAGGGCCTGACCACGAATGGTCTGCATGTCCTGATCGCCATCTTCGGTCTCCGTGCGAGGTCCGCCAAAGGTATCAACCGACAGATAGCCATCGCGCTGACGGCTGGCACCATAGATGCGCAGGGCGATATTGTCGGTGATCGGGCCGGTCATGCCGCCCGCAACGCCCCAACCGGAGGCCTCGCCGCCGGTATAGCCCAGCTCGATATTGGCACCGAACTCAAACTCGGGACGCTGGGTCACGACATTGATGATGCCGGCGGTCGTGTTGGCGCCGAACAGCGTGCCCTGGGGGCCGCGCAGAACTTCGATGCGCTCAAGTTCTCCGAGATCATTGAAACCGACACCATTGCGGGCCCGCGGCACGCCGTCGATCACGATACCGACAGAAGATTCGAGACCCGGATTATCGCCGACCGTACCGATACCACGAATCCGCGCCGTCGTGACGAATTCATTCGAGGTCGAGGTGACGTTGAGGCCGGGTGAAATGATTGCGAGATCCTTGATGTCGCGAACACCGGCATTTTGGAGCAGTTCGCGGTTATAGGCCGTCACGGCGACGGGAACATCCTGGATGCCCTGCTCACGCTTCTGCGCCGTCACGGTAATGACGTCGACGCTGCGATTATCCTGTGCAAACGCAGCTGCACCGCTCAAGGCGATGGCCGAGGCGGCTGCGAACAGAATCGTTCTCTTGGTTGATGACATATTGGAACTCCCTCCCGAATGCCGGCAATTTTTTGCCGACTGTTTTGAATGAACGCTTTTTCGCATTCTCCCGCGACTCTGGGCGATATTGCCTGCTGCGTGAAGCGAAAAAGGTCCCGCGCACTGTCCGCAAGTCCGGTTATCGTACCGGAAACTAGAATTTTCTCTGAACTGTTGCAGAGCGGTCACAATTTGGTGACGTGAATTGCGCCTTGGCGTACTGCGGAAAAACGGCTCTCATGCTTCAGTCTTCAATTGGAGTAGTCCGGTGTATAAAATCATTCTGACCAGTCTTGCCCTCGCCGTGTCGGGAACAGCGCTTGCGCAATCGATTTCCCCTCTTGAATCGCGGGATATTTTTGCGCTGGAAGCGGCATCGGATGCCCAGATATCTCCGGATGGCGAACAGATTGCCTATGTCCGGCATTCCAATGACATCGCGACCGACCAGACATTGACACATGTCTGGCTGATCGGATCTGACGGCAGCAATCATCACGCGCTCACCCCGGACGGCACGCAAACCAGCACACCGCGCTGGTCGCCCGACGGCACCCGGCTCGCCTATACTGAACCAGACGGCGATTCCCTCAGCCTGCGCATTCACGCTCTGGACACCGGAGCCGACACCGAAATCGCGCGGGTTCGCGGCGGTGCCGCCGGGCTTGCCTGGTCCCCGGATGGCCAACGCCTGGCCTATGCCAGCTTCATCGCCGAGCCCCGCATCGCTGCAGCCGAACTGCCGGCACGGACGGACGATATGGAGTGGGCCGCAGGCGCCCAGGTAGAAGACCGCCTCGCCTTCCGCTTTGACGGCATTGGTGAATTGCCCCTCGGGCGCCAGCAAATCTTTACCGTCGGCCTTGATGGCAGCGAGCCGGTGCAACTTACATCGGGTGATCTCGGCGCCAGTGGCGACCTGGCCTGGAGCACCGCAGGCGACGCAATCCTGTTCTCCGCAGATCGCCGTACCGATAGCGCGACCCTGGCACCGGAGAGCGAGATCTATCGCGTCGATCTGGCGGATCTCGAGGTCACCGCCCTCACCGACCGGGCCGGACCGGATGCCTCGCCACGCCCCTCGCCGGATGGCCGCCAGCTCGCCTATCTGGGCTATGACGAACACTTCATGGGCTATGATAATACGCGGCTCTACGTCGCCAATGCCGATGGCAGCGAGCCGCGCGCCCTCACCGAGACGCTCGACCGATCTGTCAGCAGCCCGCAATGGGGCCGCGATGGAGAGGCGATCTATGTCCTCTATGAGGACCGCGGCGACACGGTGATTGCCCGCATTGACCTGGACGGCAATGTCGAGCCCCTGGCCAGCGGCCTCGCGCCGTCATCACTCGGCCGGCCCTATACAGGCGGTGATTTCACCCTCTCCCTTGATGGCCGGATTGCCGCGACCCTGGGATCCGCGACCCGGCCTGCCGAAATCGCGACAGCTGCGCCGGGCGAAGCCCTGCACACACTCACCGACATCAATGGTGATGTTCTTGACGGGCGAGCACTGTCCGACGCGGAGGAAATCCTGTGGGCCTCCCCCTTTGACGGGCAGCAAATCCAGGGCTGGGTCCTCTACCCGCCCGATTTCGATCCCCAGCGCCAATACCCGATGATCCTGGAGATTCATGGTGGGCCATTTACCGCCTATGGACCGGTCTTCTCGGCCGAGCTGCAGCTCATGGCCGCCGCAGGCTATGTCGTGCTCTACACAAATCCGCGCGGTTCAACGAGCTATGGCTATGATTTCGCCAACCTGATCCATCATGATTATCCCGGGCATGATTATGACGACCTGATGGGCGGTGTGGATGCCTTGATCGAGCGCGGCTTCATCGATCCGGACCGCCTGTTTGTGACCGGTGGTTCGGGCGGCGGTGTACTGACGGCCTGGATCATCGGCTCGACTGATCGTTTTGCCGCCGCGGCTGTTGTCAAGCCTGTGATCAACTGGGCAAGCTTCGTGCTCTATTCCGACCTGCCGCAATATTTCTACCGCTACTGGTTTGCCAGCGCGCCCTGGGAGGACCCGGCCGAATACTGGCGCCGGTCGCCGCTCTCCCTGGTGGGCAATGTCTCCACGCCGACGCTTGTGATGGTTGGCGGGGCCGATTCCCGCACACCGCGCGGTGAGGCCGAGCAATACTATTCCGCGCTGCGGCTTCGCAATGTGCCAAGCCGCCTCGTGATCATCCCCGATGCCTTCCATGGCATCGCGAACTCACGGCCCAGCCGCCTGCTGACGAAGACAGCCGAGATCCTGCGCTGGTTCGACACCTATGATCACAGCGATGGCGCCACCAGCGACTGAGCGCGCCTCTGCCTAGGCCGATGAACTGGGACGCTTGGAGATCGCCTCGCGCCAATTGGCCAGATGCGTCAGGTCGGGACCGGGCCTGAGCTTCACCCAGGCGGCGAAATCAACGAAGACATAGGCCGCGATGTCTGCGGCGCTGAAGGCATCTCCGGCCAGGTAGGCGGCCTCGGACAGGCGCTTGTCCATCGTCGTGAAGAACACCTCGGCGCGGCGGCGGCCACGTTCGGCGAGCTCCGGGATCTGCTCATAGCGATCCGGGCCGGTAATGGCGGAATCCTTGAAGGCTTTCGACGCATTGCGCAGCGCCTCAGCTGCGCCCATGAAGCCTTCCCATTCGACCCGCGCCAGCCATTCCGCGACCAGCGCCTTCTCGACCGGCGAGCGTCCCAGCAAGGGCGGCTCAGGGCAGATTTCCTCGATATAGCGGGCAATCGAGGCATTGTCGCACAGCACCGTCCCGTCATCGAGCGCGAGGGCTGGCACGGTGCAGCGCGGATTGATCGAGCGGAAGGGCTCCTCAAACTGGGCACGTGCCGCGAGATCGACCTGCACCGTCTCGATCTCCATGCCTTTCTCGGCGATGAAAATGCGGGCCCGGCGAGGACTTGGCGCTGTCGCGCAATCATAGAATTTCATCGGAGTGAATCTCCCTTATCTGAAATCTGGCGGCATATCGCCGGCGACACCGAGGCGCGCCTCCAGCTCGCGGCCCAGCGCAATGATGCGCCCCTCCTCGAACAATGGCGCCCAAAGGCTGGTTGTCTGCGGCACCCGGTGCAGACCGGTATCGGTCGCATCCGGCGTGTCGAGAATCGAGCGGGTCGGCAGGTCATTATAGCCCGACCGGAAGGCAAGTTGCGGATGTCCCGTGAAGTTGGTGATGACCAGCAGGGCAGCGGCAAAATTCGGGGCGATCAGGGCATCAATCCCGTCAAACACGCCGCGCATCACCTGCATGACCTGGCGCCGCAAACGGTCGGCATTGATCAGGTCAACGGCCGAGATGAAGCGGGCCCGCCGCCAGGTGTTGGGCCAGGCATCCGGATCCTGCCAGACCATGGTGTCGTCTTCGCCGCTCAGGGTGAGCGCTTCAAAGGCGGCAGCCGATTCGGCTTCGACCGCGGCAAACAGGGCGTCATAGGGCAGGTCGGGCAGCGAAACCTCCACCAGCTCAACGCCCGCGTCGCGCGCCGCCTGCAGGGCCGCCCGGTCCGCATCCGTCCCCGCCTCAAACCAGGCCGGGTTCCAGCCGACGCGCATGCCGCTCACGCTGGCACCCGCCTGACACTCGAAGCCGGCATCCAGCGAGCCGGCGTCATCGAAATCCTGGCCATTGATCGCGGCCAGCACAAAGGCTGTGTCCTCGACGCCGCGCGCGATGGCGCCAATCTTGTCGAGCGACCAGCACAGCGCCATTGCCCCTCTGCGGGAGACACGGCCAAAGGTCGGCCTCAGGCCTGCCGTTCCGCAGCGATTGGACGGCGAGGTGATCGAGCCCAGGGTTTCGGTACCGATGGCAAAGCCGACCAGGCCGGCCGCCGTCGCCGATGCCGACCCCGCACTGGAGCCGGACGAGCCTTCCGCCGTATTCCAGGGATTGCGGGTGATGCCGCCGAACCAGCGCTCGCCATAGGCGATGGCGCCATTCGTGGTCTTGCCAAGCAGCACGGCACCGGCCTCGCGCAGCAGCACAGCGACGCGCGCATCCTCCTCGGCGACCCGGTTCTGAAACGGGGCCGCGCCCCAGGTCGCCCGGACGCCGGCGACATCGATAATGTCCTTCATCCCGTAGGGGATGCCGTGCAATGGACCCCGCGAACGCCCCGCCGCGAGCTCCCGGTCACAGGCATCGGCCTCGCGGCGCGCAATCTCCGGCGTCACCGTGACAAAGCATTCGAGCGCGGGCGCATGGCGGGCGATCCGCGCCAGATAGATGTCGGTCAGGCGGCGCGAGCTCAAGGCCCCGCTGGCAATCCAGGCCGACAGTTTCCATACCGGCGCATAGGCGATGGCGAGATCATCAGCAGGCAGGGGACCCGCGGCAGCATTCGAGCGCGTCACCCCTGCCGTCTGCTCGCGGAAAGCCTCACCGGGAAGACGCGGATCGAACACCGTGGCCGGGGCCAGGCCGTTGGGCTTGTCCAGTGATCGCAAGCGGGCCAGACGGCCAATCCAGTCATCAATGTCGACGACAATCTGCTGCCGCTCGGCATCGGTGTAGCTGACATCGAAGAGCGGCTCGGCAGAGCGGATCGTCTCGACGCTGACGCGCATCGCCCCTGGCTGTGGGGCCGCGACGTCCGGCGGCGCAGCACCCGTCTCGGCGTCCAGCTCGGTGCCGGCCTGCGGCGCGCAGGCTGAGGCCGAGAGTCCGGCCGCGATCGCGGTGAGCGCGCTGCCCTTGAGCAGTTCGCGGCGTGATGTGACTTTCCCTGGCAAGGCTGATCCCCTTTCAGAAGCGGACCCGACCCTGCGGCGAGATGCCGGTTGCGGCAAGAGGGGATACAGGCGTTTCGCCTTAATTGATCCACAAATCGCCGGGATGTGCCCCATTCACCGCCACAATTGACGATTAACCCTGTTGATTGTGCCAGACCGGCGCGCAAGAAATGAGGGGGAGGCCATGCCCTTTGACGTTAAGGAAGAGTCCAGCGTGGGGCGCATGCCCGAACTGAGACCTGATCTCGCCGAATTCCGCGATGTGCGTTCGCCATCGGAAATGATTCAGCTGGGCCGAACCCTCGCCCTGGCATCCGCGCGGCATGATGATCTGCTCAAATTCCGCCGCACCTGGGGCGGCGCTGTAGAAGATCCCGCGCTCGGCACAGAGACCACATCGATCAAGCCGATCGATCGGGCCGCTATCTACCCCAAATCCCACATCCTGCACTTCTCGGTTCTGGCCTCGCTGGTCCTGTTTGAAGGCCTGGCCAATGCCTATTTCTTCTCGACGGGCTCCGATCTGGGTCTGCTGGGCGGCTGGCTGCAGGCAATCACTGTCTCCTTCACCAATGTTATCGCGGCCTTCTTCCTGATCGGGTTTCTCGGCCTGCGGCACATGTCCAATCCGCACAAGCGGATCAATACCGGGCTCGCTGCCATCGGCATGGGCCTCGGCGTCTTTGTCCTGCTGGCCCTCAATCTGAGCGCCGCCCATTACCGCGACCTGCTGGAATTCAATGCCGCCACACTGGCGCTTGGCTCGAGCGAGATGACCGGCATGGTCCTCTCTCCGGTCTCGGAAGCGCGCACCAACCCGTTCGCGATCGAGACGCTGGAGGCCTTGCTGCTACTGGTTCTGGGCACGACCTTCGCGCTCATCGCCGCCTATAAGGGCCGCACGTTTGACGACGCCATTCCCGGCTATGGCGGCGTGACGCGCCGTCTCGAATCGGCGGCCGCCGATCTTGAAAAAGCCCTCGAAGCGGGCTGGAAGGACGCCAAGAAGCTGAGCCAGCACGAGCTGGAGCGGTTGGTCGAAGCAAAAGAATTGCACGATGAGATCTGCCGCGATCTGGCCGGGCCGACAAACCGGCTGTAAGCTCGATCTAGAGGCGGGCCCATTGCGGGCCCGCCACACACACCAGTGACCCGGGGGGGCCATGACCGGACGCGATGCTTTAGGCATTTTCAATCTGCTGATTGTTGCCGCCGTGCTGGCCGGCATCAGCTACGCCGCCTTCGTTCTGAAACCCCCGGTCTATGACAGCCAGACCCTGTGTCTGGCCGACGCGACCCCGCCGCATCGCGCGGTGGTGATCGACAAGACCGACCTCTACTCACCGGAGCAGGCCAATGCGATTGCAGGCCTGATTCTCGCCCAGCGCGATCAGCTCGCAGTTGGCGAGCGCCTTTCCCTCTATGAGCTCAATGAGAGCGGGCAATTGCGCAATACCAACAGTTTCTCGCTGTGCAATCCGGGGGCCGGTGAACAGGTCAATCCGCTTTACCGCAATCCCGACCGGGTCCAGGCGCGCTACACCGCCCTCTTCTCCGAGCCGCTTGACCGGGCCCTCGCCGACCTGGTTCTGCCCAAGGACGCACCCAACAGTCCGATCATCGAGGCCCTCGCCCGCCTCGGCCAGGATCCGAGCTTTGACCGCTCCGTGCCGGGCCGCCGCATCATCCTTGTCTCCGACATGCTGCAGAATTCCGAGGTTTTCTCGGTCTATCGCCGCCGCCTGGGCAGCCTCGCTGCGCGGGTTCCGGAGGCCGGTGTGGTGGCGGATGCGATCCGCGAGACCTATGGCGACAGCCTGCGCGGTGTGCGGCTCGACATCGTTCTGATCCCGCGCGGTCAGTGGGAGGCCGAGCAGCATGGCGATCTGATGCGCTATTGGGACCAGGTATTCAGAATCCTCGGCGTTGAGGCCAGCTGGCACGAGCTCTGAGCGCGCCTCCACCTGCATTTGCCCAAACAGAATGAGACCGACGGTTTTCCACAGGAGACCGCCGCCGGTCATAGCTTATGCATTCTCCGGCGCACCCAAAACGCACTACATATTGTGTCAGCGATACGTTGAACCGCAATTAGTGGAGCACGCCATGTCCGCCCTCGCCCTTATGCATGACGCCGACTGGCTCTGGTGCCGGCAGCGCAATTCAAGCGTCGCGGATCTGGATATCGTGACCTTCAGCGCGCGCTCGCCACACCTCGTCGAGCTCGCCTTCGCGCTGGCCGATCAGGGGCATCGGCATGTGGGGGATGTTGCCCGCCTGACCGACTTCACCGTCACCGACCTGGCCAATGGCGATCCGTCCCTGACCCGCGATCTGCGGCTCTGCCTGCAACGCTGCGGCCTCGATCTTGGCATGGAGCTGGAGGGCTGGACCGCACCCTGCGACGATGCGCTGGAAGCCCTGCTCGACTAAACACCTGTTGCGTTTGGCTGTGGCTCACGTATCCCGGTAGCTGGTTTCACATCCCGCTGTTCGGAGTCGCCGCATGATCACCGTCCATCACCTCAATAATTCGCGCTCGCAACGGATTCTCTGGCTGCTCGAGGAACTCGGCCTGGAGTATGAGATCAAGAAATACATGCGCGATGCCAAGACGATGCGCGCACCGGCCGAGCTGAAGGCGGTTCACCCGCTGGGCAAGTCGCCCGTCATCACCGATGGCGATATCACCGTCGCCGAATCCGGCGCGATTATCGAATATCTCGTCGACACCTACGGTCCTCACCTGAAACCGCAAGCGGGCACAGACGCCTATCGCCGCTATGTCTACTGGCTGCACTTCTCGGAAGGCTCGCTCATGCCCCCGCTTCTGATGCGGCTCCTGATGACCCAGATCAAGTCGGCGCCCGCCCCCTTCTTCGTCAAACCGATCAGCAAGTCGATCGCCAAGCGGGTCGAAGACAGCTTCATCGGCCCGGAAATCACCAAACTGTTCGGCTATATCGAATCCGAGCTTGCCAGCCATGAGTGGTTCGCCGGGTCCGAGTTCAGCGGCGCTGACATCCAGATGAGCTTCCCGCTCGAAGCGGCTGCCGCGCGCGGCGGTTTCGACAAGCGCATGGTGAAGACCCAGGCCTTCGTCGACCGCATCCATGCCCGCCCCGCCTATCAGCGTGCGCTGGAACGCGGCGGCGAGTACGGGATTATCGGGAATTAGCAGGACCGTTCAGAAGTGCCGCAACGGGTCTTGCCGCTGACCGAGTATGCGCAGGATCTGCACATTGCCGTCGTCCCGCCGGATGTAATAAATCGAATGGCTGGCCTGTTCGAACCGCCGCAGGCCGGGCGTTATGTGCCCGTAATCATGGCCCAGGCCGGAATATTCGGCCAGCAAGGCGAAGCGGGCGAATAGCGAGTCAAAATACGCGCCTGCCTGCTCCGGCCCGAAATTCAGCACCGAGTATTCGTAGATCGACTCGACATCGGTCTCGGCCCTGATCGTGAGCCTATAGCCGGCCATCGGCCTTCAACCTGTTTTGGACCCGCGCCTTGATATCGGCGGGACCGATCTCGCTCATTCCGCTCTGCAGGCTTTCCTGCACGATATCACGCAGCTGGTTCTCGGCGGCGTGGCGTTCCTGGTCGCGGCGGATCAGATCGCGCATGTACTCGCTGTCATTCGCATAATGGCCAGACTGGATCCGCTTCTTGATCCAGCTTTCCATCGCATCCGGAATGGTGATTGTTTTACGCATCATGGTCATGGGCGCGGCTCCTCTCGACTGAGAATACCACAGCTCAAGAATATGATCAAAATCACACCCAGCGCATACACCCCACCCTCAGAAGCTGAACACCATCCGCGCGATCAGCGCATCATCGCCATCGCCTTCGACGTCGAACAGGTATTCGACGTCGAAATCGACGCGGCGGCGATAGGCGTGGTGATCGTCTGAATCGAACCAGCGCGAGAAGGAAACCCCGGGGCCGACCTCGAAGCGGTCCTGGCTGCCAAACTGGTCGTCGGAATACTGTGCTACAGCTGTGACATAGGGCGTAACGGCCCAGCCCTCGCCGGTGCGGAAACGGCGGCCCTGGCGGAATTGCGCATAGGCGCCGAGATATTCGTCATCGCCGGGGATATAGGCGAGATCGGCATAGAGGCTGGTGTAATTCCAGCTGTCCGCAACGGGATTCCAGTCATAGCCATTGGTCCAGCCATAGCTGGCGCGCAGCAGCCAGTCATCGCGCGCCGTATCGCCCAGGGCGACAAGGCGTTCGGCCGAGAGATTGAAATCGGCCGCCGCGAAGGGCTTCCAGCGGGCACCAAAGCCCAGCTGTGTGGAATCCGTGTCGAGCGTGAAGCTGCCGGGCTCCATGCCGGCATAGCCGCGCGCGAACAGGCTGACACCGCGCCCGGTCTCGTAAAGTCCGTCGGGGCGCCAATTGATCTCGGCCCCCAGCGAGCCATAGGTCGCATTATTCTGCAGGCCGCCGGTCAGGCTGACGCCTTCAGTGCGGTAGCTGGCATAGGCAAAGCCGGAGACACGGCGTTCCAGCTCGGTCACCTCGCGGCGCACCCGGTAGAGGCGTTCAGCATCCGCCGTCTCGCCGCCCTGGGCCATCAAGAGGTCGATCACACCGGTGAAGGCGGCAGCTGCCCCGGCCTCATCGCCGGCATCCTTGAGAGCATAAGCGCGGTCCTCACGGATATCGGCATTGCCGGGCTGTCGCGCAATCACTTCGGCAAACTGGCTCGCCGCCTCGGCATTCTCGCCAATCCCGCGCAGCGCATAGGCCAGAGAGAGCCGGACATCGGTGTTCTCGGGATCCTGCGCCAGCACGGCGCGGAATTCGCCGATCGCGGCGCGCGGCTCACCCGCTGCCTGCAGCATCAGACCATGGTCGAAACGGCGCCAGGCCTGATCATCAATGCCGATCGCCCGCGCCTGGTATTGCGCCGCCATGGCCGGCTGGGTCTCGCGCAGAATCTGGGCCTGTTCATCGTAATACAGCGCCAGATCCGTGCCGGTAAAATCACCGGGCCGGATCTGCATCAAACGGGTCTGGGCATTGCCGGTGCGGCCACCAAGGCGCGCGGCGCGGGCAGCCTGAAGCTTGTCGAGCGGCGCGTCGCTGATCTGGCTGGCATAATCCCAACCGATCAGGGAGCGATCCCAGTCTCCAATGGCTTCCGCCTGATACCCCAGCGAGCGCAGGGCGAAAACCTGCGCATCGGTCTCGAGCTGATCGCGGCGGCGGACAACCTCCCAGAGATCATCGACAGCGCGCTGATTATCGCCGGCATTGATCGCGCAATTGGCAGCATCGAGATAATCACTCGCCCGGCCCTGCATCGCACCCAGCTGTTCCCAGATCGGCATGGCCTGTGTGCATTGGCCGTCCCGGCTGAGCTGGGTCGCATTCTGGCGCGCCGCGGCGAGCTCTTCGGGGCTGAGATCGGCCGAGGCTGTGGTGACCCAGCCCAGGGCTGCGGCAGAGGCGCCGAGAAACATGGCGGTGCGGGTGAAGCGGCCACGCCGTTTTCGAGTTTTGGAGACAGACATGTCCTAATTCCTTTCCATCGCCGGAGCGGGGGCATCGGGGACGAGCTCGGGTTGGGTATCGGCGAGGCGCTTCCAGTCCGCATCCGACAATACGCCCGATTCCCGGGCAATAATGAGAAATCTGAAAGGTGGCTTTGAGCCGTCACTGACGCGGCGGATTCCCATCCAGACGGCTTCGATCTGGTCGTCACTGGCGAGCGCCATGGTTTTCAGCACACGCGCCGCACGCAGGTCTGCCGCAATCGGGGCCGTATCCCAGGCAAAGCGAATACCGAAACTCACATCGCTGGCCGGGGCGATCACAAAACTGACCGCCGGCTTGAGCGCAGCCCGCAACTCGCTCTCCTGAGCGTCCGTCAGCGGCTCGGCCACAGCCAGGCGCAGGCCCGCTTTGGAAAAACCGACGGGGAAGACGCCGAACTTCGCGGCGATCTCGGCACTCAGCATGCTGCGGACGCCCTCATCCACCATCAACGGATCAAAGGCTTCGACCGGATGGCGCGAAACCTCACTCCAGGCGGTGGCGACCTCTTCCTCGGTGGCATGCCCGGTCCGAACCAGCACCTCTGCCAGCTTGCGGCCGGATGCGGCAGCTTCAGCCTCGGCGGCCACCAGGGTTTCATCATTGACGATGCCGTAAAATTTCAGCGCATCGCCAAACGTATTCCCCTGCCCGCTGATCTCGGCCATCGACGGATAGGCATGCATCGTCTTGTCCCAGGTGATGCGCTCACCGGTGATCATGTGGACAGCAAAGCGCCGCGCCGCGCGCATTGAGGCGAGGAAGCCGACATAATTGCCCACCACCATGCGCACCGGCGACAGGATGGCGTGTTTGAGGCCATGCGCCGAGGCGGTGAAGATGACGCGGTGGACCACGCGATTGATCAGGAAGTAGAAATTGATCAGCACCAGGGTCCAGACCCAGCTGTGGTGATCGATCAGCGGCGGCAGCGTGCCGACCGAAGGCACCAGCTGGGTGACCAGCCAATAGAGCGCCCACTGGAAGACGATGGCATAGGCCAGCATCCCTGTTGGTGCGGTCCAGATCGCCTTACGGTCGCGATAGAGGAAATAGCGGTGCGAGGCCGGTCCGATCCAGCCCAGCTGCTTCCAGCCCAGATAGGAAATGCCCAGCATCCAGCGCGATTTCTGCTTCACCGAGACAGAGAGACTGTCGGGGAAGTATTCGCGCGTCCCCACCAGCTCGCGGCGATAGAGCGTACGCATGCCGCGGCCATGCTTGTTCTTGATCTCACCGACGGGAACGCGGGCCCAATAGCGCACGAATTCCGATTTCAGACCGGCCTCAAACAGGCGGTGACCGACATCATAGTCCTCCGTCAGGCTCTCAGTGTTGAAGGGCTGGTTGTCGCGCTCCTTGCAGAGGAGTTCGATACACCAGCGCGAGAAGGAGGTCGCGACACCGGCAGACGGCACGAGACGCGTCATCGCCGAGCGGGCGATCAAATCCTTGCCATGCCATTCGGCGAACTCGTCCATATAGTGACAGGGCACCAGCTCATTCCATTTGCGAGGCATGGAGAGCACCGGCAATTGCACCATGTCGGACCGGTCGAGATAGGCGTTCACCACCTTGAAGGAGAGCGGGTGGATGACGTCTTCGGAATCCTGCATCGCGAAGGCGTCGTAATGCACGCCCGTCTTCTTCTCATGCGCGAAGATGTTCTGGATCATCCAGTTGAGGCAATCGGCCTTCGAGGTCGGGCCGGCATGGCCGACCATGGCGCGCACCACCTGCTTGTTCTGGCGTGCAATGCGGTCGACCTCGCGGATCGTGTCGGGATCATTGGGGTAGCAGCCGACGAAAATGTCGTAATTGCTGTATTCCAGCGAAGTCAGCGTGTTCATCAGCATGCGCGCGATGACGTCGCTTTCCTGCCAGGCCGGCACCATGATGGCGAGCCGCTTTTCCGGCATCTCGACCAGGCGTTTTGTCGTCGGCACAAAGCGGAAAGGCCGCGTGATGATGCGCTGGCCCTGCAGGATCCAGAAATAGAGGTCGAGAAAGGCATCATCGACCGAGGAGATGAAGATGGCGATGGCGGCGTAAATCGTCGCCCAGCTCAAACCCATCCAGTAGGCGCGGGTAATTGCTGCAGCGTCGAGCCCCAGCACCCACGCGGATGCGGACGTCCATCCAGCCTGAGCCAGATCCATCCAGCCGTCCAGGCTCCCCAGCGAGGCCAACGCTTCCATCAGCCTTGAACCCGATCTTTGGCGCGCTCGCCGGTCCTGGTATCGCTGCGCGGAGCCAAGGCTGCCGGGCGCAGCGCGTCGAGCACCGAGGTGACCGGCGAGGTGGCGGTCGGTCCCTTGACGCCCAGGAAGGCGCTGACCAATTGCGCAATGCGCTGCCCGGCATGGCCATCACCAAACGGGTTGGCGGCGCGTGACATGCGGCCATAAGCGCGTGGATTGTCGAGCAGATGACGTGCGGTAGCGACGATGGTCTCGGCCCGCGACCCGACCAGTTTGGCAACACCGGCCTTGATCGCTTCGCCGCGCTCGGTTTTGTCGCGCAGGACCAGGACAGGCACGCCGAAGCTCGGCGCCTCTTCCTGCACGCCGCCACTATCAGACAGGATGAGGTGCGAGCGCTTCATCATTGCGACGAATTCGGGATAAGCGAGCGGTTCGATAAGCTCGACGCGCTCTTCGCCGCCCAGCAGGGCCTCGATCGGACCACGAACGCGCGGATTGAGGTGGACTGGAACGACAAAGCGCAAATCGGGATAGCGATTGCGCAGGGTCTTGATCGCCGTGCAGACGCCGGCCACGCCATCATCCCAGTTCTCGCGGCGGTGCAGTGTGACGAGCACGAGGCGCTCCGTCGGCCGCATCCGGTCGAGGACTGGCAGGCTGACATCCATCGAGCCGACCATCTGGACAGCATCGATTACCGTATTGCCGGTGACGCGGATCTTGTCGGCGGCGATGCCTTCATCGGAGAGATTGCGGGCAGCCGTGCGGGTCGGCGCGAAATGCAGGTTGGCGATCGGCGAGATCAGCTTGCGGAAGCCTTCCTCCGGGAAGGGATGACGCAGATCGCCCGAGCGCAGGCCGGCCTCGACATGGCCGACCGGAATATCCATCAGGAAGGCCGCCATTGCGCCGGAAAAAGCAGAGGCCGTATCGCCCTGAACGAGCACGAAATCGGGCCGGCTCGCTGTGAACTGGACACCGAGATCGCGGATCAGGGCACTGGTCAGGCTGGTCAGTGCGCTGCCGTTCCAGTCGAGTGTCAGGCGGGCATCCGGTGTAATCCCGAAAACATCCATGGCCTGGTCGGCGAGACTGCCGTGCTGCCCGGTAGCGACCCAGACCGGGTCAAGGCCTGGCGCCTTCTGCAAGGCCGCCCGCACCGGTGCCATCTTGACGACTTCAGGACGTGTCCCGGCGACAATGGAAACTTTCATGATGCTACCCCCAGCAGCTCCGGCGCCCGCAGGAAGCGAGTCGCCAACATGCTCCCGGGTGCTCCCGGAACGAGGGTTAATTTCCTTGAGAACTGAGGTCGAATACGCACCGGCATGAGGCGGTTTAGCGATCAATTAAGGTCATTCCGCCGGGCATGCGGCGAATGCGAGGCAGGCCTGGTCACCGGGCGTTCATATTCAGACTTTTGGGTCTGCCCGTTTGAGCGCCATCAGCAGGCTGCGCCGCATTTTGATGAAGACCAGAAGCAGCCCGGCAAACACGGTGACGAGGCTGAACAGCGCGAAGCCCTGAAGCCAGAATGTGTTGAAATTATCGCGGTCCTGATAGCCCATGATGTGGAGCATCCAGAAGAAGTCATAGACGCGCCAGACATCATTGCGGCGGGCGGTGAGCATGCCCGTCTCGGCGGCATAATAGAGGCTGGTGCCATCGCCATCATCGAAATTCACGCGCCAGGCCGGAAGGACGTTATCGCGGTACTCCGTGGTGAAGGCTTCGAGATATTGGGCCGATTGCGCCGGCAGGTCGCCGCGATGGAATTGTTCGGCCAGCGCGATGGCGGTCTCCCGCGAGATGGGCGTCAGGCGTTCGCCGGTATGGGCGTCGACCAGTGCCTTGGCACCGTCATAGGCCTCGACCAGATAGGCGGCGCGGCCCAGCCAGGGCATCAGATTCACCGTCCTGATCTCACCGGAAAGCCCGGCCGCCTCGACGGCATCAGACGGCGGGACCAGCCCGGCGACATCGAGTTCGACGATCTGTGCCGGCGCCACATGGTGGTCGCCATGCACCGTGTCTATATCGAGCAGGCTCATCACCGCGCCGCCCGCCACCCAGATCACGATCTGGATGCCGACGAAGAGCGCCAGCCATTTATGAACGCGCACCGTCCAGCGCAAAACTGAAGTCATGACATGCCCCCCGCCTCATCGACCCCGGAGTTAGAACCAGAAGCGCACACCCAGCGCAATAACGCGATCATGCGTGGCGTCCCCGCGCAGACGCGCCAGATCAGCTGTGCCGCCTTGAGTGTCGTGCCATTCAATCCCGATATAGGGCGCAAATCCGCGCTGGATCTCGTAACGCAGGCGCAAGCCGATCTCGGTCTCCGTCACACCGGATGCGAGCTCCAGGCCCGGAACATCACTCGCCGAAAGCGCGATTTCCGCGCGTGGCTGCAGCACCAGCCGCTGGGTCAGAAGGAGATCGTATTCAGCCTCAAAGCGGGCTGAAAGATCGCCGCCATCGCTGACAAAGCCTTCCGCATTGACCTCGAACCAATAGGGCGCGAGCCCCTGCAGGCCGAGCACCGCATAGCTGGTATCCGGCCCCGAGCCGAAATCATGGCGCAGGCCCGCCTGCAGATCGAAATAGGGCGTGATGGCGCGGCTGTAGAGCGCCTGGACCTCGACGCTGTCGAAGGCCGCCTCGTCGAAGGAATATTCGCCCTGGGTCTTGATCCAGAGCTTGCGCACATCGCCGCCAAGCCAGCCCTGCGCGTCCCAGAGAAAGGCGTCATCCGCCCCGCCGCTGAGGTGCTCGAAACGGTCGGCGATGATCATGGAATGCACCCCGCCATGCCCGTGAAACATGTTGTGGCGCGCAGCCGCCATACGGGCGGGATCGGCATCGACAGGATTGGCTTGGCGCGCCTCGGCCGCCGGGAGGGCCAGGCACAGCAGAGCCAGGGCGGTGAAGAGACTAGATTTCATGGTGATGATCTCCCTGCCCGGGGCGGACCGAAACGACCTGCATCATGCCGGCATGCATGTGAAACAGGAGGTGGCAGTGGAAGGCCCACTCCCCCAGCGCATCGGCGGTAATGTCGACGGAAAGACGCTCTGCGGGCTTGACGATAATGGTGTGCTTGCGCGGCTTGTGCGCGTCCTCGCCATTGACGACGTCGAAGAACATGCCGTGCAGGTGGATCGGGTGCGGCATCATGGTGTCATTCACCAAGGTGAGGCGCAGCCGCTCATTATGCCGGAACACAATCGGCTCGACGACTTCCGAAAAGGCCACCCCGTCGAAGGACCACATATAGCGCTCCATATTCGAGGTCAGATGCACCTCGACCTCGCGGCCCGGCGGGCGCATGTCAGGGTTGGGCTCAAGGCTTTTGAGCTGGGTATAGACCAGCACACGATGCGGCTCGTCGGCCAGACCGATACCGCGCTCGTCGAGCCGGTTGAAGACCATGTCAGGTATGCCAGCAACGCCGGGACCGGTAGCATGGTCATGGCGCTGCGGGCCTGTTGGCTCGGGGATTCCGGTCGAGGCTGGAAGCGGCATGGCATGCCCCATCGCGGCGTGATCCATCGGGGCAGCGGGCGCTGGACCGTGTCCCATCGCGGCATGATCCATCGGCGCAGCCGACGCAGGTCCATGCCCCATCGCAGCGTGATCCATCCCGCCGGCCATGGCGCCGTGATCCATGCCCATATCGCGCATGGTCAGAAGCGGACGCTCGCGCAGTGGCGGCACCGCAGCCTGCATGCCGGCACGCGGGGCCAGGGTGGCGCGGACATAACCGCTGCGATCAATGCTCTCGGCCATCACCGTATAGGCGCGGTCGCGCGGCTCGACGATGACGTCATAGGTTTCCGCCACCCCGATCTGGATCTCGTCGGTCTCGACCGGCTGGACTGAAAGCCCATCCGCCTGCACCACCGTCATCGGCAGATCAGGAATACGCAGATTGAAGATCGTCATGGCCGAGGCGTTGATGATGCGCAGACGCACCCGCTCGCCCGGACGGAAAAGGCCGGTCCAGTTATCCTCCGGCCCGTGACCATTGATGAGATAGGTGTAGGCCGCGGCCGTGACGTCGGCGATGTCGGTCATGCTCATGCGCATTTGGCCCCACATCGCACTGCGGGACAGAGTGGCCTCGAGCCCGTCGCGACGGACATCGCGCAGCAGGTCCTGGAAGGTGCGCTGCTGGAAATTATAGGCGTCGGAGACCTGTTTCAGCCGGTTGAAGACCGCGTGCGCGCCTTCAAAGGTCCAGTCGCCGAGCACCAGAAGATATTCGCGGTCATAGCCGATCGGATCTTCGCCGGCCGGATCGATGATGATCGGGCCATATTGCCCCATCTGCTCCTGCAGGCCGGAATGCGAGTGATACCAATAAGTGCCCGACTGATGCAGCGGGAAGCGGTACTGGAAGGTCTCGCCCGGCGCGATGCCCGGAAAGGTGACGCCCGGCACACCATCCATCTGAAAGGGCAGCAATATGCCGTGCCAGTGCAGCGAGGTGTCCTCACGCAGGCGATTGGTCACGTTGAGCACGACCTCATCGCCCTCGCGCCAGCGCAGGACGGGGGCAGGCAGATGCCCGTTGACCGTCATGGCGTGGCTGCGGCGTCCATCAATCGTGACCGCCGTCCGGGCGATATCGAGATTGAAGACCGTCCCTGTCAGGGCCGGAATGCCTCCGACGGCAAGCGGCGTCGCGCTCTGCGCCCAGGCTGGCAGCAGGCCGCTGGCCGCACCAAGCCCGCCGAGCGCCACACTGCCATGAAGAAAACTTCGCCGATCCATTCTGAATGCCTTCTTGTTCAGTGTCCGAGAGGTGCGGGATTAAAGCTTGATTTGCTGCAGGCGCAGCGCGTTTGAGATCACCGAGACCGATGACAGGCTCATCGCTGCTGCCGCCAGCATGGGGGAGATCAGCAAGCCGAAGAACGGGTAGAGCAGGCCCGCTGCGACCGGGATTCCCGCGGCGTTGTAAGCCAGCGCGAAGAAAAGATTCTGCCGGATATTGCGCATGGTAGCGCGTGCCAGATGACGGGCGCGGACAATGCCTGTCAGGTCGCCCTTCACCAGGGTAATCCCGGCACTCTCGATCGCAACATCAGCGCCCGTGCCCATGGCGATGCCGACATCAGCCTGCGCAAGCGCGGGAGCGTCATTGACGCCATCCCCGGCCATGGCGACGCGGTGGCCGGCCGCCTGCAGCTTGCTGATCAATTCCGCCTTGTCGGAGGGTGACACCCCGGCATGGATTTCCTCGATCCCGAGCCGGGCGGCGACCGCCTTCGCCGTGCGCTCATTATCCCCGGTTGCCATGATGACCTTGATGCCGGCCCGCGCGAGATCCTCCAGCGCCGATTGCGTGGTCTCCTTGATCGGATCCGCGACGGCGATAATGCCTCCGCATTGATCGTCGACGCCGAGAAACATCACCGTCTCGCCCTCATCACGGCGCGCATCGGCCCTGTTTGCAAGGGCGGAGATATCGATACCAAGTTCCTGCATCAGCGCGGCATTGCCTAGCGCAAGCCGGTGCCCGTCGCCGCGCCCTGTGACCCCCTTGCCGGTCAGCGAAGCGAAATCCTCGACCGAAGTCGGGTCAAGCCCGCGCTCCTCCGCCGCCGCGAGGATAGCCGCGGCAAGCGGGTGTTCGGATCCGCGCTCGAGACTGGCAGCAAAGCCGAGCACGTCGGCTTCGCTGAGCTTCCCGCTCACCTCGACGCCCGTCACCTTCGGCTTGCCCATGGTGAGCGTACCGGTCTTGTCGACGAGGAGTGTGTCGATACGGGCGAAGCGTTCGAGGGCTTCGGCATCCTTGATCAAGACCCCGGCGCTCGCGCCACGGCCCGCGGCCGTCATGATCGAGACCGGTGTTGCCAGCCCCAGCGCGCAGGGACAGGCGATGATCAGCACCGAGACCGCCGCGATCAGCGCGTGCGCCATGGCCGGCGGCGGACCCCAGAGGGCCCAGCCGGCAAAGGCCAGGATCGCGGCCAGGATCACCGCTGGCACGAACCAGCCGGCGACGGTATCGGCAAATTTCTGGATCGGGGCCCGGCTGCGCTGGGCCTTGGCGACCATCTCGACGATCTGGCTGAGGACGGTCTCGCTGCCGACACGGCGCGCCTCAATCACCAGGCCGCCTGAGCCGTTCAGCGTGGCGCCGGTCACAGTGTCGCCCTCGCCCTTCTCGACCGGTATCGCCTCGCCCGAGATCATGGATTCATCGACCGAGGACGTGCCTGAAACAACGACCCCGTCGACGGGGATTTTCTCACCCGGACGGATGCGCAGCTGGTCCCCTTTGGTGACGACGTCGAGCGCAACATCCTCCTCGCGGCCATCCTTGCGGATGATGCGGGCGGTCTTGGGGGCGAGATCGAGCAAGGCCCGGATCGCCGAGCCGGTCCGCTCACGGGCACCCAGTTCGAGAATCTGGCCGAGCAGGACGAGCACGGTGATGATGGCAGCAGCCTCGAGATAGACGGCGACATGGCCGCCCGCATCGCGGAACTGGTCCGGGAAAATCGAGGGCATGAGCACGGCGGTCAGGCTGTAGAGATAGGCCGCACTGACGCCGAGTCCGATCAGGGTGAACATGTTGAGATGGCCGCTGCGCACAGACTGGACCGCACGCACCAGGAAGGGCCAGCCGGACCAGAGAACGACCGGCGTGGCGAGCAGGAGCTCAAGCCAGAGCGATACGCCCTCCCCGAGCCGCTCACGGATCATCCCCAAACCGACCATCGGCCCCATGGCGAGCAACAATAGCGGGACAGAGAAGACCGCGCCGACGATGAAGCGGCGGCGAAAATCGACGAGCTCCGGATTGGGGCCTTCATCGGCCGCTGGCACGCCCATTGGTTCCAGTGCCATGCCGCATTTGGGGCAGGTACCAGGGCCGACCTGAATGATTTCCGGGTGCATCGGGCAGGTATATTTCGTGCCCTCGGGCGCGGGCGGCGGCTGGCTGTCGGCATCGCCGAGGTACTGTTCCGGGTCAGCGGCGAAGCGGTCATGGCACCGCGTCGAGCAGAAGTGATACCGGTCGCCCGCATGATCGAAGTGCGGCTTGCCAGCCGCGATATCGACCTTCATGCCGCACACTGGATCAAGGGCTGTGTGGCGGGGAGCAGAATGCGCACCGCCGCAACAGGCGCTCGGTGTCTTGTTCGGGTCGGTGGCCATGCGCAGAGTCCTCAAGGGCGACTGCAACCGGTTTAATCCTTCCTGCGACTGGAAGGTAAAGCCCTTAATTCAGCGCCATCTCAGGAACAGGTCTTGCAGCCGGAAAGCTCGTCGATGATGGGGCAGTCGGGCTGGTCATCGCCATGGCAGGCCGACGCCAGCTTCTTCAGGCTCGCCTGCATAGCTTTCAGCTCGGCAATGCGTTTGCCGATCTCGCGGATATGCCGCTCGGCGACGGCCTTGACATCGCTGCTCGAACGCGCCGGGTCCTCGTCCAGCACGAGGAGATGGCGGCAATCCTCGATCGAGAAGCCCAGTGAGCGGGCGCGAGCGAGAAAGCTGAGCTTGTGCAGATCGGCTTCGCTATAGACGCGATAGCCATTCTCGGCCCGGCCCGGGGCGAGCAGGCCTATCGATTCGTAATAGCGGATCGTCTTGGCCGGCAATCCGGCCCGTTCGGAAGCCTGTTTGATACTCAGCACGGCGCGCACCTCCACTCAAAAGGCAAAGGAGCAGACCGGCTTTGCGCGCGACCTGCTCCCCTGCTTTTCCGTCAATTCACAGCCGCAAGGGTGCGGCCTATTCCTCGACCATTTCGCTGCTTTCATCCGCAGCAGGTTCGGGACGAAACTCCACATCCGCGTTGGCTACGACATAAATCAGGGCTGCATAGGCCGCGACGTTCTGGGCCAGCTGGTCCGGGTCGATCTTGTCGAGCGTGTCATCCGGGGTGTGGTGCAGGTCAAAATACTGCCGGCCTTCCTGGGCCAGCGACACCGATGGAACGCCACGCGCCGCCAGTACCGAGACGTCGGGGCCGCCACCACTGGTGTCGAGCCCGCCGCGCAGGATGCCGAGCGGTGCAATGAGTGTTGCAACCGCATCAATCGCGGTCTCGCCCGCCGGGGAGGTGTTGGACAGCATCTGCCAGATCCGGTCGGCGCCGAAGTCGGATTCGGCCACCAGCACGTGATTATCAACTTCCTCCGCGTGCCGCTCCGCATAGGCAAAGCCGCCCAGCAGGCCCACTTCCTCGGCACCGAACATCACGACGCGAATGGTGCGGCGCGGACGTTCCGGCAGATTGGCGATGAGTTCCGCAGCAGCGACCGTAATCGCGATGCCCGAGCCGTCATCGACCGCGCCCGTGCCCTGATCCCAGCTATCGAGATGGCCGCCGATGAGCACGATCTCGTCTGCCAGGTCCGTGCCGACGATGTCCATCACGACATTGCCGCTGGTGGTGTCACCGCGGAAGCCCGCCGTCGAACGGATATGCATCGACATTGGCGCGCCGGTGGCGTGCAGACGGCGCAGATGATCGGCATCGGGGTTTGAAACCGCAATGACCGGGATGCTGGCCCATTCACCCTCGCGCGAGCTGATCATGCCGGTGTGCGGGACGCGATGACTGTCAGACCCGACAGAGCGGACAACGATCGCCGCCGCGCCGGCGCGCTCGGCATGCTGCCAGCCAATGCGGCGGCGTTGATTGGCGGGGCCATAGCCCTGACCGGTCTGCGTGGCGACGAGCGGTTCGCCATCGACGAAGGCGATCTTGCCCTCGAGCGCGCCATCCTCGACGGCAGTCAGCGCCGCGATATTGCGGAAATAGACCACCTCGGTGTCGATATCGCGCAGCCGCGGAGAACGGCCGGAACCGCCCAGCGATGCGCCATAAAGGGCCTGTTCATAGGGCGCTGTCAGAGAGATCTCCAACTCACCGCGCTCCCAGAGCTGCATCGGGAAGTCCTCGACCGTCACCGTGTCAAAGCTCAGCGATTCGCCCAGCGCCTGCCCCCAGACGCGCGCGCGCGCCTCCGCCTCCGAACCCGCCAGACGCGGACCGACCTCGGTCGTCAGTGATTCCACGATGTCCCAGGCCAGATCGCTCTCAAGCGCGTCCTTGACCAGACCTTCGGCGGTCGCCTGCATTTCCGGATCGAGGACATAGGGGTCCTGAGCCAGTGCGTGCCCCGACAAGGACAGGGCCGCAGCGATAGCGATGATTGATTTCATGGTGACCTCCCCACACATTGAGCGTGCCACTATGCTGGCTGACGCGCGCCGCGCAAGCCGGTCCGCTGACACACAATCTCGAAGGAGTTCACAATGCCGGCAATTATCGCACGCAAGATTGAAGGCCGGACACGGGATCTGGGGGGATTTGAGGTCAGGCGGGTCCTGCCGGCACCGCGCCAGCGCATGGTCGGGCCCTTCATCTTTTTTGACCAGATGGGCCCGGCCCGCTTCGAGCCGGGCACGGGTATCGACGTGCGCCCGCACCCTCATATCGGGCTGGCAACGGTGACCTATCTGTTCGAGGGCGCGATGCGTCACCAGGACAGCCTCGGTGTCGACGCCGTCATCCGTCCGGGCGACGTCAACTGGATGACCGCCGGGCACGGCGTGGTCCACTCGGAACGGACGCCCGAGCCGGAACGTGCCAACGGACATGCACTCTACGGTATCCAGACCTGGGTTGCCCTGCCGCAGGACCAGGAAAATATCGCGCCGGCCTTCCACCACCATGCCGCGGCGAGCCTGCCCGCCTTCACCCGCAACGGCGTGGATTTCCGGCTTATCCTGGGCACCGCCTGGGGATATGAGGCGCCGGCCGAGGTGTTCTCGCCGATCTTCTACCTGCACGGCGCCATGCCGGCGGGCGCGTCGGTCACGCTTGATATCGAGCACGAGGAACGCGCAGTGTATCTGGTGGAGGGGGCGGCCAGCCTTGACGGCGAAGCTCTGCAGGCCGGGGAAATGGCGGTGCTGGCTGCCGGTAGCAATCCGGCGCTATCCGCCGAAGAGGCGAGCATAATCATGCTCTGCGGTGGCGCCAATATCGGCCAGAGGCAGGTGTTCTGGAATTTCGTCGCCTCCAGCCCTGAAGCGATCGAGCAGGCAAAATCAGACTGGAGCGAAGCGGCCCGGTCGGGTTTCCCCGCGACCGGTCGCTTCACCCTGCCCGCCCTGGAAAACGAGCATATTCCCCTTCCTGATTAGGGCTCGACAGCCGTTGGCATTGGCGCTTCGAGGCCACGGCCCGTCACGAGATAGGTCGCGAAACTGGCCAGCCAGTGGCCACCGGCATAATCCTCGCCATTGACTGAACGTGTGCCGACATCGGTGTGCACGGCCGCGGCGGCCAGCAAGGCGGGCCGGCGCGGGTCCGCCTCGGGAAGCGCGGCGGCGATGCCTTCGAGATTCCAGGCCCGTGAGAGATTGACGCCATCCAGGTGCACGAGCTTGCCGTCAGTGCTGTCGAGCACGATGCCGGGCTGGAGCCAGTCGGCCGAACCGTCCACCGGGATGTCAGGCAGGAAATCGCTCAACCAGGCCGAAAACCCGGCCTGAGGCAGGACGCGGCGCATAAGGTCCGCTTCACTCAGGCAGGGCGAGAGAAAGTCTTCGCCCGATGGTTCATAGCTGATCGGACAATTGCGATCATTCGCGTGGAATTCCATCGCCTTGCCGACGATCAACGCCTCCAGCTCGGCATCACCGGTCGCGCGCGCCCAGTCGAGCGCCAGCGAGAAGGCAAAGGCCGACTGGTTATGGGTCCCGATGCGGATCGGATAGGCCAGATTGGGCAACCAGGACCTGTACCGGTCTGAGACGAGGGTTTCGAGCGGCGCAATCGCCGCGCTCCAGCGGCGCGCCCGCGGATCATCCCATTCGCGCAATTCGGCGCCGAGCTGCAGCAGCCAGGCCAGTCCGTAGGGGCGCTCGAATCCCGACTGTCCCTCGCTGTCGAAATAGGCGATTTCGCCGGCAATATTCTCCGGTGTCAGATTGGCGTCCAGCGCGGCGGTCGCGGCCTCGGTCAGGCTGCCCTCAGGCATGCTGCGCATGAGGCGGACCAGCAACCAGTGACCATGGACGGAGGAATGCCAGTCGAAGCAGCCATAGAAGGCCGGGTGAAGTTCGTGCGGCGCGCGGGCATCGCTATCGCTCGTCATCACATGGCTGATCTTGTTGGGATATTCGCGCTGAACGCAATCGAGCGCCATGGTCATGAAGCGAGTTTCGAGGGGCGGCTCGGCCTGCATTGGATCAGTCGTGGCAAGCGCTGTGCTGGATATGAACGCAGCGAGCGCGGCTCCCAATAATATTTGCGATGACATGACGGTTTTCCATTTCGTTTTCGATTTCGCGCGTGCCTTTTGGGCTTTTCTGTATCAATCTGATCTGGTACCGCCACATTTCATGACGGTTCGCCGGAACTGGCAAGACACTTGCGTTATCCGGTGGAGTGAGGGCGGCCAGCACACGGACAGCGATGTTCAGCGGCGCGCCATGACAATGAAAATGACCTCTCCGCCAAAGAGAGAGGATCACAGGGGGTTAGTAGATCATGTCGACATCCGATCGTCGCGACGGCGGCCTTGCGTCCATGGGCATTCAGCCAGGTATCGTGAACCTGAACTGGAATGAAGCCCGGCTGTACCAGGCTGCAATTTCCCGAAATGAGGCCGAAGTCGCTGAAGGCGGTGCCCTGGTCGTAAAGACCGGCGCCCATACCGGCCGGTCCGCCAAGGACAAGTTCACCGTTCGCGATGCGGAGACGGAAGGCGAGGTCTGGTGGGACAATAATGCCGCCATGACCGCTGACCAGTTCGACACGCTCTATGCCGATTTCCGCAGCCACATGGCGGGCAAGGAATTATTCGTGCAGGAATTGTTTGGCGGCGCCGACAAGGATCATCGCCTCGCAGTGCGCGTCATCAATGACCTGGCCTGGCACTCGCTGTTCATCCGCCACTTGCTGCGCATCCCGACAGAGGCTGAATATGCAGGCTTCGACGCGCAATTCACCATTATCAACCTGCCCGATTTCAAGGCTGACCCGGCGCGCCATGGCTGCCGCTCGGAAACCGTGATCGGTGTCGATTTCGCCCGCCGCCTTGTCCTCATCGGCGGCACCTCCTATGCCGGCGAGACCAAGAAGTCGGTCTTCACCATCCTCAATTACCTGCTCCCCGCCAAGGGCGTCATGCCGATGCATTGCTCGGTCAATGTCGGTCAGGATGACGATGCGGCGATTTTCTTTGGCTTGTCAGGCACCGGCAAGACCACCCTCTCGGCCGATGCCAGCCGCACGCTGGTCGGTGATGACGAGCATGGCTGGTCGCCCAATGGCCTGTTCAACTTCGAAGGCGGTTGCTACGCCAAGATGATCAAGCTCTCGGCCGAGGCCGAGCCGGAAATCCATGCGACCACGAAAATGTGGGGCACGGTGCTGGAAAACGTCGTGATGGATCCCGTCACCCGCAAGCTCGATCTCGACGACGCCACGCTGGCGGAGAATAGCCGCGGAGCCTATCCGCTCAGCGCCATTCCCAATGCCAGCGAAAGCGGCACCTGCGTGCATCCGAAAAACCTGATCATGCTCACCTGTGACGCGTTCGGCATCCTGCCGCCGATCGCCAAGCTGACCCCGGCCCAGGCGATGTATCACTTCCTCTCGGGCTATACCGCCAAGGTTGCCGGCACCGAGAAAGGCGTCACCGAACCGACCGCAACCTTCTCGGCCTGTTTCGGCGCGCCCTTCATGCCGCGCCACCCGGCCGAGTACGGCGCTCTGTTGCGCGACCTGATCGCCGAACACAATGTCGACTGCTGGCTCGTCAATACCGGCTGGACCGGCGGCGCCTTCGGCACCGGCAAGCGCATGCCGATCAAGGCGACCCGCGCCCTGCTCAATGCCGCGCTCGATGGTTCACTCAACCGGGCGACATTCCGCGAAGACCAGAATTTCGGATTCATGGTGCCACTGGCTGTGGACGGGGTGGATTCAGGCATTCTCGATCCGCGCTCGACCTGGGCCGACCCGGCCGCCTATGACAAGCAGGCCGCGCGCCTGGTCTCGATGTTCATCGAGAATTTCAAGACCTTTGAATCGCACGTCGCGCCCTATGTGCGCGCCGCAGCGCCAAACCTTGAAGCCGCTGAGAAGCGCCTGGAAACAGCCGCAGAATAGGCTCCTGTCATTCTGCCAGAATGGAACAGCCCCGGTCTCGCGACCGGGGTTTTTTCTTGCGCCATCCAGAATGCGCTCGACGGAAAACTGCGGCATTTGTGCCCGGGTCATGCTTGAGATGCAGCTCTAAGGGAAAAAATGTTTGACCCGCAGGAAAGTTTCCGCCTTTCTTGCAAAAGATTTTCTCGAACATGTCAGCCCTCGCGGCAATCATGTTCGCAACAGACCAGGCCGGATCGCAATGTCCATGACTGCCGGAAACCGCTTTGAGATCTGCCGCCACGCCGCATCCGGCCGGACCGTCTCTGCGCGCATGCAGTCCACCACCACCATGACCATTACCATGACCACCTCGGGTATGAGGGGACAGGTTGGCGTGGACTAGCGGTTAAGAAAAACCCGCAAATCACCCCGACCCGCTCCCCCCAAGGAAGCGGGTTTTTTCATGCTCTAAATCAAGTTCATCCAAAGGATCAGTCCCGTGAAAGCCCCAGCCCAGCCAGCCCTTGCCAAGCCTTGCGTCCTCAAATTCGGAAGCTCGGTCCTCCATTCGCCCGATGATTATGCGCGCGCCGCGCACGAGATCTACCGCCACACCCGTGCCGGCGAGAAGGTCGTCGCGGTTGTCTCGGCCCTGGATGGCGAAACCGATGCCCTGTTCGAGACGGGCAGCAGTGTCGGGCAGAATTCGAACGACGCCTTGATGGCCCGGCTGGTCCGGTGCGGGGAGCTCAAATCAGCTGCGCTCATGGGGCTGGCGCTGCAGCGGGCGGGTGTGTCTGTGGCCGTGCTGGATCCACACGAAATGTCGCTTCAAGCCGATGGGCCGGCGCTGGATGCCAATCTTACCGGTCTCGATGCAGGGCGCGTCCTGGCCCATTTCGAGCGGGCAGATGTTCTGGTGGCACCCGGCTTTTTCGGCGTCGGCGCCGACGGCCCCGTCACCCTGGGGCGTGGCGGTACGGATCTGACGGCGGTGATGTTTGCCCATTGGCTGGGCGCAAGCCGGGCTCGCCTGATCAAGGATGTCGATGGCGTCTATACAGACGACCCGGCGCGCGTGCCCGACGCCCAGCGCTTCGACCAGCTCGACTATGCAGAAGCCGCGAAGGTCAGCCGCGGCCTTGTACAGGACAAGGCGATCCAGGCCGCCGAGGCGCTCGGCGTCGTGATCGAGGTGGCCGCCCTCGGCAAGCCCTTCGCAACGCGGATCGGGCCCGTGCCCCGCAAGGCCGGCACGCTGCAGCGCAGCCGCCCCTTGCGCGTCGCTGTCCTCGGACATGGCTCGGTCGGGGCGGGCGTGTGTGAGCACCTCCTCGCCCACCCGAACCGTTTTCATCTCAACCCGGTATTGGTCCGTGATGCCGTCGCCCATGCGAATTCAGGTCCGCGCGGCCTGCGCTTCACAACTGACCTCTCCGAAGCGCTCGAGGCGCAGCCGGACATCGTCGTTGAAACCCTTGGCGGCACCGGCGTCGCGCGCAGTATCAGCCAGTCAGTCCTGCGCGAAGGGGCGCATCTCGTCACCGCGAACAAGGCGGTTGTCGCGCTCGACTTCGAGCAATTGCACGAATTGGCCCGCAAATCGGGCCGCCAATTGCGCTATTCGGCTGCGGTCGGCGGCGGCGCGCCAATCCTGGAGACGCTGGACCGGGTCACCCGCAACGGCACGGTGCTCGAGGTGGAAGGCGTGATGAATGGCACCTGCAACTTCATTCTCGGGCAGCTCGCCGAGGGGGCAATCCTGGCCCGGGCAATCTCGGAAGCACAGCGGCTGGGCTTCGCCGAAGCGGATCCCTCAACCGATATCGATGGCGATGATTCCGCGGACAAGCTGGCCATCATTATCCGGCACGCCTTCGGTGTCGCCGTCAACACCGCCGACATCGCCAAGGAGAGCCTTTCCGACCTGTCGGCGCAGAGACTTCAGGCGGCAACCGAGCAAGGCCTGGTGATCAAGCAGGTCGGCCATTGTTCGGTTGGCAGCGACGGCCGCGTGGTTGCGGGTGTGAACTTGCGAGCCCTGCCCCCTGCCCACCCCCTCGCGGGTCTGCGCAATGAGGAAAACGGATTTCTTGTTCGGCTTCCCCATGAATCCCTCTATGTGCAGGGCAAGGGTGCCGGCCGCTGGCCGACAGCAGAAGCGGTCTTTGCCGATATCATGGAACTCCAGCGTCAGCTCGAAACCCGCAATGCCGGTGCCAGCCGGGATACGCTCCGGTCTGACACCAACACGCTGGCCGCCCGAATGCCCGGGGAAGAACTCGCATGACATCCTCAGATCGACGAATGCGCGCATCGGCGACCGCCAGCGCGCCGGCCAGCATCGGCAATGTTGGGGTCGGGTTTGACGTTTTGGGGCTGGCCTTCGACGCCGTCCGCGACCAAGTGACAGCCCATCGCGAGGCCGAGCCCGGCGTGAGGCTTGGACGGGTCAGTGGCCTGGTCAATGACCTGCCGTCAGAAACCAGCCGCAATTGCGCCCTCGCCGCGGCACAGGCTGTACTCGACAAGGCCGGCGCAAGCTTTGGATGCCGCATCGATATCGTCAAAGGCGTTCCCCTGAGCGCTGGCATGGGCGGATCTGCCGCCTCGGCGGTCGCTGCCGCCGGCGCCGTCAATGCCCTGCTCGACACGCCCATGCCCGTCGCCGATCTGCTGCTCCCAGCAATGCAGGGCGAGCGCGTCTCGGCCGATCCACCGCCCTGGGATAATGTGATGGCCGCGCTGCTCGGCGGTCTGGTGATCGCGGCCCGTCTCGATCCGCCGCTTATTCGCCGGCTTCCCCTTCCTGACGACATTGCCTGCCTGCTCTTCCATCCGGATCGCAAGACAGAGACGCAACACGCCCGCGCCCTGCTCTCGGCCACGACCAGCAAAGACACCGCCGTCGAGCACGCGCGCAATATCGCAAGCTTTGTGGCTGGTTGTGCCAGCAATGATGTTGAGTTGATCGCCAGCGGCTTGCGTGATGTCTTCATCGAGCCACAAAGGCTGCCGCTCCTGCCCGAGCTGAGCCAGGTCCAGGCCGCCGCGCTCGAGGCCGGTGCACTCGGTTGCTCCTTCTCGGGCTCAGGCCCCTCCGTCTTCGCCTGGGCACCGGAGGATCGCGCCGAAGCCGTCGCAGCGGCGATGGCCGCCGCCTTCGCGTCCGCCGATTGCGCGGCGACACCCTATCGGGCTCCCCTTATCTCTGACGGCCTGCGGCTGGAAACGCTCTCATGAAATATCTCAGCACGCGGGGCCAGGCGCCGCATGTCACAGCCGTTGAGGCCTTGCGGGCCGGCGTTGCTCCCGATGGCGGGCTTTATCTGCCCGACGCCTTGCCGCATTTCGATCTGGATGATTTCCCGGCGGAGGCTGATCTCGCCCCGCTGGCCAGCCAGTTGCTGGCGCCCTTCTTTGCCGGGACGGCGATCGAACCAGCGCTCGCTGCCATCTGCGAGAGCGCCTTCGACTTCCCGTTGCCGCTGGTCACGCCCGACAAGGCCCAGCCCGGCTTGCAGCTTCTTGAGCTGTTTCATGGCCCGACCGGCGCCTTCAAGGATTTCGGCGCGCGCTTCCTGTTTCGCTGTTTCGACACCATCGCAAGGCCAGAGGATCCGATCACCGTGCTGGCCGCAACCTCCGGCGATACAGGCGGCGCGGTTGGCTGCGCGGCCGAGGGCGCGCGCCATGCCCGCGCCGTGATCCTGTTTCCCAAGGGCCGCATCTCCGCCTTCCAGGAACGGCAATTATGCTGCTGGAAAGCGCCGGTGAGCGCGCTGCGTGTTGCGGGCGATTTCGATGCCTGCCAGGCGCTCGTGAAAGCCGCCTTCGCGGATCACGAGCTGAGCGCGCGTCACGGACTGACATCCGCTAACTCCATCAGTATCGGACGCCTGCTGCCGCAAATGGCATACTGGGCGAAGGCCAGCCTGGATGTTTACCGCGCCGGGGAAACACGGCCCGGCCTGATCATTCCGACCGGCAATCTGGGCAATGCCTTTGCCGCCGTGCTGGCGCGCGCCTGCGGCCTGCCGATCGGGCCGATCGTGCTGGCCACCAATGCCAATGCGACGCTGTCCGACTGGCATGCCAGTGGCCATTACGCGCCGCGCGATTCCATCGCCACCCTGGCCAATGCCATGGATGTCGGTGCACCGAGTAATTTCGAGCGCCTGTCGGGTTTCGGCGAGCATCTCATTGCCGATGTCCAGCGCGTTGATGACGCCGCCATCCGCCACCGCATCAAGGTGAGCTTCGATGAGACCGGCTATATCGCCTGCCCCCACACGGCAACCGCGCTGGAAGCCCATGCGCGCCTCGACAAGGCGACACGCGAAGAGCGGCCATGGCTCATCGCCGCGACCGCTCACCCCTATAAATTTGCCGAGAATGTCGAGCCCCTGATCGGCCAGTCCCTGACCCCGCCACCGGCCCTCGCAGCGATCTGGGATCGCCCGGTCGAGGTTACCGATATTGCGGCGCAGGCGGACCAGCTGGCGGCCGAGCTGGATGCGCCCGGCCGGTAGACCCGCCATGGGTCAATCGTCCCAGCCGAACTGGATGACGAGGTCGGCCTTGCCATTGCCGATCTGTTGATAGGTCGTGTGCTGGCCATTGCCGATCTGGATGACACCGAGGATGTTTCCATTGCCCTCCTGCACCGTTGTCGCCGTATGGCCATCGCCGATCTGGGCGACGCCGACATAATTGCCATTGCCGTTCTGGTAGATCGAACCGGTGAGATCATTGCCCGATTGCTGCATCCAGACCCGGCTCAGCGACCCGGCCTGGTTGATCAGGGCGCTGTCATTGGCCCCGCGCTGGGTCAGCCCGATCTGTTGCGCGACACCGCGCTGCAGCGCCTGGATGGCGAGCCCCCGGCCGGACTGGTCAATCTCGACGCGATTGGGCCGGCGATCCCGCCAGGCATCAACCACGGCTTCACGGGCGGCGGACCGGTTATCAGAGCGATAGCGCGATTGCGCATCGGCGGCATCGCCCAGAGCGGCGACAGATGCCAGCGCCAGGCCAGCCATAAGGATAGGACGAAGGGACATGATCTTGCCTCCATGACAGCCGCCGGGCACAGCGTCCGGTGGAACATGCCAAGAGATTTGCCACATCGCGCCTGAGCGAAGCCTGAGGAGGGTGTTCATGCGCGCGACAGGTGAGCGGCGAGCGGGAACTTCAAATTAACGCCGGGCGGGCGACACTTGTGGCGTCGCTTTTATCCAACAAGGCTCGCCACTTGCCACCAATCGCCATCCATCTGCGCAAGCATATTGAACCCGACGGGCAATACGCACCGCACTGGCCTTCCGGGACAATTCTCACCGCATTCGAACAGGAACGGCACGCCCGCCCAGCCCGCGGCCTGCTCAATATCGCCTATGCCGCCGGCGGCGGCTCGGTCCTGGACTTCGATGACTGGTGGCCAGCCCTCGCCAGCGATGCGGAGTACCGCCCGGATCTCTGTTTCGTGGCGCTGGACAGCCGGAGCGGTGCCCTCGCCGCCTTCGCCCAGTGCTGGAGCCTGGGCTTCATCAAGGACATAGCCGTCGCCGCCGCCTGGCGCCGCCGCGGCCTCGGCAAGGCCATGATGCTGGAGATCTTCCGCACTTTCCAGGCTCGCGGGATCCTCGAGATTGATCTGAGAGTGACCGCCGACAATCCCTCTAGGGCGCCGGAATTTTATGCCAGCCTGGGCATGGTTGAGGTTGACTGAGAACCCGAAAGCATCCGGCGCGTGAGCTATTTGAGCTGGCTGTCCTTGCTCCCCCGGCGATTGAATCCGGAGGCCGCCCGTTTGCCGTCCCGTTCCGACTGGCAAAGGATACAGGTCTGCACACCGGCCACCGCCAGCCTGCGGCGCTCAGGGATCTCCTCCCCGCACTCGACGCAGAACTCGGCGCTCGGCCCTGTCGGGATCGCACTGCGCGCATGCTCCACCGCATCAGAGACGGTATCGTCAATCTGATCCTGTATCGCCCCGTCGCGGGTCCATCCACCAGCCATCAGCTCTCCTCGGCAAAAGCGCTCACAGCTTCAAGGTGGCAAGCCCGGCAGAGAAATCAAGGCTTGGCTCGGTCCGCGCGGCAAGAGCAAGCCAGAAAAAACCCGCCAGGTCATTGACCGGGCGGGCTTCTATTTGGGTGCGGGGGTAGGATTTGAACCTACGACCTTCAGGTTATGAGCCTGACGAGCTACCGGACTGCTCCACCCCGCATCAGGATGTCTGCCCGCGGCGATGCCCGGGAGAGGCGCGTATGTAGGCTGACAGGCTTGATGCGTCAAGGAGAGAGCTGCGCTTTACCTGTGGCACGGAAAATGGCCTAAACTCAGCGGCATGAAAGACGACAAGCCATCCGTGCCCGATCCATTTCAAACGGCCCTCGCTGATTGGCAGGCCGGCCGCATCGCCGAGGCGCTGGCGGCCCTGAATGCGGCTGCTCGCAGCGGCGATACGGCCTGTGCGAGCCTGCTGTTGCAGCTGAGCGCCGATGCCGCGGCGCCGGACGGGGCAAGGGCCGAGGCTGTGGCCAGCCTGGCCGCTGCTCCGGACGAGGCCAGCTTTCGACGCCACCGCGCCTATCTGCTCGCGAGCGGATATGGACAGGACGCCGACCCGGCTGCAGCGATTGACCAGCGTCTGGTCGAGGCGCGCGCCGGTGACCCCCAGGCCATGACGGAGATCGGCTTGCTCGCGGCCCTGGCGGGCGATGACATATCGGCCCGGACATGGCTGGAGGCAGCGTCCCGCGCCGGATCAGGCCATGCCATCGCCGCGCTCTTGCGGCTGGGCATTGAGGACGGCGCGATCCACCCTGTTGCGCGGCGGGCCATGCCGGGCCTGGCCCGCAGTGGCCATCCGCTTGCCCAGCCGCTGATCCAGTCCGCGCGGCGTCTGCCCGACGCGCAGATCAAGGCGGAGCCTGGCCATGCTGACGAAGCGGGGCCACAGGGCTTGCTGACGGCGATAATCGCCGCACCCGCGCCAGGCGAATGCCTGAGCGAGACGCCGCGCGTCGAGCGGTGGCGCTCGGCCCTGCCGGCCGTGCTGTGTGACTATCTTTCAGCCGGCGCAGCGCCCTTGTTGCAGCCGGCTCAGATCTTCGATCCGGCAACGCGCGAGACGCGGCCGGATCCCTATCGTCAGTCCCTGACGGCAGCCCTGCCCGAAGGGGCAATGGATCTGGTGCTCTGGGCGATCAAGCGCCGTATGGCTGCGCTGTCCGGCGCGCAATGCGATCAGGGTGAGGCGCTGGCTGTGCTGGTCTACCGGCCTGGCGATCATTACCGGCCGCATTTTGATTATCTCACCGAAGACGGGGCCGGCGCCTCTGCGGATCTCGACCGGCGTGGCCAGAGGATCAGCACGACGCTGATCCGGCTGAATGAGGAATTTGAGGGCGGCGACACAGTCTTCCCGCGCCTTGATCTGCGCTGGACCGGCTGGCGCGGCGATGCGTTGAGCTTCGACAATGTTACGCCCGATGACCAGGGCGATCCCAGGACGCTGCATGCCGGCGAATCTGTCAGCTCGGGCATGAAGATCCTGGCCAGCCTGTGGTTGCGTGAACGCACCTGAGGGCCGATCAAAAGACTGATTTCTGATGGGATTTCCAGATTTCGGGCACAAAAAAACCGCGCCGAAGCGCGGTTGATTTGGTGACAAATTGTGGAGGACAGAATCTAACGTGCAGACCGGGCGGCGACCTACTCTCCCACGCCTTAAGACGCAGTACCATCGGCGCTAGGGGTCTTAACGGCCGTGTTCGGGATGGGAACGGGTGCGGTCCCCCTGCAATAACCACCCGGTCAGCGCGTTAGATTCTAGGTTGAAGAGACAATCCTGATGTGAGGTGCATACACAGGCGAAGCGTTCGCCGTGCATGAACATCGATGAGATCAAGCCAATCGAGTAATTAGTACCAGTAAGCTTCATGCGTCGCCGCACTTCCACACCTGGCCTATCAACGTGGTGGTCTTCCACGACTCTCAAGGGAAAACTAGTTTTGAGGGAGGCTTCCCGCTTAG
>TARA_R110000868_G_scaffold10313_14_pt1 | contig 39827 bp, 36 predicted proteins | sample TARA_R110000868 | Tara Oceans TARA_R110000868 (sample SAMEA4397489) | marine metagenome | biome: Polar Biome; feature: [SRF] surface water layer (ENVO:00010504); material: water (ENVO:00002006), including particulate matter (ENVO:01000060) such as... | depth 5 m | reverse complement strand
GGCTTCATGATGAACAGCCCGACCGCCTTCGACACCACGTCGTCCGTGCCGTACATGATCGCGATCGATTTTTTGAGGGCATTGCGTTTTTTGAGGGTTTTCACCACGCGGAGCATCTGGACGTATTCGCTTTCGGTCATCCGGAAGGCGTAGGAATATTTATCGGCCAGTTTCGGCGCGGAAGACGCGTTGGGAATCTGGACGATTTTTTCGCGTTCCCCGGCGGCAAACGCGACACGGGCCTCGCTCGACGAAAACGGCCCGATGACCGCAAGTGCATTATCGTCCTTGGCGAACTTGCGCACGGCGGCGACCGCCTGTTTGGGGTCGCCGGCGGTGTCGAACTTTACGATCCGCACCTGCCGGCCGTTAATGCCGCCGGCAGCATTGATTTCCTCGACCGCGATATCCACGGAGACTTCGGTCGTCTTGTTGATGCTCGAATAAATGCCGGTGCGGCCATAGCTGAGACCGATAATGATTTCGTCGGCTGCCGCGGCGGGCAGCGATCCTGTCGTAAGTCCGGCGGCGAGTGCTGCGGCACCGAGTGCCGCGGGTTTTAGAAAGCGTTTCATCGTTTTTGCTCCATTTTCCCTGTTTTCGATATCTACCGTGACGTAAGCGAGGTATCAGCCTCCAAAATAGGCTTCTTCCAGTTTGCTGTCGTTGAGAAGATCTGCGGACGGCCCGGACAACGCTACCGCGCCGAGTTCGAGGACATAGCCCCGGGCGGCCGTTGCCAGCGCCATATTCGTATTCTGTTCGACGAGGATGATCGTCAGTCCGCTCCGGTTGAGGTCGCGGATCAGGGCGAACAACTGGGTAACCAGCAGCGGGCTGAGTCCCAAGGACGGTTCGTCCAGCATCATCAGTTTCGGCTTGGCGAGCATGGCGCGGCCGATCGCCAGCATCTGCTGTTCGCCGCCGGAGAGGACGGATGCCGGCATGTGACGCCGTTCGGCAAGGTTGGGAAAGCGTTCGTATATCGCCTCGGCTTCGGCGGTTACGTCGTCGGTCCGGCAATAGGCGCCCATCAGCAGGTTTTCGTGCACAGTCAGGCTGACGAATATCTGGCGGCCCTCCGGCACCAGAACGAGGCCGGCCATGACGCGGCGAGGGGCTGGCCAGCCCGAAATGTCGGTGCCGTTGAACAATATGCTGCCATCGGCTTTCTCGGTCCCAGAGATCGCCTTTAATAGAGAGCTTTTCCCGGCCCCGTTGGCGCCGAGAACCGTAATGATCTCGCCGTCCTCGACGGAAAGGTCGACATCGCGGACGGCATGGTTTCGGCCGTATCGGACGTTTATCCCGGTTGCATCAAGAAGCATCGGAAGTCTCTTTCGCCGCCTGGGTGTCGTCGCCGCCGAGATAGGCTTCCAGGACAGCCGGGTCCTGGTGGACCTCGTCCGGCGTGCCTTCGAAGATTTTCTCTCCGAAATTGAGCACCACCACGTGATCGCACAGGTTGCGGACAAAATGCATGTCGTGTTCGACCACCAGGATGGTCACGCCGGAATCGGAGACTTTCTCAAGCAGTTCCTGCAATTGACGGGTTTCGACTTCGTTGAGCCCCGCTGCAGGCTCGTCGAGCAGCAGCAGCTTGGGTTGCGACACCATTGCCCGCACGACCTCGATCCGCTTTTGCACTCCATAGGGAAGATTGGCGACGACTTCGCCCGGATAGGTTCCGATGCCGGCGTCATGGAGCGCCTGTTCGGCTTCGGTGCGCCACCGGTTCCGCGAGAGCAGGCCGAGCGGGAACATCAGGTCCGCGAAAGAGCGGGCGCGGGCGTGCTGTCCCAGCATGACGTTTTCGACCGTCGATAAATGCGGCATAAGCCGGATATTCTGGAAGCTTCGCGACATGCCGTGAATGACCCGGTCCTGTGACGGGACATGGGTGACGTCGATGCCGTCCAGAACGGTTGTGCCCTCGTCGATCGGGTAGACTCCGGTAAGGAGATTGAAGACCGTTGTCTTGCCGGCGCCGTTGGGACCGATAAGAGCGGTGCGGCTGCCGCGGCGGACCTCCATCGAGACGTCGTTTATAACCTTCAGCCCGCCGAAACTCTTATGCATGCCGGAAATGGTTAGAACGTTGTCTGCCATCGCGGTCTACTCCGCGGGGCCGGCGGCTTTGCGCCGCCGTCCGAAAAGGATGGACGATACCCGGTCCTGGATCGTTCTGGTCATTACGCCCTCAGGACGGACGACCATCATCAGGATGATGAAGGCGCCGAAAAAGATGAACCGGCTGTCGGCGAGCCAGGTCGAGCCGATCTCGATCGCGAGGTTGCGGATCAGTTCAGGCACCACCGTGAAGAAGATGGCCCCGATCAGCGGCCCCCAGGCGGTCTGCGTGCCCCCGAGCAACACGTAAAGAAGAATGTAGATGCTGAGCAGGACGTTGAAGGACTGCGCTTCGATGTAATTGTAATGATGGCCGTACATCGCGCCGCCCAGTCCCATCAGCATGCCGCCAACCGTAAAGGCGGCGACCTTTGCGAGCCTCACATCGACCCCGAACAGGACGGAGACGCTCTCGTCGTCGTGGATGGATCTCAGGGCGAGTCCCAGCCGGGTCGACATGAAATAGAAACTGAACAGGATTACCCCGATTGCCGCGCAGACAAGCACGATCAGCGGCGCATGTGCATCGACCGGCATGCCGGCTGCGGCGCCGAGGAATTCCATATTGATGGTTAGTCCCGAAACGACTTCGGCGAACGCAAATGTTGCGAGCACCATGTACACGCCGCGGGTCCGCAGGATCGGGAACGAAATGGCGAAGCTGATCGCGCCGGTGAAAAGCACGGCGAGCAGCACGCTGACCGGCATCGACAGCCCCAGCCCATCCGTTGTGTTGAACCAGCCGCTGGCATAGGCGCCGAGCGTGATGAACCCGGCCGCCCCGAGATTGAGCTGACCCGAGGCCGCGGGAAGGAAAATGCCGTAGGCATAGATGATGCTCAGACACAGTATGATGAGCTGGGACTCGAGATAGCCGCTCATCTCAGAATTTCCCCTTGCCGATTGCGGAGTGACCGAACAGGCCGGTCGGCTTGAAGATCAGAATGATCAGCAACAGGCCCCATATCGGCACCTTCACGAAGTCGGCGCCGACGATATAAATCGAAAACACTTCCAGAACGCCGACCAGAAGGCCCCCGATGACGGCGCCCCATACATTGCCGAGACCGCCCAGCACCATGCCGGCAATGGCAATGGTCGCGACGTTGTCGCCGATATAGGCATCGACCGTCGTATAATTGATGGTGAAAAGAATGCCGGAAATGGCACAGAGAAGACCGGTGATCACATAGACCACGGGAACGATCCGGAGCACATCGACGCCCATCAGGGTAGCGGTATCGGGCCGTTCGGCGATCGCGCGAAGCGCCCGTCCGAGTTTTGTGCGGCGGATGATGTAATGCAGCGTGAAGACGATCCCCAGCGACAATACGAGGCTGATGACCTGCGGGTAGCTGAACAGAAGCGGGCCGATGGTGAATGCTGCATCGCCGAAGGGAGATTGTACCGTCAGAGGGTCGGAGCCGTAGGCGCTGATAACGAGATGCTCGAACATGATCAGGAAGCCGAGAGAGCTTACGAGCGGCAGGGCATGTTCGGTCGCATCGCCGTATTTGGCCTTCATGTAGCGATAGGTAAAGCGCTCAATGACGAGCGAGGCGATGGATATGACGAGGATCGACACGAAAATGCCCGGAATCCAGAGATTCGCCTCGCCGAAGACTCCGTTAAGCGTTTCGTTGCCGAAGGGCAGGTTCCCGGTCATCGTCGCCCACATCATCATGGCTGCGACCATGAACAGCGCGGGAATCGTGAAGTTCAGGAAATTGAGCATGCCGATGATCAGCGTGAAGGCGACGGCGACCATTACGTAAAGCCCGCCAAGCATCAGCCCGTTGATGAGTTGCTGCAGAATGAGCATTGGACGTTAAGCCGCCTCTGTCACCGTCACGCCGGCATCCGGTGGCGTGAGCAACCAACCCGGCTGTCTTGCTCCGGCCGGGTTCTCGGTTGTGCGACTGCGACAGTAGTAATTATTACACGGAAGAGGCACCGTAATGACAATCTTGTAGTTCCCTGTTGTCCTCACCCTGCGTTGTTGTTGTTTGCAGTGCAACATATTTTTACCCCTGATCTCACGGTTTTGCCTTGCCGGGTGGAGGGCAGGTGGCGGTCAGGAGTGTCGGAATATTTTACATGCGCTGCTTAAATACCCGGGTGAAAATTCGTAACCCTCTGATTTAAAGAAGACAAAAATACTGGCATGAATTTTGCTTACCATCTTGGAACAGACAAACAACGCCGTTGCGAATAATCAAAAGGGTTCCGAGGATGATCAGGTGGGTAACGGGAGCGATTGCAGGTGTCGGTATGCTGGCGGGTATCGCCGGCGCGGCGCAGGCAAGCACGGTGTTTGCGGTTACGAGCACAAGTGTCGTCAATTGCGGATCGGCTTCTCATGGTCTGTGGACGGGCAATCAGAATTTCTCGGGGGGCTCGTGCGGTAATTATTACGATATTACCGGCGCCTTTACCCTGAACGATGACGATGCCGACCCCCTGAACTGGTCGGGCAGCATCGTCGCCACGGCAGTCAACCCGCAGGGGCTGACGGCAAGCATCAACATTGCCCTGTCCGATTTCGCCGAAACGGCGCAGTACAAGACGGAAACCGGCGCCAGCTACGATCAGGGCACCGATACGCCGGACATCGACTTCTTCCAGACAATCGCGGGCACGATCGAGATCGACAACGTCGTTTATGACGTGGACGGACCCGCTGGCGGTTACTCGTTTCAGTGGGGCCCGGGCGGTAATGCAAAGGACCCGAACGAATTCGGCGGCTCGGCCTGGCTTTTGATGAGCGAGTCCGGCGACTCGGTGTCCGGCCACTGGGACCTGAATCTGGCGTTCAGCACACCGCCGACCAGCGTCGAAGTTGCAGAGCCTGGCCTTATCGCGGTCTTCGGACTTGGCCTGCTGGGACTTGGCGTTGTGCGGACGCGTCGTCGCAAAGCCTGATCGGGTCATCCAGACCGTTAAAAAAGGCTCCCCGATTGGGGAGCCTTTTTCTTAGACGGCTTTCTTGCCGCGACGTCCGGGGGCCTGGTTCGGGGGCGATTGCGTCCGTCCCTTCCGGCGTTTTTTGGTCGGAATGTGGCTCTCGTGGTTCTTCAGATACCATTTGGCGATTTCTTCGCGTGTCGTCCACCAGACATCGGGAAACTGTTTGGCATAGTCGAGGAACTCGCGGACGCAGCGCGCCCGGAAGGGCTGTCCGACGACATGCGGATGCAGACCGAGATTCATCAGACGTCCGCTGGTCGCTCCTTCGGCGTACAGGGTATCGAACTGCTCCTTGAACAGGTCGAAAGCTTCGTCGGTCGTGTTGCCCCGGCGCATGAAAATCATGAAATCGTTGACTTCGTTGGTATACGGAATCGACACGATCGGCCCGCTTTCCGTGTGGATCAGGTAGGGCTGGTCGTCGTTCAGGTAGTCGGTCGTATAGAGAAGACCCTGTTCGGCGAGAATCTCGACCGTTGACGGGTTGCCGCGCAGCGATGACGAGAGCCAGCCTGTCGCGGGCTTGCCGACGACGTCGTTATATACTTTCAGGGTTTCGAGAACGAGTTCGCGTTCGCCTTCTTCGTCGAAATAGTAATTGGTCAGCAGATCCGATTGCACGTAATTGTGGGCCACCAGTTCCCAGCCGCGATCGACGCAGTGCTTGATCGCCTGTGGGCGCTCGAGCCCCATCTTGGCGTTCATGGTGCAACTGACCGGGATGCCTGCGCGTTCTGCGATATCGAACAGGCGCCAGATACCGACCCGCTGCCCGTATTCGCGCCAGGTGAAATTCGGAATGTCAGCCACGTTGCCGGGCAGGGGATCCGGGAGGATCGCCGGGCCGCCGGCGTAATAGGGGGCTTCCGTGTCCTTGGTGAGGTCCCAGTATTCCAGGTTGAACGTGACGATGACGGCGAGGCGCGCGCCGTTCGGCCATTTCAGTGGGTTACGCTCGGGCATGGGGACAAAGTCGTAATACATGGTACCCTCAATGAAGTGTCTTGAAATAAAGCGGTTTGCGGTTCGACTTTGTTTGTAGACGATCGACCGGGTGCATAGAATAAAATTCGGTTGCAGGGTTTTCGACGGGAAAAAGTGAGGCGGGTTTTGGCAACGCAGATATCGGCGCATTCAGAAATGCTTCCGGCAGCGGACGCATTTGTATCCAGCGTCAGGGCGCTCTTCCAGGCCGGGACGGCAGAAAGCGAAATTTGGACGCAGGCGTGCGATTATCTCCGTGATCTCCTTGCGGACGAAGATCTCAAACGGCACGCCAAAACCTGGCCGGACAGTCTGGCGGTCGAAGGGAAACCGGGGAACCTGCTGTTCTACGAGGACCCGGATTACGGTTTCGTGCTCAATGCGCTCATCAAGGCGCCGGGTGTCAAGACATCAATCCACGACCACGGAAAATCGTGGACGCTATACGGCGTGCTGGAAGGCGGTGAAAACGTCACCCGCTTTGAGCGGACTGACGAGGGACCGCAGGTGCCGCAAAAGGCGACGATCAGAGAAAAGGGTACGCACGAAGTGGTTCCGGGCTATATCGATTTTGTACCGCCCTGGGAGATCCACCAGGAATGCAATACCGACAAACGCACAATCGGTTTTATCGTCCGCAGCCAGCGGTCGGGTACATTCGTGCAGAACCGTTTCGACCCCGCGAGCGGCGCGGTCGATCAGTATGACGGCCCTGTACAGGTGCCGTATCAGCTCGCCTGAGGGACCTAGCTGGTCCGCTTGATGAGATGATAGCCGAAGTCGGTGGTGACGACGTCGCTGGTCGCGCCGACATCGAGTTCGAACGCCGTTTCTTCGAATTCAGGTACCATCATGCCGCGGCCGAAACTGCCGAGGTCGCCGCCCTGGGCGGAAGACGGGCAGTCGGAATGCTGGCGCGCGGCATCCGCGAAATCCGTGCCGCCGTCGATTTCCGCTTTGATGTCGGCAATCTTCTGTTGCGCTTCTTCCTGCGACCGGGTCGCGGTCGAACGCAGCGAGCCGTCAAACATCAACAGAATATGGGAAGCCCCAATCTGGTCGCTCATCTTTTTTTTCCTTTCGAACCTTTAGTACCTGCGGGCAGAACGATCTGACGTCGTTTCTGCCAGCCCCCTGTGTGAAAATAGTCAGGTCCGAAGATTACGCGGATTGGTCGATTTCGGCCACCCTTTCGTGTACCGGTTGGCGCGCAGGAAATCGTTTTCGGTGTCGAGGTCGAAGGCCAGGCCCGGCCGCATGACGGTCTCGACGGCAAAGCCGGATTCGATCGCAAGCATGCGATGTAACTCGAAACTGTTCGGCCCGAAGCGAAAAGCAAGCGTGCGGGGTGCGGGAACGCTCAGTGCATTGGTGCCGAGGCCGCGCAGATCCGTGGCAATTCCGATCCCGGTTGTTTCGGCCAGTGCGCGGATATCGTCGGTTGCGAGATCGGGAAGGTCGACCGCGAGATAGATTGTTCGGCCCCCGGGAAGTTGGCAGGCCGCCTCTTCCAGTCCCGGGTTCAGGCCGTCGCCGGATTGATGGAGAAAACGTACGGAAAAACTGGCTGCAATTTCTTCGACATCGGGATCGGGGCTGACGGCGTACACATCTGCGGTGTCCGCGAAAGCTGTCGCGATGCCAAGCGTGCGTTCCGTGAGGTGCCGGTTGAGTTCCCATCGCGCATCGTCGGTCATTGTCTGCGCAAGCCTTGATTTGCCTGCCCGCAGACCCTTGACCGGAACCACGATGGAAATGCCGGCGGTCATGCCGGGCGGCGCAACGTCTGAGCGAATTCGAGAACATCGCGGGCAAGTGTCGCTTTGTCCCGGCCGGTATTCATGACCGTGCCGGTCACGGCGACGTCGATTCCGAGCGCCCTGATAGCGTCCGCTTCCGTTGCATCTGCTGTATCGATAACCAGCCCTGTAACCAGGTCCCGGTAATGCGCCGCGATTGACGTCGCCGACGGAGTCGCACCGAGTTCGGTCATTATTTTTGCGGCAGGGCCCTTGATCGCCCGTCCGCCCACGATGGGCGACACCGCGATCACAGGGACCTTTGAGCGGGTGACGAATTCGCCGATAGCCGCGATCGCCATGATCGGGGCAATACTTACATAGGGATTCGATGGGCATAGAATAATGCCTTCGACATCGCCGCTTTCGAATGCCCGGGAAATTTCCGGCGATGGCGTGGCCTGGGCTGCGCCTCTGAATTCAAAGCCCGTCGCAACGGGCGCGCACTGGCGTTTCACGAAATATTCCTGGAACGGCAGCGGTCCTTCGGTAGTCTCGACGAACGTCCGGAGGGGATCGTCGGTGGCCGGCAGAATGCGGTGGCGGAGCCCGAGCCGGCCGGCGAAACGGGCTGTCACCTCTGAGAGCGTCTCGCCTGACTGCAACAGGCGCGTACGCTCGATATGCGTCGCAATATCCCGGTCGCCGAGACGAAACCAGGTTTCTCCGCCCAGTTGTTCGAGTGCGTCCATAAACTGCCAGGTTTCGCCCCGCAGCCCCCAGCCGGTTTTCGGGTTGGCCATGCCGGCGAGCGTGTAGATAACGGTATCGATATCCGGGCAGATACGCAGGCCGAGATGGTCGAAATCGTCGCCTGTATTTACCGCGACGATCAGATCATGGGGGGGTAGGACCTGCGCGAGTCCGAGTGCCAGTTTTGCGCCGCCGACGCCGCCTGCGAGAGCGATGTACATTTCGGTCTACCTGAAAAGATCGGTTTCGGGTGGCCGGACGAGGTCGGCTGCGCGGCCGGAGCCGGCAACCCATTCAAGCCCGCGGACAACGACCGCCGGCAGGCTTTCGTCGCCCTGTCCCATCAGCAGGGACGCCGCCGCGGCAATTTCATCGGCGATCGCTATTTCACTCGATTGCAGAATGTTTCCTTCGCGGTCGCAGGCCCCGCGCCGGTCCTGCAATGCGGCAAGTCCGTAGGCGCCGATGGCCGTTCCGGTGGTTCCAGATCGCCACGCCCGTCCCATACTGTCGCTGACGATGACGGCGACGGTGCATCCGGTCAGGGCCTCGATGCTTCCGGCAAGCCGTTCTGCGGACCTGTCGGAATCTTCCGGCAACAGCACTGCCGTTTCCGCCTCGCCCGAATTCGACAGATCGATCCCGGCATTAGCGACCACGCATCCGTTTCGATGGCGTGCGATTATCAGATTTTCCCGTTTGCGGACTATTTCGGTCGATTCCAGCAGGATGAGTTCGACCAGCCTGGGGTCCTTGCCGGTTTCGGCGGCGAGGGCGAGGGCGGCTTCGCCGGGACACACCTGCTGCAGCCGGACGAGCCTGTTTTCCGATTTCGAGACGATCTTCTGTGCGAAGACGACCACGTCGCCCGGGCACAGCGTTTCGCCGATATGCCGAAGCCCGCCGACAAGGGCGGGCGCGAGTTCGTCGCCGGGAAGTATCTCGGGAATTGCATCCGGCGCGATCAGCCGGAGCTGGCGGGAAATAACAGACATTTTTTTGATCGGTCATGGTTCGTGATCGTGGAAACCGATCCTACCTGTTGTCGCCGAATTTCAACAGGTTGTTGCGGACGTCAAATATGAGACAATCGTCTCGAAAGAACTTCGCAATGACGCTAAGTTCGCTGAATGGCGGGGCCTTCGAAAATCACAAGCGATCAGGACAAAAGTAGACAGGAACTGATCGCCGAACTGGAAAGCCTTCGGGCACAGGTATCGGCCGGGGAGGGCGATACCTTTGCAGGCGAGGTATCTGCGGGCCTCATAGGTGCTGCACTCGACGCGACGCCCGCGCTGATTGCCTATGTCGATCGTTCGATGCGGTATCGGTATGTGAACCGGACCTACACGACATGGTTCGGCGTTCCGGCCGGGGAAATCGTCGGAAAACGTGTTGATGAATTTCTAGATTCCGCAGGTTATGCCGCTGTCTCGGAGGTCGTGACACGGGTGATGAAAGGCGAAACCGTCACCCACCGGAACGTGCTGGAAGTTGCCGAAGGCAAGAAAAAGTACATCGAGGCGCGTCTGGTTCCCCAGATTGACGATGCGGGAGAGGTCGCAGGTTACTTTTCGATGGCGTTCGACATCTCCGACCGGATCGAGGCGGAAGATGCCCTGCGTCTCAGCGAGGAACGTTATCGGAGCCTGGTGGAAATCAGCCCGGATGCCGTATACTTGCACCGTAACTTCGAACTGGTTTTCGTAAATGCCGCGGGCGCCGACATGTTCGGCGCCGCGGATCCCGAAGAGCTGATCGGTCAGGATCTCAACCGGTTTATCGACCCGTCCGATCATCCCCTGGCCCGGCAGCGCTATGAAAGCCTGTTGAAGGGGGTGCCGCAGCCGCGACAGGAATTTCTGATGCGGCGATTGGACGGCTCGAACTTCCATGTTCGGTCGTCGATGACGCCGATCACGTGGAAGGGCGACGCCGCGGTGATGATCATCGCCCATGACATAACAGAAAGACGGGAAATCGAAGCGGCGCTGATCAGCGAACGCGCGGCCGCCGAACTGGCCAATGCGCGGTTGCTGAATGCGGTCGGGAGCATTCCCGAAGCATTTGCCGTGTTCAGCGAAGACGAACGGCTTGAATTTTACAATTCCAATTACGTGGACGATATCTGGAGCCTGATCAGGGACAAGGTGACGCCCGGCGTACGGCTTGAAGATATCGCCCGGGAACAGGCCAGTCGCGAACTGGGAGAAAAACCGGACCATCCGGCTGTGGACGATTTCGTTGCAAAGGTACTACATCGTCACAGGGCGCTGCCGGGAACCACGGAAATGCATCGGCCGGACGGGCGCTGGGTGAAACAGTCCAAGCGCCGAACAGCCGATGGACGTGTTGTCGCGGTATATTCCGATATTTCGGATGCAAAGCGGCGTGAGGCGAAACTCGAAGAAAGTGAAACGCGGTACAGACTGGTCGTTGAAGGCTCGCCGGACGCTATCATGGTCAGCTCCGATGACGGTATCGTCTATGCGAACGAAGCGGCCGTGAGACTGTTCGGCGCGCGCTCCGCAGCGGATCTGATCGGCCGCCAGCGGCGGGAATTCAGGATCGCCGGGGAAGAAGGTCTGCCCGAAATGCGGGCGAGCCGGCCCGGTGCGGCAGACCAGCGCAGCCAAATCGAATATCAGAAGCGGCGCCGCCTTGACGGTACGGTTGTCGACGTCGACGTCTCGTCGGTCCGGATTTCCTGGCACGGCGAAAATGCCTTATTGACGACGATGCGCGACGTATCCTCGCGTATACGGGCCCAGGCGGCGCTGGAAGAGACAGAACGCCGCCTCGCCGCGGCGGCGGGGAATTTTCCGGGGGCGATCTATCAGCGGGTAATGGATGTGGATGGAAATATATCGTATCCGTTCGTATCGCGGGGGATAAAGGAAATGATCGGCCTGGAGCCCGAAGAGGTGATGTCTTCCGGCGAGACGTTAATGGAAATCGTGCCCTTCGAAGTCAGGAGCCGTGTCCGCGAAGCGATGGAGGTATCCGCGCGGGAGATGACGCCGTATGAAATCGAGGCCCCGGCATTTACGCGAAAGGGCCACCGGGTATGGCTTCGGAGTGTCGCGCGCCCGAGACCGCACGTGGACGGCGGCGTTATCTGGGACGGGGTCTTTCACGACATAACGGAGCGCACTCTGGCCCGGCAGGCGCTTCAGGTGGCGAAGGACGAGGCGGAAGCCGCGAACAAGGCCAAGTCGTATTTTCTGGCAAACGTCAGCCATGAATTGAGGACGCCGTTGAATGCGGTGATCGGTTATTCGGAGGTCCTTCGCGACCAGATATTCGGGCCGATGAATAACGCAAAGTATCGCGAATACAGCAAGGACATCCATGCCAGCGGGACCCATTTGCTCGAACTGATCGAGGATATTCTCGATCTGTCGAAAATCGAAACGGGCAATATCGTTATGGAAGAAGGCGAGGTCGATGTGACCTTGATGATCGAAGACACGGTGCGGATTGCGGCTCCCGCGGTGCAGAACGGCAAATTCAAGGTCGCCGTAGAGATAGCGCCGCATTTTCCGATCGTCAGGGCGGATGAGGTGCGATTGCGGCAAATCCTTCTGAACCTGCTGTCGAACGCTTTCAAGTTTACGCCCGGCGGCGGCAGCATCGTGGTGTCGGCGGAAATCAACAGCGCGGGCGAAGCCGAATTCAGGGTGCGGGACACCGGTATTGGCATTGCCGCGCCGGATATTCCCCATGTGATGGCGCCGTTCGGCCGTGTGGAACAGTCGGTGGTCGATAACGAACGGGGAACGGGACTGGGGCTGCCGCTTTCCAAATCGCTTGTCGAAATGCATGGCGGTTCATTCGTTATCGCGAGCGAGCTTGGCACCGGCACGGAAGTTACGTTCACGCTTCCGGCGCATCGCGTCGTTTTTCGGCATAACCAGGCGATCGGCTGAAGGGGGAACCTGTGGGATCTATATCGAAGCAACCGGATTCATTCGGCGAGCGCCGGGGCTACCACGATATCGGCGGTGCGCTTCGTCACCGGAAACCGATAGCGGTCGGAAGCGTCGAACCGCCGGATTGGGCGACCTTGACCGATGCTCTGAGGACCGCACTGGGCGACAGATACAGGCTTCATGAACAGCGCCGAAAGATCGAGGAAATGGGCGAAGCCGTATATGACAGCGTCACCTATTACGAAATCCGGGTTCTCGCGATGCTCGAAATTGCGGTTGAAAGGGCGTTTCTGACCAGGTCCGAGGTCGAAACCAGGATGAAAGAAATCGAAAAAAGGAGAGATGCAAATGGCGCGGGATTTTGAGGACCATTGCTGGCGGGATATCGTGTCCGACGAGATTCTGAAGGTTTACGAGCCTTACCACCGCGATCTGTATGTCGGCGACCGTCCGGCCCTGCTGGCAATCGATCTGTACAATCTGGTGTACCGGGGAGGGGCGAAGGAGCCCCATGAACTTGTCTCGGAATTTCCGAGCAGCTGCGGCCGCTATGCCTGGGAAGCGATCGAACCGACGAAGCGCCTGTTCGGCGCGGCGCGGGAAGCAGGCATCCCGGTCGTCTATACGACGGCGCCGACGACGTCGACCGTTGTTGCGACCAACCGGCAGGCCGGGCTCGGGAGCCGGGACGAGGATTACGAGATATTCGGGGAATTTGCGCCCAGGGACGGCGACATCATGATCGTCAAAGAGCGTGCGAGCGCGTTTTACGGGACGCCGATCCTGCCGGAATTGAACAGGTTGGGGGTCAGCAGCCTGATCGTGTGCGGCGAGAGTACATCGGGATGCGTGCGGGCATCCGCGGTCGATGCTTATTCGGCCGGATACCATGTCAGCATTGCCGAAGAATGCGTGTTCGACCGGTCGCTGCTGTCGCACAAAATCAATCTGTTCGACCTGCACCACAAATATGCCGATGTGCTCGGAACCGACGATATCGTCGCGCATCTGGAGGCAGATCGTAAAGCGGCCTGAGCGGGGCAATGTGCCCTGACGGGGTATCCTTACCGCGTCAGACCATGACCGCGACGATCAGGAACGTGCTTGCGACGGCGGCGATTGCGCTGCCCATATTCACCTTGCGATGGATGCGGCGCGCGCGCTCGCGGCGAAAATCGAGAATGTGCGAGGCCGATTGCGCTGTATTGATGGCCTCACGGCGTTGCTCGCGGCCGCGAAGTTCGTTTTCCAGCAATTTGACGCGGGTCCCGATAACGTCGCGGAGTTCCGTATGCGACATGCGGCGGAGCCTGTCGAAGCCAATCATCATCTCGCCGACGAGGCTGTCCTCGGCAATCTGGTTTTCCGGCTGATCGTCTTCGTTATTGGCGATCATATCGGCGGGTATCGGGTTGCCCGGAAGGGCGTCGGCGATGGCGGCTTGCATTGTCGTCTCCTTGTCCTGAGAATTCGGATTCTTCGATGCAGGAATCGTGCCAAGTGAAATGTCTATATGTATCAGTATCTTATGATAATTCCCGCATATGTTGCCCCGGGCCGTCGACGAAAAGTGACGGCCCGGCGGCAGATTTTGCCGGATAGAATTCGCTCGGTTACTTGCCGTCGAAATGAGGTTCGCGTTTTTCGAGCATTGCCGTAACCGCTTCGAGATGATCGTCGGTGGTATGGCAGATCGCCTGAAGGGCGGCGCAGTTGTCGAGAAAATCGAACAATCCGGAACTGAGTGATTGGCGCAGCAGGGATTTGAGCATCCTTGCGGTTACGGGCGGGCGGCCGGCGATCGAGGTCGCAAGTTCCATGACCCGCGGCATCAGGTCGTCCGGGGCGACGCATTCCAGGGCAAGGCCGATCTCCGCGGCTTCCGCGCCCTCGACGATCCGACCGGTAAAAATCAGTTCTGCGGCCCTTTGCAGGCCGACGCGGCGGGGAACGATCCAGGCGCCGCCGTCTCCCGGAATGATGCCGACATTGATGAATGTCTCCCCGAACTTTGCCCTGGAGGACGCAATCACGATATCGCAATAGAGCGCAAGGTCGCAGCCGGCGCCGATGGCGGGGCCCTGAACGGCGGAAATCGACGGGATATCCAGGGTGTAAAGCGCTTTCGGCACTTTCTGGATCCCCTCTATATATCCCCGGCGCGTCCCGGCGGCACCGCCCCCGAATATGCCCTTCTTGTCCTTCATGTCCTTGATGTTGCCGCCGGCCGAGAACGCGGACCCCTCGGCGGACAGAACAAGAACGCGGGCATCTTCGCTGAGTTGCGTCCGTTCAATTGCATCGACGATTTCATCGGTAAAATCCTGTTCCGAAAAGGCGTTCCGGATATCATCGCGTGCAAGCACCAGATGTGCGATGCCGTTTTCGATGCTAAACCTGATATTGGTGTAATCCATGGTGACGATCCCTTTATTTATTCGATACCCCCGCGGATAGGGGGGAGGCATGATTGTGTCAAGCAGGGCCGGACGCGGAAAGAGAACTGGAATGGGAATTGAGAAACACCGGCAACTGCTGACGGTGGATCAGATGTATGCCGCCGATCGCGCCGCGGTTGCCGCCGGGGTGTCGGCGGAACGGCTGATGGAGGCGGCAGGCAGGGCCGTCGCCACCGAAATCCGCAGACGCTGGGCAAGCCGTAACACGATCGTTATATGCGGCCCCGGTAATAACGGCGGCGACGGCTTCGTGATCGCAAGGCTTCTGAAGGAGGCCGGCTGGCCGGTGACGCTTGCGTTGTTGGGCGACCGCGACGCGCTTTCGGGGGAAGCCCGCCTTAACGCGGACAGGTGGCCGGGGGCAATTGAGCCGCTCTCTCCAGCGATCCTCGACGGGGCGGAATTGTGTGTCGACGCGCTGTTCGGCGCCGGGCTCAGCCGTCCGCTGGACGGCGTCGCACTGGACGTCGTGGTCCGGATGGCGGAGACGGGGATACCCTGTGTCGCCGTCGATATCCCGAGCGGCATACATGGCGATACCGGTGCGGTTCTGGGCGCGGCGGCGACGGCGGTCCTGACAGTCACCTTTTTTCGCCCGAAACCCGGACACCTGCTGCTGCCCGGCAGGTCCAAGTCGGGCGATGTGGTTGTCGCGGATATCGGTATTCCCGACGAAGTGCTGGACGCTTTGGCGCCCCGCAATTTCGCGAACGTGCCGGCTTTATGGCTGGACCGTTTTCCATGGCCGCGGGCGGATGACCATAAATATACCCGTGGCCATGCGTTGATTGCCGGCGGCGTGTCGATGATCGGCGCCGGCCGGCTTGCGTCCTGGGCGGCGCGCCGGGCAGGGGCGGGGCTGGTCACGGTTGCCAGCAGCCCGGATGTGTTGCTGCAATATACGGCGGACGCGCCGGGACTGCTGACGCTGCCGTTCCGTACCGCCGACGAATTTTCGGACATTCTTGATGACCGTCGGATGAATGCTGTTCTTGTGGGCCCGGGCGGGGGGGTGAGCAAAACGACACACGATATCGTTCTGGCGGCGGCGGCAAGACGGAAAACGCTGGTTCTCGACGCGGACGCCCTGACCGTATTCGAACCCGCGCCGGAGGAGCTTTATGCTGCCATTGACGGTCTGACCTGCGTGCTTACCCCCCATCAAGGGGAATTTGTGCGCCTGTTCGACGCGACCGGCGACAAGCTTGCCCGAACCCGGAGAGCGGCGTCTCTGACAAAAGCCGTCGTACTGCTCAAGGGCGCGGACACTGTAATTGCGTCGCCGGACGGGCGCGCCGCGATCAATTTCAATGCACCGCCGACACTGGCGACGGCGGGCGCAGGGGATGTTCTGGCGGGGACCATTCTCGGCCTGTTGGCGCAGGGAATGCCCGCCTTCGAAGCGGCCTGCGCGGCGGTTTGGATATCGGGGGATGTTGCGGCGACGTTCGGACCTGGACTTGTCGCCGAGGATATTTATCGGGGAATTCCGGCTTCCCTTGGGCGGCTCCGGGCGATGGACGGAAAAAATTAATCTTCGTTAACGGGACGGGTAGCTGTTAAAACCGCGTTTCAGTCGCGCAGAGCGTGTGTGGACAAGCAGAAATAATTATTTTATAACAGCGTGTTAGGGAGCCATCGTTAACTGATTGTTAAGCACATTCAGTGTAAGTTTCAGTGTGGACCACCGGGGGAGGTCTGAAATGTCATCTGAGAAGCAAGAGGTCATGGCCTGGTTGAAGAAAGAGAACGGGCGGTCGTTGAGCAGTTTCTTCTTCAAGCGGGGAAGAAAGCTCGAATACGTTCGTCCGGGCTCCACTTTCCAGCGGGTCCATCGCGACAGCATGGTCGAGACCGCGGAAGTTCTGTCGGTCGGGACGGATTCCTACGGCATCCCCCATGTCCGGTTTCAGGTCAGTTTCCGGCGCCCCAACCGGAACAAATTCGACGGCGGCGCGCGGATGCTCGCTTTGAAATCGTTTGCGGACCAGTACCGCGAGCGCGTTTCGTCCCTCGAAGCGGCCACCCACTGAAAAAGCCGGCAGTTCACCTGTAACAGGTCGCGTATTGGCCTTAGTTGACCGGGGTTGCGCCGAGCGGCAGGGCGGTTTCGTATTTGACGCGGTTAAGCGCGAAGCTGGATTTGATGCTGGCAACGCCCGGTATACGTGTGAGATGGCTTTTAAGAAAAGCCTCGTAGGCAGCCACATCCGGCACCACAACCCGAAGCAGATAATCTGAATCGCCGGTCATCAGGTAGCATTCCATGACCTCAGGGCGATCGGCGACGACACGTTCGAACCTGTCCAGGGCGGTCTCGACCTGTCTTTCCAGCGTTACCTGAACGAATACGCTGAGGGCGTATCCACCGGCTGCCTGGTCGAGGATAGCCGCATAGCGGTCGATAACGCCGGCATTTTCCAGATCGCGGACCCGGCGCAGGCACGGTGAGGGCGACAGCCCGACTGCCGCCGCAAGATCGACATTGCTGATGCGTCCGTTGCGCTGAAGTTCCGCCAGAATTTTGCGGTCGATCGGGTCAAGCTCCATATGGGCATATATGCCCTGTAAATATATCACTTAGCAATTAAATTGCTCTATTGAGGGAATAAGCTGTCGTCTTCGCAAGATAATGTGGAAATATTTGCGCTAAAATCCTGCGGAGAACGGACCTGAAAGACGGAATATGAAGAACAACCTGATGCCGCGCCCCGGCACTGCGGACGCCGTTGAACCGATTTCTCTGGGGTCGGACAAAATGGCGGCCCTGCGGGCGCTGGAACGCAAGGTACTGTGGCTGTCGAGCTGGATGATCCATAACGCGAACCACGTCCGGGGCTCGCGCGACGGGCTGAAGGTCGGCGGACATCAGGCGTCCAGTGCCTCCGTCGCCACCATGATGACGGCGCTCTATTTCGACGTGTTGCGGCCGCAGGACCGGGTGGCTGTCAAACCGCACGCATCGCCGGTCTTTCACGCCATTCAGTATCTGCTCGGCAACCAGACCCGGGACAAGATCGAACAGTTGCGGGCCTTCGGCGGCGCCCAGTCTTATCCGTCGCGCACCAAAGACACGGACGATGTGGACATTTCGACGGGATCCGTCGGACTTGGCGCGGCGCATACCGTGTTTTCGTCGATCGTACAGGACTACGTGCATCTCAAGGGGATTACGCCGGATGGGTTGCACGAAGGCCGGATGATCGCGCTTGTGGGCGATGCCGAGCTCGACGAAGGCAATATGTACGAAGCTCTGCTCGAGGGATGGAAAAAAGACATCCGGAATGTCTGGTGGGTCATCGACTACAACCGCCAGAGTCTGGATTCGGTGATTTCAGACCGGCTGTTCGGGCGGATCGATCATCTGTTCGAAAACATGGGCTGGCGGGTCGTCACGTTGAAATACGGCAAACTGCTGGAGCGTGCATTCGCGGAGGCAGGCGGCGACGCGCTGCGCGACTGGATAGACACCTGCCCGAACTCTCTTTATGCCGCCCTGACGTTCAAAGGCGGCTCGGCGTGGCGCGAACATCTTAACCGCGACCTGAAAGGCGTAGTGGGCATAAAGGCGCTGCTCGACGACCACGATGACGGGGCGCTTCATCGGTTGCTGACGAACCTCGCCGGCAACGACCTCGAAGCGTCCCTCGATGCCTTTCATGGCGTGACCGACGATGTCCCGACTTGCTTCATCGGATACACGGTGAAGGGTTTCGGGCTGCCATTTGCAGGGCACAAGGACAACCATTCCGGATTGATGAACGTCGAGCAGATGGATGCCTTCCGGGAATCGCTTGACATCGCGCCGGGCGAGGAATGGGAGCGCTTCGCCGGGCTCGACGTCGATACCGCGTCGCTGGAGCGTTTTCTCGCCGATGTGCCGTTCGCGCAGCAATACCCGCGCCGCTTCGATACTCCGCGGATCGATATTCCGGCACGGCTGGACGTTCAATTGCGCCCCAAAATGTCGACCCAGGACGGGTTCGGCCGCATTCTGAACGCAATCGCACAGAGCGACGGCGACCTGGCGGACCGGATCGTCACCACCTCGCCGGACGTGACGGTATCGACCAATCTCGGCCCCTGGGTAAACCGAAGGGGGATTTTCAGCCGGTCGGAGACGTCCGACACGTTCGCACAGGAAGCCGTCGTATCGGCCCAGAAGTGGCAGATGTCGCCGGAGGGCCAGCACATAGAGCTCGGGATTGCCGAAACCAACCTGTTTCTGCAGCTTTCGGCCCTGGGACTGGCCGGCAGCATGTTCGGCGCGCGTTTGCTGCCCATCGGGACCGTATACGATCCGTTTATCCGCCGCGGGCTCGATGCCATGCATTACGGCTGCTACCAGGATTCTCGCTACATGCTCGTTGCCACGCCGTCCGGCATAACGCTGGCGCCAGAAGGCGGCGCGCATCAGTCGTCCGAAACGCCGCTGATAACCCTGGCTCAGCCCGGCATGGCGGCGTTTGAGCCGGCCTATGTGGACGAACTCGCCGAAATCATGCGATGGGGCTTCGAATACATGCAGGCCGATAACGGCGGTTCTGTTGCGCTGCGTCTGTCGACGCGGGTCCTCGATCAGCCCGACCGGGAGATGACGGATGAACTGCGCCACGGGATTACCAGCGGCGCATACTGGCTCAGGGAACCGGAAGAGGGGGCGGAACTCGTGGTCGCCTATAGCGGCGCAATCGCGCCCGAGGCCGTTTCCGCGCACCTGGATATTATTGAGGACATTCCGGGGGCAGGGCTTCTGGCGGTGACATCGGCAGACCGGCTGCACGCGGACTGGATCGGCCAGCGCAAGGTGCGCAGGGCCGGCAACGCCGCCGCATCGTCGCGAATCGAAACCCTGCTGGACAGGGTGGCCGAAGATGCGGCCCTGGTGACGGTCTGCGACGCCCATTCGGCGACCCTGGGGTGGCTCGGCTCCGTTGCCGGTCACCGGATTTATCCGCTCGGCGTGGACAGTTTCGGGCAGTCGGGCGATTTGCTCGATTTGTACGCCCATTACGGGATCGATTCGGATGCGATCCTGGATGCCGCCGCCCGGGCGTGTATCCGCAGGGTCCGCGGCTGATATGTCCGCGCGGCGATTCCCGCCGGTGACAGGCCGATCAGATTTCGACACGACACCATTGCTCGGGCGATCCGATTGATGTAGACCCCCGCCACCCGTTCGCATTGGTTGACGGAGGCAGACGTGACGGTTAGGTGTGCGGCCCGGTTTGCGGGCGTGGTGGAATTGGTAGACACGCCAGATTTAGGATCTGGTGGCGAAAGCCGTGGGGGTTCGAGTCCCTTCGCCCGCACCATAGTCTGAGCTGGTTCCGCCTATAATTGGTTGGTCGCGAGACTGACGGTGAAAGAGAGATTTATGCAGGTTACAGAAACCAGTAGTGAAGGTTTGCGGCGCGAATATTCGATCGTCGTTCCCAAGGAAGATATCGACGGGCGCATGAATGCGCGGCTGATCGAGGTCGGCGGCACGGTAAGCGTGCCCGGTTTCCGTCCCGGAAAGGTGCCGATGCCGGTGCTGAAGCAGCGTTACGGTCAGGCCGTGCGGGGCGAAATCCTGGAACAGACCATTCAGGAAACGATTCAGCAGGCGATGGAGGAAAAAGACCTCCGTCCCGCCATGGAGCCCAAAATCGACCTCGTCACCTTCGAGGACGGCGTGGACCTGGAATACAAGCTGACCGTGGAAGTTATCCCGGAGATCGACCCGATCGATTTCGGCACGATCGAACTGGAACGCCTGACGGTTGAAATCCCCGACGACGACGTCGAGCAGTCGATTACCCGCCTCGCGGAGCAGCAGAAGACCTTTGCCGCCGAAGACGGGCGCGCTGCGGCGAGCGGCGACCAGGTCGTCATGAATTTCGTCGGCAAGATCGACGGCGAGGCGTTCGACGGCGGATCGGCTGACGGCATGGAACTCGAACTCGGCAGCGGCCGGTTCATTCCGGGCTTCGAAGACCAGCTGATCGGGGCCAAGGCCGGCGACAAGAAAGAGGTCAACGTCAAGTTCCCGGACGATTATCAGGCGGAAAACCTGAAATCGAAGGAAGCCTCGTTCGATGTCGAGATTACCGAGGTGAAAACCCCCGCGGCGGTTGAAATCAACGAGGAATTCGCGACCTCTATGGGTGCCGAAAACCTCGATGCCCTGAAGTCCATGGTGCGCGACCAGATCGGCAACGAATATACGCAGGTTTCCCGCGGCCGGCTGAAGCGCGACCTGCTCGACCAGCTCGCCGAGCAGGCCGAATTCGAAGTGCCCCCCAGCATGCTCGACGAAGAATTCGAGAGCATCTGGAAGCAGCTCCAGGAAGCCAAGGAAAACGATCGTCTGGACGATGACGACAAGGGCAAGTCGGACGATGAACTGCGCGAACGCTACCGCGAGATCGCGGCCCGCCGCATCCGGCTGGGTCTGCTGTTGTCGGAAATCGGGCGGTCGAACAATATTACCGTCAGCCAGGACGACCTGAACCGCGCAATGGCCGAACAGGCTCAGCGTTTTCCGGGACAGGAAGCGATGGTAATGCAGTATTATCAGGAAAATCAGCAGGCGATGCAGGAACTGCAGGCGCCGATCTTCGAAGAGAAGATTATCGATTACATCCTGGAACTGGCGAAAGTTACCGAACGCAAGGTGACGACGGAAGAACTTCTGGCCGACCCGGAGGGCGACGCCGCGGCAGACAAGAAGGGCAAGACGAAAAAGGCCAAGAAGAAAAAGGCCGCTAAAGCCAAGGCCAAGGGAAAATAGGCTGACGAGGTCGGGATGACGACCTGAAGGTTGAAACCGGCGGCATCGGTATTACCGGTTCCGTCACAACATCGCTGGAGATCTAATGTACCTCGGCAACGACGACACCCGCATGAATAGCCTCGTACCGATGGTGGTCGAACAGACCAACCGGGGCGAACGCGCCTACGATATCTATTCGCGTCTCCTGAAAGAGCGCATTATTTTTCTGGTCGGCCCGGTCGAAGACCATGTTTCGAGCCTGATCTGCGCCCAGCTTCTCTTCCTGGAATCGGAAAACCCGACCAAGGACATCTCGTTCTATATCAATTCGCCCGGCGGTCTGGTGACGGCGGGGCTCGCGATCTACGACACCATGCAGTACATCCGGCCTGACGTTTCGACCGTCTGCATCGGCCAGGCGGCCTCGATGGGGTCGTTGCTGATGGCGGCCGGCGCCGCCGGCAAACGGTATTCGCTGCCGAATTCCCGAATCATGGTCCACCAGCCGTCCGGCGGTTTTTCGGGACAGGCGACGGATATCGAGATTCACGCCAAGGAAATTCTTTCTCTGCGGTCGCGCCTCAACGATATTTACGTGAAACATACCGGCCAGAAGATCGATGCGATCGAGGAAGCTATGGAACGCGATCGCTTTCTTGCGCCGGAAGACGCCAAGAAATTCGGTATAATCGATGAGGTTGTTAACGAACGGCCCGTCCCGTCGGATGCCGATAGCAGCGGCACCGATAAGAAGGATTGAACGGATTCGTTACCTTTCGTTAACGCATTGTTGAGGTCTACGGACGCACAATGCCTCTATACGGGAGAGATTCGCGAACTATATGAGTAATTCCGGAATGCGCCTTCAGAACAGGGATTCCCGCCGTCTTCCGCCGCAGGTTTGCGGATGGACGCTGGCGGCAGCCTTGTTTAACATGCGCAGGCACCACCTAGGTTTTCAGGGGTATCAATGAGCAAGTCCGTCAGCGGCGACTCGAAAAACGTTCTCTACTGTTCATTCTGCGGAAAGAGCCAGCACGAGGTCAGGAAACTGATCGCGGGTCCGACCGTCTTCATCTGCGATGAATGCGTCGAACTGTGCATGGACATTATCCGTGAAGAACACAAAACCACGCTCGTCAAATCGCGCGAAGGGGTTCCGACGCCGAAGGAAATCTGCGGCGTGCTGGACGATTACGTGATCGGTCAGTCGCATGCGAAACGCGTGCTGTCGGTGGCCGTGCACAATCATTACAAGCGGCTGTCCGCGGGACAGAAAAGCAGCGACGTCGAGATCGCGAAGTCGAATATTATCCTGATCGGGCCGACCGGTTGCGGCAAGACGTTGCTGGCGCAGACCCTGGCGCGCATCCTTGACGTGCCGTTCACGATGGCGGACGCCACAACGCTCACCGAAGCCGGCTATGTCGGCGAGGATGTCGAGAACATCATCCTCAAGCTTCTGCAATCCGCAGATTACAACGTCGAACGCGCCCAGCGCGGCATCGTCTATATCGACGAGGTCGATAAAATTTCGCGGAAATCGGACAACCCGTCGATCACTCGCGACGTGTCGGGCGAGGGCGTGCAGCAGGCGCTGCTGAAGATCATGGAAGGTACGGTCGCTTCCGTGCCGCCGCAGGGCGGGCGTAAGCATCCCCAGCAGGAATTCCTGCAGGTCGATACGACCAATATCCTGTTCGTGTGCGGCGGCGCATTTGCCGGCCTGGACAAGATCATCGGCGACCGGGGGCAGGACACGAGCATCGGTTTCGGTGCGGATGTGCGGGGGCCGGACGATCGCACGACGGGCGATATCCTGCGCGGGGTCGAACCCGAAGATCTGCTGCGGTTCGGTCTGATCCCCGAATTCGTCGGCCGTTTGCCGATCCTGGCGACCCTCGAAGACCTGGATGAATCGGCGCTGGTCGAAATCCTCACCCAGCCCAAAAACGCGTTGATCAAACAGTACGGCCGCCTGTTCGAAATGGAAGACGTTAAGCTGACGTTCAGTGACGATGCGCTACACTCCATCGCGAAGAAGGGTATCAAGCGAAAGACCGGTGCCCGGGGCCTGCGGTCCATCCTGGAGAGCATCCTGCTCGAAACGATGTATGAATTGCCGAGCCTCGAAGGCGTCGAGGAGATTGCGATCAATGCCGAAGTCGTCGAAGGACGCGCCCAGCCGCTCTACATTTACGCGGACACGCGTGAGGAAAGCGGCACCACAGCCTGACTCGCATGCGCTTGATTTAGCGAAGCAGCGAGCCATCTTAAGTCTAGAGGCGGCGCGCCGTCTTGCGTCAGCCATATAGCGTAGACAGGAACAAAAAGTATGTCGGACTCCGCCAAAACAGCGACTTTTCCGGTTCTCCCACTGCGGGATATCGTCGTTTTCCCGCACATGATCGTACCGCTTTTCGTCGGTCGGGATAAGTCGGTCAAAGCCCTTGAAGATGTGATGCAGGACGACAAGCAGATTCTGCTCGTTGCCCAGAAGAACGCGGGACAGGACGACCCGAGCGTCGACGACATATACGAAATCGGTACCATCGGCACTGTGCTTCAGTTGCTGAAACTGCCCGACGGAACGGTCAAGGTACTGGTCGAGGGCAGCCAGCGCGCGAAAATCCTGCGGTATACCGAAAACAGCGAGTTTTTCCAGGCTGAAGCCGAGCTGCTGGACGATGTCGTCGATGACGGCAAGGACCTGGAGGCGTTGAGCCGGTCGGTCGTTACGCAATTCGAACAATACATCAAGCTGAACAAGAAGATTCCGCCCGAAGTTCTGGTGTCCCTCAACCAGATCGAGGATCCGGGCAAGCTCTCCGATACGATCGCGTCGCACCTCGCGCTGAAGATTTCGGAAAAGCAGGAACTGCTGGAATTCGTGTCGGCAGGGGATCGCCTGGAACGGGCGTATTCCTTCATGGAATCCGAAATCGGTGTGCTCCAGGTCGAAAAACGCATCCGCAACCGCGTGAAGCGGCAGATGGAGAAGACCCAGCGCGAGTACTATCTGAATGAACAGCTGAAGGCGATCCAGAAGGAACTTGGCGAAACCGAGGACGGTCGCGACGAAGCGGGCGAGTTCGAGGAACGGATCGAGAAAACGAAGCTCTCGAAGGACGCCAAGGAAAAGGCGACGCAGGAGCTCAAGAAGCTGAAATCGATGAGCCCCATGTCCGCGGAAGCCACCGTGGTCCGCAATTACCTCGATTGGGTGCTGAGCATTCCATGGGGCACGCGGTCCCGGGTAAAGAAAGACATCAAGGCAGCCGAGAAAATTCTAAATACGGATCACTACGGTCTTGAGAAGGTCAAGGAACGCATCCTTGAGTATCTCGCCGTGCAGATCCGTGTGCGCAAGATCAAGGGACCGATCCTGTGCCTGGTCGGACCGCCCGGTGTCGGCAAGACATCGCTCGGCAAGTCGATGGCAAAGGCGACGGGCCGTAATTTCGTGCGAATGTCGCTGGGCGGGGTACGTGACGAGGCTGAAATCCGCGGCCACCGCCGGACCTATATCGGCTCAATGCCGGGCAAGGTCATCCAGGGCATGAAGAAAGCCAAGACCATCAACCCGCTGTTCCTGCTCGACGAAATCGACAAGCTGGGCGCGGACTGGCGCGGCGACCCGAGCTCTGCGCTGCTGGAGGTCCTGGACCCCGAGCAGAATAACAGCTTTGCCGATCACTACCTGGAGGTCGATTACGACCTTTCGGACGTCATGTTCGTTACGACCGCGAATACGCTGCGCATGCCGCAGCCGCTGCTCGACCGCATGGAAATCATTCGTCTGTCCGGGTACACGGAAGACGAAAAGGTGGAAATCGCGAAACGTCACCTGATCAGCAAACAGGTGAAATCGCATGGCCTGAAAAAAGGCGAATGGTCGATCTCCGACGATGCGCTGCGCGACCTGGTGCGGCTGTACACGCGTGAAGCCGGTGTCCGTAACCTAGAGCGTGAACTTGCCAATCTGGCGCGCAAGGCCGTCAAGGAACTGGCGACCAAAAGTCGGAAGTCGGTTCGCGTGACCCGCCGCAACCTCGACAAGTTCGCTGGGGTGCCGAGATACCGCTTCGGCGAAATGGAAAGCGAAGACCTGATCGGTGTGACCACCGGTCTGGCCTGGACCGAAGTGGGCGGCGAATTGCTGTCGATCGAAGCCCTGTTGATGCCGGGCAAGGGTAATATCGCCCGCACCGGCAAGCTCGGCGACGTCATGCAGGAATCCGTTTCGGCGGCGCGCAGCTATATCCGCTCGCGCATGGTCGTGTTCGGGATAAGCCCTAAATTTTTCGACAAACGCGACATCCATGTCCACGTGCCGGAAGGGGCGACGCCGAAGGACGGCCCGTCTGCGGGTGTTGCCATGTGCACGTCGATAGTTTCGGCCCTGACGGGCATTCCCGTGCGCCGGGACATCGCCATGACCGGGGAAATCACGTTGCGCGGCCGGGTGCTGCCCATCGGGGGGCTGAAGGAAAAGCTACTTGCGGCACATCGCGGCGGCATCACCACGGTCCTGATTCCGAAAGACAACGAAAAGGATCTCGTTGAAATTCCGGACAACGTGAAGAAGGGCCTGACCATTATCCCTGTGAGCACGGTCGACGAAGTGCTCGCCGAGGCCCTGACACGGGTTCCTGTGCCGATCGAATGGGAAGACGATACGGATACGGTCGCCGAACCTGTGGCCGGTAACAAGGACAGTGACGACGATTCCGAAGGCGTCGTTACGCACTGACCGGGAATAAATTTCCGATTTTGGCGGCCTTCGCAGAAATGCGAAGGCCGTTTTTTTTATTCAAACCCCGGGGCGGGAACGGCTCTCTTCGGGCGAGAGTCGAATCGATTCGGGCGATTCTTTCACGAAAACACCCAAAAATGGCGGAAATCTGCGGTTTTCTTGATTGACGCGCCTGAAAATCCGTCATTAAACTTAGCACTCGCACCGGGCGTTCTGTCGTGACCCGGTGTCCGACGACCAGCGACAGTTTAATGCGGTTTCATGAATTGAAAGGGCGTGTCGTGAACAAGAATGATCTCGTGGCTGCCGTGGCCGATAGTTCTGATCTCTCCAAGGCTGATGCAGCGAAAGCTGTGGATGCGGTGTTCGATTCGATCACCGGATCGCTCAAAAGCGGTGGAGAAGTTCGACTGGTTGGCTTCGGAACTTTTAGCGTTGCTAACCGGAAGGCCTCTACGGGCCGTAACCCGCGGACTGGTGAATCGATCCAGATCCCGGCTTCCAAACAGCCGAAGTTCAAAGCGGGCAAAGGGCTCAAGGACGCTGTCAACTGAGACAGCGGTTCTTCCGAACCTGATTGCGAACCGGCTGCCTTTGTGCAGCCGGTTCCGTTTTTGGGGTATCGTGTTTCAGGGGTATCGTTAGGTATTCTGCTGCCGGAAAAATCTGCTATACAGAATTCGTGGGCGGTTAGCTCAGCTGGTAGAGCGTCGCGTTTACATCGCGAATGTCGGCGGTTCGAACCCGTCACCGCCCACCAAATATCGGGACAGGCATAGCGCATCTGTAAATACCCTGGCCGCCGGTTTCTGCGTTCAGCGGCCGTTCATCTGACTTCAGGTAGATTTATCATCGGCGGCACGTTCGATAGCGCGCCGATTAAGGTTTAATGCAGCAGGTCTGCGAAAACGGGTAGGGGGAAAATATGTCCAGAGGCGAGATTAAAAGACGGTCATTCGTCGGCGGTGCAGCGGCTTCGGCCGGTATCGTTGCGGCCGGCATGTTTGCCGGACGTGCCGTTGCCCAGACCTCCAATGCCGCGGCGGAGGCGACCGCCAAGAAAAAGGCGGCAGAGGCCCAGGCAAAGGCCAAAGGCGCTCAGGCCGCGAGCCGGAAAAAAGCGGCGGAAATCGCCTCGAAGAAAAAGAGCGCAGCTGTTCAACTGAAAAGGGCCCAGGTTCTGCGCAACAAAGCCGCCGCCGCCGAGGCGCGTGCGAAGAAGGCGAATGTTGCGTCGACCCGTCGGCTTCAGGCGGCGGAAAAACGTCTGGATATCGCGAAAAAACGTTACCAGGCCGTATTCAAGTCGGACGGGAATGCCGTGAAACCGGCGCCCGGTACGCCTGCAACGCCGGCGGATAAAAAGAAAGCCGCCGAAGCGGCTGCCAAGAAGCGGAGCCAGGAAGCGCGCGCCAAGGCGGCAGCGAAAAAGGGTTGATACCCGTTTCCGTTTAACCGCCGCTACCGCGCCCGGCGCCGTTTGCGAACAGGCGTCGTTTTGACCTTCGAAAGAAGGTAATCGATCATGGCGCCGGAAATGTCGGTGCCCGTCAGCAATTCCTGGTCCGCGAAATAGCAGGGAGAGTTGAATTCGGTCATCACGAGCCTGCCGTCTTCCGCCACCAGGATATCGGCACCGCCGAATTCCAGCCGTAACGCAGCCGCCGCCCGGATGGCCATTGACATGGCCTCGTCCGATGCGTCGACCGCCCCGAGTTCCTGCGATTCATATGTATTCGTCCTGAACTCGTCGGGTCCCGCTGCCCGCGCCTCGCTGTCCACCACCTTGTCGCCCACCACGACCAGGCGGTAGGCCACCTGGTGGGGGATGAATTCCATCAGAATTGCGCCACCGGCCACGTGGTCGGCGATTGAAAAGAGCGACGGCAGGGAATCGGCGCGGATGACGCCGCGTCCGCCTTCGCCGCCCGGTACCTTCACGATGACGGGAAATCCGCCGAGATGCTCGACAGCGGCGGCCAGCGCATCGCGGTCGGTGGTCATCGACTGGATCGTGCGCGGAACGCCGATACCGGCCCGGCTGAGCGCCGAGAACTGGTCGACACAGATAAACCAGGGCTCGGGCGTGCACGACGCAATCCCGGGGTGCCAGAGGGCGTTCTCCAGCCGTTCCGACGCCATGTCGATCGCCGAGCGGTAGAGCAGGTCGCCGGTTTGCGGGCGTTCTCCGGCGGCATGCGAGAACGTTGTGGCATCGAGTTCGATATATTCGATCCGGCGGGCGGCGCAGGCCGCTTCCAGGGTTTCGTTGGTTCCTTCGATTTCTGCGGACGTAATGTTGAAAAAACGGCTTTTCGACCGCCGGCGTCTGGTGCGGCGGGCGATTCCCCTGCCGCTGCCCGGGTCGCTGCCGGCTTCGTTTGTGCCGGCATAGACGAACCAGGTCAGGGTTGTCTTCGTACCGGCATGCACGTTTTCGCCGAAATGTTCGGAAAGATAGTCGCGCCGGCCGTCCGGCTGGTGGTTGAACCAGTAGACCAGGCGGGCTTTCTTCGGCCGGGCTTTGACGGGCTTGGGCGATGCCTGGGGAAATACTGTGCGCCCGCCGGCCCTGGGCGATTCGAGGATGAGCATGGCGGTGGCGACAAGGGCCTTTCCGTCGAGGCGGAAATGGTCGCAATGGGGGGGATGTCCCTCGCCGACGCCGTACTTCCGGTATCGGAATGTATCGCCCGCGATATTTGCGATACCGAGCGCGTCGTTCAGCCGGTCCGCGAGGTCGGTGAAGACAGGCGCTGCGTCGATCGGTATTTCGCAGGATGCGCCCGTTTCATCGTGCTGGAGGGCGAGTTCCTGCGCCTGCATCCAGTCGGGATGGTCGATGAATTGCAGAATTGTGCGAATTTCGGCATTGGTTGCGAATCCGTCGCACTGGAAGACGCGCGGCGTTTCGGAAACCGGGTCGAATATGAATTTTGATTTTGGCATCGGGAATTTGTAAGCTATTTGGCGTCTTTTCGACACCAGCGGATATTTCGTCGCTTTCCGGGCAAACCGTTGTTGACGCCATGCCCTCGCTGCATTACATCATTCCGCCTCGCGAAAGTGAGAACGCGGGGGTGTAGCTCAGCTGGTTAGAGCGCTGGCCTGTCACGCCAGAGGCCGCGGGTTCGAGTCCCGTCACTCCCGCCACTTTTTCCTCAAAATTCATTTCCTTTGCTGTTTGCGGCCCCGGTTCGCAATCGGTGTGGATTTATGCCCGTGACGGCGTGACTTTGTTCCGGCAGTTCCGCTAAACTGCTTCGGATACTAATCAATTCGCCGTAAGGCGAAGCACACGGGGAGGGGTCTATATGACCGAACTGCGCTACGAAGCACCTGAATCGCTGGATGCGGCAATCGCGCTGCTGACCGGGGCAGGTGGCAGCGGTCGCGTTATGGCGGGCGGCACGGACGTTCTGGTTCAACTGCATGCGGAAATGATCGAACCGTCGGTTCTGGTCGATATCAAGAACATTCCCGATGTTCGCGCGATGTCGGAAACCGGCGGCGCATGGACCGTCGGTGCGGCCGTCACGGGCATGAAGATTATCGATAACCCGGCATTCAGCGCGGCCTGGCCCGGGGTCTGCGAAGGGGTTGCCCTGATCGGGTCGATGCAGGTGAAGGGCCGGGCCAGTATCGGCGGCAATTTGTGCAACGGATCGCCCGCCGCCGACAGCGTGCCGGCGATTATCGCGGCGGGGGCGATCGCAACGATCATCGGTCCCAATGGCACCCGCGAGGAACCGGTGGAAAACATCATCACGGCACCGGGCAAAACCTCCCTCGCCGAAGGCGAAATCATCGTCTCCTTTGCCTTTCCGGAACGCCTGCCGCATTCAGGCGATTGTTATCTCCGCCTGACCCCGCGGACAGAGATGGATATTGCCGTTGTCGGGGTCGGCGTGAACCTGACGCTCGACGACAGCGGGCAGTGCACGGCGGCCCGGGTCGGGCTTGGCGCGGTTGCGCCGACGCCGTTGCTTGTCGCGGACGCCGCGGCGGCTCTGATCGGTACGCCGGTCGACGATGCCGCACTGGAAAACATGGTCGCGGCGGTCCGTGCGGCCTGTAATCCGATCAGCGACAAACGCGGCACCAGAGAATACCGGATCAAGACCGCCGGCGTAATCGCGCGGCGGGCGGCAGAAAAAGCGCTTGAAAGGGCGAAGGCAAACTGATGGCGAAGAAATCCCATGTAACGACAACCGTAAACGGCGACGAATACGAGTTCCTGTGCGAACCGGGACAGACGCTGGTCGACGTGCTGCGTAATGAACTCGAACTGACCGGCACGAAAGAGGGGTGCTCCACGGGCGACTGCGGCGCCTGCAGTGTCATCCTGGACGGTGACCTGGTGTGTTCCTGTCTGGTGCTCGCCGTGGAGACGGACGGAAAGTCCGTCGAGACAATCGAAGGCATGGCCGATGGCGACCAGCTGCATCCGCTGCAACGCAATTTCCTGGAGCTGAACGGCCTGCAGTGCGGTATCTGCACGCCGGGCGTGCTGGTGGCTGCCAAGGCCCTGCTGGAACGGAATCCTGCCCCGACGGAGACCGAAACCCGGTTCTGGCTTGCCGGCAATCTGTGCCGTTGCACCGGGTATGACAAAATTGTCCGCTCCGTTATGGCGGCAGCCGAAGAAATGCGAGGAGCTTGATCATGGCGACCATTCTCGACGATTCAAAATTCAATCCCCAGCGCGAGCTGGATATTGTCGGCACCAACCCGGTCAAGCAGGACGGACTGGACAAGGTGACGGGACGCGCAAAGTTCGGCGCTGATTTCTTCCTGCCGGGCATGCTGTACGGACGCATACTGCGGAGTCCGCATGCCCATGCGGTGATCAGGTCGATAGACACCTCGGCCGCAGAGGCATTGCCCGGGGTAAAAGCCGTCGTGACGCGCGACGACTTTCCCGATTTACCTGCCGGCAGCGCTGCCGGCGACATGACGCGAACGGCTATGGCGCGGGAAAAGGCGCTGTTCGACGGTCATCCCGTCGCGGCGGTGGCGGCGACCAGCGAGGCGATCGCGAAGCGGGCATTGAAGCTGATCAAGGTCGATTACGAGGTGCTGCCGCATGTCATCGATCCGGTCGATGCCATGAAGCCCGGGGCACCGATTCTGCACGACCACATCCGTACCAAGGGGCTGGACGAACCGAGCGATACCCCGACCAATGTGACGGAACGCATGGTCAGCAAGATGGGCGATATCGAAAAGGGGTTCGCCGAGGCGGATTTTATTGTCGAACGCGAATTCGATTCAAAGCCGATGCACCAGGGCTATATCGAGCCCCAGGGCTGTGTCGCCGAATATTCGGAAGACGGCCAGGTGGAACTGTGGTGCTGCACCCAGGCGCCGTTTGTCTACCGCGACCGGCTGTCCGCCGTCCTGAAGATCGACGCCTCCAAGATCAACGTCCAGCAGTCTGAACTGGGCGGTGGTTTCGGCGGCAAGACCGGGTTTTACCCCGAACCTATCGCGATCCAGCTGTCGAAGAAGGCCGTGCGCCCGGTCAAGATGGTGCTGAGCCGGGGCGAGGTGTTTCGCGGCACAGGACCGGTATCGGGCACCAGCTACAAGATCAAGATGGGAATCCGCAAGGACGGCCGTTTTACGGCGGCCCAGGGCGAACTGATTTTCCAGACCGGCATCTTTACCGGGTCGATGTATTTCAACGCCCCCAATGCGATGTTCACCCGCTATGATCTGGAGAACGTCCATATAGAATCCTTCGAGGTCGTTTCCAACCGGCCGAAGGTGAATTCGTTCCGTGCGCCCTGCGTGCCGCAGATCGTCTTCGGCGTCGAAGGGGTGATCGACGAGCTGGCGAAGAAAATCGGCATGGATCCGATCGATGTCCGGCTGAAGAATGCCGCCGTCGAAGGCTACACGACGATCTATGGCGAGACGCTCGGCCCGATCGGTTTCGTGGAAACCCTCGAAGCGGCGAAGAACAGCGACCATTACAGGTCGCCCGTGCCCGAAGGGCAGGGACGTGGCGTGGCGTCGGGGTTCTGGTTCAACCGCGGCGGAGAGACGTCGACGTCCATGAACATCGCGCCGGACGGGTCCGTGACGATCATCACCGGTACGGCCGATGTTGCCGGCTCGCGCATCTCGATTGCGATGATGGCGGCGGAAGAACTGGGTATTCCGGTGGACAAGGTGCGGATTACGATGGCCGATACCAATTCGCTCGGATTCAACCGTGTGACCGCGGGCAGCCGCACGACCTATTCGGTCGGTATGACCGTGGTCGACAACGCGCGCGAATGCATTAGCCAGTTCGTGCGCCGTGCGGCTGAAATCTGGGACGTGCCGGAAGACGCCGTGATTTTCGAAAACGGCGAGTGCCGGCCCGCGGGTCAGAACGCGGGAGACTTCGAGCCGCTGTCCATCGCCGATATCACCAAGCAGACAACGATGTCGCACGGCGCCGTCACCGCGAGCACGTCGATGAACGTGACCGGCGCAGGGCCCGGTTTCGGGCTCCATATCGTCGATGTCAAAGTCGACGAGGAAACCGGCCGGACGGACGTGACGCGCTACACGGTGGTGGAGGATGCCGGCAAGGCCATCCACCCGCTCCAGGTCGAAGGCCAGTACCAGGGCGGGGCCGTTCAGGGCATCGGCTGGGCGCTCAACGAGGAATACGTCTATGGCGAAGACGGCAGGTTGCAGAATGCCAGCTTCCTGGACTATCGCATGCCGGTGACGTCGGACGTGCCGATGATCGATACCGTTATCGTGGAGGTGCCGAATCCGCGTCATCCGTTCGGCCTGCGCGGTGTCGGCGAAGTGCCTGTGGTGCCGACAATGGCGGCGATCGGCAACGCGATCGGGAATGCAATCGGTATCCGGCCGCAATCGCTGCCGATGTCGCCGCCGAAGCTGCTGGAATTGATCGATAATGCAAAATAGCCGATAGGCGGAGACGGTAGGGCGGGCGGTTCGGCGAGCCGCCCCGTCTTTTTCCGACGGCCTGCGCTTACAGGTCGCAGGTTTATCTGCGGCATTGTCTCCCGATTCGGGCCAAATGCTTTGAATTTCAATAATATTAACCTTATAAAGCGGTCGATTGGATGACGAAGGCGGGGATCGTTAACCGGAGGTTAACTTAATACGTTAACTATCCGGTCGATCGTAAGCGTGTCGTGACGGGACGGCACATATCTGGGGTTTTTTGATGCAAGACATGCTTCGCGAATATCTGCCGATCCTGATATTTATCGGGATAGCGGTCGGTATGGCGATTGCGGCTCTGGCCGCGTCGTACATCATCGCCCGGCAGCGTCCGGACCCCGAAAAAGTCTCGGCGTATGAGTGCGGTTTCGATGCCTTCGACGATGCCCGGGGCCAGTTCGATGTCCGTTTTTATCTGGTCGCCATCCTGTTCATTATCTTCGATCTCGAAATCGCCTTCCTGTTCCCATGGGCGATTTCGCTGTCCGATATCGGTATTTTCGGCTTCTGGTCGATGATGGGTTTCCTCGGCATTCTGACCATCGGCTTCATTTATGAATGGAAGAAAGGCGCGCTCGAATGGGAGTAGACGCACCGCTCAAACCCGGCGCGGAGCAGAATGCGCTTCTGTCCCACGTGACCGACGAACTGAGCGACAAGGGATTCGTCGTCGCCCAGGCGGACAAACTGATCTCCTGGGCCCAGTCGGGCTCGCTGTGGCCGATGACGTTCGGTCTCGCCTGCTGCGCGGTCGAAATGATGCATACGGCGGCCAGCCGGTACGATCTCGACCGGTTCGGTGTCGTTTTCCGGCCAAGCCCGCGCCAGTCCGACGTGATGATCGTGGCAGGGACGCTGACCAACAAGATGGCGCCGGCCCTGCGCAAGGTTTACGACCAGATGGCGGAACCCCGCTGGGTTATTTCCATGGGCAGTTGCGCCAATGGCGGCGGGTATTACCACTATTCCTATTCCGTCGTTCGCGGCTGCGACCGCATCGTGCCGGTGGACGTTTATGTGCCCGGCTGCCCGCCCACAGCGGAGGCGCTCCTGTACGGCATATTGCAGCTGCAGAAGAAAATTCGCCGCACAAGCACGATCGCGCGCTAGGCAACGGACCGGACTGATATGGACGACGCCCTCAACGATCTTGGTGACTACATCGCCGGCAAAGCCGGCGAACATGTTGTCGCGTGGGAAATCGCGCTCGGCGAACTGATGGTGACGACCACGCGCGAGAGCCTGTTGCGGGTGATGAAGCTTGCGCGGGACGATTCAAACTGTCTGTTCAAGGTGCTGGTGGACGTGACCGCCGCCGATTTTCCCGCGCGCCCGGAGCGGTTCGAGGTCGTGTACAACCTGCTCAGCCTGTCGCACAATCAGCGTATCCGGATCAAGGTCGCGACCGACGAAAATGCGGCTGTGCCGTCGGTGACGCAGCTGTTCAGCAGCGCCGGCTGGTTCGAGCGCGAAGTCTGGGACATGTTCGGTATATTCTTCAGCGACCACCCCGATCTTCGCCGTATGCTGACCGATTACGGTTTCGAGGGGCATCCGCTGCGCAAGGATTTTCCGCTCACCGGGTATGTCGAGGTGCGCTACGACGACGAACAGAAGCGTGTCGTGTACGAGCCCGTAAAGCTGACCCAGGATTTCCGCAGCTTCGATTTCATGAGCCCGTGGGAAGGGGCCAAATATATCCTTCCCGGCGATGAAAAAGCGGAACAGGACGCCGCAGAGAAAGCCGACTGATGGCCGAAACCGAAATCAAGAACCTGACGATGAATTTCGGGCCGCAGCACCCTGCGGCGCACGGCGTTCTGCGCCTTGTCGTCGAGATGGACGGCGAAATCGTCGAACGCTGCGATCCGCATATCGGCCTGCTGCACCGGGGCACGGAAAAGCTGATCGAATACAAGACCTATCTGCAGGCGGTGCCGTATTTCGACCGTCTCGATTACGTCTCGCCGATGTGCCAGGAGCATGCCTTTGCGCTGGCCGTGGAGAAACTGGCCGCGATCGACGTGCCGGTCCGCGGGCAGTATATCCGCGTGCTGTTCAGCGAAATCACGCGCATTCTCAATCACATCATGAATATCAGCGCCTTCGCCCTCGACGTCGGCGCGATGACGCCGTTGCTCTGGGGCTTCGAAGAGCGCGAAAAGCTGATGGAATTCTACGAACGCGTTTCCGGCGCGCGGCTGCATGCCGCCTATTTCCGCCCGGGCGGCGTTCATCGCGATCTGCCGGCCGGTCTGCTGGAAGACATCGCGGCTTTCTGCGAACGCTTTCCGGCGATCATCGACGATATCGAATCCCTGCTGACGGAAAACCGCATTTTCCGCCAGCGCACCGTCGATGTCGGGATCGTCACGAAGGACGATGCGCTCGACTGGGGCTTTTCCGGCCCGATGCTGCGCGGCAGCGGCGTGCCGTGGGATCTGCGCAAGTCGCAGCCCTATGACGTGTACGGCCGGATGAAGTTCGATATTCCCGTCGGCAAAACGGGCGACTGCTTCGACCGTTATCTGGTGCGTATTGAAGAAATGCGCCAGTCGCTCCGGATCATCATGCAGTGCGTCGAGGAAATGCCCGGCGGACCGGTTCGGACCCAGGACAACAAGATCGCGCCGCCGTCGCGGGGCGAGATGAAACAGTCGATGGAAGCGCTGATCCATCACTTCAAGCTCTATACCGAAGGATATCACGTGCCCGAGGGAGAGACTTATACCGCGGTCGAGGCCCCGAAGGGCGAATTCGGCGTCTATGTCGTCGCCGACGGCACGAACAAGCCTTATCGCTGCAAGATTCGGGCGCCGGGCTTCGCGTTCCTCCAGGCGACGGATTTTCTGTCCAAGGGGCACATGCTCGCCGATATGGTTGCGATCGTCGGCTCGATGGATATCGTGTTCGGGGAGATCGACAGATGACCGAACAGCCGCAAACCTTCGCCTTCGATGCGGAAAACACGGCGCTGGCGGACAAATATATAGCCAAGTATCCGGAAGGCCGCCAGGCCAGTGCGGTGCTGCCGCTGCTCGATATCGCCCAGCGCCAATGCGGCGGCTGGCTGCCGCGGGCGGCGATGGACTATATCGCCGACATGCTGGATATGGCGCCGATCCGGGTTTACGAGGTCGTGTCCTTCTACGAGATGTATCACGACGTGCCGCGCGGAAAACACGAATTCCGGGTCTGCACGACGACCCCCTGCTGGCTGCGCGGCAGCGCGGATATCGTGGCGGCCTGCGAAGACGAAATGGGCTGCAAGATCGGCGAAACCTCGGAAGACGGCGTGTTTTCGCTCAGCGAATTCGAATGCCTGGGCGCCTGCGTGAACGCGCCGGTGATCTGGATTGACGACGATTATTACGAAGACGTCGATCCAGCAAATGCCCGGAAACTGATCCAGGCCTTCCGCAAGGGCGATCGGCCCGAACCCGGACCCATGACCGACCGTCAGAAATCTGCGCCCGCCGGCGGGCTGACCACCTTGACCGGTACGGGGGAGTAAGCTTCATGCTGAACGACAAGGATCGTATCTTTACGAACCTCTACGGCCTCCATGACTGGGGTCTCGAGGGCGCGAAATCCCGCGGCGACTGGGACGGGACCAGGGATATTCTCGCCAAGGGACGCGACTGGATCATCGACGAGATGAAAGAATCCGGCCTGCGCGGCCGTGGCGGTGCCGGTTTCCCGGCAGGCCTCAAATGGTCGTTCATGCCGAAGGAAGACACCGGCCGTCCGGCCTATCTGGTCGTGAACGCCGACGAATCCGAACCCGGTACCTGCAAGGACCGCGAGATCATGCGTCACGATCCGCACAAGCTGATCGAGGGCTGTCTGCTGGCCGGTTTCGCGATGGGCGCCTGCGCGGCCTATATCTACGTCCGCGGCGAATTCCATTACGAAGCGGGTATTCTCGATGCCGCGGTCGACCAGGCCTACTCGGCCGGGCTGATCGGCAAGAACGCGAGCGGCTCGGGCTACGATTTCGATATTTACGTCCATCGCGGTGCCGGAGCCTATATCTGCGGCGAGGAAACCGCGCTTCTCGAAAGCCTCGAAGGCAAGAAGGGCCAGCCGCGCATCAAGCCGCCGTTTCCGGCGAATACCGGCCTGTACGGCTGCCCGACGACGATCAACAACGTCGAAACCATCGCGGTGGCACCGACCATTCTGCGGCGCGGTGCCTCCTGGTTTTCCGGCTTCGGACGCGAAAACAATACGGGCACCAAGGTGTTTTGCATTTCGGGCCACGTGAACAATCCGTGCAATGTCGAAGAAGAGATGAGCATCCCGCTGAAGGAGCTTATCGAGAAGCACGCGGGCGGCGTGCGCGGCGGCTGGAAAAACCTGAAAGCCATTATTCCCGGCGGATCGTCGGTGCCGATGCTGCCGAAATCGATCTGCGATACCGTGTTGATGGATTTCGATGCGCTGCGCGAACAGCAGTCGGGTCTGGGGACGGCGGCGGTCATCGTGATGGACCAGTCGACCGACGTGATCGCGGCCATCGCGCGGCTTGCGAAATTCTACAAGCATGAAAGCTGCGGCCAGTGCACGCCTTGCCGCGAAGGCACCGGCTGGATGTGGCGGGTAATGGAACGCCTGGTGAAGGGCGAAGCGGAAATTGCGGAGATCGACATGCTTCTCGATGTTTCGAAGGAAATCGAAGGCCATACGATCTGCGCGCTGGGCGACGCGGCGGCATGGCCGATCCAGGGACTGATGCGTCATTTCCGCGACGAAGTCGAAGACCGGATTACCTCCAACCGCTCGCGTACGGCGGCCTGAGGAGGATACGAACATGGCAAAAATGACCATCGACGGGACCGAGATAGAGGTCGAGGACGGCATTACGGTGCTTCAGGCCTGCGAACAGGCCGGCGTCGAAATCCCGCGCTTCTGCTATCACGAACGGTTGTCGATTGCCGGCAATTGCCGCATGTGCCTGGTCGAAATGGAACGTGCGCCGAAGCCCATCGCGTCCTGCGCGATGCCGGTGGGCGAGGGCATGGTCATCAAGACCAACACCGAGACCGTGAAAAAAGCCCGCAACGGCGTCATGGAATTCCTGCTGATCAACCATCCGCTGGACTGCCCGATCTGCGACCAGGGCGGCGAATGCGACCTTCAGGACCAGGCGATGGCCTACGGGTTCGATCATTCCCGGTTCAAGGAAAACAAGCGCTCGGTGGTCGACAAGAATCTTGGCCCGCTGGTCGAAACCCACATGAACCGCTGCATCCACTGTACGCGCTGCATCCGCTTTTCGACAGAAGTGGCGGGTGTCGAGGTGCTGGGCGCGACCGGGCGCGGCGAGAACATGGAAGTCGGGACCTATGTCGAGGCCGCGATTTCGTCCGAACTGTCCGCCAATATCATCGATCTTTGCCCGGTCGGCGCGCTGACGTCGAAGCCCTACGCATTCGAAGCCCGCCCCTGGGAACTGACCAAGACCGAGTCCGTCGACGTGATGGATGCGGTCGGCAGCAATATCCGCGTCGACAGCCGCGGCCGCGAAGTGATGCGCGTTCTCCCGATGCTGAATGAGGACGTAAACGAAGAGTGGATTTCGGACAAAACCCGCTATGCCTGCGACGGGCTTGCGCGGCAGCGGCTCGACAAGCCCTATGTGAAGGTCGACGGCAAGCTGAAGCCGGCGAGCTGGCACGACGCGTTCGATGCCATCGGCGGCAGGGTCCGCGGTCTGGACGGCGCCAGGATTGCCGCGATTGCCGGCGATATGTGCGATGCCGAAGCGATGACCGCCCTGAAAGACCTGATGGCGGCGCTCGGTTCGCCGAATATCGACTGCCGGCAGGACGGCGCGAAGCTCGATGCCGGTTCGCGCGCGGGATACACGTTCAATACGACAATCGCCGGTATCGAAGATGCCGATGCCTGTCTCATTATCGGTTCGAATCCGCGTCTCGAAGCGCCGATTATCAACGCCCGTCTGCGCAAGCGCGCCCTCGCGGGCGGTTTCAGGGTCGGTCTGGTGGGTGAAGCCGCAGATCTGACCTATCGCCACGAGCATCTCGGTGCCGGTCCGCAGACCCTGAAGGAAATTGCCGACGGCACGCATCCATTCTGCGAGGTTCTGAAGTCAGCCGAACGGCCGATGCTGATCGTCGGGCAGGGCGCGTTGTCCCGGGCCGACGGCGCGGCGGTCCTGGCGACTGCCCGCAGCATCGCCGATGCGACGGGTATGGTGTCGGGCGACTGGAACGGCTTTAACGTCCTTCACACCGCGGCCGCCCGCGTCGGCGGGCTGGATCTCGGTCTTGTGCCCGGTAATGGCGGCAGGGACGTACAGGGTATCCTTGACGGCGCCGCGTCGGGCGACATCGAAGTCGTCTATCTTTT